>Ga0247823_10001156_pt1 | contig 22072 bp, 14 predicted proteins | sample 13C_PalmiticAcid_2_FD_192426 | JGI IMG/M metagenome (GOLD analysis project Ga0247823, IMG submission 192426) | Soil microbial communities from agricultural site in Penn Yan, New York, United States - 13C_PalmiticAcid_Day30 | ecosystem: Environmental > Terrestrial > Soil > Agricultural land... | reverse complement strand
GCTGCGCGAGCACGGGCCGCGCTTCGACGTGGTGATGCTGTCCCGTCACTACGTCGCCTCCGAATTCCTCCCGCTCGTGCGCCGGTTCGCGCCGCAGGCGCGTGTCGTGTTCGACACGGTCGATCTCCATTTCCTGCGCGAGACGCGCGGTGCGGAGCTGGCCGGGGACGAGGCGTTGCGACGCAGTGCGGAGCGGACACGGGAGCGCGAGCTCGCGCTGATGCGCCATGCGGACGCGACGCTGGTGGTCAGCCCCGCCGAGGCAGAGATGCTCGTGCCCCTGCTGCCCGACGCGCGGATCGACGTACTCTCGAACCTGCATGAGGTCGCGGACGGCGGCGCCCCCTACGCGCAGCGGCGGGACCTGGTGTTCGTCGGCGGTTTCCGCCATCCGCCGAACGTCGATGCCGTGCTGTGGTTCGGCCGCGACGTCTTCCCCCGCATCCGCGAGCGCCTCCCGGATGTGCGTTTCCACTGCATCGGCGCCGAACCGCCGGCGGACGTCCTTGCGCTGCAGCAGCTGCCCGGCATCGCCGTGCATGGGCACGTACCGGACCTGGCGCCCTACATGGACGGCGCCCGCGTGGCCGTCGCGCCGCTGCGCTTCGGTGCGGGCGTCAAGGGCAAGGTGAACCTGAGCATGGCGCACGGCCAGCCCGTCGTCGCCACATCCTGCGCGGTCGAGGGCATGCGACTCGTCGATGGACACGACGTCCGGGTCGCCGACACGGCAGACGCGTTCGCGGACGCCGTCGTCTCGCTATACAACGACGCCGTGCTGTGGGAACGCCTGTCGGCGAACGGTCGCGAGAACATCCGCCGCCATTTTTCGCTCGACGCGGCCCGCGACGTGGTGCGTCGCGTGTTCCTGCGCTAGCGCGGCGGAGGGGCCTGCGCCAGGCGCACGCGCGCCTGGAAGTCTTCGAGGCCGGACACCGTCGCATCGAGTCGGCGCGCCTCATCCAATGCCTGCGAAGCGAACGCGATGTCGCCCGCGCCGAGGCGCTCGCTGCCTACCGCGATCCACTTCTCCGCCAGTCGCCGGCGGGCATCGGCCAATCCTGCATCGCGCGGTTGCAGCGTCTGCCATGCCTGCTGGCAGGCCTGCGCGCGACGGACGCGGTTCGCGCGCAGTTCATCTTCGTAGCACGTGCGTACGGCAGGCAGCAGGCGCGCCGCGGCCTGTTTCACCGCAGGCGCGTCGGGCGCCAGCGCCTGTGCGGCACGCAACTTGTCGTAGGCGCTTTCGCCCGGCGGCGTGAGCCACTGTCCCTGTGCCTCGGCCTGGGCCATCGCGGCGAGCAGGACCTGCATGCGCCGGTCGCGTTCGCGCGTCGGCAGGACCGTGCCCAACCGGCCGCGCGCCTGCTCGGCGCGGACCACGGCCTGCTCCGCCTGGGTGACGCGCACAGATTGTGGCGCCAGCGCGCGGGCCTGGGCCAGTTCCTGTCGTGCCTCGTCGAAGCGGAAGTCCGCCGCCTGCCGCTCCGCCAACGCCGCATGGGCCACGCCCACCTGCTCCAGCCCCTGGCGCGCGGCGGCATCGTCCGGCACCGCCGCCAGCACCGCCTCGTACGCTGCGCGCGCCGGCGCCAGTCGCCCGCGCGCGATGTCGCGTGCGGCCGCACGACGACGCGACTCCAGCGCGGTCGCGAGCGCTGCCTGCGCCTGCGGCAGGTCGACATGCCCCGCATCGAACGTCTGCGCCTCGGCGATCAACGCCGCTGCTTGCCCCGGTTCGTTGCGGGCCAGATGACGCCCTGCCTCCTGCAAGAGATCCGACAGCGCATCCTCCCGGCCTTCGAGCGCTTCCAGCCGAGCCGGCTGCAGCGCCAGCACGCGCTGGTAGAGGGGAAGCGCGGCGTCTTCGCTGCCGACGAGCCTGCCGGCCTCCTGCGCCTGCGTCGCCGCCTGCAGTACGCCGTCGAGACCGGCGTGCTCGGCTTCGCGCGCGCGCAACCGTGCAGCGAACGCGTCCGCCTGTGCGCGTGGCACCTGCAGGTCCCGCGCGAGTGCCAGCCGATCCCGCGCGTCCTCGAACCGGTTCTGCACCAGCGCGGCGGCGGCCTGGCGCAAGGCATCCTGCGCCACGCGCCGCAACCCGAGGGCCGCTTCGTTCCGATCGGTGTCGAGCGCCTGGGCGGCTTCATAGAGTTGACGCGCGCCAGTGCCGTCGTCGGCATCAAGCCGTCCCTCGGCCAGCGCGCGCCCTGCCTGGTCGAGCAGGGCCTGCACGCGCGTTTCGGGCCAGAGCACGTCCGCCATCGGGCGGCGGAAGACCACCAGCAGCACGACCAGCACCAGCACGACCGCAGCGCCCCATCGCCAATACCGCCGCTCGCGCCACGCGGGAATGGGTGGCTCGTGGTGCGTGCGCGCCGCCGCGATGACGCGCGTCCAGTCGATGCGCGGTTCGATGCGGCGATCGCGGCCGGTGTCGGGGCGGTCTTCGCGGGTCACCCCCGCAGGATAGCGACTCAGCCTGAACGCCGTGCGTCTTCCACGCCCGGCAGCGCATCCAGCTTGCCCAGCAGCGTCGAGAGCTGGCCGAAGTCCGCCACCTTCAAGCGCAGGCGCAGGTGAACGCGCCCGCTGGCGCGGTTGTTCTGGCTGTTGATGTCCAGCACGTTGGCTTCTTCCTGGGCGATCAGGGTGGTGATGTCCTTGAGCAGCCACTTGCGATCGATCGCCGTGACCTGCACGTCGACTTCGTATCCGCCCCCGGCCTGGCCCCACTCCACGGGCAGCACACGCTGCGGGCTGGCCGCGGCGAGCCGGGCGAAGGCGGGGCAATCGGTGCGGTGCACGGTGACACCGCGACCGCGTGTCAGATAGCCGGCGATGGGCTCGCCCGGCACCGGCTGGCAGCAGCGGGCCAGTTGCACCAGCAGGTTGCCCACGCCCTGGACGGTGAACTTCGACTTGCCCGGTGCGGCCACCTTGCGCGGCGGCCGACGCACCGGCAGCACGGGCTCGTCCGGCTCCGCGGCGCTGCGCTGCTCTTCGTGCAGGGCGCGGCCCACCTGGTGCGGCCCGACGTCGCCCAGCGCCACCTGGATGTACAGGTCGTCGATGGTCTCGGCGTGGAATTTCTTCGCCACGCCGGTGAGGTCGGCGTGGTGCAGGCCCAGGCGCTTGAGCTCCTTTTCCAGCAGCTCGCGACCGGCCTGCAGGTTGCGCGTCCGGTCGAGCTTGTGGAACCACGCGCGCACCTTGTCGCGCGAGCGTCCGCTGGCGAGGAAGCCGTTCGCCGGCAGCAGCCAGTCGCGCCGCGGTTCGGGCTCCTTCGAGGTCATGATCTCGACGCGATCGCCGCTGGCGAGCGCGTGGTTCAACGGCACGATGCGGCCGTTGACCTTCGCCCCGCGCGTGCGGTGGCCGACCATCGTGTGCACGTGGTAAGCGAAGTCCAGCACGGTGCCGCCCTGCGGCAGGTCCACCACCTCGCCCTTCGGCGTCAGCGCGTAGACGCGATCCTCGACCAGCTCCGCGTCCAGGTCGCCGGCCAGCGCGCCCTCCCCTGCGCCGTCGCCGGCCCCGTCGAGCAGCCGCCGCATCCACGCGATCTTGCGGTCGAAGGCATCGCCGCCGCTCTTGCCTTCCTTGTACTTCCAGTGCGCGGCCACGCCCAGTTCGGCCTGCGCGTGCATCTCATGCGTGCGGATCTGCACTTCCAGCGTGCGTCCCTCCGGACCGACCACGGCGGTATGCAGCGAGCGGTAGTCGTTCGCCTTCGGGCGCGCGATGTAATCGTCGAACTCGCTCGGGATCGGCACCCACAGCGCATGCACGATGCCGAGCGCGGCGTAGCACGCCGCGACATCGTCCACCGCGATGCGCACGGCGCGCAGGTCGTAGAGTTCGTCGAAACCCACCTGCTTGCGCTGCATCTTCCGCCAGATGCTGTAGATGTGCTTCGGACGGCCGCTGATCTCGGCGTGGATGCCGTGCTCCGCCAGCGCCGCCTGCAGGCTGGCGATGACGGCCGCGATGTAGCGTTCGCGACCGGTGCGCTTCTCGTCGAGCTGCGCGGCGACCTGCTTGTACGTCTGCGGCTGCAGGTAGCGGAACGCGAGGTCCTCGAGTTCCCACTTGAGCTGCCAGATGCCCAGACGGTTGGCCAGCGGCGCGTGGATGTCGCGGGTCAATCGCGCCAGCGCCTGCCGCTGTTCCTCAGGCAGGCTGCCCGCCGCGCGCATCCGCGCCAGTTGGCGCGCGAGCAGGATGGGCACGACGCGCAGGTCGCGCACGATCGCCAACAGCAGCCGGCGCAAGCCCTCCGTATTCGCTCCGCGTGCCTGTTCCGCGTGCAACGCCCAGACCTGTGCGGCGGCTGCCTGGCCCTCCAGCAGGTCCGCCAGACCGGGAACCGGCTTGCCTGCCGGCAGGGCGGATTGCAGTGCGGGGAGCCCGTACAGCAGCGCGGCCACCAGGACATCGCCATCCGCCGACAGCGCGGCGAGCGTATCCAGGGTATCGGCGACCACGCCCGACGCATCGGGCATGCCGGCATCCGCGCCGGGGTGGGTCGCGGCTTCGGCGAGAGCGTGCCGCAACGGCGCTGGCAGCCCGTGCAGCGCGGGCCGTTGCAGCAACGTGGCGATGTCGTGAACGGGGGACACCATGGCGGGGGAGCGAGGCGGTCAGGCGCCGCCGGAATGACTACACTACCGGCCAGTCGCCCGCAGGAACAACCATGAAGATGAGCCGCTTGTTTCTATCCCTCGTGTTGCTGACCGCTCCGCTGTTCGCTTTCGCGCAGGATGCCGCGGCCGACGCCAGGTTCGCCGACCTGCGCGCGTCGATGACGCCGGAGGAGTTCAAGGCCGCGGGCCTCGACAAGCTCAGCGACGCCGAATTGTCGGCGCTGAGTACGTGGCTGAACCGCAAGGTCGGTACGGAAACGGCCCGCGCCGTCGAGCAGGTGCGCCAGGAAACCCAGACCGCCGTCGCGCAGGCCCAGGCCGATACGCGCAAGCGGGTCGAGCAGGAAAACCGCGGCTTCTTCGATTTCGGTTCGGACGAACCCATCAAGAGCACGCTGGTAGGAGAGTTCAAGGGCTTCGCCGAGGGCAACCGCTACACGCTGGCCAATGGCCAGGTGTGGGAACAGATCGAGCCCGCGAGCCTGCCCGGCGTGCGCAAGACCAATCCGGACGTCGTCGTCAAACCGGGACTGTTCAACAACTGGTTCCTGCGCATCGGCGGCTACAACACCGCCGCCAAGGTGCGCCGCATCAAGTAGGCACGGTCAGCCGCGCAGCGCCTGCAGGCGCTGCGCGAGCTTCTTCGGCGAAACGCCGGCGCGCGCGCCCAGTTCCTGGGCGAACATCGACACGCGCAGTTCCTCCAGGTCCCAGCGCAGGGCCTGCCAGTCCGGCGATCCCGCGACGCCGTCGCTCACGGCCTGGGCCAGCGCATCGACGAACGGTTTGATCTCCAGCATCCGCGACTGGTCCCGGGTCGGGTCGCGTACCGCGCGCTCCGCCCGCAGCCGCATCGCCTTCACGTAACGCGGCAGCTGCGCGAGCGCATCGGCCGGCGTTTCGCGGAGAAACCCGGGATGCACCAGCGCCGCGAGCTGCGCACGCAGGTCGTCGAGATTGCCGCGCGCCCAGCCCATCAGCGGCGCCTCCAGTTGCGGCTTCAGGTCGGCCACGGCGGACAGGATCGCTTCGGCCAGTTTCAGCCGCTCCATCGCTTCGCCGAACAGCCGCTTGCCGGCCTCCTCGCGCCGCTGCTCGAACGCGGTGCGGTCGCGGATCGCGCCCAGTCCGTCGGCCAGCACCGCATTCATCGCCGCATCGACGATGTCGCCCCGCAGGCGCTCCTGCGATTCGATGGCCGCATACAGCAAGCCGGTCTTGGGCGGCACCGGCAGCTGCTTGCGCGCCTGCTTCACCTTGTCGGCGAGGGCGATCTCCAGCAGGCGGCGGACACCGCGCGGATGCGCCGCGTCCGCCTCGGCGCGGTCGGCGAACACCTGCAATGCCACCGTATCGCCCTCGTCCCGCAGCGCCGGATAGGCGGGCACGCCGGCCTCGCCAGGAACTTCATGCGGGATGGCCTGCGCAGGGAATTCACGCAGGCCGTTCGCCGCCATCGCGCGCCCCGCACGTGCGGCGAAGGCCTCCCCTGCCTTCGCGCCGAAGCGGGCGCGCAAGGCGTCGAGGTCGCGCGATTCGGCCAGCACGCTGCCCTCGACGCCGCCTCGCGGGTCTTCGCGCAGCCGCAGGTTCATGCGCAGGTGCGGCTCCAGTGCGGCGTCATCGAAATCGAGCGCGGCCACCGCCACGCCCGTCGCCCGCGACAGGAAGCGGGCGAGCTCGCCGCGCACGTCGTCGGCGGTCGGCTTCGGGAACGCCTCGAAGAACGCACGACCGAAGTCCGGCGCCGGCACATAGTTGCGTCGCATCGCCTTGGGCAGGCTGCGGATCAGGCCCGAGGCCTTGTCGGCGACGAAACCCGGCGCCAGCCACGACAGGCGCGCAGGATCCAGCGCGTTGAGCAGATGCAGGGGCACCTCGAGCGTCACGCCGTCGTCCACCGCACCCGGCTCGAAACGGTAATGCAGCGGCAGGCGCGCATCGCCGAGCGCGAAGTACTTGGGGTAGCGATCCTCTTCACTGCCCTCGCCGGGCAACAGGTCGGTCAGCGACCAGTGCAACGCACGGCGCTTGTCGGCTGGCAGCGTCTTCCACCAGGCATCCAGCCCGGCGGCCGAGTGGAGGTCCGACGGCACGCGATCCAGGTACCAGCGCGCCTGCCAGTCCTCGTCCGCGACCAGGCCGGCCCGGCGCAGCTTGGCTTCTTCCTCGCGGGCCTGCTCGAGGGTCTTCAGGTTGTCGGCGACGAAACCGGCGCGGGTGTTGATCTCGCCGCTGACCAGGCCCTGGCGCACGAAGATGTCGTGCGCTTCGACCGGTTCGATGCGGCCGTAGTGCACGGGTTTCTTCGGCGCCAGCACCAGCCCGAACAGGCTGATCTGCTCCGAGGCCAGCACCTGCCCCTGCGCGCGCGACCAGTGCGGATCGAAGTGCTTGCGCAGCAGCAGGTGCGGAAGTTCGGCGATCACCCAGTCCGGCTCGATCGCCGCGAGGGTCATGCCCCACACCTTCTGCGTATCCAGCAGGTTGGCCGCCAGCAGCCACGGCGGTGGTCGCTTGGACAACGCCGAGCCGGGGAACGGCAGGAAGCGGCGCTGCCGCGGCGCCTGGAAATCGCCCTTGTCGGTGCGATGGCCGATCTGCGTCGGCAGGCCGGCGATCAGCGCACGGTGCAGGGTCTGGTAGGCGCTGGCGCGCGCGCGTTCGCTATAGCCGCCAGCGGCCGGCGCCCGGTCCTGCTGAGCGCGTACGGGGGCGGGGGCCGGTGCGGCTTCAGCCTTCCCTTCGCGTGCCAGGCGCGCGGCGCGGTGAAGCTGGCCGCGGGTGGCCTTTACCGCGGCCGCATCATCGCGCGCGGCCGGCGGCGTGCTGCTGCCGGCCAGCAAGGGCGCCATCGAGGCCTCGGCGTCTTCTTCCTTCCAACCCAGTTCCTCGCACAGCAGGCGCAGCTGTCGATGCAGCTCGCGCCACTCGCGCATGCGCAGGAACCCGAGGAAGTGACGGCCGCACCAATCGCGCAACTTCGACTGGGTGAAGTCTTCGTGCGCCTGCCGATAGGCGTCCCACAGGCGCAGCACGCCGACGAATTCGGAGCGGCCATCGGCGAACTGCGCGTGCGCGGCGTCGGCCGCGCCGCGCGCATCGGCCGGCCGCTCGCGCGGGTCCTGGATGCCGAGGAACGAGGCGATCACCAGCATCGGCCGCAGGCAGCCCGCGGCCTGCGCCGCCACCAGCATGCGCGCCAGCTTCACGTCGACCGGCAGGCGCGCCATCTGCTTGCCGATGGCGGTCATGCGCCGCTCGCTGTCGATCGCGCCGAGTTCGGTCAGCTGCTGCCAGCCGTCGGCCACGGCGCGCTCGTCCGGCGCCTCCAGGAACGGGAAATCCTCAATGCGGCCCAGGCCCAGCTGCAGCATGCGCAGGATGACCCCGCCCAGGCTGGAGCGGCGGATCTCCGGATCGGTGAACTCGGCGCGCGCCTGGAAATCGGCTTCGGCATAGAGGCGATAGCAGATGCCTTCGGCGATGCGTCCGCAGCGGCCCTTGCGCTGGTTGGCGCTGGCCTGCGAGATCGGCTCGATATGCAGGCGGTCGAGCTTGTTGCGGGGGCTGTAGCGCTTGACGCGCGCGAAACCGGGGTCGACCACGTAGCGGATGCGCGGCACTGTCAGCGATGTCTCGGCGACGTTGGTGGCCAGCACGATGCGCCGGTTCGGCCCCGGGTTGAACACCCGGTCCTGATCCTGGTTGGACAGGCGCGCGTACAGCGGCAGCACGTCCGTCTGGCGGTATTTGCGCCGCTCCAGCGCCTGGTGCGCGTCGCGGATCTCGCGTTCGCCGGGCAGGAAGACCAGCACGTCGCCGCGCGCGTCCAGCCGGGTGATCTCGTCCACCGCCGCCACGATCGCATCGTTGACGGTGCGCTCGCCTTCCTGCTCGCCCTCGCCTTCCAGCGCGCGGTAGCGGACCTCCACCGGGAAGGTCCGCCCCTCGACGCTGATCACCGGCGCGTCGTCGAAATGCCGGGCGAAGCGTTCGGTATCGATGGTGGCCGAGGTCACGATGACCTTCAGGTCGCGCCGCTTGCGCAGCAGCTGCTTCAGGTAGCCGAGCAGGAAGTCGATGTTGAGGCTGCGCTCGTGCGCTTCGTCGACGATGATCGTGTCGTAGGCCGACAGCCAGCGGTCGCTGGCGATCTCCGCCAGCAGGATGCCGTCGGTCATGAACTTGATGTGGGTGTCTTCGCCCACCTGGTCGTTGAAGCGGACCTGGAAGCCGACGCCGCGGCCCACTTCGGTCTTCAGCTCCTCGGCCACGCGGCGCGCCACCGCGCGCGCGGCGATGCGGCGCGGCTGGGTGCAGCCGATCATGCCGGCCACGCCACGCCCGGCCGCCAGGCACAGCTTGGGCAGCTGGGTGGTCTTGCCGGACCCGGTCTCGCCGGCGATCACCACCACCTGGTGGTTGCGGATCAGCTCGACGATGCGCTCGCCTTCGCGCGCGATGGGCAGGCTGTCGTCGAGCGTCACTTCCGGCACCGTGGACCGGCGCCGTTCGCGGGTGGCGACCGAGGCGTCCAGGGCCTGTTCGAACGCCTGCCGTGCGCCCGCGTCGGCCGGCTTGCCCTGCCAGCGCGACCACAGGCCGTGCAGGCGGCCACGGTCCCGGCTCAGCGCGCGATCGAGCGCACGCCGGCCCTGCTCGAGGGCAGCGCGGTCGGGAGGGGTCGGGGACGGGTCACGAGGGATATTCATTCTTCAGCAAGCGGTTGAAACTTTTTGCTCACGCCACATGTTCTAGTGTGTCTATTGTGCCGTCTCAACCCACCCTCAGGAGAATCCGCATGGCCAAGACGAAGTCCAAGCCGGCCAAGGCCCCGGCCGTCACCGCGCCCATCCCGTCGGCGCCGACCGCGCCCAACATCGATATCGGGATCAGCACCGGCGACCGCAAGAAGATCGCGGACGGCCTGTCGCGCTACCTGGCCGATGCGTACACGCTGTACCTGAAGACCCACAACTTCCATTGGAACGTGACCGGCGCGATGTTCAACTCGCTGCACAACATGTTCGAAGCCCAGTACACCGAGCAGTGGACCGCGCTGGACGAGGTCGCCGAGCGCATCCGCGCGCTGGGCTACAACGCGCCCGGCTCCTACCGCGAGTTCGTCAGCCTGACCTCGATCCCGGAAGAGCCCGGCCTGACCGACAGCGCCGACTGGCGCGAGATGGTCCGCCAGCTGACCGTCGGCAACGAAGCGGTCTGCCGCACGGCGCGCAGGGTGCTCAAGGTGGCCGACGACGCCGGCGACGACCCGTCCGTGGACCTGCTGACCCAGCGCCTGCAGACCCACGAGAAGTACGCCTGGATGCTGCGCTCGCTGCTGCAGTAAGCCCGCCCGGCGGTGCCCTGGACGCCCGGCTTCGGCCGGGCGTCCGCGTTTCCGGTCAGTGATTTCCCACCCCGCCATGCGCCAGCGGCGCAGGGCCGCCGCCGCCCGCCGCGGTATCCTGTACGCATGTCGTCCCCCGCACTTGAAACGCTGCAGCGCGTCTTCGGTTACAGCGCCTTCCGTGGCCACCAGCAGGCCATCGTCGAACACCTCGCCGCCGGCCACGATGCCCTGGTCTTGATGCCCACGGGCGCCGGCAAGTCACTGTGCTACCAGGTGCCCGCGCTGCTGCGCGAGGGCACCGGCATCGTGGTCTCGCCGCTGATCGCCCTGATGCAGGACCAGGTGGATGCGCTGCGCCAGTTGGGCGTGCGCGCGGCGTTCCTGAACTCCTCGCTGGCCGCCGACGAAGCCGCCCAGGTGGAACAGGCCCTGCTGCGCGGCGAACTCGACCTGCTGTACGTGGCGCCGGAACGACTGCTGACCGGCCGCTTTCTGTCGTTGCTGGACCGCAGCCGGATCGCCCTGTTCGCCATCGACGAAGCGCATTGCGTGTCGGCCTGGGGCCACGACTTCCGCCGCGAATACCTGGAACTGACCCTGCTGCACGAGCGCTGGCCGGACGTGCCGCGCATCGCCCTGACCGCGACCGCCGACCCGCCCACCCAGCGCGAGATCGCCGAGCGCCTGAACCTGGTGGAGGCGCAGCGCTTCGTCAGCTCCTTCGACCGCCCCAACATCCGTTACACCGTGGTGCAGAAGGACAACGCGAGGCATCAGTTGCGCGACGTGCTGCGCAAGCATCGCGGCGAGGCCGGCATCGTCTACTGCCTGTCGCGCAAGCGGGTCGAGCAGTTCGCCGACTACCTGGCGGAACAGGGCTTCAATGCCCTGCCCTACCACGCCGGACTGGACGCCGAGGTGCGCGCGCGCAACCAACGGCGCTTCCTCCGCGAGGACGGCATCGTCATGGTGGCGACCATCGCCTTCGGCATGGGCATCGACAAGCCCGACGTCCGCTTCGTCGCCCACGTGGACCTGCCCAAGTCGATGGAGGGCTACTACCAGGAAACCGGCCGCGCCGGTCGCGACGGGGAAGCGGCCGAGGCCTGGCTCTGCTACGGGCTGGGCGACGTCGTGCTGCTGAAGCAGATGATCGAACAGGGCGAGGCGGGCGAGGAACGCAAGCGCCTGGAACGCCGCAAGTTGGACCAGTTGCTGGGCTACTGCGAGTCCACCCAGTGCCGCCGGCAGGTGCTCCTGGCCGGCTTCGGCGAGGTGTATCCGCACGACTGCGGCAACTGCGACAACTGCCTGAGCCCGGCGGAGACCTGGGATGCGACCGAGGCTGCACAGAAGGCGCTGAGCTGCGTGTACCGCAGCGGCCAGCGCTTCGGCGTGAACCACGTGATCGACGTGTTGCGGGGCAGCGAGAGCGAGCGGATCCGCCAGTGCGGCCACGAGCACCTGACCACGTACGGCATCGGCAAGGACCTGGACGCCACGACGTGGCGCAGCGTGTTCCGCCAGCTGGTGGCCTGCGGCTTGTTGGAAGTGGAGGCCGAATTCGGCAGCCTGCGCCTGACCGAGGGCAGCCGCGCGGTGCTGCGCGGCGAGCGCCGCCTGCAGTTGCGCAAGGAACAGCGCGAACGCCGCGAGCGCGACCGCACCCCGCGCAGCGGCGTGCCGGTGCAGGCCGCCGACCTGCCGCGCTTCCAGGCGCTGCGCGACCTGCGTGCGCAACTGGCACGCGAGCAGAACGTGCCGGCCTACGTCATCTTCCACGACAGCACGCTGCGCAACATCGCCGAGCAGCAGCCCACCACCCTGGCCGAACTGGCGCGCGTGGGCGGCATCGGCGGTGCCAAGCTGGAGCGCTACGGACAACGCGTGCTGGACATGCTGGGCGCCTCGCCCGAGTGAAGTTCTCGGTACGCGGGCGCCGGCATCAGCCGGCATTCAATCCGCGGCTGTTAGGTTGCCCTACAGGTCCGTCGTCCGGCGGGCCGCGCTTCCGGGATTCCCCATGAAGACCCTGCCCGTCGCCTTGCTGGCCCTGCTCACCATCGCCCCCGCATGGGCGCAGTCCAATGCCGAAGCGCTGGACCTCAGCCTGCCCCAGGCGGCGACCTACGCCAAGGATCCGCCGGGCACCTGGTATGGCGACACCCGGCCGGCCCGTCCCAAGAAGGACGCTGCGTCCGCTGCCCCGGTCGATCCGTGCGTCTACTACGGCGATGACGATGGCGACGGCGTGTCGGGCAGCTTCACCACGGGCATCGGCTACAGCAAGGGCCACGGCCGCAGCACCTACAACGGCGTCAACCTCAACCTGTGCAAGACCACGTACAACGACGAAGGCAAGCCGCGTACGTTCAACTTCAACATCAACGTCGACCAGTACGACGGCCCGGGCGGCTATTACGGTGGCCCGTATGGCGGCTACCCCGGCGGCCCGATGATGCGCGGCGCACCGCGCCCATGACCGGTCAGTCGCGCGTGGCGACGCGTGCGACCAGGGACACGGCCACCAGCAGCACGACCAGAAGTCCCAGCGCCGCCGCCAGCGACGTGCCCTTCGCGATGAAGCCCAGCGCCGCCGGCCCCAACAGCACCCCTGCATAGCCCATCGTGGTGACCGCCGCGACCGCCAGATGCGTGGGCATGCCACGCTGGCGCCCCGCAGCCGAGAACATCACCGGCACCACATTCGCCGCGCCCGCGCCCACCAGGGCGAAGCCCGCGAGCCCGGCCAGCGACGACGGCACGAAGATCGCCAGCGCGAACCCGGATGCCGCGACCAGCGCGCCGCACACGACGACACGGAACGCACCCAGCGCCTGCACGATGCGGTCGCCGGTCAGGCGCCCGATCGTCATCGTCACCGCGAACGCGACGTAGCCGAAGCCGGCGGTCGCGGGATCGGCGTTGCGCATCGACGTGAGGAAGACGGCGCTCCAGTCCAGGACCGCGCCTTCGGAGAGGAACATCGCAAAGCACACGGCGCCGATCAGCAGCACGCGTCCGCGCGGCAGCACGAACGCCGGGTGGCCCCCGTCGCCGCCCTCGACCAGCAGTCCGCGGCGTGATGCCGCCAGCAGCAGCGCGGCGACGATCGCCATGCCGCCGATCGCCAGCAGCGGCGACGCGCCCAACGTCAACGCCCCCGCCACGCCGCCGGCACCGGCGATGCCGCCGACGCTGTACATGCCGTGGAAGCCGGACATCATCGCGCGGCCGCTGTCGCGCTCGACGATCACGGCCTGCACGTTCATCACCACGTCGAGCACACCCATGCTGGCGCCGAACACGGCCAGCACCAGCGCGAGGACAGGAATGCTGGGCGCGAGCATCAGTGCCGGCATGCACAGGCAGATCATCGCGCCCGCCACCAGGATCATGCGACGGCAACCGAAGCGCGCGGCCAACCCGCCTGCCAACGGCATCATCAGCACCGAGCCCACGCCCAGGCACAGCAGCATCAGGCCGAGTTGGCCGTCGTCCAGCGCGAGCTTGCGCTTGGCGAAGGGGATCAGCGGCGCCCAGGCCGAGATGGCGAAGCCGCCGATGAAGAAGGCGATGCGGGTGGCGATGCGTTCGCGCGCGCCGAGGACCGGCGGCGCGGTTTCAAGCGCGGCCATGCGGCTCAGCGGGCCCGCAGTTCGAACGGCACCGCCTCGCCGGCCGCGCTGGACGGCGCCACCCACAGGTCGAAGAGACCGGGTTCGGCGACAGGTCGGTTGTCGACGCCATGGAATTCCAGGTCGGCGCGCGCCAGCGTGAACTCGACGTCCTGCGATTCGCCGGCCGCGAGCGCGATCTTGCGGAAGCGCTTCAGCTCGCGCACCGGACGCACGCGGCTGGCGGTACGGTCGCGCAGGTACAGCTGCACGACTTCCTCCCCGTCGCGTGCACCGCGGTTGGTGATGCGCGTGCGGATCGTCAGGGTGTCGTCCCAGCCCAGCTGCGCGGCATCGAGCTGCGGCACGCCGTAGTCGAAGCGCGTGTACGTCAGGCCGTGGCCGAACGGATACAGCGCCGCATGGGTGACTTCGCGCCAGCGCGTCTGGAAGAAACGCGGCGTGCCCGGCACGTTGGGGCGGCCAGTGGCGGGATGGTTGTAGAAATACGGTTGCTGCCCGGCGTCCTGCGGAAAGCTCACCGGCAGGCGTGCGGACGGGTTGTAGTCGCCGAACACGACGTCGGCCACGGCCGGCCCGGTCTGCGTGCCGAGGAACCACGTGACCAGCAATGCCTGCGCATCGCGCACGGCGCCGTCCAGTGCCAGCGCGCGGCCGTTGCGCAGCACCACGACAACCGGCGTGCCGGTGGCGGCGACCGCCTCGGCCAGCGCCTGCTGCGCGGCGGGGATCACGATCTGCGTGCGCGACTGCGCCTCGCCGGAGAACTCATGCGGCTCGCCCAGCGCCAGCAGCACGACGTCGGCCGCGCGCGCGGCCACGACGGCGGCGTCGATGCCACCCTCGATCGCGTCCTCGAAGCCGCTGCCCGGCACCACCACCAGCGAAGAAGGATCGTCCAGCGCTGCACGCAGGCCGGTTTCGAGATCCACCATGCGCGAGGCATCGCCGAAGATGTTCCAGCAGCCACCGAGGTTGGCGGTGTCCTGCGCGAAGGGCCCGATCAGCGCGATCCGCTGGCCGGCCTTCTTCAGCGGCAGCACGTCGCCTTCGTTCTTCAGCAGGACGATGGAGCGGCGCGCGCAGTCGCGCGCCAGCGCATCGTGCGCCGGGAGGTGCGACTGGTCCGCTTCACGGGCGGCATCCAGGCAGCGGTAAGGATCGTCGAACAGGCCCGCCGCGGCCTTCACGTGCAGCACGCGACGCACGGCCTCGTCGACCTCGGCCAGCGACAGCCGGCCCTGCTCGACCAGGGCAGCCACATGGTTGGCGTAGACGCCGCTCTGCAGGCTCATGTCCAGGCCGGCCGACAGGGCCTTCTGCGCAGCATCGGCCTCGTCGGCCGCATAGCCGTGGGCGATCAGCTCCAGGTCCGAGGTGTAGTCGGAGACGACAAAACCCTCGAACTTCCACTCACCGCGCAGGATGTCGGTCAGCAGTTCGCGATTCGCCGAGGCCGGCACGCCGTTGATGTCGTTGAACGAGCTCATCAGCGTCAGCGCGCCGGCGTCGAGCGCCGCCTTGAACGGCGGCAGGTGCACGTCGCGCAGGGTCTGCGGCGCCATGTCCACGAAGTTGTAGTCCAGGCCGGCGGAGATCGCGCCGTAGGCGGCGAAATGCTTCGGCGTGGTCAGCAGCGAATCGGGCGCCGTCAGGTCGTTGCCCTGGAAGCCGCGCACGCGCGCGGCCGCGAATTCGCAGGACAGATGCACGTCTTCGCCGGAAGTTTCCGCCACGCGGCCCCAGCGCTGGTCGCGCGCGATGTCCACCATCGGCGCGAACGTCCAGTGGATGCCGGCGGCCGTGGCCTCCTTCGCGGTGGCACGCGCGGTGCGCTCGGCGAGGTCGGGTTCGAAGCTGGCGGCTTCGCCCAGCGGAATCGGGAACACCGTGCGCATGCCGTGGATGACGTCCGCGCCGAGCAGCAGCGGAATGCCCAGGCGGCTTTCCTCCACCGCGATGCGCTGCGCCTCGCGGCCTTCCGCCGCGCCCACGCCGTTGAACAGCGCGCCGACGCGACCGGCGCGGATCTGCTGGCGGACCTGCTCGGCATCGCGCGCGAAGGTCTCCGGATTGACCTCGAAGGCGAACGGCCGCAGCGCATCGGCGAAGGCGCCGAGCTGGCCGATCTTCTCCTCCAGCGTCATCTCGGCGATCAGTCCCTCGATCCTGCGCTGATGCGGCATGTAAGCGGTCCTCCCGGGAACGCGGGTGTTACGGGGAAGCCATTATGAAAACGTTTACAGTCACGGTCAAACCCGCCGCCGGGACCCGGAATGCCGGCCCCGGCGCGGTCGCCGCGGACCTCATCCGGCCATGCCGGCATGGCGCAGGAGCGCGTCGATGCGGGGCGCACGACCGCGGAAGGCCCGGAAATTCTCGGCCGCGCCGCGGCTGCCGCCCCGGGCCAGGATTTCGTGGCGGAACCGCGCGCCGGTCTCGGCCACTTTGTCGGGCGCCTCCTCGAAGGCCTCGTAGGCGTCCGCGCTGAGCACCTCGGCCCACTTGTAGCTGTAGTAACCGGCCCCGTAGCCGCCCGCGAAGATGTGGCTGAACTGGTGGGGGAAGCGGTTCCACTCGGGCGGCAGGTTCACCGCCACCTCGGCGCGTACGCGGTCCAGCAGCGCGAGCACCGTGTCGCCCTCGGCGTCGAAGCCGCTGTGCAGCTGCATGTCGAACAGGCCGAACTCCAGCTGCCGGACCGTCGCCATGCCGCTCTGGAAATTCTTCGCCGCGACCATCTTGTCGAACAGCGCGCGCGGCAGCGGCTCGCCGCTGTCCACGTGCGCGGTCATCGCCTGCACGCGCGCCCACTCCCAGCAGAAGTTCTCCATGAACTGGCTGGGCAGTTCCACCGCATCCCACTCGACCCCATTGATGCCGGCCACGCCCAGCTCACCGACCTGGGTGAGCAGTTGGTGCAGGCCGTGGCCCATTTCGTGGAACAGCGTGGTCACGTCGTTGTGGCTGAAGGTGGCCGGTTTGCCGTCCACGCCCTTGCCGAAGTTGCAGACCAGGTAGACCAGTGGCGTCTGCGCGCCGCGCGCGGTCGTGCGGCGGTTGCGGCAATCGTCCATCCACGCACCACCGCGCTTGCCTTCGCGCGCGTACAGGTCGAGATAGAACTGGCCGACGAGGGCCCCTTCGCCATCCACCAGCCGGTAGAAGCGCACATCGGGGTGCCAGGTCGGCGCAGTGTCCTGCTCAACCCGCAGGCCATACAGATCGCCGATGACGCCGAACAGGCCAGCCAGCACCGCCGGCTCGGTGAAATACTGCTTCACCTCCAGCGCGGAGAAGCTGTAGCGCGCCTGCTTGAGCTTCTCGCTCGCATAGGCCAGGTCCCAGGCTTCGACGGCCTCGAGGCCCAGATGCTCGTGCGCGAAGGCTTCCAGCTCGGCGCGGTCGCGCTGCGCATGCGGCTTCGCGCGTGCGGCCAGGTCACGGAGGAAATGCAGGACCTCATCCGGCGTGTCGGCCATCTTGGTCGCCAGCGAATACGCCGCGTAGCTGGGGAAACCCAACAGCGCCGCGAGTTCACCGCGCAGCGCGAGGATGCGGTCGATCAGCGTGGAGTTGTCGAGCGCTTCGTTGTCGGCCAGTTCGGACGCGCGCACCGCGTTGGCGTGGTACAGCGTCTCGCGCAACGCGCGGTCGTCGGCGTACGTCTGCACCGGCAGGTAGCACGGCATCTGCAGGGTGAACTTCCAGCCCGGCTCATCGTCGGCCTTGGCCGCGGCGCGCGCGGCGGACACCACGTCGGCCGGCAAGCCGCCGAGATGTTGTTTGTCCTTGATCCAGAATTCGTACTCGTCGGTGGCATCGAGCACGTTCTGGGAGAATTTCGCCGACAGGCTCGCGAGTTCCTCTTTCACTTCGCCGAAGCGCACCTTCTGCGCCTCCGGCAGTTCCGCGCCGCCGAGGCGGAAATCGCGCAGCGCATTCTCCAGCACCTTGCGGCGCGCATCGTCGTACCGCGCGGCCTCGGGCGCATCGGACAGCGCGCGGTATTGGCGGTACAGGGCCAGGTTCTGCCCGACCGCGCTCCAGAAGCGCGTGACCTTGGGCAGCAGCGCGTTGTAGGCACCGCGTAGTGCCGGCGTGTTCACCACCGCCTCCAGGTGGGTCACCTGGTTCCACGCACGCGCCAGGCGCTCGGTGGCGTCATCGAGCGGCACGACGAAGCTGTCCCATGCCACCGGCGTGACGGCTTCGGCGGCCGCGACGGCGGCCTCCGCCTCGACCAGCAACTGGTCGATGGCCGGCGCGATGTGCTCGGCACGGATCTCGTCGAAACGCGGCAGGCCGGAGAAGTCGAGCAAGGGATTGATCATGGAAACACCTGGGAAAATTGTTCGTGCGAGGGCGCGGAGACAGGGAACGTCGCGGCATGGGCCTGTCCACCCCGCATCTCGATATGGGGGCGCCGGAAGCACCCGCAAAGGTCGGCGGCGCATTCTAGCGGGCGGTAGCACAGCGGGGGCAGCCGAGACCCCGCCAGGCGGACGACCCATCACGCCCTGGATATGGCATATAACCCGCTCCCGGCATCCCGCCGCCAGGCAACGGCACCATGGAGATCACGCGCGCAACGCCTGCCGATCTGCTCCAGACCGTGGATCGGCTGACCCTCGCTTTCGCCCACGACCCGATCACCGGCTTCTTGCTGCAGGACGGACCCGCATACCGGGAACGCCTCGCGCGATTCTTCTCGCTGCTGATGCGGGCGCGCATCGCGCTCGGGATGCCCGTGCTGGTGGCGCGCGACGGCGCCGACATCCACGGCATGGTGATGGGCAACTTCCCGTCGCCGCCGGCATGGCCCGACGACATTGCCCACGAGTGGGAGGACTTCGAGCGGGCCGTCCCCGGCATGGCCGATCGGCTGGCGATCTACGAAGGGCTCGCGGCTCAGTTTGCGCCCGCCGCGCCGCACTATTACCTCGGCGTCATCGGGGTCGATCCGGCCAAGCATGGCCATGGCATCGGCATGCGCCTGATAAAGATGTTCTGCGACCTGTCCGCCGCGGATGGCCTTTCCCATGGCGTGTATCTGGAGACCGGGGAGCCGTCGAACGTGCGGTTCTACGAACGCGCCGGCTTCGTCGAAGCCGGGCGTGGGACGATGGGATCGGCGACGCTGTGGTGCATGTACCTGCCTCACGCGCGTGATGAGGGCTGAAACGTCCAAGGACGTGGTTCGCGGGTAACCGATGCTGGGCACTCGAACGCCGATCCAGCCGCGACTTCGAGGACGTTCGGGAGGCGAACAAGGTCAAGCACATCGCCGCCGCCAAAGCGCATCCGGGCCTGATACGAGCCCACTCGACGTCCCTAACCCCGTGAGCACCATCGCTGATGCGGAGGTCAACACTGATCGTGGACAACAATGTCGATGGGTTTAGGGCGCGACGTGGCGCTTGGTAGGCCAGAATCCACGCGTCAGCTCGAGTGCGAAACCATGGCCGCGCCTTGCCGAGTTACGTCTAGATAACGTACTGCGGTCTGCCTCGGACGCTCCCACGAGACGAGAGAGCGTCCGTCCACGCTTCAGCGCAACAGGTTAGCGCCCCTCACCCTGCCGGCGCGGATCCACACACGGTTTCCTTAGCGTAAGGAATGCCACGTGCCCAAGTAAATGCATATAGACCGATTGGGCTACACACCGAGGAACATTGCAGCAGCGAAAAGGGCGTCGCTTACGGCGCTCGGCTATCGCGACCCTGTTCCGAATCAAATAAATGCGTGAATGAACCGTAGGCCTTAGGTTAGGTCGGCAGATCGGCCGATCTGCTCACAAGGAGTGCACGGATGAAGGCAACGACGCTTTTCCCAGTCCTGTTCGCATTGCTCCTCCCAGCCGTTGCGCAGGCGGGACTGCCCAATGGCGGAGATGAAAACTGGAACCAAGAACCCGGACTCGGCGACGATGTTTATGAACTGCAAGGAGCATGGACGGACCGCAGCAACTCAATGATCCACTTCGAATCCAGCGGCAGCAACGTCACCATTGATACGCAGACGAACAGGGCCTACTTCGCAAATGGGGCCCAATTGATCGAGGTCTACATTCCTACCACCCTTGCAGCTGGAGGCTTCGACTCGTCGCTGAACTTCCAGGATGTCTACCCCGGCGCAGGCAACAACTTGTATATGACCGGCATCCTTGGCGATGGACCGATCGGTCCGTGCGACCTATCGCCGTGCGTCAATGATTGGGACCCGATCACTGGCTCCCCCATCTTGGTGGACGTGTGGGAGGCCGATGACTTCAACCTGCAGGATTTTCTGGTCGCGCAGGATCAGATTGATTTCAACAACTGGCGAGAAAGAGAGTGTCAGGCGTTCGACGACAGCCTCGCGCGGAGCTTGACCAGTGCGCCAGCCGTCGGCATCGCGTGTGCCGCCGGTGAGGGTATAGGACCAGAGACGGCGTGCGCGGCGGGATGGCTCCAAGAGATTTACCAAGTGACGCGCCGCGCCAGTCAAGGCGCTAACTGCGGTTCCCAGTACCCGGGCCCCGGCCGGTGGCGCGGCTCGACGCTCCCGCAGGGATACGGACAATGACGTACCTGTCGTTCCTGCCCGCAATCATTGCTGCAATCGTCTTCATAGCAGCAGGGTTGTTCGCGGGGCGCGTTGAGCCAGAGAAGCGCGCTCGGATTGTCGCCTTCTGTGCGGGGATGATCTTTGCGCAGGTGCTGACCACGCTCATCCAGGCGGCGATACGGTAAGTTGCGGCGACCAGGCTCTGCCCCTACTACGGCGCTGAGCTTGGTCGCCGGTTGTTCCTGGAACGCGCGCCTGCGCGCTGAAGTCAAACTTCGAGCGTGACGATGGGCAGGCTCGGCGCGCCGTCGGCAATGCGCCCGTCCTGCACCCACGCTTATAGGGCAGGGTCTGGTTGATCGGCCTAAGTGCATGATCCGTAATGGTGGGCCGTGAAGGATTCGAACCTTCGACCAAAAGATTAAAAGTCTTCTGCTCTACCGACTGAGCTAACGGCCCGGAACAACACCCGGCCTTGCGCCGGGAGCGGCATTCTACCCCATCGACCGGAACGGCGCGAAACCGGCGCGGCTCACGCGTAGTGCGTGGGGTCCGGCACGCCGGCGTCGGCGAAGCCCGCCGCGCGCAGGCGGCACGCGTCGCAATGGCCGCAGGCGCGGCCCTGGTCGTCGGCCCGGTAGCAGGACACGGTCTGCGCGAAGTCCACGCCCAGGCGCAGGCCTTCGCGCACGATGTCGGCCTTGCTCAGGCGAAGCAGCGGTGCATGGATGCGCAGCCCCGCGCCTTCAACGCCCGCCTTGGTGGCGAGGTTGGCGAGCTTCTCGAAGGCTTCGATGAATTCCGGACGGCAATCCGGATAGCCGGAGTAGTCCACCGCGTTGACGCCGCAGAAGATGTCGTTGGCGCCCAGCACCTCGGCCCAGCCCAGCGCGACGGACAGCATGATGGTATTGCGTGCCGGCACGTAGGTGACGGGAATGCCGGGGCCGCCCGCGTCGGGCACGTCGATGTCGTCGGTCAGCGCGGAGCCGCCGATGCTGCGCAGGTCCACGTGCACGGTCTTGTGGGCGACGGCGCCCAGCGATGCCGCCACGCGCGCGGCCGCATCGAGTTCGGAGGTGTGGCGCTGGCCATAGCGCACGCTGAGCGCATGCACGGCGAAACCCTGCTCGCGGGCGATCGCGACGACGGCGGCGGAGTCCATGCCTCCGGACAACAGGACGACGGCATTCTTCATGGGGCGGTGCTTCGTGGGGTGAGGGGTAGGCTATCGCAGGCGCGGCTTCAGCGCCCCGGCTCGTCGTTCCACAGCAGCTTGTGCAGCTGCATCTGGAAACGCACGGGAAGCCGGTCGGCGACGATCCAGTCCGCGAGATCGCGCGGATCGAGTTCGCTCTTGCTCGGCGAGAACAACACGTCGCAACGCTTGGCCAGGCCGTGCTCGGCCAGCATGCCGCGCGCCCATTCGTAATCCTCGCGGCCGCACAGCACGAACTTCACCTGGTCGCGCGCGGTCAGCAGCGGCAGGTTCTCCAGCCGGTTGCGCGCCATTTCCTTTGAGCCGGGCGTCTTCAGATCGACCACGCGCGACACGCGCGGATCCACGCCGGCGATGTCGATCGCGCCCGAGGTCTCCAGCGAGACGTCGTAGCCGGCGTCGCAGAGCTTCTGCAGCAGCAGCAGGCAACGCTTCTGCGACAGCGGCTCGCCGCCGGTCACGCAGACGTGGCGCACGCCCTGGCGCGCGACTTCGGCCACGATGTCGTCGATCTCCCACCACTGCCCGCCATGGAAGGCATAGGCCGTGTCGCAGTACTGGCAGCGCAGCGGGCAGCCGGTCAGGCGCACGAACACCGTCGGCCAGCCGACCGCGTTCGCCTCTCCCTGCAGGGACAGGAAGATTTCGGTGATCTTGAGGCGTT
>Ga0247823_10001155_pt1 | contig 22075 bp, 23 predicted proteins | sample 13C_PalmiticAcid_2_FD_192426 | JGI IMG/M metagenome (GOLD analysis project Ga0247823, IMG submission 192426) | Soil microbial communities from agricultural site in Penn Yan, New York, United States - 13C_PalmiticAcid_Day30 | ecosystem: Environmental > Terrestrial > Soil > Agricultural land... | reverse complement strand
GGTGTGATGAGGAGGGATGGGGGGATGGGGAGAGGAGACTCACGTATGCGATGAGGCGGTGCACGGCGACGATCCCAAAGCCGATGCCCAGTCCAACGGGCACCAGCGCGTACCTCGCTCCGGTCTTGTAGAGGTACTTGGCCAGCGCCCACGAGGTCGCGTTGGTGTTGTAGGACTGGAGAGTGGCACCGCTCCAGGAGCTGTTGCCGTCGCTATTGACGAGAAGGTCGCGGTTGCCGTTTACGATGGAGATCATGACAGCGTAGTTGATGAAGCCGCCGAGGATGGTGCCGTAGACCTGGGTGAGGAACATGACGCGGGGAGGAATCTTGACTGTAATACCATTGGGTCAGTTACAGTCTTGTGTAAGATACTTGAGAGCGTGATGGCAAGGGGCGTACGGTATTCGCCCATCTTGAGGTCATTGGACAGGTTAACAGCGTTGCTGATGACATTGTGCGACCAGGCAGCAAAATACATGTTGCCGATGGGGCGTTCCGGGAGGATCAGACCGGCCAACATCTTTGACAGGTTGTTGGTGGCAATGCCGTTGCCATAGCGAGAGTAGAGCAAGGTGCTCTGTATCACAGTTAGCATTGGCACTCGTGTTAATGCAGGCTATAAGACTGACCAAAGGCGCAATAAAGATTCCCAGCAGCAGGGCGACGACATATGCCCAGGCCGGCAGCGTGACGTTCTGCGTCGTAACGACGATAAGGCCGAGAACAAAGCTCAGAACCAGCACGGCAATGTACCACCACCACGGTGCCTCCTTGTAGCGCTTGGCCATGTGCGCATGGTGGCGATCATCGTGTCTACCCTCCTTGGAGTTTTTGTATGCCTTGACGACATCGCCTCCCCAGAAGAGGAAGCAATGAGCGATGAGGGCGCCAATCTGAAGGGTTGTCAATACACAGGGGTCGCCATTAGGGGGCAGTATGGGGTCATGGGACTTACTGCCGCGTTGGCCATAAACATGGCATATGCAAAACTGCCAGTAAGCCGGGGAATCCCATACTTCTCGAGCGCTTCTTGATTCAGGACACCGCCAGTGAAGACCTCTGCAACAGGGTATGGTTTCCCGTTTTCTAGCCGAAGGCGCGTTGACATGAATGGTTGCGATTTGGAATCCCACGCATTGGTGTAGTAAATACCCAACATTGCGGCGAAGCAAACGAGATAACCCAGGGCTGCGTGAGCTTGCAATGGGAGAGGAAGAGACGTGTTGAAGGAAGTAATCTGAAGAAAAGGTTGGTCAGCGCAAGTATCGAGGATCGGTTTCCTGCAATCGGTTCCAGGTAAAGCTCACATATTGCCAGTCAAAGGACAGCGTAAAGAGTCCCAGACCCTCGTTATTCACGGATCCGCCAAAAAGATTGGTGAGGGTTGCCGCCTTCTCGCCAGTGGCGTGCATCGCAGCGAGGCAAGGGATGGAGACGGCATTGAGCCAGGGCCAGATGTAGGCCGGCAAGAATTCGTAGAAGAACATGCCGACGAAGCTGTACCAGAACCACCGCAGCGGCTTTGAGTTTTTGACCTCTTGCCAGTGCAGCCCCTGGAGCGTTTTGACTGTGGGCAGAGTGCTCCAGTAGACGGCGTCAACGTGCCAGACGGCAAATGGCCGCATAAGACCACAGATGCCGTAGCCGAACAGGCCGATCGAGATGACAGAGAGGATGACGGTGGCGGCGCTGATAGGTAGATTGTAAAACAAATCTTGGGCGGCAAAGACCTGGACGCTGGCAGCGGCGTTGGAAGCAGACGTGGCCGTGATGGCGCAGATGGCGTGCTCCTTGAGATTCCACGGCCCCGGGTTGATGAAGATCGCAAACGAGATCCAGAAGGGGAGTTTTCCCTGACCCCCGCGCTCCCTCCACCGAGCGGCAAGTTTGTCGCCGCGTGGGAGGAATGCGGCCCATGCGTTGCCCATGAAATAGGCAATGAGGACGATGAAGGTGCCGCCGATGGTGATTTGGGTCGGTTTGAACTGACGGAGGTTAGGGTCAGTGTTTGTGAGGCCAAGTGCAGCATGGATGCGAATAGCACTAGGAGGCATACCACGTAGATCTGGTACATGACAGCTTGAAAAGCTGACAGGCAGGTGGCGAGAAAGAGGGATCGAAAGCTCAACGCCGGCTCGCCATCGTCTCTGAGCGGCAGCAGATAGGCAGCTGCATCGGCACCGGTGATGATGATGTGGTTTTCGCTGTCGTCGTCTTTCTCCTGGCTGCTGTCTACATCGTACGCAGGGGGGGCAGCCTGGATTTCGGGGGAATCAGGGAGTCCATCCTTGAGCTTCTCTGCCTCGCCGGCAGTGAGGCCCGTTTTCTCGGGAAGAGGCTGGGCCTCCTGGGGGTTGGGGACCTCGATGACCGTGGTGCTCGCGTCTGGGCCCGCCATGTTGGGACGCTAATTGACTGGTCTTCCTTGCGTATAGTACGACTGGAGTGACACGACCGGCGACCCCTCGAGCCATGGTTCTGGAACATGGGTGGTCCCGCCCGGAATATATCTGGTTTCGACGCTGAGAACTTGCACCGTCGCACCGCCTCCTTAATTGTGGCAACGGTGGTGCAATTCGAACTCTGAGTTGTGTTACCGTGTGGATTCAATTGCGATTCGTGAACTCGTTATTGCGACTGGAGACCAAGCTCGTGGGTTGGCGCGACCTTCCTAATATGGCAGTTGTTTTCCACACATGGACCCCCTGATGGGCGGTAGATATCCGAACCGCCCCCTTAACCTTATCGTCGACGGCCGAGACCTGAGGGGCCAACGGCACGAGAGTGAGTGGCCAATCCAGGTCTGTGGCTTCTGGCAAAACACTGTCGGAGTGTGCCCAGCTCCCCGATAAGGTTGGTGGACTGCTTGCTGTAACCTTCCTGGCGGCTGATTCCGAAACACGGCAATGGACGCACTGGACGGCATATTTTCCCTCCATGGCCATGTTCCCACCTTCCTGATGGCCCTCGGATCCCATCATACCATCCAAAAGATGCAATCGCTAGACTAGACCAATGTCTGTCAGGGAGTCTCCTCCTTTGGGAAAGTTTGCCGCGTGCGCGCGCGTGTGATGCATTGTCGCTTACACACAACGCTGCCTACTTCCTCATTAGGCATGTTCTCCCTCACGGATCCTTCGCCGCTTTGCGCGGTTTCCACTTCATGAATGGCGACATTTTGGTCTGATGCGACCAGACCCGCTTCGGGCGTTGTCCACGAGGGACCTTGGCAAAGCACATCTCAGATGAAATGGTTCAGGAGCGGGACGCGGAGAACTGCGAGCAGATCAACTTCGGTTCAGCCTCTGTGTAAACCAAAGCCTTTGCTTCCATCACAAGTCATTCCAAGTCACGATTTAGAGAGAACGAAATAGTAACGGGGGGCGCAATCCTACCAGATACTTAGCTCTGTGCCTACCCCCTTCTCCTACCGAGGTATGCACCACCATGTGAGTGAGGATCAGTCATCTGTCACGCGAGACTCAATGCACCGGTCCCTATGTCAAACACCTCTCAAATACAAGGTATTCACGTCCACAAAATCGTCTCGAAGCTACGGTCCAATTCGCGTCCGTGGTCTGTAGGCGCCGTTCGTGGTGTGGAGAACGACCACTTGTCCGCTTCTTTACGGCGTCAATGCAAAGGCTCTCCGTGCATTTGCTCGGAATCGAGTACTTCGAGCAAACTACTGGCATCCATTTGGTTCAGATGTCTGCATTGTGCATTGCTAAATTTGGATACACCATGGGGTGAGATGATCGAAGGCCCCAAGTTGTGGCGCGGCGGCCAACAAAATGTGGCTGCTACACCCGGAGAACGGAACTGAACGAACAAACCTGTGCCTTTCTGGGACCAAGAACCAACTCCTCTTGATTTGAGGCTTTTTTGAGGTAAACCAGCTTGCTACGTTTGCAGAAAGTGAGCTAACACAAAACAAGGTAATCAATACGGTTGTCAGGGGGGCAGGAGAACGAGCTTCCAGTCCTTTATACCAATCGATCCCCTTCCCGTCCATCCCTTCCCCGAAAGACAGCCGACGCCAAGAATTGGAAGTCGTAAACTAAAAGAGTGCTGCTGGAGCAGAGCCCTGTCCTGGGATAGCCACAGAAAACTGTTTCCAATAGTCATAAAAGAAATACGGCGCGCTGGCCTCCGGCCTTCGAGACAATCTAGGTCTACCCTCGGTCTGTCTCAAGTGTCTTGCCGTCCTGTGAGAAACCCATCGCCTATCACACCACCGCCAATGCCTATCAAGCCTGTCACCCCCCCGAACCCCGTGTCTCACCGGCCTTTCAAGGAAGATTGTAAAGCCCGACACCCATCGTCGAGGCGATCGCAAGCTGTCGGCGAATTTCTTGAATGAACAGCACCCCTTGCTCCTCCCAATCAGCACTCGTATTGTCAACAAACATGAGCACATTGCCGAATCCGTTCTCTAGGCAAGACAAGCACTTGATCACCATTCGGGAATATGCTTCACCCATCTCATAAGCGAGGCGCTGCCCTGCCAAGAATATGAAGACTTGCTGCTGCTTCCGCGAGTCGGTCATTGTGGAAGCGAGGGCGGGATTGTCCGTCTCCCAACGAGCTCTGGCTTGAGTGATCGTATCGGATAGAGATGGAGTGGTGCCATGGTACTGGATGAATGACTCCCAAAGGCCGATCTCAAGGAGACAGACCCCGAGACTGTAGATGTCGTGTCCGATGTTGTACTTTGACTCTGCGACTCCTCCCAGGCCTGCCTGGCGTTCTGGATGCTGGTAGAGCGAAATGGTCCAGTCCGATTCTGTCGCGAGGTTGGATGCATCCATTGTCTTTCTGGTATAACGCCAGTCTGTAAGAAACGGAGATCCGATTATCTCGGGATATCGAGGCGGGCTGGGGTCGTTTTCGGAGGCAATATCGAACAACAAGATGGATTCCGGGCGGATGGCCTTGTGGACCAGATTGTGTGAGTGGACGTGGTACACCGACTCCGCGAGCCTTTTGGGGAGGATGAAGCGGAAATTGCGCGGGATTGGCGGTACTGGTTGATTTATCGGATCAAGTAGGATGTCGCGCAATGAACGAGGCCCCTGGGTTCGGTGCGGGTATGGAAAGAGCAGTCGGAAAGCGTGAGATCCAGCTGTCGGCGACAGCACCTGAAAGCCAGCGAGATCAAGTAGGCCCTCGGAGTTTTTGGTGAATTGCAAGACTCTGGCTAGGTCCCTCATCTGTTCGTACGCCTCGGATGGCCTTGTTTCACGCAAGGTCTTCTCTTGGGCGACACAATGCACGATTCCTTGTGTACTCCTGTTTCTCAGGTCCGCCTCCACAACGGACACCGTGGAATGAGGAAGACGTCTCGGACTGCCAATGATTCTGCATTGCGAGGGCCGGAGTTCCAGCTTCGAAGGGAGGATTCTTCCGGCTGCGTGGAGGAGAATCTGACTGCGTAGGCTCTCTCCGATGTCCTCAATGTCTCTCACCTGCTGGATGGCCTTCCTTTGCGACTTTTCCACGGAAGCTGGCTTAGTGGCCGCGACTGCGTTTTCCACGGCATTCTCGGCACTGAGAAGATGTCCCCAGGCCTTTTTGACTGCGTCTTCCAAATCCCTCTTAAGCTGTTTGTCGTTGGTGTCGCAGTAAAGATCCTCCACAGCTTCCAATGTCCACCTCAGTCTGCTTCCCTCAAGCTTTGCGAGGGCATCCTTCAGGTCTAGTAGCTCAGGCGACGGGTGAGCGGATTGTAGACGGCGTGAAAGATATCTTTTGGCATGAATGAAGGTCTGGACAACGCCTGGTATAGCCAAAGCCACACCCGCAATGGCTAACGCAGCCTCCATTGCGAAAGAAAGCCACGGGAATAGGCGAGAAGAAGACGAAGGCGACCGTGATCGAGCCGCCATTCTGATGCGGGGTTTCTCTCTGCTCTTGGTGTTGCATCAGGCTGACGCGACTGCGCCACACACGTGAAAACGGCGCGGGTTCGCTGTGCAGAAGGATGAGGGGGCCTCCTCTGAGGGGTAAATATCTGGGGTTGTCTGTTCCAGGCCTTGACAATGTGGCGTGGGTGCGGCTTTTGCATCCGGTCCCATCATCTTGAAGATCAGTCCCAACAGCGCTGCGGAAACAGTACCTAAACATGGAGACCATTGGTTTGTGGCACCCCCAACAATGAGCGGTCACTACTCACCGACCAAGACTGAGGCCCGTTGTCGTCAGTGTCGTCGGCTAATATTGGTTGTCAAGATCTGTTCCGCTTGCAAGTCGCCCTTCTCGAACGTGGGACCGCCCCAACAGACAAGATAAGATCGGGAGCACAAGGGAAGGTGGCTGCCCTGACGGACAACAGTGGCAAAGTCAGTACCTATGACAGCGCTGTCGGCGCTCCATGCACTCTCCTGGTCAAGCAGCCGTGCTGAATCACACTCTCTTCCAGAAAATTGCATGCAAGATCATTGAGTACGGAGACCGCAGGGATCCCAAGAAAGCGATCACCGACTTTGAACGAGAATACAAAAGTCTGCAAGCCCTGCAGCACCCGAGCATTGTCAAATTCCTCCACTTCGAGCATCATGATGACACAAAAGTGGCCTATCTTCATATGGAATGGGCAGGCTCGAAGCTTGCGGAAACCCCTGGAGGAGCCATTGACCTTGCAGACGTGGTAAGACACCAACAGGCTGCCGGTAGAGGAGACAGAAAATTTGTTTCAGAGTCTTTCACTTGGCATGTTCTCTTCCACGTCGCGGCTGCCCTGGCCCTCTGCCATCACGGCATCGAGCTGCATCGGGACCTCATTCCGGTAGAGGTCAAGTCCGAGCTTGTCCTGAGAGGGTTGTGGCGAGAGCAGCCAAGCCAGAGACTCAAAGATCTCGTTAGGAATCATCCTTCGTTAAGATGGACAACCGAGACGATCCGCTTCAGCCTCAGGTTGTCACACGAGCCTATAATACATCGCGACATCAAACCCAGAAATAGTGAGTTTCCGACGTACATTCTGCGTTCGTGAAAGGTACCTAGCACTGACAAAACGGGGTCGCAGTCCTCCTCGCAGATCCTCCGCCTGAGCCAATATCCCAGCTTTGTAGATGCTCAGGTGGTATCAGCCTAGGAGATGCAAGTCTTTTGAGAATATACCCAACTGTGTTGGTTGGCGACTTCGGCCTCAGTGCCCCTTTAAAAGATGCTCACACGCGTGGTGTTGGCACCATCGGATACTCGGCACCAGTGAGTAGCACCGCCGCGGTACCTATCTACCTTACTCTGCTTGCTCGGATTTGCAAACAAGAAAATACGCAAGTACAATTGTCCGTGAGCGCTGATGGATCGATGTTGTAGGAAGTGCCCCTCGAGCCAGCGCAACCCGGGAGCAAGCCCTACAACTGGCATCCAAGCTGTGACATATTCTCTCTCGGTGCCACCATCCGGCATCTGATGACCCTCAACCCACCAGACTTTCCTGGCCCGGCAGCAAACCAGCCATTCCCAGCTCAGTACTCGCAGGGACTCCAGCACATCGTCAACCTGTGCCTCGACGACGAGCCCTCCAAAAGGCCCACGGCGATTGACATTCTCGACGCATGCATATCTCATTGTTACTGGGAGGATACGTGGATCAGTCCGTATGGCGTTCCGATTGGCCCTTGGTTCACCAAACGCATCAGGGCGTCTTGGAATGACTGTGTTCGGGCGCTACGTCCGGGCGGCAGCTTCGGAATCTTCGAACCGGGTGACAATTCCCTTTCAAGTGACGGCCTGGCAACAAGAGCTATCGGTGTGTTGTCCTTGGATCGGCAGACTGAAGCATCATCGTTATCAATGCTGATGGCTGGTACGTCAACTCCAAGCTACCTTGGGCACCCCCTCGCATGGTGCAACCCAGGTTTCGAACCATCCCATCCAAACACTAACTTATATTATTTCTCCTCCAGGTGCTTACCACCTCCGTCTCTTGGAACGCAAGCCAGTTCGCTGTTTTCATTTTCCGCGCAACAAATATTTCATTGACCCCCCGGAGACCATTCGCCAATGCTCGGAGTATCTCGAGAGTATTGACGCGGTCGTCTTTCTAGTTGGTCTCGGCGGCATAGGGTTAGTATTAGTCGCTCTGTGGCTGCCAAAACCCCATCCAGCTGACTCTTCACAGCAAAACTCAGCTGGCAATTGAAGTCACATACCGACAGATTGAAAAGGACCCATCCTTGTCGGTTTTCTGGATCAATGCGGAAACCCATGTTCAGCTCATGGAGAGCTACCTACAAGTTGCAAAGGCTTGCAACCTACCGCTACCACCGGATGGTAGCACAACCTGGGCCGACGTGTCGTCTCGTGTCAAGCGGCGGCTGGAAAATCAGACCTTTGGAAACTGGCTCATGGTCTTTGACAATGTTGATGACCCATGGAGCTTCCCGTTTTACGACATCCCTTGGTGCCCACATGGCCGTCTACTGTTCACCTCTCGGGCTTCTGGGTTCCAAGGACGCCTTCAACGCGGCCGAACAATCGAGGTCACGCCGATGTCAACTGACCAGGGAGCGGCCTTTTTAACCGCCATGATGCAAAGGCGTCACCAGGGCGATCAGACTACTGCTCCAACTCAAACTGCAGCTGTCAAGAAGGTTGTGCAGCTGCTTGGGGGCCATCCTCTGGCCCTCGCGCACGCCGCAGCCTTTATGGACACGTCTTCAAGTTCAGTAGCAGAATACTTGGATTCCTTTCAGCGCCACGAAGATCGACACCTGCGTCTCAGGATGGATGTTGGCCAGAGATATCGCGGTTATGAGTCGCTTCAATCAATTTGGAACATCACCTTCCAAGAAATTGAGCAACAAAGTCCAGGTGCTTTCAAGGTTCTGCTTTTCATGGCCGTTGTGGCTCCGGACAACATACCGAGATCGTTTCTGAATGCGGCCGTTCCAGATAAGCTGGAGTTTGTGGAGGCCATGTCTAGCCTCTTGAGATACTCCCTAGTTAAACGATCCGCGGATGGCGATTTCTACACCATACATCGGCTTATCCAGGCACAAAGCAGAGCGGTTTTGAAGGAGAAGGGTCAACTCGAGGAAACGGCAACTCAAGTCATCAGGGTCCTGGACAACCAAATCGTTCCGAGGGAATCGCAGGAGTGGAGGACTGCGCTGGCGTTGTTGCCTCATGTTGAGTGCGCACTTGCCGCGACCTCGGAGAGTGCCGTCGACAAGAGGGCTCGAGCTCTGTTGATCATCAAGGTTACACCATACTGGATCATGCTCGGAAGACTGGACTATGCGAAGAAGATCGCCAGCGAGGCGGTCAAGCTCCTGAAGAATGATCAGTCCGGCAATTTCGAAGCGTTTCTAACTTTGGGCCACGTCCTTCTTCATGTTGCCCAAGAAGAGTACATTAACGCGGGAGACCTAGCGGATATCTGTTTGAACCTTTCGGAACAGCAGTACGGGCCAGAATCTGAGAAAGTGGCCGATGCCCTCAGCCTCAGAGGCTCCGTCCTGCGCCAAAAGGGCCTGAGCGCGACAGCCGTCGAGGTTTACCGCAGAGAGTTGTCGATTCGTAAATCCGTCGGCACCGGCACCGTTCAGCTTTACTCGGCATTCTCTGGCCTCGGCTGTGCTCTGGACCTTGGAGGCGACTACAAGTCTGCTGAGGAATTGCACCGCCAAGCCCTCGAGGGCAAAACACGACTGCTCGGACGGGATCACCCAGACACAGGTATCTGCATGGCCAACCTTGCCATCGCCTTGCACGGTCAGGGTCTTGTTGAGGACTCTCTGCAGCTTTTGGAAAACGCTCTCAGCATCCTTCATGATACACTTGGCGCGGAAAATCCTGAGACGCTCAGGGTCTCTGCTCGGCTCGCAGGCGTAAAAAAAGACTTTGACGACTCTCTCCACCGAAAGACGTCAAACTCAAATTGAAACGGAAGGGTTTGAGTTATGCGTGACGGGATTCTTTGTCAGTGGGAGCCCACCGGAACTCATTTATTTGTCTTCTCTTTAAGCTTGGGTTTTACAATGCTACCTAGGTACCTTATTCATCTGTCAGACACGGCAGTGGACTAGTCTGTTTTTCGCTGTCTTTTTCGCTACCCTCGCCTACATATCATGATTAGTGATTGCCCCTCGTGCGGTGCTTCAGTTGTGCTGCCTCAAAAAAAAGTTGAGGTTTGGGAATAAACTACCCTGACGAGCAATTTCTAGCTCTCACAACCTAACGACTGGGCTTCTGCTCAGAGTAAACCTTGTGGTCTGTCCTCCGGGCCGCAGACGCAGTACTGCTGGCTCAACGGCGGGGACTGGAGCAACGGCTTTGACGCGAAAGACTTCCCCAGCGGCTGCCGGTAGTTGCTAGATGTGTACTGCCTTCCGTGCCGGGAGCCGCGGTCCCGACCTCGCCATCGCACATTCAGGCCGTCTGAACCCCGAACAGGGCCACGTACCACGTACACCGCCGACGCACCACCGTCGGCTACCAACACCCCGCTGTGTGCGGTGAGGACGCGGGTCTTGGTGTGCCTGGCAGACCGGAGCCGAGCAAGATTCTCTGGCAGCGCTGGTATGACGCGGATCCTGAGGGTGGTTAGACAGGCTCGCCATGTATGAAGGTACCTTAGTTAGCTGAGTTCCGTATTGTGGGGACACAGTTTGTGTTCGTACGGCAAAACAAAGAGCATTGGCCTCCGATGGGATCCAAGGGTGTGTCCTCTGAGAATAGGGGTGGAGTAAATACATGGAGACAGGACGAGCATGGCAACTTCAGATCACTTGGTGAACTAGGTAGGTGTGTAACCCAAGTTCGTTCAGTACAACCAGACTTTTCGTCTTCTTGATCCTATTCTTGTGCTTGTTCTCAACTTCCCTTCCACTTCTCCCCTTTTTGAATTTGGTCCGCAGCAAAATGTCTGACTTTGGAAGAGAAAAGTGAATCGGGGATCCCTAACCACGAATTGGGAAAGGGGTTCTTGTTCTTTTTCTTGGGCCCACAGCGAGCCGGTTCGAAGTGTGAGGGGAGGTGTCGTTGGTCGAATCATATCCGCCAACGGCTAACCGCCCAACAGCTGCAGCTGCAGAATGGCTGACGTTCACTGCCTCGCTGGCAAACACGTTGGTTCCCAGTGCCTTTAACTTTTGACACGTGAGGGGGGCTGTGCCGTGCAAGGCTGAATTTGACGCCCCTGCACCTCCGCACTGGGAGGAGATTTTGGCATTCATTCACTTTCAACTCCAAACTTCCTCACGTCACCTCGAGTAACAATGAACGCAAGCCAGTCACATCGAGAAACCATGAGCGCGAACCAGTCACGCCAGCGCGCCGCTGATCCGGGCCCAACTCCCGTGAGCAGCACAACGCCCAAGATAAACAACACGATCCCTTATCGAGGGCAAGAGTTAGCCAAGGACAGCTTGCGGCTCCTGCAGATTGAGCCGTCTGAAGACGATAGTGCCCCTGTGGTCTGCACGCTGAGCACTGTCACCTTCGGCAGCACGCCCAAATTCGAGGCGCTGTCGTACACGTGGGGCCCAGAGGTGCCGGCCGACGTGATCACCTTGAACGGCGTCCCGTTCGAGGTCCGAAGGAACCTCCGGGATGCCCTCCTCTTCCTTCGCCGCCAGGTCGCGTCCAGGAAGGCACACCCTCCATTCTGGATTGACGCCATCTGCATCAACCAGGATGATATGGGCGAGCGAAACCGACAACTTCCCATCATGGGACAGATTTACTTCAGAGCCAGCACCGTCGTGGTCTGGTTGGGAAGTAGATATGTAGAGTTGGAAGGGAAGATGGGGGATGTGGTGAAGCCTGAGGAAGGCGAAACGCGAGAAGAAGACTCCTCCCCGCGCGGCAACAGCGTTCAGCAGGAGATGGTCCGATGCTTGCAAAACGAAGAATACTGGGGCCGCCTCTGGATACTTCAGGAGATTGGACGAGCGAGGCGGCTCCGGGTCTGCTTTGGGAACCAGTCCTTGACCTGGGACGACTTTACACACCTAATCGCCATGCACAACGGCGATGGAAACACCGGGCCGCTAAGGCTTGACAGGCTACTTCGCAAAGAAAAGTACAACGACTCCCACACCCTCAAGAGGCTTTTGGAGGAGCATAGGGAAGCAAAGTGCCTTTTGCCGATCGACAAAGTCTATGGGCTCGTGGGGCTTGCTATGGACGCCCCAGGGTTTCCGATGGACTACAGCAAATCCCTCTATGAGGTGTGGAAGGACACCATGGTGTTTATGAACTCCCGGAACCTGTTCAAGGAAGACTCCCAAATCCTCCTGGTCGGGGGGCTGGTAAAGAGCCTCCTCATGGCAAACCACCCCGATGCCTGGAGTCAGATCCGGAAGGAGCACAAAGACGAAGTCGACACAACTCAGCTCATCGAGGACCGGAACAGCTCTCTCGTCTTTTGCCTCACGGCATTTCCTCTTGGGTGTATCGTCTGCATTGGACCTTCAGCCAGTGATGTCGTTTCTAGCCCTGAGGATACCGCAGAGTGGCCCATCGCCATCCAAAGCCTATTCCCAGGGAACGAGCTGGGGAGCGCTCACTGGGAGTACGACATGTTGCTCGGCACGCTCCTTGAATCCGATGATTCAAAGGTCGAGACGATGTGCTTCAACAGGCCGAGTAATGTCGTCTGGAAAGAGCAGAAAAGCTACTCGGAGACCACTGAAAGTTACATCCAGAAAGTCGAAAACAATACAAGTGTTCCGCTCCAATCCCTGGATACACCACAACAAGGCACAGACGGATTAGCACCCGTCCAGCCCCGGCTCTACTTGGCAAGAAACTGGCACACTGGTTTCACTCGGCACAAGATGGGTGTGGCCTCGGGTCTTGTCCAGCTGAGGGACCTGGTCTGCTGGGTCCGTTCATCGAGGAGAGCCCTTTTGGTCAGGGTTGTCGAAAGCACCGATTGGCGCTCCACGGTGAGAGTGTTCGGCACAGCGCTCGTCACAGTCGACATGCGTGGTCCCACGCCAGACGAGAGGCAATTCACGGAACGATGGGAATCACTGGAGAATGAGCGTAAACTGGAAGTGCAGGTGGATGCTGGCACGATATTCATGCTCTTGGAGTAGATTGGGTCGTCAGAGCTGAGCACCTCATTCACCCCTTTTCTTGTCAACCTCAATGAATCCAAGTCCAAGGGGCATAGCAGTGACCTGGTAGTTATCCGTACTTCTTAGAGAATGATCAGAATGCAATCCACAACCCTCTCTCCAGTCCCATGGCCCCAGACCAATTCACGCTCTTCAGCTTTGCCACCATGGTCAAGGCACGCTTCTGACCGTACTCAACATTGAGGCCGCTCAAGTTTGGTGCTAGCCATATACCGTACCTGGTACTTTACGTGCCGACGCCAACGACAACAATGTCGAGAAGCAACCAGAAGTTGGTGAGCACTCCATAAATGCAAAGCATGCTGGAGACAGCAATGGGAGCCACCTAGTTTTCCGAGAAGTTACCAATATAGTTGACTCATGACTGTAATTATTATTCAAATGCTCAGTGTCCGAGTATGTTGGGTCTACTGAGGCATCTATGAAAAACGAATACGTCCATGCCCATGAACAGGCCGGGTAAGTGTTCTGGGGGCAAGGTGGACTTGCAAAAACGCGTTACAGCTTCCATCCAAGCTGACCTGACGCGCGAGGCTCTCGCCAAACAGAAAGCCCTGATTGGGCTGCGTACAAGACAGAGTTGGAACCTGGAAGAGTTAAACTCATCCGATACTCAAGCTTGAGAGATATCTTAAAATCGATTGGGCTCCTCACATTTTTTGTCAACAGTCCTATCCTGATGTTGTGCAGCAGAGAGCCATTCTACCGCCTGGCTTTGAGCGCCTCCTTGGCGATGAACTCCTCACACTCGGCTCTCAGCGTCTGATATAGCTGAACGTCCCCCTTGCTCAAGGCCTCGAGTCGCAGAGCCTCCCCCTCGGCCATGGTCCGTCCAAGCCGCGTCAGAACATCCTCTTCTACTGCCGCCATCGATCCATACTCGCCGTGCCATGCCTTCATCATCACTTCACCGAAGAGTAAATCTTCAGAGACTGGTGGGAACTCGTTCCTGGCCATCCTTTGCACCCGATCTCTTTCTTCTAGGTTGTGCCAAGGCCACTGTGCAAAACGAATGTTGTAAACGCAAGATGCAAACGAGAACTGCTCGGTCACCGGGCCGGCAAGCGGTGTCTTGAATTTCTTGTCCATCTTACAAAATGGCTCGCTTGCGGCCTGGAGCTCATCACCAAGCCGGACAGCTGTGTCAAAATCGGCTACTCGGATGTCTTCATTTCCGTCGAGAAGAATGTTGCCCGGATGGAGGTCGCCGTGAACGAAGCCGAGGCGCTCGAGCCAGGTGAGGGCGCTCGCCAACTGCCACACCCATCGCTCTTGGGTCTCGGGTGGGATTGCGGCCCCCTGCGTACAAGAAAGGCGTGCCGCAAGGGTGGATTCCATCCGGCGCAGAAAGATGCCCTCGGGCACGCAGAGGATGCATTGCAGTATGTATGGGTGCGGCGACTCCATCAGGACGCGGTAGACGGCCTTTTCGGCTTCGATCTTGCCGATGCTCTCTTCCACCATCTTGATTTGCCCGGGGACGGGATTGTTAAGTATGGTGGGGCATTTGAGGACGATGTTCGCGCTGATTCCGTAGATGTGGCCGGCAGCTCCCCACGTGAGCCAATTGTCGGAAGACAGTGAAGGAAACGGCACGCGGAGGGTAGGCCCCATGGTAAAGACTTGAGAGTGATACCGGAGCGGGAACAAAACGAGGTGAGGCACAGTCCGTTCGGCAGACGATTGTTGCACAGATCAAGATCACGGTGTGTGCTCATCTCACCGCCAAATGAGACGTGGGTGGTGTTGGTCCAGATCTGTTTGTACAGTACCTGTCATGCATGTAGCTGAGGTAAGGGACTTGAAATACCTGACCTACCCGTAGCCCAGGCGGGCCAATGGCTGACTTCCAGGGTACAGTACCCACGTCTGAAAGCGTATAACACTCAACCAGTGTTTATAGACGGATATTAGGAAGGAAAACTCGCACCGTTTTCATCAAAGTGCTTCCACAGCCCGCAGTATTGATAATGCTGGCCGAAGATCATCCCATCTTATCAGTTTAGTCATGGGGTTTTAAACCAATGCTGTGACACCCAGTCAACAGCAGGTCAAGTCCTGGCAAGCTTCTTGTCATACATATCCTGTCGTTAACAACAAGAGGTCGTCTCTATCCCTCGGATCTTTCCGAGACACAGCAAAGAAACCGAATGCGAGCATCTGCGATGCTTGATCACCAGGGATGTGAATCCTCCAGAGGACCCTTGCTCGAGCCTTGGTTCGTTTGCGTAGCATTCTGACAGGGGTGGAGCTCCAAACTGAATCCGGGGATAAACGTTGAAGAACCGGCAATCTTCAGCTACAGGTGAGAGATGATGCCTGACAAGATGTTCTAAGCTGTTCGCATGAGGAGGCTGAAGATGACTCAGTTAGGAGAGAAAAAAGCTCTTGCAACTGGGGAGACGGGTCCAAGTTTCCCACCTCCTTCGGGGGAGATTCAGGGGCTCCGGTTGCTCTGTGGGGAGAATGATACCCTAACAGGAGCTAACGCACCACCAACAAACGGACCAGTGTCAGACAACGGGGCAATTCAAGTCCGAGGGGATGATAGTTTCTTCGGATTGCCTTTGTCTGCCCTCAAAGACTCTCCCAAGACTCTCTTTGTGCTAAGAGGGCTGGTTTCAAAATGCGTCCATCCAACGCCGTCTATTTTCTTGCCGCCGGCATGGCTAACGCGGCTTTGCAACTGGTGCCCAATGCAGGGTCCATGGCCATGGGAGGGCTCTTCGCCCGGCAACTCGGAGAGTGCACCATCCGCAGCACATGCGCGCAGTGCTTCGGCGACGGCTATGTCGTCTGCGACACGATTGGGTGTTTCAACCCGGATAAGTTCCAGCAATGTTGTTCAGGCGCACGTAAGTGGACATGGAATTCCAACTCAACCCCGCATCAGAAAGGAGAGGTGTTGATACATGACTGCAGGGCTTTGCGTGGGCCGAACCAACAACTGCTGCAGCGACTGGGTGAGTTACCCCCTGGACAGGTCCAGCGGGCCGGGTGTGGACCTTTGATGCTGAACGGATACCGCGTCTTTAGGGAGGACCAGGAGTGACAGGCAAGGCCGGCGTGCCCAATGTGACTGCGGCTCCAAAGCCAACGGCATCGCCAACGGACGTCGTGGAGTACACATGCACCCGCGGCGACACGGGGGAGCAATGCTGCCAGCGTGCACCCACTCCCCTGCACTGGTGTTCGGGGGCCTTCCCGAACTTCACCTGCTACAACACAAAGAACCAGTTCTGCTGCACCGACGGGACCGTCTGTGACGAGGAGAACTGCTGCGAGCTATTTGTACGTGCGGGCGTGGGGATCTTGAATAATTACAGCCAGACTGACGCATTTTCAGAGCGCCTCGACGACTCACCCGTGGGCTTCCACGGCCACGAATGGTCCCACGGCCACAGCGGCTACCACAGCTGCTATTACGACCGGCCCCGTCACGCAACAAACGACTGCTTCAGCTAGCACCAGCAGCACGTCCACTCCCCAGTCCACGACGACATCGACCTCAGGGGCGAACCCCAGCAGCGCGCGGAGTCTCATTGCACTGGGAATTGTTGCATGTGTTTTGGGTTTTACCTGGGCGGTCTAAGTTGCTGTGGCCTAATGCTCAGTTTTCTGTCACGCTCACTTCTCAGTGGACCATGAGGCTGGTAACTCTTGGGTAAACCACTACAGAAAGGGTCAATCTAAGGACCTTAGAAATCTCCGGTCTTCACACAGAAGAAAGGGAAGTTAAGGATCAAACGCTAGCACGCACGAGGCATGTAATACTACCTACATACATAAACGGTTGGTACCGGCAGTGGACGACTGGTTCCTACGCCCCTGGTGCCATGGCAACCTGCTGATCGGTATGGCTGGCGCATGGGTCATCCAGACCCAGTTCTTTCAGCTCGGCCTCGTACGCATCCCAATCGAGGGCTTTTTGTTACACGTTCTTTTACATCTTCCTTGCCCCCATAGACCTCGAAGTTGATGTATCGGTTGGCAAACCAGTCCATGCCAGTCCAGCCCTCCAAGGCACTCGCAACGAGAAAGCCACTGTCCTGTTTTCGCTTTTCCCACTCATCAGCCAGTAACTCCTCCCCGTATCTCTCTCGCTCTCTGGCTCGCAGATCATCGAGAAACTCGTCAAGAGAGCACTCGAGGTACCGTCTATACTGAAAACTGTAGCACAAACTCTCGAACCGTGTGCTGTTCAGCCAAAGCGGAGGGCTGAAGAACTGGACGGGCACCACGCGGCTCCACTCCCAGTCGAGGACCGAGATGATGTTCATTTCGTTGTCAAGGATCAGATTGAACAGTTCCAGATCGCCATGCACCAGAACAAAGGGCCCATCGTTCAGATCGGGATCAGCCCACCCTTGCGCGTACTCGCGGAACATGTGCAGGTGGTAAAGGCGGTCTTGTGCGTGCTCCTCGTTCTTGACGATTCCGCGTCCTTTGGCGAACGCGTTGTCGGCGATCTCGAGCAGCATCGTGGTGTAGTCATTTGCCGAGCGCAACGTGCCACCGCTGCGGTCCATATATGAATCTACAATGTCCAAGGGGGCTACTCCTTCCAGCTGTTGCGTGTTGAGATCAATCGAGGCGGTCTTCTTGCCAACATGAACGCCGCCGTCCGAGGCGGAAGCCACATGCAGGCGGCCGATCGAGGGGAAGACCAGGCGGCGGAGTTGGATGTGAACGTCAGCGAGCGAAGTGTAGAGACGGGTGCGTTGCTCTTCTGATAAGGTCTTGAGTTCGATGTTGTTCAGCTTCTTCCCCTCCACATACTCGAGAATGAGAAAGGATGGGAATGGGGCGGGCCCGTCGCCTAGAGCGTAGGCGTGGATTTGGGGGACCGGGATGGTTGTGTTGGCTGCGATTAGTCTGGGGCGAGGGTGCTCAGTAACGTAGTCACCATGCCTGCTTCGCGGCGGCTTGTGCAAACGGGCATCACTCTCTGCATGACGGCAACCTCGCTCTCAAGTTTGTCTTCAGGACTTATGGCAAGCGTCGGTGCCAGGGGTATGCGCACGACCCATCTGTCACCTTGGCCGAATTCGACAAAATAGCAGATGTTGTAGCTGCCCCAAATGGGCGGTGTGAAGGCTGTGCAGGGGTCGCCGTTGTGATAGCGGGATGCAAGGCGACACACGTCCTCTTGGTGTATCAACGCGATGAAGGCGTCTCGGTCACCATGGACTCGAGTCCGGACGACATCATCCATGAAGGCATGTCTTTCCAGCTTCTGTTGGGCTTTGTCGTTGGCGGGCTTAGGATTGACGAGGTTGGCTTCGATCTGGGCAACCAGCTGCGACCACGTCTTGCCCTGATATACGATCGGAGAGGCGGGGCGGGGTGCAATTGCAGATATCTGGGGCGTGTCCATGGTTGTTGACGGCGATATCGAGCGGTGGCAGTCTGGGTTCTGGAGACGACGCGCACAAGGCGAGAACGGAGAAATGGTTCTGGGTTGATGCTTCTGCTGTTGGGCGGCTGGCGGTTTGGTCGGTGAGTTTGATTCGACCAACGACACCACGAACCCCCTCACCCACTCTCGGCAGGGTTAGGGCTGTCTGCTTACTCTGTTGGTGATGTTGGAGGACAATTTGAACAACAGAAAGGAGCACGACGAAGTGGCTGCCGTTCACAGTCATGCGAAGTGCGAGCCTGGAATTTACACGCAGTCATGTCTCCATGTCTCGTAATCCTAGGTGCCTCACTGATATTGCCATAATGCCAAGCACAACTTGTTGTAGGACATCTGATCTTGCATGTTACCATGAGGAGGCAAGCACCCATTTCGCGATGTGGGAGCTCAGATAACCACGCGGCATTCAGGCCCGTCCCGTATCAAGTCTCATATGCGTGGATCGAGGAGAAATCTGTGTGTTAATTAGGGTCTCAGAGCATAGGTAAGGTATATGTAGGTAGGTAAAATATTCCGCCCATACTGTACACGAAGCGAAAAAGCAGGACCCTCCAATACCACATCCCAAATCTTTCACGTCACGGGTCGACCAGAAAAACGTTCCATCAGATCCCACCCATCCTGTTTCCCACCACTTCGGGTCATCGAGAGCATTGGCAACGCCAGTCAACAACCCCCTGAATTAGGCCGAGATGACTGAAGTGGCCTAGTCTGTCGACGTAGCTTCGCAGGCCTCGTCATCGGTTGAGGTGGCTGAGGTGCTCGAAGTCGGCGTGGCCGAAGAGACCGAAGTGGCCGCGTCCGTCGACGTAGCTTCGCAAGACTCGTCGTCAGTTGAGGTTGAGGTGGTCGAGATGGTCGGCGTGACCGAGATCACTGAAGTTACCGAGTCGGTTTCGGTTGAGGTAGCTTCACAAGCCTCATCGTCGGTCGAGGTGGCTGGGGTGCTTAAGATGGTCGACGTGACCGGAGTGTCCGAAGTGGCAGAGTCTGTCGACGTAGCTTCGCAAGCCTCGTCGTCAGTTGAGGTGGTCGGGTCGCTCGAGATGGTCGATGTGGCTGAGGGGACCGAAGTTACCGAGTCGGTTTCGGTTGACGTCGCTTCACAAGCCTCATCGTCAGTTGAGGTAGCGGAGCTGCTCGAGATGGTGGACGTGACCGAAGGGACCGAAGTTGCCGAGTCGGTTGACGTGGCTTCGCAAGCTTCATCGTCAGTCGAGGTGGCCGAGCTGCTTGAAGTCGTCGAGCTACTCGAGATGGCTGGGTCGGTCGAGGTAGCCTCGCAAGCCTCGTCGTCAGTCGAGGTGGCCGAGGTACTCGAAACGTCTGAGCTACTCGAGATGGCCGAGGTGGTCGAGGTCTTCAGCGTCGTCGGCGGAGCCGTGGTAGCACCACCCGGCAGGCACTGGCTGAACCAGTCGTTGGAGTACACACACCGATAGCCCGAGACACAAACCGTCGAGCCCGCGTATCCGGAACCACCACACTGGCCCCAGGGCCCGACTTGGACGGCGCTGCTACTGGTGACAGAAGAGGTGCTAGCAGCGGTGGTGGGCTGGGTCGTCGTAACGGCGTTACCGGGCTGGCACTGGCTGTACCAGTCATTGACAAAGACACAGTGGTATCCAGCCACACAGCTCGTCGCGCCCGAGTAGCTCAGGCCACCACACTGGCCCCAGGCGCCGATCTGAGCGGCGGCACCAGTAGCGAAGACGCCAGCGAGGACTGAAGACTTCATCTTGATCGCGGCGAGAGCTCGGACTTGGCGTTGAATGCGATCTGCATGGACCAAAATAACAAAGACCTGGCTGGACAAGGGCCGACTTCTTTATACTAAGCTAGGGTCATCACGCTTCCCGGGCGATCTGTCAAAAACCCGCAAACCCGGAATGAGGCTCCACGTCCCAAGTCCTCGGCTCTCTCCCCATGTTACTTCACCGTCCCGGTTTCCGGGGAAGAGCGTCACATTGCAGAGCCTTGGCCCACCGTAGATAGGCGTCCAAGACATCCAAGTCGACCGTTGAAGCTAGTGGGTGGGGACGGGGACGCCGACACTGGATACCCCCAAGACGGCCCGGCGGAAACCAGGCCGGCTGCTAGAATCGTACTACGTTCAACTGCCCAGACAAAGCATCTGCAAGGGCGGAATGAGGCGAGTGAGCTGAAGCTGGGGGCGGCCCAAAAGGAGTACGGGTTGATACGCTCCGTTCAATGCATTTGGCACAAGCGTCTGTCCGCCAAGACGGGCAACGACGGGGAACGACTCCTGTAGTCTCCTGGCACCAATCACCATTCAGTTGTGGACAGTAATTGTGTGGTAGCGGGATTCGATGAGGCAAGCTTGTGATGCTCGTTACCAGACCCGAGTATTCCACAACTCTCTCAGTTGTCTGTTCATACCAAACTCTTCGGGTGGCGGGAGGGGAAGCCCCGACGGATATCCAAGCTACCACCAAGTTCTGAGTTGTAAACTTCAGAATCCTGAACTCTGGAGGGAGGCGATGATAAATGACAACTCACGGATTGGCAGAGCGCCTCGCTCCACCCACTGACACAGGACAGGTGCGAAGTGGGAAGGAACAGGTGGTGGGGTGGGCCCCGGTCACCAACCCAGTACCTGTAGTGTGCGTTCCCGTTGATGACTCCAGGCCAGGCTCTCTCAAACCTCGCGCCGCTTGTTTTGTTGTTGTTTCTTGTGCAGCCTCAAAAATGATTGCTGGTTTGACCAAGGTGTAAACAAAAGTGAGCGCTGCCCGGGCTTGGAATTGTGAACGACGGATAGAGGTCAACCGCGGTCGCCTTCAGCAATAATAGGGCCAGTCGGTGTCAGGAAAGAACCGTCTCCAGTCAGGGAGCATCATCTTTGGCTGTTGCTGCCTTTCCGCTATTTGTCCCCAGCTCTCCCCTATTGTCCGTGTCTCCCCGAGGTTACCGATACACTTCGAGTGGCGCATGAATATGGTTACTCGGAAGTGATGAAAAGAAACTGCCCTGCCTGGCAAATTTTTGGTATTTTCTTGGGCGTTGAACGTGCCTAGGGACTGGGCAAGTTCATCTGAGGTACTTGCAAGGTTGCTGCTAGTACCAGTACAAATGGTCGGTTCCCTCCCCCCCCCCTTTCTAGGCCGGTCTATCCTTGCTCATCAGCTGAATCGACTCCTCCCCATCCACTCGTCCCTCCATGTCTCGGTCCTGCTCGCCCTTGCCCTCCGCTACCGCCACGGCCCCCTTCTCTCCCGAGCCGACGAGAACCACCCTCGTGCCCACTGCTTTCACCCACTCATCCGTACGCTTAATCGAAGCTGACTTGGCCGGCCACAAAAACCCCCCGAGTATCCTCCCTGGCGACGTCGCATCCAACAACCGCCGCATCTTGGCCGGGCCCGTCTTCCCCATCACCAACAACACCAGCCACGTGCCCACGACTCCCACCGCCAGCGCCAGCACCACAATCGCCGGCACCATATACGGCAGACTGTACCGCACCCGGCGACGATACACCGTCACAGGAACCAACTCATCCTCCCCACCTCCCCCCGCAGCAACATCCCTCT
>Ga0247823_10001154_pt1 | contig 22082 bp, 38 predicted proteins | sample 13C_PalmiticAcid_2_FD_192426 | JGI IMG/M metagenome (GOLD analysis project Ga0247823, IMG submission 192426) | Soil microbial communities from agricultural site in Penn Yan, New York, United States - 13C_PalmiticAcid_Day30 | ecosystem: Environmental > Terrestrial > Soil > Agricultural land... | reverse complement strand
TGCAGTCGTGAAAAACCAAAGAGCCCGCATGTAGCGGGCTCTTTGTTTCCGGAATCTGGCGCCCGAAGTTGGACTCGAACCAACGACCCCCTGATTAACAGTCTCCTTTTGCAACACCGCGCGAGCAGCCGGTTTCGCGCAGTTTCTTGTTGACCGGCTCGTCCAATACTCGACCACACAATTTGCCCTGGAACGTCGAGATCACTTTAGCAAAATTACTCATATTGGACGCTATCGGGTGGGCTTCTGGCGCTGCACCTTGCACCGATAATGCCTGCGCGTGACCTTCGAATCAGAGTGACCGAGCAGGGCCTGGGCTTCTTCGTCGGTCGCCTTGTCGCTACCGGCCTTTGCCCGCAAATCATGAAGTCGGACGTCGGTCACTCGCGGGTCGACCTTGGCCGCATTCGCGCGCGCTGTGCGCCAGAGGGCACGCAGGCCGCTCGGGGTGTACGGACCGACGCCACGCGCTGCGTGCTTGCCCTTGGGCTTGCTCTCGAACAGCCACTCGCGCCCGAATCGCCGGCATAGGCGTTTCGCATCTTCCATGACGGTCTTGAGCTCGTTGGACCATTCCAGGCCCTGCCACTTCTTGCTCTTCGTGTTCCAGTAGGTGAACCCCTCGTCGTCGAGGTCGGTCATCTTCACCCGCAGGGCGTCGCTCTGGCGCATGCCGGTGAGCTCGATGAAGCGCGCGATGCAACCGAGCTTTGGGCTCGCCACCTCGAGCAGTGTGTCCAGTTCCTCGTCGGTCACGTAGCGGTCTCGCGGGTTTTCCTCGTTCCGTAGTTGCAACCGCTTCGTCGGGTCGTATCCGCGGTATCCGTGCATGACCCTGGCGTGGGTGTAGGCGAGCAACAGGAGCGCCTTGTCGCGGTTCGCCTGCACGGTGCCTTCAGTGATCACGTACGCGATTCCCAGCTTGGCGGTCAACCTCTACAACAACGCGAGCGGTGCCACGTGGGCGACTGCCGCGACCGAGTTCGAGATCGGTGAAGTCGTGATCATGCCGGCGGTGACCGTGCGGCTTTCCGAAAGCTGGGCCATCGAACGCGTCGACCCGAGCGCCCACATCCGCAGCCGGGGAGGGCAGGTGTCCACCGTCCAGGCGACGAGCTACCGGCAGTTCACCGGGTCGCTCGTTGGGGCGCCCACGGCAGACGTCCGGGGCGGTGCCCTGGCGAACGGCGATGACTGGGAGACCGTGGCCGCGGCCATCGTCGGCGGGCGGCGCTGCTGTGTGGTACCCCAGTACCGGAACAGCGCCGGTGCGATCGATGTCGCGTTGTGTAACCGCTCAGCTGTGTATGGCGTCGCGGTTGAATTTCCGGGGCCGCAGAACATCCAGCGGCAGTACTTCGGCGGCGCCATTGCCGTCGAGGAAGTACCACCTTAGGTTGTTACGCAGACGTAATCCAGGGGACTTCGCATTTCAGTGGCGGAAAGCGTAGACGTAGATGATTGCCTTGATCGGCTTCCTGTCTGCGGGATTGGCGTAGATCATCTGAACACCATAATTGACCTTGGGGCCAGCCATGAGGGAGTCGCTTGCCCTGAAAAGCCCCACTATGCCCGTCTTCGGAGGGCAGGTTTCGTTTGGTAGTACATCGACGAAGCCTAATTGACGCGACCAGCACGCATTGAAAACTGTGATGCCAGACGGCATCTGAGTGAGAAGAATTTTGCTCCCGGGGAACTCAAAGATAGTGCTTGGCCCTTCACGTTCAATCAACTCGCGGAATGCTGCATCCGCCAATTGCTCCTGACCCCAGACGCTGGGTGCCACGGTGCACATCAATACAACGAACACGGCGAAAGCTTTCATTAGAACGCCCTCCGTCTACGTGGAAGTGGGACATCGCCGACCGAACGGTCGTGTTCGAATAGGTGCATGCGACTAGTGGCGCCGGGCACTGCCGCATGTGGACTGACCGCGCCAACATCAAAGCGACTGCAATCGGTGTAGCCATCCCCGCGCCCCGGCAGCGCGCCGGATTCTACGCCGAAATTTTCAAGCGGATGGCTTCAAGGTGCATCAAAGCCTGACGGAGTCCGTCATCCTCCTCGGCAGCAAGGTACGTCAGGCTGAGGCCGGTACGCGTCTGATACTCGCGGATCTGTTCGAAGGTCAGGCCAGTGGCCTCGATGGCCTGCATCAGCAGGTGGTGCCGCGTCGCCTTGGCGTCGGACTCAAATTCGGGCCAGAACACCTCCAGCACGCTCTCGCCTGCCTTCCCTCGGTTGACGGGCGAGTTCGGGTGCAAGCTTTGAGGGGACAGCCTGAAAGCCGCCGCGATGAGCAGATAGGCGGTATCGAGTCGGCCGACTGGGACGCCTTCCTTGAGTAGATCGCCGGCACGAAAGCTGGCGGCATCTCGCAGCTCGCGTAGCGTGGCGTCGCGGTAGGGATTCGGGGGATCGTTCTTCATAAGGCAGCCCCTGGCTGGCGGACGGATCTTATCCCTCAGGGGCGGCGCGGCACATGAGACGGTGCGTGGGCAGAGTGGGCGACTGCGCAGGCGGAAGACATGCGGGCGCGCGCCCACGACCTCCGCTTCAGATCATCGGCAGGCTCGTCGGCGAAGTCCCGCCGCAAGTTTAAACAGGTCGATCACCTGCAACGCGAAGCCTCGAGATTCGATGCTCTCGCAGCGCGGCTACGAAAGGAGGCCGCAGGGGTCAGCCAGCCTTCTTGCTTTTTGATCTTGTAGCCGAACCCTTGGCGGGTTTCGTTCTTCGTTGCTTGGTCTGAGATCCTTTTCCAGGACTCTCATAGAATCCGGATGCGGAAACGTCCCAAGGTAAATAAATCCCGCGCATGGACGTCACGGCAAATACCGAATCTAGTCGTTCGCGCAGGAGCCAATAGACATTGCGCTGGTAGAAAACCATCGATGCAGCAAAGGCATCTAGATTGGCATCGTCTTGTGGATCCTGACCCACGAACCCGGCAACGCATTCGACGTGAAATACGCGTTCTGCGAGGCTTGGATCATTGTCGAGCAGTGGCTTGCCTACGACTCCGACTTTGATCTCGATTACAGGCCGATCGCCATACTGCTGCTTCGAAATTTGAGGCTCCGACCGCGTAATCTCAACATTGAGTTCTTGACCAGGGATCGCAGATGTTTCGTCGACAATAAGCTTGCTAAACCTAGCGCCGACGAGCTCAAATCGATGAAACGCTTGAAGGGTTGCGTCATTCATTAGTGACGGCGTCCTGCTGGATATCCAGGTGTCACCTCCAGCCGCGCCGCGTCGGCTGAAGGCTGGTAGTACATATAGCCCGTCGTTGGCGCCTGAATCGCCTGCTGGGCAATGGTAATTTTGGCGCTCCCGTCGCAAAGCACAAAATAATGCTCGAGCGAGATACGTACCAGGTCATTCAAAGTGACACCGAGCTTCCTTCCTAGGTGCGCGGCTTTTCGATGATTCTCTGAGCCCACCCTCACATTGAAGGAACCCTTGAATGGCTTCTCAGCCTCCAGGCCCATTTCTTCGCAATCAGCTAAATATCCATCGACTGCTGCATGAAATTCTGTCTCGAGGTCCGCCACATTGTCAGCGGAAAACATCACCAAAGCTTCGACGTGCTCCAGGCGGCCCACAAGCAATTTGTCTTGGGCGGAGAATTCAATGCTGGCCGTATAGCCCTTGTACTTAAGTTCATTCATTTATGTACCCCCAGTCCTTGAGGCGAGAGACGACCATTTGCACATAGACAATGAGCAACGTTGGAGGATTTCGGCCGTGCGGTTTATGAAGCCTAATAACTTGATCCGTTTTCGTGGGATGACGGAACGAATAAGCCGACCCAGAGCCCGACCTTTGTTCGAAGCCTAAAGACCTCATCAAAGTTTCCAACTCGCGCCATTCGTAGTCCTTTGGGCACTCGGCGATCCGAGCTAAATGCTTGTCGTGGCGGGCCATCTGGTGAGTTCATCCTATGAGCTACACGTGCGAGTTGCAACTAGTGACTAGTTGCACATCCTTCCGGACTTCACAAAAGCTTAGCATCGGCCGGGAAAATAGCGAAGAATAAAAATTAAATAAAAACAATGAGTTATGGCTTGGTCCGGTAGGGTGGCCGCCCGCCTAGCCTAAAAAGGGGGCTGGCGGGCCCCAATGCACCTCGCATCTGGAGGGTCAGACGGGACAGTGCGAGGTCCAGGCTCTTCCCCAATTTCGCGGTCCAGGCAGGGCAATTGCGCGGCTAGCGCTGATCCTCTACCGAGGAAGAACGGTCGGAAAATCCATGCGGCAACACAGGCCCGCACAAGATCTTATTGCATGGACCCGATTGGACGGCGGAGGTCTACGTCGCTCGGTGCCAAGGATTTCCACTCATGTGCATGCACTAGCAGGCATGATCTCCAACGAGGTATTGGACGAGCGCTGAAATATTGGACAAAAAAAAGGCCGCGCAGTTGCGCAGCCTCTTAAATATGGCGCCCGAAGTTGGACTCGAACCAACGACCCCCTGATTAACAGTCAAGTGCTCTAACCGGCTGAGCTATTCGGGCGGGGTCCGCTATTGTAATCAAGCCGGCGGGAACGGGGCAAGCCTCCGTGGCTTCAGCCGCGGCAGGGTTCGCCGGAGGCCGCGCGTCGACTGCGCGCGCGGCCTCCGTTGTTCACCACCACTTCCGACATCAGCCGGTCCCGCAGGCTGATCCGCACGGTCAGATTGCTGCCGGCGCTCCGCCCGTCCGGCAGGTAGCGCAGCTGCGGCCGTCCCACCGATGAGCGGATCCGGAAGTCGGGCGGCAGCGGTACGGCCTCGTAGCGGAGCACGTCCTCGGCCGCGTCCGGTTTCCGGTTGCCGTCCGGGTCGAGGACGATAAGCGGATTCCCGTTGCTTCCCATGTCCTCTCTATAAATGAGGTTTTTGCGGGGAAATTTCCGTTTCTGGCCTGGGAGGCGTTCCCATGCATTCCCTTCTGCCCCCATTGCATCTACTCATATTTGCGAGTAGGTTAGCGAGTAGAGGCCAGAACGCCTGGCCTACTCGCAACAGGGGGAGTCGGTGCTTACCGACATCAAGATCAAGTCTCTGAAGCCGCGCGCCAAGCTGTACCGGGTGGCCGACCAGGGCGGGCTGTGCATAGAGGTGACGCCGAGCGGTTCCAAGCTGTGGCGCTACCGGCACCGCATCCATGGCAAGTACACGATGGTGAGCTTCGGCAACTGGCCGGAGGTGTCCCTTGCTGCGGCCCGCAGGAAGCACGCAGAGGCCCGCCAATCCGTGAAGGCAGGAACGAGCCTAGCCACCGCTCGGCAGGCTGCCAAGGCGCAGGCAGCGCTTGCCGCAGCGAATACCTTTGAGGCGGTGAAAGAGGAATGGCTGGGGAAGAACCGGACTCGCTATGCCGCGTCTACCCTGCGCCAGATTGCCCGCCACCTAGATACCATCCTGCCGGCTTGGTTCCGGTCCCGTCCGATTCGCGAAATCACGCCTGCCGACATGTTGGAAGTCCTGCGCCCCATTGAGGAGCGCGGCCACGTCCAGACGGCCCACACGGTGCGCCAGCGCTGCGGGCTGGTGTTCCGGTACGCCATCGCCACCCGCCGCATTGACCGCGACCCGACGCAGGACATTCGCGGCGCGCTGCCCCCCATCGTTGTCCGCTTCCAGTCGGCTCTGACGGATCCTGTTGCCATTGGCAAGCTGCTGCGGGCGATTGATGGCTATGTGGGCTTCCCCACAACCCGCGCCGCGCTGAAACTCGCCCCCATCCTGTTCCCGCGCCCGGCCAACCTGCGGGCGATGGAGTGGTCAGAAATCGACTTTGACGGGGCAGTCTGGACCATCCCCGCCGACAAGATGAAAAAGGCCGGCGGTACGCGTCTGGAACACCTGACGCCGCTGCCTACCCAAGCCCTGGAAATCCTGCGCGGCCTGCGCGCACTGGCGAAGGATGGGGACCGCTTCGTATTCCCCAACACCCAGCGCCCCGGCAAGTGCATGAGTGGCAGCACTATCACGATGGCACTCCGCGCGCTGGGATATGACGGCGAGACGCAGACCGGTCACGGGTTCCGCGCTACCGCCAGCACGCGCCTAAACGAAATGGGGTGGCGCGAGGACGTGATTGAACGCCAGTTAGCCCACGTGCCCCGAAACAAGGTCCGTCGCGCGTACAACCGCGCCGAGTACATGGACGAGCGCATCCAGATGATGCAGGCATGGGCGGACTACCTAGACGGCCTGCGGACTGCGCCCAACAAAGTGACGCCCATCCGCGCCCGCAAGACCGCCTGAGCGTGCGCTAGAGCCGCACACAACGTTGACCAATAGGGGAGGGACCAGCGATACAGAGAAAACGACACAGAGCCGTCTAGAAGCGGCGGAACCGGGTGCGTCAACACCCGGCCCGCCTACCACAACCGACTTACTCGGAGTCAGTCATGGCAACCCGGAATTCTACCGGTAGTCACTTGGCGCGGGCATTCCTGCGCCTGAACAAAGTAACCAAACGCGTCCTGCGCCAAACGCAGGCCACCCTTCGCCGGGTCAATACCTGGCTTGCGGAGGACGATGACAGGAACCTCATCCTGTGCGTCACCGCAATTTCTATTCTCGCGGGCTTCCTCGCCCTGGCTGCTGCCATCGCCGACCCGCTGCACCCCCTGAGCATTACGCTTGCGGAGGTGCGTCATGGTGCTTGACCCCATCACCCTCAAGACCCTGGCAATCGAGCTGGCGGCCTGCATGCCGCCGGTCCATACCTGCACCTGTGGCGGGCAAACGGCCACCTTCGGCCCGGCCCAGCACATCCGCGAGGAACTGGCCGACATGCTCGCCGAGAGCGCGCTGCCGAGCATGGAGGAGTACGACGCCGCTATGCAGGCGGTTGAGGTCGTGGATTCCATCGCCCACGCCCTCGTGCGGACGCCCGGATTGGGGCAGGTTGGCGCCGCCTTGATGCAAGGCCACGCCGACCGCCTGAAAGCCTCCTCTGCCGTCCTCCGTAGCTTCGTGGAGGGTCGCCATGGCTAAGCATCACATAGGCTCCATCTACTCGGACGCCCTATGCATGGAATTCGCCATTGACCCGTTGTGTATGGACACCGAGGAATGCCGGAAGTCTGCGGCCACGCTTCACACAATGACAGCATCCGCACTCCGCTGCATCGCTGCTCGTGGAATCCAGGAGTGCGATCCGCATGGCACCCATGAAAGCGCTGTCGGGGCAATCGACGTGCTGATGCAGTTCGCCAACCAGCTGAACGCCGCAGCGGAGCGATTCTCCGCACATGGCGAAGAGGGAGGTCGCGACAATGGCTAAGCGCAAGCGCCCACAGAACGTCGTCGCCTTCCCAGCAAGCCGTGTCGTGCGGAAGGTGGTGAGGCAGGAGCCAGCCGCCACCGCACCCAAGAGCGATCGGCTTGAAGCGGAAGTGGAGAACCTGTCCGAAATGATTGCCGACCGCGTAAAGAAGGCTATCCGCAAGTGGCAGGCAGCGGAGGGGTTGCCGGACGAGATAACCATGCTCGTTGACCGCATCACCGAGATTGCCAAGTTCCCGGACGGCCTGCCGGCTGTGGAAGTGGCGCGCCTCTACGAATGCCTGCCTCCGCGCGAGAAGGCAACGCAAGGGCTTTCGTCTGCCGAGCTTCTGCTGCTGGACCAAGTGACCGGAGCCTCAACGGACCCGAACAGCGCATTTAGCCGGGCACTGGCATTGCGCCAACAAGAGCGCGCGGAGGTGTTGCAATGAGGCGCCACGGCACAGCCCCGAGTCCATACGACCGGATTAGCATTGCTCAGATTGGTGCTGCCGACTACGCGACTACCCACCCGGAGAAGTGGCAAGAGGTGTTGGCCCAGACGGAGGGCGATGTGGCGCATGCGCAGGAGGTCATAGCAAACCTGCGGATAGGCATCTGCAAGCCGCTGTTCGGACCCAAGAGCAAGCCGCAGACCGACCGACATGCGGCGTTCCTGGCCTCGTTTGGCGAGACCTACGGTTGGGACGTTCGCCGCTTCCTGCGCGGATACCGCAAGGTCATGCGAGGAAAGCGGGCAGCGCTGGAGCTCTGGCGTACGGCAGCAAAGGGGGCCAGACATGGCTAAGCCTACCCAGCATCAAACCTGTAACGCTCCGAGCGTTACCGGCAACGTTACAGGCCAGCCTGCCGACGTGCGCGCCGTCCTGGCCGACGCAATGAGGCTGGCGCCCGAAGAACGGGCACAGGTTTCCCGCTGGTTGGCGCTGTGCGTCCGGGCTGGGCTGGACCTGGACCCGGATAGCGTGGCGGGCGCGAACCTTGTCGAACTGTCCAAGCTGTTCGGAGAGACGCCATGACGCAGCGACAGATAGACGCCCCGCGCCAAATCCCTCGCTGCAAGCTGGGGCACCTGCCGCGCTACATGCTGGACATGCGGCAGGCCAGCGCAGGGGGAGGGCACTTCATTCTCTGCCAGTGCGGAGCCACGCGGCGACATGCCGGGTTTGACTCGGCATTGCAGGACTGGGGGCGGTTGCATGGCATCCGGACACCTAAGGCACCAGCTTGGGAAGGCCGACAGCACGCCCTTTTTTGGCCCGAGCCGACAGCAGGATAATATCGAAGGCAGGACGGCTTGGCCGTCCCTGCCATTTGGTTCACGTCAACATTGAGTATTAGAAATGGGTGCCTATCTACTCGCAAAGGATGAGGTCGCGAATTACTCCGGCCCGGATTGGGCGCCAATGTCCCTTTGGGCATACGCGAACGGATTGTGGGAGTCACCACAGCCAGGAACGGCAGACTGCGCGCGAGTGCTTCTTGAAAGCGCTCGTGCTCACGACCTATGGATTGCGCTCGCGAACAGGTATGACAACCCCAATCGATGGGCTTCCGTCATTCCAAGTAAGTGTGCCGAGTACATGGAGGCGTGGCGTAACCTGCCAAAGCGTACCCCATCTCAGCACCGAGATTTTTACGAGGAATTGGCGCGACGTGCGACCCAGCTATCGGTCGAGGTGGCACGAGTATTCTCTGAGGGCTACGAAGACCCGGAACCTGGCGATCCCGAATTGGTGCCGGTCACGATACTGACGCTGCTCAGCCCAGACGAGATCAAACGCGCACAAGTCAGGATGTGCGAGTACAACTACCAGATGCAGAAGCGAGGGGCGTCTATTGGCTTGTCGGATGATGAGCTTAGAAAGGAATATGAGGCCAGTGAATGGTGGCGCATTGACAACCAGGCGATGTTCGACCTTTGGTTGTTTGGGGACATCAATGGTCCCGGTATCACACCTTCACTTCCGGAGATCCTGAATCGAGTTGGTAGACTCCTGGCTATTCAGGCGGCAGAACCAATTTTATCAAAACCATTCGGAGAGAATGCTGAGCGAAACTACTTCACAAGGCGAATTGTAGGGATGTTTGAGGGGGAGTTCGCGCCAGTTTATCCGGCGATTGTCGCTAGGATCGTGTCTATGTTCTATCCCCAGGGCATTTCGGAGGGCGAGGTTCAGCAGTTGCGGCGGGTCACTGCGCGAGCACAACAGCGGGAGGGTGGCGCAAATGATTGACAATCCAGACGACGATAGGGATGCCGTTGCACAGCGGATGATTCCTCGGCCGCATGCATTCATTCTACTGTCAGACGCGTTCACGGGAGATTACCCCCAGGAGCCTGCCTGGTATCCCTACCAGCTGTGGAGTACGGCACAAGGACTATGGGGCGGGCAGGGCAGAAAGAAAGCGGCTGAGACGTTATTGCGAGGAGCTGGCGCCCAGCAACTGTGGGCGAAAATTGCATCCAAGTACGAACATGCCGAGATGGTCGCCGCTCAGTTGCCTGAAAAATGCGAGGAGGCACTTGAAGCGTGGCGAGTTATTCCCAAGGAACCCCAGACGGAATGGCAAAAATCACAAGAGGGAATTGAGCGCAAAGCCCACCAACTCGCAACAGAAATGGAGCGCTACCTCGACCGCTGGGACTGGAACTACGGCGATCCGCCTCGCGATTTCTACGGTCTTCTCTCGGAACAGGAGCAAGCGGAGGCCGCGCGGCGCATCTCAGCACTACATGGCCCATTGTATGTGCACGAAACATGGGAACTGTTGTTGGGCGACGACAGGGGGGTGCAAGGAATTGTGCCCGACCTTCCGGAGATGCTTCGCCGAATCGGAAAGCTGTTTGGCGAAGAATCGAAGCGCGTGTACTTGGAGCGACCGACAGGCGCTAATGCCGAGCGCAACTATTTTGCCCGCAGAATCATTGAGTACTTCAGAAAATCCCATCGGGAAGGTCCATCTCCGGCAATTGTAGCCTCGATCGTTTCATTGTTCTTTCAGCAAGGGATGGATGCTGCTGATGTTCAGGCTCAGCTAAATGCCTTGCCGTCCGGTAGGCGCATTCCCAAGGAGCAATCCTGATATTTCCACACTGATAAAAGGGGTGGAAATATCAGCGCCCAAAAGATTGGGGGCAATTTGCCACCCTGAGCCAATCTTCTCCCACGCCGCCCACAACTCCTGCGGCGTTAGAGGAGACGAGCAAAGTGGCAGGGAATCTACAGACCATCGGGCAGCTGGCAAAGCGCCATCTGTTTACCGAGACGCAAATCCGCTGGTGGGTTAAGAACGCTGCCAGCAATGGGCTGGCGCCAGCAATCCAGCGAGTGGGGGCCAGAGTCCTCATTGACGAGGACCAGCTGACAGGCTGGCTAGAGCGACAGACGCGGCGGCGCCAAGGCGGTGACGCATGAACGCGCCGCTCCCTCCCTTCATCCGCCTTCGCGACCTAGTGAACCATCCGCCGCGCAGGGGCAGGCCCGCGTCTAAGGGGCTTCTTCCGATGGCCCAATCTGCCTGGTTCCGAGGTATTGCCAAGGGGCGATACCCGAAGCCGGTCAAACTCGGCCCCGGCATCACGGCTTGGCGCGGCTCTGACATCCAAGCCCTGATCGACCAGTTCAACCAGCAAGGGAATGCCGCCAACGATGGCAAGGGCGGTGACGAATGAGCCGCCGAACCCAATCCGCTGCCAGCCCCCATGGAAAGCCCTCTGTGCGCCTCTGCACGAGCCGCAGGCCGCGCCGCCGTACCGCCCTAGCGGGTAGGTGTCCAAACGCCGTTCCAGGGCCGAATGGTGGAGCAGGATTCGGGGTGTCCCCGGACGCTCGTTGGAATCTCCGTCTGTATCTGCATGCTAGGCGCCGCGTGGTGACTGACCCCCGCGAAGGCGTGGTCTATGGCTTCCTAGGCATTCGCATCGGCGCGGTCGGTCCGGACGGGTACGAGCGGAGCGGACGCCGCAGTCCGGAGGACGAGCAGTACATCCACCGCATTATCTGGGAATCCGTACACGGCCCCATTCCCGCCGGCCTACAAATTGACCACCGAAACGGCATTCGCAACGACAACCGTATCGCGAACCTGCGCCTAGCCACGCCCCAAGAGAACGTGGCCTATGCACTGCGGGCGGGCTCAATGCGAAGGGGCGAATCAGCGCCTTCCGCCAAGTTGACGGACGCAATTGTTGGACGCATCCGCAAGCAGGCTGGGAAAAAGAAGGATGCCGCATGGGCCGATGAATTGGGCGTTGATCGCACAACTATCCGCAGCGCCCGCATCGGCAAGACCTGGCGACATGTGAAGCCACGTCCCCGCATGCGATCGAGAAAGCGGCCAAGGGCCACATAAGGCGAACCCCAAGCGTTGGCGCGCTCGGGGTTCTAGGTGCAATCAGCGACGAATGCGGGGCCAGTCTAGCGCTGCCCCGCGAAGGGCACAAGGATGGCAGGACAAAAACAGTGGCAGAGACAAAAGGGGCGTCTGTCCGGGGCAACTTTCGTCCAGACATACCACTTCGTCTATCAGTCGGAGCAGTGGGGCGCAATGGACGCATTAGCCCAAAAGCTCCTCAGCGAGATCTACTCCCAATACAACGGGAAGAACAACGGCGACTTTTCAGCCGTGGAGAGTGTTCTGGCGGAGCGCTGCCATAGCTGGCGCAGCCGTTCCGTGCTGTCCAGCAAGCTCAAATACCTGGAGGACAACGGGTGGATCGTGAAGACCCGACAGGGCAGCAGGCATGACGGCTGCAACCTCTACGCGGTGACTTGGTGGCCCATCGATGCCTCCGACAAACACCTGCATCCGGCGGAGAAGAAGGCTAGTCACCTGTGGAAGAAAAACGCACATGGTCGCCCGTTGTACGGACGGCGAAAGTCCGTTGTACGGGGGGCAAACCCTCTTGATGTCCGTACTACGGACAGTGAGGAAACCAGCAATCAAGGAGTTAGCAACGCATGAATGCCCATCGACCCCCCGTACAACGGGCCCCTTTATACAATCTAGCCATAGGCGGCTCTATTTCAGCAGTCGGATATCGCTCTTGCAGTGCTGCTTCTGAGCCTTGCTCCTCAAACGAGCCTCACGACACGCCCGACTCCGGTGTCGCTCTCACCTTCAGCTTGAATCAGGTGCAGGTAGCAATCGCGCATCGTCCCGCGCGCCGCAAGACCGCCCGTTGCCTGATGGGCTGGCACGACCTGAAACCAGTTGTGCGCCCGTGGCGTCCTGGGCCTCTGCCACCTGGCTGCAGGGGTCTCATCCGCGTGCGGCCAACCCTGCGGGCGTGCTTCCACATGGGCAACGTTTGCCGCAAGTGCGGCGAGAGGAGGGGCCAATGACGAGCCACGAAACCACGACGGAAACGCAACGAACCGTCACTCCCAACTGCTGCGATGAGAACGGGTTAGGTGCTGCATTGGATTCGGCAATGGACACACCCGCCGAGCTTGCCGAGCTTGCCGAGATTGACGAGAACCTTCTGCGGGCTGAGCTGTCTCCGGCACAGCGGGCGGCGGCGGTGGCGAGGCGTAAGGAGTTGTGGGAGGCGCTTCATCCTGAAACTGGGCGGATTCCGCCCACTTTAGGAGGGAGGGGAAATTCCTCCTTCTCGTCGGACACTGAAAAGGCCACTGGGGAGTCGAAGCGAAGGCTAAACGAACATTTGTCTCGTGCAGATGCCCTAGGCCCAGACCTCCACGCCGTAGTCGGCACGTCGCTAGACAAGGGCGTTGAGCTGGACGCACTCAAGGAGTTGTCGCCGGAGGAGCGGCGTAAGCTGATTGACGCGTCATGCACGCGTGGGCACGCGTCACCCTCTGAGTGCAGTCAGTGCCGGGCGCGAGTGGCGTGCTAGCACTCTGCTAGCAGGTTGTCCGCACCGCAAGCGGACAAGTTGCGGACAGATGCGATCGCAATGCGAACGCATAGCGAAATGACCAACAACGGAGCAAGGAGGCAAGAAATGGGAAGGAATGGAGACTTGGGCGTGTGGCAGCGGGGCGACGAATTGGCCGAGGCGGCTGCGCCTGAGCCGAGTGCCGAGGCGCCGGCCGACGAATCACTCGAACACGGAATCCCTGTCATCGGTACGCCGCTGGTCGAGGAGGCGGCACGGTGGGAGGCGCACATCAAACTCGGCCACCCGTACCGGACGAGCTACGAGGCCCGCATGCGCCACTACCTGGCCCTGTGCGCCAAGGCTGGCATACGCGCCAAGGCGCTGCCGCTCGTGGTGGCGTTCCGGTATGGCTACTGGGAAGCCGCAGGCGACCCTATCGCTATCGAGCAGCAGGAAATGGCCCTGGAACTACAGATTCGCAAACAGACCTTCGGGCAACTGGTGCGCCTGGCCTGCATCGCCTGGGAAGGCATCGAGCGCGATGATTCATGCAGGGTTTATCAAAACTACGCGTTTGGTGCGGTTCCAGAGAAAACCGGAACTCATACTAGGAATGAGGATGGTGATAACAGCGGTGTAATAGGCGGGTGGGGACTGCCTGACGTACTCACCGATGCGCTGACGCCGGATGCGCCCTGAGCGAAATCCCATTCGCGAATTTTCGTGCGACATTGGTTTGGGAGGAGAGCGCCTGTTGCTGAACCGGCGCGCCTCTGCTGCTTGATTTAGTCTGACTGGAAACGCGAAAATCCAGCTACGGTGGACGCTGGCATAGCGTCTCCCCGAAGCCCCGCCCAACAGCGGGGCTTTTTGTTGTTCGGCCCTGCTTCTCTCTTGGCGGAGGGAACCTACCGGCTAGGGATTCCCTAGATCCGCGTCCAGATTCGGCCAGGCGATTCCCGCGCCCGGCCCAATCGCCTGCTCGGCGTCAATGAGCAACCTCCGCCAGCCCGTCCAGGCTCAAAGGACAAGCCGCGCCGCCCCGGTCAAAGGGCGGCAACCTTCCTCGCCTCGTGGTGGAAGGCTCGCGGCTCTGCTGCGGGCCGGTCATGCCGTGGGCGACCGCGCAGCTGATGGGACAGAATCGATGAGCGACCCGGCATTCGACGCTGAGACCGGCGAAGCGAGAACGCTATCACCGGCACAGTGGCAGGACTTGAACGCCCGCAGGAGCGTTGCTGAGCAGGTGATGGCGAACATCAACGAAGCACCGACCGGTGCATGGCTGCTGGAGCACGCCGGCACGTGCCAATGCTACGAAGGCAACTCGTGTAGCTGTAGCCCCGTTGTTTGGTTCGCATCGGCTCGCCGCGTGTACTGGGTGTCCGCTGACATGGCCTGCGGCGCCGTGAGCGTGCATTGATGATGGCTTCCATTGAGCCAGTGCGGGGCGGCTTCGACGTTGCTCCGCTGGTTGCTGAGATTGCCGCACATCCGGAAGTCTGGAACCAACACAAGTTGCGGACAGAAAGCTACGGAACCCCGCACACTCAAGTCTCCGATATCTGGGTCCGCTACAACCCGTGGCGGAACTTCAGCGGGGACGCGGCGGCGTTCGTCCTGGAGCCGCATGAGTCCGAGTGGTATCCGGTGGCGGAGTCCATTCCTGCCGTCGTTCGCCTCGTTGACCAGGTCATGCGGGAAGTGGGCGGGAAAGAGCTGGGCGGCGTCCTGATAACGAAGGTTCCTCCCGGCGGCGAAGTGACGCCCCACATCGACCAGGGCTGGCATTCGCGCTATTACGAGAAGTTCGCCGTCCAGCTGATGGGCAACCAGGACCAGGTGTTCTGGTTCGAGGACAGCGAACTGCGCCCAGAGCCTGGCGACCTGTACACGTTCGACAACAGCAAGTTGCACGCCGTCTACAACCGGTCTGACGAGGACCGCATGACCCTGATTATCTGCATTCGCCGATAGTGGACTTCATCGTATTGGGACTTCCCCGCTCGGGGACGACATGGCTAGCCAACTGGCTGACCACGGACAGGTCGCTGTGCCTGCACGACCCGTTCAACGAACTGCCAGAGAACTGGCCGCGCGACGCGCGCCGTTTCGGGATTAGCTGCACGGGCGCCTACCTGATGCCCAGGTGGCTCAAGCAGTGGGATTGCCCAGTGGCGGTGATTGAGCGGGAGCCGGCCAAGTGCGACGCCAGTTTGGGGGCAATGGGACTCGGCACGACGGAGCAGCTACTTGAGCCGTTCCTCGACGTGGAGGGGCGTCGCTTCGCCTTTGCAGACATATGGGCGGAAGAAAAGGCCGCGGAGCTTTGGGCCTACCTCCTGCCCGGCATTCCGTTCGATGCCCTCCGGTATCGACAGCTCAAGCACATGCAGGTTCAGCCGTACCAGTGGCGGCTGAATGAAACCGTTTTGGCCGAACTGGCGGCTCGTGGACTATTTGAGAGGTAACCAATGCCTTGGGGTGCAGCAATTGCCGCGGTGGGGACTATCGCCAGCGGCGCGATGAGTGCGAAGGGCGCGAAAGATGCGGCCAGGTCAGGGACGGCGGCGCAAATGGCCGCTCTTGACGAACAGCGCCGGCAATTCGATATCTCGCGCCAGGACCAAATGCCCTGGCTGGATGCCGGGCGCGAAGGCTTGGACCGGATGCGAGCGGCGATGAATGGTGACTTCTCGTCCTTCCAGAACTCGCCGGATTACCAGTTCGTCTATGACCAGGGGCTCAAGGCCGTGCAGCGCGGACAGCCCGGAAACTTTTTCGGTGGCGGCCAGTCGGCGGACCTTGTGCGATTCGGGCAGGGCCTTGCCTCGCAGCAGTATGGCAACTGGTGGAATCGGAACGCCGGATTGGCGGGTCTGGGCCAGACCGCCGGCCAGAGTCTCGGCGCGCTCGGTCAGAACTACGCGAATTCGTATCAAACGGGCATGGGGAACATTGGCGATTTGCGCGCATCGTCCATTGCCAACCAATCCAACATCTGGAGCAACGTCGCAAGCCAGCTTGGGCAAATTGGTTATGGGTGGATGAATCGTCCGCAGTCCACCAACACGCCGCAGTGGTCTGGCGGCGGCAATCTGTGGTCGAACCAGGCATCTACCGGCCAGGGCTCCGTCTACAACTTCGGAAACAACGTCGGCAACTTTGCCAATTGGAGCACCTGATGGCGATTCCTCAAATCATTCCCGCCGACATCGCAGGAAGTATGCAGCGCGGATGGCTGTTTGGTGAGCAGCAGAAACAGGCCCGCCGCCAGGAACAGGAGTACGAGCGGAAGCGAGGGGACCTGGCTGCACTGCGCAACCTCGCCCCGTCTGTCCTTCAAGGCAACCTGGCCGATTACCAGCGCGCGGCGGCCATCGACCCCGAGGCGGCAGCGGCGTACCAAGATGCGGGCGACCGTGGGCTGAGGCGGGCAACGAACGTCGTCAAGATTATGGAGACCGCACTAGCGAGCAAAGATGATGCCGCTGTGCAGGCAGCCCATCGACGCGTGGCTCCCTACCTCCAGGAGCTAACCGGGCAGACCCCGCCCGAGCAGTGGGATGCATCCATGCTCCCGAACTTTCAGGCGTTCGCGGATCGTGTCAAGGCGGCCAACTCGCCACTGGTCAACAAGAACATTCCAAGCGGCTATCAGGAATTCGCGCTGATGGCGGAGGCTGCTGGCCTCAAGCCTGGCGACGACGACTACGCCAAGGCGGCAGGCGTGCGACTCGGCATCAATGCCCGTCCGCCTACTGGTGGTTTCAGTTTCGATACGGTGGACTTTGGCGATGGTCGCAAGCGACCCGCTCGCATGAATCCACGCACCGGCACGCAGGAGTATTACGACGAGCGCGTGGGTCGCTGGTTGCAGCTGGGTGATGGGGGCTCGCTGGATAACGGTGCCACGTCAGGCGGTGTCAACGTGGGCAGCGGTGACTCGGAGGTTGTGGTCAACATTCCCGAGATTAGCCAGGATCGCCAACGCCAACTCGCTAACGTGGCCTCCGCCATGCGTGCCAATGGCGTGTCGGACGATGCCATCAACCGCTGGATAAGCAGTGTGCTGAACACCGATGTTTCCGACCGACCGACGCCGCCAGCGCCTGCACAACCCCAGCCGTATCAGCAGCCCGCGCCCACGTCATCGTTCGCCAACTCCGGGCAGAGTCCCGCACGGGCTCCGGTAGGTGTTGGCGCAAGCCGCACCCCCGAGGAGGAAGCGGCCGCAGTGGAACAGGCCAAGACGGACGTTAACCTGGCGAACGCGACGCGGGTTACCGACATGGAAGCAGACCGCGCCGGCCAAATTGAGGCGCAGAAACGAGAAGCGCAACGCATCGCGGAGAATCGGGCGGGCCTGGCAAAGACTGAGTCCACCATCACCCAAATGCAGAATCTTGTGGGCCAGGCGAAACGGCATCGGGGGCGCTCAACCGCCACCGTCTGTCGGGAACGCTGGACCCGCGCAACTACGTCCCCGGCACCAACGCCCGAGACTTCCAGGTGCTGCTTGACCAAATCCAGGGCCAAGCGTTCCTCCAGGCGTTTGACAGCCTCAAGGGCGGCGGCCAAATCACCGAAGTGGAGGGCAGGAAGGCCACGGACGCCATTGGGCGACTCAACACGGCGCAGAGTGACGCGGAGTTTGTCCGCGCCCTCAATGACCTGGAAGACGTGCTTTCGGTGGCTCTGGAGCGCGCCAGGCGTGGCGTGCAGACCGCTCCCGCTGACGGTGGCGGTGCCTGGAAGATTACTCGCAAGGGAGCGCCCTGATGCCCATCCATACCGTACAGGCCCCCGATGGCACGGAGTACGAGGTTGAGGCACCGGAAGGTGCCACGGATGCTCAAATCCTTGCCTTCGCTCAGGCCAATTTCCAGAACGCCCAGAATGCCGACCCGTACCGCCACCCGGACGGGCGACTGACGGAAGCCGGTTGGCAACGAGAGCGCCAACTGACCGAGGAGCGACGGCAGCAGCAGATTGATGAGACGCCTTTCATGGACATGGCGAAGGCCGGGTTCGCGCGCTCGTTCGTGACGGCGGGGCAGGGCTTGAAGCAGGCCGGCACCGAGGCCATCCGCAACCTGGCCGGCGATAGCACCGGCCTGACGTCCGGCGAGAACTTCATCACCCGATGGGCGGACCGCTCCTTGGCTGAGCAGCAGGAGGCTATCGGCCAGGAACGCCGATTCAGTCAGGACATGATGGGTACTGCTGGCGGCATCACCGGAAACATTGTTGGCAACCTAAGCCAATTGGCGATTCCCGGCAGTGCCGCTAAGGGCGCTGTGGCGGCCCGTGGCGCCATCCTGCCCACCACCATTGGCGGGAACGCCGTGCAGGGCGCGGTGCTGTCTGGATTGCAGCCTGTGGCCACTGGAGAGACGCGCGGAGGCAATGCGGCCATGGGCGCCGGTTTGGGTGCCGCTGGAGCAACCGCCATGCGCGGTCTGGGCAACCTCGCCAGTTGGGTCCGAAACGCCATCCCAGCCTTCCGTGTGCCGATGCAGCAGGCAGCGGCGGGACGGGTGCTAACCGAACTGGCCGAAGACCCCAAGGCAGCGCGGCAGGCGCTGGAACAGGCCCAGCAACAGGCGAGGGCAACCGGCGGCGCTACCGGTGAAATCGTCCCTGGCTCCCGACCGACTACCGCCGAGTTGACGGGTGACCGTGGTCTGGCGTCGTTGCAGCAGACCTTGGGCAACGCAAACGAGTTCAGCGTGCCGATGTCACGCATCCGGGATGCCAACAATGAGGCCCGCGTGGAGGCCATCCGGGGCGCGTTCGGCGGTGCGGACGAGGAGGCGGCCCAAGTTCTGAGGGACCAGCGAGACCTTGCGGCACGCCGGGCATTGGCTGGACTGAACCAGGTTTCCGGCACTCGCGCGTTCAATCCGTTTTCTGGCGTCGGCGGCACCGTCACCCAGCAATCCCAGCCGGGCACCATCAGCCTCGTGGGCGTTGACCAGGCCGTTAACCGTCTGATGTCCAAGAACGAGAAGCGGCCAGCCGTCGCCCAGACACTAGCTTTCGTGAGCGCCCTGACGCGTGGCGGTGTTCGCAACGCCGAGGATGCCTACAACATCCGAAAGACCATTGACGACCTGATGGCCGGACGGGTGAGTGGAGACCTGGCATCGTCCACGGCAGCGCGCCGGGAGCTGAGTGCAATCAAGCGCATGCTCGACCAGGAGATGAAAACGGCCTTCCCGGGATGGAGGAGGTACCTCGATGAGTACAAGGCCGCGTCCGAGAAGATTACTCAGGTCAAGACGGGTCAGGAGTTGTTGAGCCGGAGCAATGCAGTCGGTTCTGAGATTGGGGATCCCGTTCTCAACGCCGGGTTCCTCCGCGCTGCCGGTGACCTAGATCGAACAGTCAATAAGGTTGCTCGCGAGGAGTCGGGGTTTAAACGCGCAAGTGCTTCACTGCTGACACAACCCCAGCGGGAAACTGTGGACGCGGTGCGCCGCGATCTGACACGCATGATTCGCACTCGTGATGGAAACCGGGCTGTGGGGTCTCCTACGATGCAAAACCTGATTGGGTCCAACCGCGCACAGGACGCAATGGGCGGCGCTGGACTGCTCGGCTTGACGGCGTTCGACCCCACGAGCGGGCTTTCCCTGAGTGTGCTGAACAGCATGCGCAAGACCTATGGGGAGCGCACGGCCATGCTTATCAATGAGGCCATGCTGGATCCGGACCGCGCCGCCGAGATTCTGGCCCGGACGCCTCCGGAGTGGCGGGACAGGGCAATCAAGGCGTTCGTGAACCTGGGTGGCGGCCTGCCTTCAGCAACTACGGCAACCTACCAGGCTCAGCGCCCGTTGGAGATTGAGATTGTGGGCGGACGCCCCGTGCCGGCGAGCGAGTTCCAGTAAGGATTGGCCTGCCCTAGACGGAGGACGCGTTTGAGCTACAGAATGCGATTGTCACGCCGTCTGGGGCCAAGGGTAGCACGATGGAACTTCTACTGATTGCGTCATGTGTCGCCATCCTTGGGCTGGTGGTGGCGGTCTACTTGCTGCACAAGAAGCTGGACGCGCTTGGCTTTGAGATTGGCAAGCAGATTCATTTCAGCCGCGAGCTTGAGGAGCGAAGGGTGGATACGCTGCTAGCGAACATTGTCGATTCAAGAGAGCGAGTGCTGGATCGCATCGACAAGCGAGCCGAGCCGCGAGAGACGCCGATTCTTTAGCGACACTGCCAAGGAAACACAACAACACAGGCGCCGGATTGGGAAACCGTCCGGCGCTTTTCATTGGGCGAAGGAAAATGACGGACACAAAGACGCGGCCAAACCTGAATGTCACACTAGCGAAGGACGAGACGAAGGAGCAGAAGCGCGCCCGGCTGACTGCCAGGGGCGTAGCAGGCAATACCATGCTCACGGCTCAATTCTCAGCGCCTTGCGGTTTGGCGAATGAGGGGGAGCTAACAGAACTCTACAACGAGTTGAACAGCACTATCCAACGCACGCGCGACGGCGGCACGGCTCAGGCCGACGAGCTGCTGACCGCGCAAGCCGTCTCGCTGAATATGATGTTCGTGGAGTTGGGGCGACGAGCCGCGCTCAATCTGAGCGAGTACCCCAGGGCCGCAGAGACCTACCTGCGCCTAGCCCTGAAAGCGCAGTCCCAGTGCAGGACGACCCTGGAGTCCCTGGCCGAGATTCGCAATCCGCGCCCCGTGGCCTTCGTTAAGCAGGCCAACATTGCTAACGGCCCCCAGCAGGTGAACAACGGGGAAGCCGTCTACCAGGCAGAGTACGAGGGGCCGCGCGCGGAAGTAGAAAACGGGCAAAGCAAACTTTTAGAGGAGAATGCCAATGTCACACGGCTGGACACCCGAGCGGCGGGCAAGACAGGCCGAGGCGATACACCGCTGGAAGCCTTGGGAGCAATCAACGGGGCCAGTATCGGAGCAGGGAAAGGCCATCGTGTCGCGTAATGGATGGAAGGGCGGCACGCGCCCAATGCTGCGGAAACTCGCTAAGCTGCTCAAGGAATTTGAATGACGGACGGTTGCGCGGTCCTGTCCATCGCGGCGCACAGGGCGAAGCAGTACGACAAGGCCATTGCTGCTGTGGAAGGGCTGCTGCCTGGCTGGCTACGTGACGCACGCTCCACCCGAGACGCCATGTTGGCCGAGTGGGGAGACCTGCCCATCCGCATCGAGGGCGACCCGGAAACGACCTGGCTATCCCGCCTGGCGCTATGGGATTCAGGGACCGTCCTGCATGGCCTGGAAGCCGCTAGGGCGCACGTACCGCAAACCTCTGCCGTGTGCGCCATCAACTGGACGCCGAACCAGGCAGGCCCGCAACGCCTGGAAATCTGGCTGGCCCCGTCAAGGCTGGCAGCATGGTTTAGCCCTCCCGCCGATATGCTGGTGGCTGGCTCAGTCGATGGCGATACCTACGCGCTGAGCTTCCGCATTGCCACGGCCTGAGCGCCCTATGGCAGACTCCCCGGCGGACGCCCCGACCCCTGGACAGCAGTAGAGCGCGCAGCTGGTCCGGGGCGCTCCCTCCCTAGTTTCGCGACCGGGTTTTGCCACCAGTACGCGTACGCGCGCGAGGGGCGTCCGGAAAACTCCCCACCCAACTGGATAGATCGCCGGACAAAGCCATTGCCTTGTAATTGGTGGGGCTGAAGTGATGGATGCCCCAGCCGGAGACAGAGACTGACTCTTCATCCAGCAACGAGATGGCCGTATCGACATCCATATCGACTATTGCCTGCCAGAACTGCCGTTCCAACTTCATGATGTCATTCTGGGTGGTCATGTCGGAGCTCGGGATTGAAAGGGAGTCTGGATTTTTCACACCGAACGTCGCGTCGTGATGGCTGGGCATCTCGGCCAGGTGAGAAAGATCGACCACCCTGGGCATCCTTATGCGCCTGAGGCGGCTAGGCTATCTGCAAC
>Ga0247823_10001153_pt1 | contig 22093 bp, 23 predicted proteins | sample 13C_PalmiticAcid_2_FD_192426 | JGI IMG/M metagenome (GOLD analysis project Ga0247823, IMG submission 192426) | Soil microbial communities from agricultural site in Penn Yan, New York, United States - 13C_PalmiticAcid_Day30 | ecosystem: Environmental > Terrestrial > Soil > Agricultural land... | reverse complement strand
GATTGTGAAGTCGGAAGATCGCACGGCCGTTGCAGCGAAGGCTTCGATCTTCGTGCCCTGGCTCATCGCCGTTCTCATCACGGCCATCGCGCTGGCCGGAGTCTTCCTCAACTTCTTCCTGATCGAACGCCCGATGTCCGAGATCGTCGGCGAAGGCGCGCGTATCGGCGGCGTCGGCCTGCCGGCTGTTGCGGCGATCGTGGTGATCTTCCTCGAATTCGTCGCGGGCGTGATCCTGATGGACGCGGCGGGCTTCACCAAGCTCATCCCCGCCTTCCATTCGATGACACAGTCGAGCCGGCGGATCATGTTCTTCGTCGCCTTCGGCTTCCTCACCGCCTTCTCGGTGCTCGAGATCACGCTCTCCGTCGTGCGCGAGGAGATCATCGAGCAACAGCAGGAAACCCGCGATATCGCCAACCGCGCGCTCCTTGCTCCGGCCGCAACGCCGGATGCAGCAGCGCCCGATGCGGCAGCACCCGTTACAGATGCAGAACCGGCCCGCGAGCGTCCGAACGTGTTCGGCCTGCAGCTCTCGACTTTTGCACAGGTCATCCTGGCGGCGATCATCCCGTGGCTGCTTGCCGCCGCAGCGCTTCCCCTCGAAGCGATCGTGCGCAACTCGGTGTTCATGGTGTCGATTGCCGGCAGCTATCTGATGCTGCTGGTGGCTTTCGTGTTCAAGACGCTCTCCGTCTTCTTCAAGAATGCCGGCCTCTTCATCCTGTCGATCTACGACCTCATCATCTTCGCGCCCCTCTGGGTCGAACGGCGCGTCAAGGCCGCAACCCGCTCGCGTGGCGGCGGCAGCGATGATGGCGACGAGCCGCTTGTGCTGCAGAAGAAGTCCACGCAGCAGGAAGCGCCACCCAAGCGCGACCGTGGCGACAAGGACAAGTCCAACAAGGAACGGGAGCTGCAGCAGGCATGATCGCCAGAGCTCTGTTGGGGGCCAGCTGCGCGATTGCCATCGCCGCCCTCTCCGCCTGCGGCCTCGTGACCTCCACCAGCCGCTCGGTGTTCTTCGTTTTCGACGTCTCCGGCACCTATGTGAAGTCGGTGCCGGACGCGGCCAAGCTGGCCAACATCACGGTCGCTGACCTTCTCCCCGGCGACTACATCGCCGCGAGCCAGATCAGCGCGTGCTCCTTCTCCGAGAAGGAGATGATCCTCAACCGGCAGCTGCCGCAGACCCCCAGCCTCGCCGCCGAAGCGAAACGCGAGGTCTTCACCGCCTTCAACGATTACGCCTCCCACGTGAAATCGGCGAAGTTCACCGATATCCGCGGCGCTATCGCCCAGGCAGCCTTCGAGCTGAAACAGCGGCCCGAGGAAGCCCGCTTCATCGTGCTCTTCTCAGACATGCTGGAAGACTACGGCAAGACATGCGACACCTCGAAGATCCCGCTGAATCTCGAAGGCATCCACGTGATCGCTGCCAACGTCATCAAGACCAATCCGGCTGATCCGGAGAAGTATTTCGAGACGCTGAAACAGTGGGAAGCCACCGTCGTCGCCGCCGGCGGACAGTGGTCGCTGGTCTCCTCGCCTGACCAGCTGCCGAAGCTCGTCACGGGGTCCTGACCATGCGCCGCCTCTCCGCCGCCCTTCTTCTGGCCGGCCTCGCTACCGCCGCCTGCTCGAAGCCGACCGAGCTCGCTTCCAATGCCAACGGCAAGGGCCGCGAGACCGTCGCTGCGGCCGCGACCGGAACGCCGCCGCCGGAAATTCCCGCCGACGAACTCGCCGCCATTGCCGCCGAACAGGGCACGGCCCCGGTCGATCCCAACGCGCCTGTCGATCCGAACGCCGATCCCAATGCGTCCGCCCCCACAGCCGTTGCCGCCAACGTGACCGATTTCAGGGGCTCGGTCGCCGGCGCGATCAACGCCCTCCCGTCGGTGGGGGACGCCCCCGCCCTGGCGGCTGCCTTCGTCGAGTGGAAGGCGCGGGCCGCCTCATCGCCCGGCGCTTACGAGCAGGGTCAGGTTCAGCTGGGGGCCGACCCGCAGGAATACAATCCGTCCGACGCCGAACTTGTCGCCGCCGAAGCCGGCGATCGGCTCTCCGCCGCCCTGAATGGTGCGGATGACGGCACCAAGGCCTCCGTCGCTGCTGCCCTGGGCGACGCACCGGAAGCGCGGGTCTATCGCCGCTTCGACTATCGCAGCGTGGATGTCATGGGCTCGGGCCGCTATGTCTATGCGTCCAAGCCGAAAGAAGCGGCCATCCCGCTTTGAGCAGGCTCTAGCGCCGACCACCCTGCACGCTACTGTCCCGCGCATGAAACGACGCCGTCCGCCCTCGCATCTGCGCTTTCCCTCGCCGCCGGGCGACCTGGCTATCGGGATCATGGGCGGCTCGTTCGACCCGCCGCATTCAGGCCATGCCCATGTCATCGAAACCGCCCGCCGCGCAGCCGGCCTTGATCGCGTCTGGGTGCTGGTCGCGGCCGGCAATCCGCTGAAGAAGACGCAGACGGCTTTTGTCGACAGGCTCGCCGCCGCGCAGCGCCGACTGTCTGGCCGCCGCACTATCGTCACCGGTCTCGAGAACCAGCTGGGGCTGCGCTACACGATCGACCTGATCCGCCTCCTCAAGCGCTCGGCGCCGCAGACGCGTTTCGTCTGGATCATGGGCGCGGACAATCTGCGCGACTTCGACAAATGGAAAAGCTGGCAGGAGATCGCGAAGCTGGTGCCGATCGTGGTGATCGCGCGCCCTGGCGCCAATCCACGCGCCGGCCTCTCGCGCTTTGCCCGGCAATTCGGCGCGAGCCGCATTCCGCAATCGGAGGCTCGCACACTGGCAAGCCGCAAGGCGCCCGCCTGGGTCTATATCGCGGCGCCGCTCGATCCGATCTCGTCGAGCGAGATCCGTGCGCACATGGCGCTCAACGCGCTGCCGCCGATCTAGCCGTTAGGCGCGATCCATGTAGACCGCTGCGCGCTCGGTTTCGCCGCTCATGTCCGAAGACGTAAACAGATCATAACCGCCGCCGAAGGCGCCGAGGCTGGTAACGCCCACCGCAGCCGCGATGATCGCCATCAGGACAAAACCGGGTCTCACCATCTTCCGCTCCCACTGCGATCTGACTAGCACGCCGGAGTGAACAAATCGTCCAACCCCGGCGGCGCGTCACCTTCACCAGCCGTCAACACTCAGAGCGCCTTCGCGACCTCTTCGAGTTGCCGCGCGCATTGCGTCCAGCCCGGCACGAAGCCCATCTGTTCATGCTGCTGCTTGGCTTCTGCGGTCCAGTGGCGCGCAATCGCCGTGTATTTCGTCTTGCCGGGGCCGGCGTCTTCGAAGGTGAGTTCGCCGACGAAGAAGGGCGCCCCCTCTTTCGGAACCCAGTTGCCAGTGAAGGCATCGGTAAACACGATCTTACGGTTCGGGATCACCTCGAGATACTGGCCGGCGTTCGGAAACTCCTGGCCCTCGGGCGAGCGCATCACCACCAGTGAGGCGCCGCCGGGACGCACATCGTTCTCGGCATGGGGCGTGGTCCAGGGCTTGGGCGCGAACCATTGCTTCATCAGCTCCGGCTCGGTCCAGCCGCGATAGAGCTTCTCTTTCGGGGCATCGAGAATGAGCTCGATCTTAAGTTCGTGTTTCGGGGAGGTCATGGTCGTTTCCTGTGACGTTTCTTGTTGAAGGGTGTGAAGGGATCAGGTCGGCTGGACGAAGGACGGGTCCATGTAGAGGATTTCCCAGACATGGCCGTCGAGGTCTTCGAAGGCGCGGTTGATCATGAAGCCGTAGTCGGCTGCGGGCCGCGGCTCCGTGGCGCCGGCTTTCAGCGCTGCATCAACGAGCGTGTGGACGGCTTCCTTCGATTCCACCGACAGCGCGATAAGCACCTGCGCTGTCTTCGACGTGTCGGGGATCGCCTTGTCCGTGAACTGACGGAATTTGTCGTGCGTGAGCAGCATGGCGTAGATCGTGTCGGAGATGACGAGGCTTGCCGCCGTTTCATCGGTGAATTGCTTGTTGAAGTCCCAGCCCAGCGCGCGGAAGAACGCCATCGACTTCGGCAGATCCTTCACGGGCAGGTTCAGAAAAATGCTGCTCGGCATGGCTTCGTATCCCTTATGCGCCTGCGTTACGTCCCTAGGACGCCCACCCCACAACTGATCCGACACCAGCGCAAAAGTTTTTTTGCGGGTGGGCGGTGTAATTTTGGTTTCGAGTGGTGGGGGCGCGCCCGTTCGCGGTGCATCTGCGATGCACCCTACAACGCTACGCCTGCTTTGCGCGTTCGCTTTCGGCGATCAGGCGGTCGATGTGCATGCGGATGTGGGCGGCTTCGGCGGCGGTGTTGGCGAGGGCGATGGCGCGGTCGAAGGATTCGCGGGCTTCGCGGGATTTGCCGAGCATCAGCAGGAGACCGCCGCGGGCGCCGTGGAAGTGGAAATAGCCGGAGAGACGATCAGACAGGGGTTCGATCATGTCGAGGGCGGCTTGCGGGCCTTTGGTCTTCGACACGGCGACGGCGCGGTTGAGCGTGACGACGGGCGAGGGCTGGAGGCGTTCGAGCGTTGCGTAGAGTGCGTCGATCCCGGACCAGTCGGTTTCCTCGAAGGTTCTGGCGCGCGCATGCAGGGCGGCGATGGCGGCCTGCACCAGATAGGCGCCCGTCTTGCGGTGGCGCATCGCCTTGTCGATCAGGGCGAGGCCTTCCTGAATCAGGGAGGCGCGCCATTTCGAGCGGTCCTGATCTTCGAGCAGCACGGCTTCGCCACTAGCGTCGAAGCGCGCGGCGTTGCGCGAATGCTGGAGCAGCATCAGCGCGAGGAGCCCCATGACTTCGGGCTCGGCCTGGAACATGCGCAGCAGGAGGCGGCCGAGGCGGATGGCTTCGTCGGCGAGTTCGGCGCGGGCATCGTCCTTTGGGCCGGCGGAATAGCCTTCGTTGAAGACGAGATAGACCATCTGCATCACCACGCCGAGGCGTTCGGAGCGCTCGACTGGGCCGGGGGTTTCGAAGGCGACGCCGGCTTCGGCGACCTTGGCCTTTGCGCGGGTTATGCGTTGCTCCATCGCCGCCTCGCTGACGAGGAAGGCGCGGGCGATCTGTTTCACGCTGAGGCCGGAGACGATGCGGAGGGCGAGCGGGATCTGTTGCGTGGCCGGGAGATCGGGATGGCAACAGATGAACATGAGGCGCAATACGTCGTCGCGATACTGGCTGTCGTCGAGACGTTCGGCCATCGGCGTTTCGACGTCTTCGAGATCGGAAACCTGGGCCTCATCGGGCATGGGGGCCTGGCGTGAGCGCTTGCGCACCTGATCGAGCGCGGCATTGCGGCCGACCATGATGAGCCAGGCGGTGGGATCGCGCGGTGGGCCGTTGATGGTCCAGTTCTTGAGCGCGCGCAGGCAGGCTTCCTGATACGCCTCCTCGGCTGCATCGAGATCGCGGAAATACCGCAGCAGGGCCGCGACGGCCTGCGGGCGTGACGCGGTGAGCGCCGCCTCGATCCAGCCGGGTTCGATCACTTCGCTTTCTCTCCCGCATAGCCGCGGTCGGTGGCGTAGGCGCCGGCGATCGGCGAGCCGGGGAGGTAGAGCTGGATCGGGCGCAGCTCGTAGGCGCCGCCGGGATTAGCGCGGCCGAGTTCGCGGGCGAAGGTGAGGCCTTCTTCGAGGTTGTCGACGTCGATGATGTAGAAGCCGAGCAGCGCCTCTTTCGTCTCGGCATAGGGGCCGTCGACGACGAGATCCTTCTGCTTGTGCAGGGTGGTGGCGGCGGAGGTGGGGAGGAGGCGGATCGAGGGCTTGAGCTTGCCGGCGGTTTCCCACTTGTCGTGGACCGTGGAGAGGGCGGCCATGACGGCGTCGTCCTGCTCCTTGGACCAGCCGCAGACCATCTCTTCGTTATTGTAGCAAAGAACCGCGTACATCATGGGCTGGCCACCTCGTTTGACCTAAGGACGCGCGAGGATAGCCCGGGCCGACAGGGCTATGCAAAAAATGCTAGCCCGGCTTGCGGGAGACGCGTTCGAGATCGGCCTGGAGCGCCTTGACCGTCGAGCGGTTGAGCGGCGTGCAGACTTCGAGCGGGCCGAGCGACATGCAGAGCTGCGGGTGGTCCGATCCGCTGGGCGGGGGGTCGATCGTCAGCTCGGCCTGCTCGAGTTCCACTCGCCTGCCCCGCTGGATGCGGCCGCGCAGCAGCAGGGCGAGGAACTCAGTCACCGATGTGTGCTCGAGGAGCCAGCCATGCTCATGGCCATCCTGGCTGAAGATCAGGGTGATGCCCTTCTTGCCCGCGGGTTCGACGCGGACGAGCTTCAGCTTCCCCTGTCCCGATGTTCGGGGTCTTCCGCCCTTGCCGTCCTTGCCGTCCTTCTTGAGATTCCTGCCGTCACTCTGAACCAAATCCGCCTCCAGACGAATTCCGACCGTAGTGCAAATCGTAGTCGCGAAGGGCCCCGGGCATACCCCCAATTCTCCGGGATATCCCGGCGGGTATGATACGGACCGGCCTAGCGCCGGCAGTCAGCCGCGTGCGCGAAATCCTTGATGAGATATACGCGCAACCCGCCTGACGCACAGGTGCGGCAGGCGTTGTTGCGCGATGAAATACAGGCTGTTGCGACTATGAGTGGCTCAGAATGTCCCTGACACGCGCAGTGTGATTACCTGCGTTCCGTCGGGGCCGCCTTTCTGTTTGCGCGTTTCAGTTCGCGCGATGAGATTTGATGCGCGGCTGCCGGTGTAGAAGGTGCGGATGCGCGTCTCTTCGGGGTGGAACATGTTGGCGAATGTTCCGCGGATGGTGACGCCGAAGAATTGCGTCGTCTCGGCGAACACATCGAAGCGCGTGGTGGGGCGATCGAACGCGATCTGTTCGAGATACTTGTACTCAAGGCGATCAGAGAGGCCGGCGGCGCTGGCGCCCCAGGCAGCTTTCAGGTCAGGCAGTTCCTGACGATAGGCGACGCTGTAGGTCCAGTCGCGCTCGGACGAGAAGCGGCGGTCTTCGCCGGTCTGCGGATCCGTCACTTCGGTTTCCTGATACATGCCAGAGAAGCGCAGTTCGGCATTGGGAATGAGCGGGGACAGCGGCAGCGCGCCGCGCACTTCGATACCCGTGCGCGTGCCGTCGCCGATATTGCCCGGCGCATCAAACGTGCCGAGCGCAACGGTGCGCGGGACGAAGTCCTGCACGTCGGCGACCTGATCGTGGAAGACGGCGAGCGTGATGGCGCCGCGCTTGCCGAAGCGGTGCTCCCATTCTGCCTTGGCGCGCCAGGTTTTCTCGGGCTCGAGATCCGGGTTGCCAATGAGGCTGGAGGCGTCGACCACGTTGATGGAGGAAGCAAACTCCGCGAAGTCGAGCTGGGCCACTTCGCGGCTGACGCTGCCGCGCAGCTGATCGCCTTCAGCGACCTGCCAGGTCGCGATGATGCGGGGCTTGGGGTACGAGAATTCGCGCTCCTTCACCTCGTCGCCCGACTGCTTGATCTTCGAGGCTTCGTAGACGAAGCCCGTCTCGAGGGTCAGCTGCGGGGAGATTTTCCACACGTCGGTGATGAACGGCTCGATGCGCGTTTCTTCGACGCGCGTATCCGACACCGGCAGCGGCTGAGCGACCGGGCCCGAGCCATTGTTGTTGAAGATGTCGAGCGTCGTCTCGCGGAAGTTGAACGCGCCCTCGAGACCGAAGTCGATCGTGTGCGCCGTATTCGGGCGCCATGTCGCAAAGCCGCGACCGACGCGCTCGCCGCCTTCGGTCGTGCGGGCGATCGTCTGGGTGTTGATCAGGCCGCTCATGTTGAGGACCTGATAGAGGTCATCCTGGTCGACGCCCGTGAAGGTCGCGAGGGCGATGCCCTTCACCGAGAACTCCGGTGCAAAGCGGTGTTCCCAGTCGGCGCCCACTTCGGCGGTGTAGTTGTTGGTGTAGTCCGAGACGCCGAACGTCGCCTGCGTGAGACCGCCGGCGGGCGTGTAGCTGATCGAACCGATATTGGTGTTGTTCCAGGTCGGCGCGGCCTGCGCGTTGAAGTTCACCGTGTCCTGCGCGGTCGGCTTCCATTTGAGAACGCCCGAGCCCTGCACGCCCATATTGTTCGGCTGGCCGAACTGCTTGCGATAGGCGATGAGCGTGCCGGCGGGATTGCGCACGGCCTCATAGCTCTCGGTACGGCCGCGCAGGTTCGGCAGCTGGAAGTCGACGGTGAGCTCGGCATTCTCGGCGAGCGCGAAGGTCTTGGTCAGCTGCAGGTTCCAGCTGGCGCGTTCGGAATACTGGATGTCGCGCGCTTCGATGGCGAAGGTGGTGGGCGATCCGCCGGGCTTTGCCTGCTTCAGCACCACGTTCACCAGCTGCGTCTGGCCACGCACGTCGGACGACGAGCCGGAGATCAGTTCGACCTTCAGCACAGAATCCGCCGGAATGCGCTTCAGCTGTTCCGACACCAGCACTTTCGAGGACGGACGCTCGCCATTCACCAGCACGTTGCCGGCGGTTGCCGCAAAGCCGCGCAGGGCTTCGCCATCATCGATCTCGAAGCCCGGCACGCGAGTGACGATGTCGGCGGCGGTGATCGGGTTGTACTGCTTGAAGAAGGCTGCATCGAAAGACTGCACAGCTGCCTGCGAGGGGCCGGGCGGCGGCGGCGGATTCGGCGCCTGCTGCGCGAGTGCTGCGGGGCTCAGCGCTGCGGCAAGCGCAAACAGTCCTACCGCCCGATTTCCCGGGCGTCCCAGCTTGACGCTGTCCATTGCCGTCCTCCCCGACGTATGTAAGTTCATTATTTGAACTCAGCCTCGTCTGCTTCTGTAGAAGCGTCAATTGCTGTCGCGCTACGGCACGGACACGAACGCGGGAGGTCAGCATGAAGTGGAGTCAAATAGACGCCATCCCCTGCCCGATCGCGCAGGCCATGTCTGTGATCGGGGATAGCTGGACGTTGCTTCTGATCCGCGATGCGATGCGCGGATGTTCCAAGTTTGAAGAGTTTCAGCAAAGAACCGGCGCATCACGCGCCGTGATCGCGGAACGCCTCGCGCATCTTGTCGAGCACGATGTGCTTATGCGGACACAGTATGAAGCGCACCCGCCGCGCTACGAGTACAAGCTTACCGCGCGCGGCAAGGCACTGCAGCCTGTGATGATGACCATGGCGCATTGGGCCGAAGCCAATCTGCCCAAGCCGACCCGCGCGCCCAAGCGCCGCCACACGAATTGCGGCCACCACTTCAAGCCGGTCGTTCACTGCTCGGAGTGCGGTGAAACGATAACGCCGGAGACTGTCACTTACGACAGACCTCCGGCGCGAAAGACCTAGTAAAAGGGTGAGGGGCGGGCCGCGTGAGGACGTAAGACGCGGCAGCTGATTGATCCCTTTCCGGACGGGGGCCGGGACCGGCGAGCCGCATCCGATGCGACCCGCCCCTCTAGTCCGCGCACCGGGGAGGCGCCGCGGATAACAGACCCTAGAAGCTCCCTTTCAGCGTGACGCCGTAGGTGCGCGGGTCGCCGAGCAGGCCGGCATAGTAGCCAGACGACGAGCCGCCCGCGTTGAGCATCTCGAAGTACTCTTCATCGAGCGCGTTGCGGCTCCAGGCGTAGAAGTCCCAGCCATCGTCGCCGCGGAAGCCGGCGCGCAGGTTCACAAGCGTGTAGCCGTCGATGTTGAGATAGTCTGACTCGGTCGGGCTGGAGGAGAACTCCGAGCGGTAGCTCGCGTCCACGCCGATGAAGTATTCGCCCTGGCGCTTGGAGAATTCACCCGGCAGCGTGTACTCGCCGCCGATCGAAGCTGCCCATAGCGAGACGCCCGGCAGGCGCGTGCCAGAAGCGTCGACCGTGCCAAGCGCGCCGCCCGAGTCTTCGAGCGCCGGAGGGGCTTCGGTGAAGCTCTCATACTTCGCGTCGGTGTAGGCGAGGTTGCCGTACAGCGAGAAGTTGTCGTTCACGCGCCACGAACCATCGAACTCGACGCCCTGCACCAGCACTTCCTCGGCGTTGGCGAGATAGCCGCGCAGCGTGCCCGACTGGTTGCTGGCAACCGAGACCTGATAGTCGTTCACCTGCGTGTGGTAGGCCGAGAAGTTGGCCACGACGCCCGGCAGCGGCTCGGTCTTGAGGCCGATCTCGAAGTGCTTGGTGTCTTCCGGCTTGATCGAGGCCAGCGAGGTGATCGGCTGGTTGGCGGCATCCAGGGGAATGCCGTTGTTGTTGAGGCCGAACGTCTTGAACGCGGTCGAGTAGGTTGCGTAGGCGTTGTAGTTGTCGGCGATCTCGTAGGCCACGGTCAGCTGGCCGGAGACGTTGTCGTCCTCGCCTTCCGACTCGTAGGCCAGCGGCGTCAGGATCGACAGCTGCAGGGCGCGGCCCGGCGTGCCGGCGGCGTATTGCGTGCCGCCATAGGTTTGCGAGCGATAGAAGCCTTGCTTCTCGTCGAAGTTGACGCGCAGGCCGGGGATGATGCGGAGCTTGTCCGTCACCGCCCATTCGAGCTGGCCGAAGACAGCAGCGCTGGTGTGATCCGAACGGATCTGCACGCGCTGGCCATAGCCGGTGAGCGCGCCGGCCAGGCCGAGCGCTTCGTTGGCGGCGTTCGGGTTGGCCAGCCAACGCCAGGCGGCCGAGCCCTGCTCTTCACGGCCGAGCGTCTTGGTGACCTGGTTGAACCAGAAGGCGCCGACCACGTAGTTCAGGCTCTCGCCGAGATCGCCAGCGTAACGGAGTTCCTGCGACCACTGGTAGGATTTGGACGGGTTCTGCGACAGCGTGCGGATCGGCAGGCCGAGGAAGTCACGGTCGTTGGACGGGTCCCACAGCCAGTAACGCCAGGCCGAGATTGCCGACAGCGTGCCGCCGCCAACATCCCAGTCGACGTTCAGGGCGACGCCGCCGAGATCCGAGTTAGAGCGGTGCGGCGTGTCGAGGTCAGTGACGCGATCGAACGGATTGGTGCTCGGCGGAGCGTAGTTGTAGTACGCCGCCTGTGCCGCGTACTGGCGGTTGAGCGGGCGCAGGGTCGGGACAACGCCGGCGAACACCTGAGCATAGCCCTCAGGACGCTGGACCGTGTTGTCAGCCGACAGTTTCACATCAAGCGTGTCGCTGGGCCGCCAGAGCAGCTGGGCGCGGCCGCCAATGTTGCTGATATCGTTGAGATCGTCCTGGTCGGCGGTGTTCCAGAGGACGCCGTCACGCTGCGTGCCCGAGAAGGAGACGCGATAGGCCAGCGTATCGGTGAGCGGGCCCGTGGTCGTTGCCTTGGCCTGATAGTAGCCGAGATTGCCGAAGCTCAGCTCGACATCGGTGGAAGGCGTGAATTCCGGAGCGCGCGTCGTGACGTTGATCGCGCCCGAAGTGGTGTTCTTGCCGTACAGCGTGCCCTGCGGGCCGCGCAGCACTTCCACGCGCTCGATATCGATGAAGTCCATCACGGCCGACGCCGGGCGGGCGAAGTAGACGCCGTCGACATAAAGGCCGACGCCTTGCTCGATGCCGTCATTGGTCAGGCCGAACGGCGCGCCGAGGCCGCGGATGTTGATTTGCGTGTTGCGCGGGTTGGTCGAGTAGAACTGGACTGAGGGGACCAGCTGGTTGAGCTTGCCGACGTTGAGCGCGCCGGTTTCCGACAGGAGGTCGGCCGACAGCACGGCGACGGGGATCGGCACGTCCTGGACGTCTTCCTCGACGCGGCGGGCGGTGACGATCACGCGGTCGCCCGGCTGGAGAGCAGGCGCAGCAGCAGGGGGCTGTTCGACGTTCGGACCGGCGGAATCCGCAGCAGTTTCCAGCGATGTTGCCGCATCCGACGCGACCTGCGCGACGGCCGGCGAGGCCATCAGGAACGCAAGCGCAGCAAAGGAAATTCCATACCTGAAGCGGTTACCCGACTGGTACCGTGTAGTTTCAGCAGCGCGCGCCATAGATCCGTCCTCATAGAATAGCGCAGCAGTCCCCGCGCCTCCAGATAATTCAAACCTAAACCCGACCAAGTCGGTAGTATTACTTGAGTTTAGAATTTCTGCTTGTCCGGGATGCAGGACGATCCGGCCACTGATAGGGCTTCGATCAGGCGGCTTGCCCTTTCCTCTCGCAGGGAGAGCCCCCACGTGATAACCTCCGCACCTGTTCAGACCGCCAAAGGAAACCGCCCTGCCCGCAGCTCGCACTTCGAAGTCCGCCAAGAGTTCAGACTCGCAACCGACTTCCCCGCCCCCGCCGGCCATCCCCGATCCGCTCGAACTGGCCCGCCTGGTTGCCCAGCAGCTCGACGACGACAAGGCCGAGAACATTCTCAACATCCCGCTCGCCGGAAAATCGCCGATGGCTGACGCCATGGTGGTTGCGAGCGGCCGCTCCGCACGTCACGTCGCGGCGCTGGCGGATCACGTCTCGCGCAAGCTGAAGGAAGCTGGCGTGGGTCAGGTTCGCGTCGAAGGCCTGCCGAATGCGGACTGGGTGCTGATCGATGCGGGCGACATCATCGTCCACATCTTCCGTCCGGAAGTGCGCGAGTTCTACAATCTCGAGCGCATCTGGGCCTCGGACGCCCCGCCGACCGTGCGCGCCGCGACCGCCAACTAGACTTCCGGATCTGAAAACTTGCGCATTCGCATCCTCTGCGTCGGCCGCATGAAGGACGGGCCGGAGCGTGAGCTCGTGGACGACTATCTCGGACGTGCGCAGAAGAGCGGGAAATCGCTCGGTTATCGCGGCGTGGAAGAGATCGAGATCCCGTCCAGTACCAAGGATGACGAAGGCACGCGCCTGCTCGCCAAGCATGGGCAGGGCGTTCTCATCCGGCTCGACGAGCGCGGCGAGAACTGGACCTCGCAGGATCTGTCGAAGCGGCTAGCCCGCTGGCGGGATGCTGGCGAAGACGCCGTCAGCTTCGTGATTGGCGGGGCGGATGGGACGTCGCCTGCGGTCGCGTCTGCGGCACGCCACACTATCTGCTTCGGCGTCCAGACCTGGCCGCACCGGCTGGTGCGCGTGTTGATCGCCGAGCAGGTCTATCGCGCCCTCTCGATCGAGGCCGGGTCGCCCTATCACCGGGAATAGGGGCAGGTAGGGTCCCGTAAGCAAATCGGCCTACAAGGCGTTATGGCCCTGTGGCGCAGCCCTTCCCGGTTCTGGCTACCGATTGCGATCGGGCTGGCCGGCCTGTGCGTGCTGACGGCGACCGCCCAGCAAAAGACCCCGCCCAAGAGCTTTACCCAGGATGATCTCAAGCGCGCCGAGGCTGCTCGCGACGCCGCCGTGGCCCGCGTCCGCGCGCTCGAGGCCAAGGCCAATGCTGCTGCCCGCGAGATGTCTGCGATCGACACCGACCTGATCGCAGCCGCCGCTGACTCCACGGCACGCGAGGAAGCCGCCTACGCCGCCGAGGAACAGCTGATGATCCTCGCCGATGAATCGCAGACCGCCAGCAACTCGCTCTCGGCCGACCAGGCCGCGCTCGATGACCTGCTGGCTGCGCTGATGACGTTCGGCTCGCGCCGCCCGCCTGCGCTCGCCACCAGCCCGGAAGACAGCGCCGCCGCCATTCGCGCCGCCATCCTGATGTCGGATGCAGCGCCCGCCCTGTCGAAGCGCGCAACCGAACTCAAGACGCAGATCGACACGATCAACCGCCTCGCCGCCGAAACGCGCGAGCAGCAGGCCAACCTCTCTTCGGCTACCGGCGCGCTCGCCGCCCGTCGCGAAGAGATCACCGCGCTGGCCGAAGAGAAGCGCCGCGCCACGTCCTCGCTCAATGCAGAGACAGCCGCAGCCCGCGCCGAATCAAAACGTCTCGCGGCCGAAGCGGATACACTGCGCGACCTGCTCGCGAGCCTCGCCAAGTCGGCGCCGGCCAAGCCCTCGGTCAAACCGCCCCCGAAAACGCCTGCCAAACCGCCGGCCAAGCCTTCCACCGCGCCAGCCGCCAAGCCGCCCGCCGCCGTCGCCGTTCGACCTCCATCCAGCGGCGCCGCGCCTCTGCAGCCAGCCGTCGGCACGCGCCTCTACCGCTTCGGGCAGACCGTCGAAGGCGAAAAACAGGAGGGCCTCACCCTTACGACGCGGGCTTCCGCGCAGGTGGTGGCCCCGCTCGACGCACGGGTTCAGTACGCCGGCGTGTTCCGATCCTATGGCCTGATGGTCATCCTCGACGTCGGTAACGATGTCTTGGTTGTCGTTTCCGGCCTTGACGCCCTTTATCCTGAAGCAGGACAGTGGGTGTTGGCTGGTGAACCGATTGGCCGCATGACTGACCGGAAGTCGCCATCTCCTGAACTTTATCTCGAGGTACGACGCAAAGGTCAGCCCGTAGATCCCGAGAAATGGCTCGGGCCTAAAACGTGAAGACCGCTCCCCCGGTCAGGCTGCGACGATACGGTAGTGCAAATAGTGCCCCGGCGCAGCGTCATTGGCTGTTGAACTTCGCGCAAATGACGGCAAGGTAAGGGGCGGCGGGATATGTCAGAGGAGCAGCGCGAGATGCGCAAGTGGTTGCTGGGCCCGATTATTGGCGCGGGCCTTCTGGGAGCCACGCTAGGTTTCTCGGCTTTCGCCGTTACGACCAACCAGAACGCGTCCGAAAAACGAGCGCAGACGTTCAAGCAGCTTGAGCTGTTCGCCGAGATCGTCGCCAAGGCGCAAGCCAACTACGTCACCGAATTCGACGAGTCCGAAGCGATCGAAGCAGCCATCAACGGCATGCTCTCGTCTCTGGACCCGCACTCCAGCTATCTCGACCCGAACGACTTCAAGGACATGCAGGCCCAGACTTCCGGCGAGTACGGCGGCCTCGGCATCGAAGTCACCGCCCAGGACGGCTTCGTGAAAGTCGTCTCGCCGATGGACGGCACCCCCGCCCATCGCGCCGGCATCAAGTCGGGCGACTTCCTCACCGCCATCGACGGCAAGTCGATCGTCGGCCTGCCGCTCAACGACGCCGTGAAGCAGATGCGCGGCGAAGTGAACTCGGCCATCAACGTCACCGTGGTGCGCGAAGGCGTCGAACCGTTCGACGTGTCGCTGAACCGCGAAGTCATCCGTCCGGTCGTCGTGAAGCAGAAGATGATCGGCGATGTCGGCTATGTCCGCGTCACCACCTTCAACGAGCAGACCGTGAAATCGCTCGACAAGGCGCTGGAAGACACCCGCAAGGGCTCGCTGAAAGGCCTCGTGCTCGATCTGCGCGATAATCCGGGCGGCCTGCTGGAAGCCTCGATCGAAGTTGCCTCGCGCTTCGTCAATGGCGGCGAGGTCGTCTCGACCCGCGGCCGTCATGACACCGACTCGAAGCGCTACAACGCTGTCCGCGCCAACCGCTATCCGAACGTGCCTATCGTTGTTCTGGTGAACGGCGGCTCGGCCTCGGCTGCGGAAATCGTCGCCGGCGCGCTGCAGGACCGTGAACGCGCGGTCGTGCTGGGCGTCACCTCGTTCGGCAAGGGTTCGGTGCAGACCGTCCTGCCGCTCGGCCCCAACAAGGGCGCGATGCGCCTGACCACGTCGCGCTACTACACGCCGTCTGGCAAATCGATCCAGGGCGCCGGCATCGAGCCGGACGTCGAGGTCGCCCAGGTCCGCCTTTCGGACAAGGACATTGCCGAGCTGAAGACGCGCGCCGCCCGCTACAGCGAAGCAGCCCTGCCCCACGCCCTGCAGAACGACCAGGGTGCCGAGCGCAAGCCGCCGCACGTGCCGGCCGACATGCCGCCGGCCGAGTACAAGGGCGAGGACTATCAGCTCGATCAGGCTGTGGCCCTCATCCTCGCAGGCAAGGCTGTGCCGAAGCCGCAGGCGACCACCGCCGCGGTCGCAACTCCGGCTCCGACGCCGTAAGGGCTTCGTGCATCAGAAGATCGAAAGGCCCGGCTTCATCGCCGGGCCTTTTACTTTTGGGGCGTCGGGTAGCCCCTAAATCCTTGTCACGACAGGCAAATTCCCCAAGGTTTTCGGGGCTTGCAGAGTCAAACCGCCGCAGGCCCGTTACCGCGATCTTAACGATACGGGCAGAGAATTTGCCGTTCGGGTGTATGTGAGGATCTGCATGTCTGCGTCACGCGCTGCCGATGGATCAGTTCTGCGCACTGGCCTTAGCCAGTTCGCCCTGAGCGTCGCTGCCTTCGGAACGCTTGCTGCCGGCGCCATCGGCGCGGCCTTCTTCTTTGGCGACGATGATGCGGGCAGCCCGCGCATCGAGCTCGCCCTCTATTCCGAACAGAACGGCCCGCCGCCGCTGCTGAAGAACCGCTCCTCGCTCGAAGCGCTGGATGCCCATGCCGCCGGCGAGCCGAGCCTTGGCGTCGAATACAGCGACGAGTTGCCGGAAGACGGCGGCGATGGCGCTGTCGCCAACATGACTGTCACCGAGATCGCCAGCAATTCGGCCGCTGCGCCGACCGCCCTGACGCGCGCCCCGATCTCCGGCTATTTCGAGCGCACTGCCGCAGGCGACCTGCCGAAGGTCGGCCCGGATGGCCGCACGCCCGCCGAAGCCTATGCCCGCCCGTTCAACGCCATCCCCGGCACGCCGCGCGTGTCGCTGATCGTCGGCGGCCTCGGCATGACGCAGAAGCACACGCTGGCCGCCATCAACGAGTTGCCGCCGGAAGTGACGCTGTCGTTTGTGCCCTACGCCAACGACCTGCAGGGCTGGATCAACAAGGCCCGCGCTGCCGGCCACGAAGTCCTGCTCGAGCTTCCGATGGAAGCCTATGACTATCCGAACGTCGACACTGGCCCGCAAACGCTGGTCACGTCCGCCAAGGCCGACGAGAACCTGCGCCGCCTGTCGATCCTGCTCGGCAAGACGACCGGCTATTTCGGCGTCACCAACTATCAGGGCGCGAAGTTCGCAACCGACGCCGCCGCCGCAACCCCGGTGATGAAGGCGCTCAAGGATCGCGGCCTGATCTTCCTGCATGATGGCGCTGCTGCGCGCTCCGTGCTGCCGCAAGCGGCTGACCAGACGGGCCTCGACTTCACGGTCGCCGACCGCATCGTCGATGCCGAACTTTCGGCCGATGCTATCGACCGCGAACTGCTGGCGCTCGAAGCGCTCGCGATCCAGAACGGCAAGGCGATCGGCGTGGGCTTTGCCTATCCGGTCACGATCGAGCAGTTCCGCCTGTGGGCTGAAGGCCTGAAATCCAAGGGCTATCAGCTTGCCCCGGCCTCGGCTTCGGCTGGCGTTACGGCGCGTCCGGCGAAGTCGTGAACTACAACGCCCTACCCGAACAGGGCGGGCGCGATCCGTCCTTGTATCGGCCTAACGTCGGCCTCGCGATCTTCTCGAAGAAGGGCCATCTCTGGCTCGGGCGCCGCGCCGGCGTGCGCAAGGACGATGCGCGCTATGCCTGGCAGATGCCGCAAGGCGGGATCGACCGGGGCGAGACGCCCGCCATCGCCGCCCTGCGCGAGCTGGGCGAAGAAACCGGCATCAACACCAGCCATGTCGAACTGCTCGAAGAGCTTGAGCCGTGGCTCTATTACGACTTCCCGCCTGCCCTGAAGGCCAAGCTGACCGGCCCCTATTACGGCCAGCGCCAGAAATGGTTCGCCTACCGCTTCACGGGCTCCGACACCGACTTCCGCCTGGATGACCACACGCCGGAGTTCGATGCGTGGAAATGGGCGAAGCTCGAAGACGCCGCCGGCCTCGTGATCCCGTTCAAGGCCGCGGTCTATGAGGAAGTGGCGAAGCGCTTCGTGAAGTGGACCGAGGTCTAGCGGATACGCGCTCGTCCTTCGACGGACGCGCACTGCGTGCGCTGCTCAGGATGAGCACTACACCACCGAAATTGTAGGGGGCATTGAAGCGCAGCGGAAATGCACCGCCAACGCCCGACGTCGGCAAGGTGCATCAAGATGCACCCTACGTCTTAGCCTAGTGAGCGGTCGCCGAAGCGCCGCCAACAGCAGCGCGCAGGGCCTCGAGGTACGCCAGACGCTCAGTCGCGCGGGTGCGGCGGGCTTCGTCGCCCGGATCGCTCGCGTCCGACTTCACCTTGGCGATTTCGGATTCCAGCGCGGCCACGTCGACGTCAGCCAGACGCACGGCTTCTTCGGCGAGGATGGTGAGGCCGGCCGGCGTCACGTCGGCAAAGCCGCCGCGCACGAACACAGGGGTCACGCCCGAAGCTTCGTGGATGCGGACAACGCCCGGCTTCAGCACGGTCATGAACGGGGCATGCTTCGGCAGCACGCCGAACTCGCCCTCGACGCCCGGGGCATCGACCTGGTTCACTTCGCCCGAAAACAGCTCGCGCTCAGGCGAAACCAGCGAGAAATTGAGCGTGTCAGCCATCAGAGAGTTCCTCTATCGCGCGCCGGTCTATCAGGCCTGAAACCCCTGTAAAGGCGGCGAAGTGGCTAATCCGCCCGCAAGGTTACTACAGCGATTTCAGGGGGCTGGTTGAACCTGACCGGCATGATTGACACCCCCACCCCGCCGCTCACGTAAAGCTTGCGTTCCCCGCTCGTATAGAGCCCGCAGGGCCATTTCTCGGACCCGGCCGAGGCATGCAGCATCCGGCCGAAGAATGGCAGGTTCACCTGCCCGCAATGCGTGTGGCCGGCGAAGGTGATGGTTACCCGGTCCGGCGCGGTCGCGAACACGTCGGGCCAGTGGGCCATGGCGATGACGGGGGCATCGTCCTCCAGACCCGCCAGCGCCGCCCCATAGGAGGGCTTGGCCCGCGTCGACTCGTAATCCGCCAGCCCGGCCAGCCAGAACGCCCCGTCCGGCCGCTCGATCCGCTCGCGGGTATTCTCCAGCACCTTGATGCCAAGCCCCTGCAGCCCCGCCTCGATCGCCGCACCGTCATACCACCAGTCATGGTTCCCCAGCACCGACCACACGCCCAGAGGCGCACGCAGCTTGCCCAGCGGCGGCAGGATCGCCCTCACCTCGGCATTCTCGGAAGCGCTCCGGTCCTGCGACGGCGCGTGGCCGGCCACGAAGTCGCCGAGCAGCAGCACGATGTCCGGCCGCTCGCCATTCATCTCGTCAACGATGCGCTCAAGCCGCCCGACACTCATGTGCGGGCCAGCGCCGTGAATGTCGGTGATGACGCCGACGCGCAGCGGCGCGCCGGACCAGAACCGGCTCACCACCTCGACACGCCGGACGATCAGCCCTTCCGGCTCGATCAGGAAGGCGCGCAGGCCGAGGCCCCACAGCGTCGTGATCAGGAAGATCGCGACCCAGCTCACGAGGCCGGGGCCGCGCCCTGTCTTCAGCCCGCGCCACATGCCGAACGCGATGACGACCGGCCAGAGGACGGCTCCGGCCCAGGCCAGGATCATGATCGTATTGCTCATGCGCCGTCCGCGCGTCCGATCTCTGCCGCCCCAGCCCCGAAGCGCACGTCCCTACTGCCTCACTGGCAGCATTCTCGCCGTCACCACGCTGAAGCGCGATTGATGCCCCGGCGCGCCCGGCTCCGATCCGATGACTTCCACCACGATGGATTGCGCGCCCGCCTCGAACGTCGTCGCCTGCTTCAACGGACCCGTCGAAACCGGCCTGACATTCTTCGCGCCCGGCAACGCTTTCAGGACCTGCGCCGTGCCGTCGATGGTCGCCTTCGCTGGTGCGCCGTAAACCGACACCACACACTCGCCTGTCTTCTCGCGCACGGTGACAACGCCCTTGCCGTCCATCACATCCCACACGGTCTCATCGCTAGAGGCACCTGCCTGCTTCAGCGTTGCCGCATCCTGCGTCCGCCGCAGCTTTCCCTGCTGCACGGCGCCGAGACTGCTGATGCTCTGCCCTGACACGGCCGGCACGCAGATATCCGCCACCGTCCGCGCGAACACCTGTCCTGCAATCTCTGGCGAGAGATCGGCGGAAACCGCGTCACGCTGGGCGTGGGCGGGAAGCGCGAGCCCTGCAGCGACGACAAAAGCCGAGACGAGTTTCATCAATCTCTCCCAACAACGCTCGCAGCCTAGCTGTCGCCGCCCCATACCGCCAGCGGGGCAAACATTGCGATCAAGGCGCGATGCTCGTTACGGCAGCAGTAAGTTGGCTGAACTGCGCCTGTGCACCCGGCGCGGCCTCAACGCCCGTCAGCACGACAGTCACACTCCGCCCGTTGGCCAGCTTTGTCTGCAGGCGCACAGGATACGCTGCCTCCACCGGCGCAAGCGCATACCCCCTCGCTCGCAACGAACTGACGATGATCTCGAACGTGCTCGCGATCGGCGCGCCATGGGCCGACACATCGCAGCCGCCCGGCCCGTCCTCGATCTCGACAATCCCCTGGCCCAACCCCGGCGCCCACGCCGCATAGCCGGGCTTTGGCGGCCGCGACGTGCTGCGGATGGTGTCGCGCAGGATGCGGTAATTGCTCAACTGGTCGAGCCTCACCCCCCGCTCCGCCGCCGTCACGCACGCGTCGAGAACCGACGCGATGAAGCCGTTCGAAACATCCGCCGGGCTGAGACCGTAAGCCAGTTGAGGCGCCTGCGCCGTCGCCGGCTGGCTCACGCACGCCAGCAGCAGGGTTGAAGCAGCAACAGTCGACAGCCTGCAGGTCACGCGCGTCCTCCACATGCCTCACGCTACCCGCGCCGCCAGATTTCTCAAAACGCAGACGGTTCAGGAAATCTGCTGCGATGTGCAGCTCTGCGCATCCGTCGACACGAAGGTCGCAACGAAAGTCCGCGCCATCGTCACATTGCTGTCGGTGCGCGACGTCATCACAACGCCAACGGATTTGCCATCGCCCACCCGGTCCGTCGTGCAGACGCCATCGCGCACTTCACCGGCAGGCGCTGCAGCAACCTGCATGCGCGCCCACCGCCGGCTCGACATGCCAAGATGCGTGGACACAGCGAGATCCCGCGCGGCCGGCCCGCTGCCGGATAGCGAGAAGACCTCGCAATTGCCCCGCGCATTGAGCCCCACCCACACAAGGCCATCCAGCTTCCAGTTCGGCGCCTGCAGGTTCGCGCCGCGTATCTGGCTCTGGTAGCGCTCGTGCTTCCTGCCTCGCGCGTTCTCGGTGACGGCCTGGTCCAGCGGCATGCCGTCGATCACGACGCGATGACACGCCTCGATCCCAAGCATCAGGCCGGCATTGGTTATGTCGATGTCCTTGGGCGTCGCCGTGGTGCTGCAACCTGCCAGCAGGAGCACCGCGATCATCATCCGCTTCATGTCCGTCCCTCCAACGCGAAGGACGCTACGCCGGACGACGCCACACTCAAGACGCAGCGCAGCAAACGAAAACAGGCGCGGATTGCTCCGCGCCTGTTCGTAGCTTTGAGACTGACCGGTTAGGATCAGGCCGCTTCGGCAGCCATTTTCTGGGCCTTGGCGATCACGTCGTCGATCTTGCCGCACATCAGGAACGCCTGTTCCGGGATGTCATCGTGCTTGCCTTCGAGGATTTCCTTGAAGCCCGCGACCGTGTCTTTCACGTCGACGAACTGACCTTCGAGGTTGGTGAACTGCGAAGCCACGAAGAAGGGCTGCGACAGGAAGCGTTCGACCTTGCGGGCGCGCGAGACGACGAGTTTGTCGTCTTCCGACAGTTCGTCCATGCCGAGAATGGCGATGATGTCCTGCAGGCCTTTGTACTTCTGCAGAAGTTCCTGCACGCCGCGGGCGACGTCATAGTGTTCCTGGCCGACAACGTTCGGATCCAGAATACGCGACGAGGAGTCGAGCGGGTCGACGGCCGGGTAGATGCCTTTTTCGGAGATCGCGCGGTTCAGAACGGTCTGCGCGTCCAAGTGGGCGAACGATGCCGCCGGGGCCGGGTCGGTCAAGTCGTCGGCCGGAACGTAGATGGCCTGCACCGAGGTGATCGAGCCTTTGGTGGTCGAGGTGATGCGTTCCTGCAGCGCGCCCATGTCGGTCGCGAGCGTCGGCTGGTAACCCACCGCTGAAGGAATACGGCCGAGCAGAGCCGACATTTCCGAACCCGCCTGCGTGAAGCGGAAGATGTTGTCGACGAAGAACAGGATGTCCTTGCCCTGGTCGCGGAAGTTTTCAGCGATCGTCAGGCCGGTCAGAGCGACGCGAGCACGTGCGCCCGGCGGCTCGTTCATCTGGCCGAACACCAGCGAGCAGCGCGACGAGCCGCCGGGCGCACGTGCTCGCGT
>Ga0247823_10001152_pt1 | contig 22096 bp, 21 predicted proteins | sample 13C_PalmiticAcid_2_FD_192426 | JGI IMG/M metagenome (GOLD analysis project Ga0247823, IMG submission 192426) | Soil microbial communities from agricultural site in Penn Yan, New York, United States - 13C_PalmiticAcid_Day30 | ecosystem: Environmental > Terrestrial > Soil > Agricultural land... | reverse complement strand
GTCGATGGAGTTGTCGACCACCTCGAACACCAGGTGGTGCAGGCCGGTGCCGTCGGACGTGTCGCCGATGTACATGCCCGGGCGCTTGCGCACGGCTTCCAGGCCTTCCAGGATCTGGATCGAGCCCTCGCCGTAGCCCTCGCTGGCACCGGCCTGGTGGGCGTCGATGGTGGGCTGGAAATTGGAGCTGTCGGCTTGAGCCTCACCGGTGTTGACGGATTCGGCGGGCTTGTTGGCGTCGGACATGGTGGAATTTCTCGATCTCAGTAAGCGCCAAACCCGCGTTGTTCGCGGGTTTGGAATGCGGGAGCAACCAGGGTGACTGGCCTCAGATGCGCATCGGCATGACAACGTACTTGAAGGCGTTGTCGTCGGGGTTGGTGACCAGCGCGGAGCTGTTGCCGTCGGACAGTTCGATGCGAACCATCTCCTGCGACATGTTCTGCAGTGCGTCGATGAGGTAGGTCACGTTGAACCCGATCTCGATCGTGTCGCCGCCGTAGTCGATGTCGAGTTCGTCCACGGCTTCTTCCTGCTCGGCGTTGCTCGAGGCCACGCGCAGCACGCCGGGCTCGACGTTCAGGCGCACGCCCTTGAACTTCTCGCTGGTCATGATGGCGGTGCGCTGCAGGCTGGCCAGCAGGGGCGCGCGGCCCAAGGTGACGATGTTCTTGTGGTTCTTCGGGATCACGCGGTTGTAGTCGGGGAACTTGCCCTCGACCAGCTTGGTGACGAACTCCATGCCGTCGAAGCTGAACTTGGCCTGGTTGGCCGCGAACTGCATTTCGATCGCGCCTTCCTTGTCGGACAGCAGGCGCTGGAGTTCCAGCACGGTCTTGCGCGGCAGGATGACTTCCTGCTTGGGCACTTCCACGTCCAGCGTGCTGGACGCGAAGGCCAGGCGGTGGCCGTCGGTGGCGACCAGGCTGAGCTGCTTGCCCTCGGCCACGAACAGGATGCCGTTGAGGTAGTAGCGGATGTCGTGCACCGCCATCGCGAACGAGACCTGGCTCAGCAGGCTCTTGAGCGTCTTCTGCGGCACCGAGAACACGGGGCCGAAGCTGGCCGATTCCTGCACCAGCGGGAAGTCTTCGGCGGGCATGCTCTGCAGCGTGAAGCGGCTCTTGCCGCCCTTGAGGATCAGCTTGCCGGCGTTCGACTCCAGGCTCACGGTCTGGTCGCCGGGCATGGTGCGCAGGATGTCGATCAGCTTGCGCGCGCCCAGCGTGGTGGCGAAGTTGCCGCTGTCGCCATCGAGTTCGGCGGTGGTGCGGATCTGGATTTCCAGGTCGCTGGTGGTCAGCTGCACTTGCGAGCCGGTCTTGCGAAGCAGGACGTTGGCCAGGATCGGCAGGGTGTGGCGGCGTTCCACGATGCCCGCGACCGATTGCAGCGCGGCCAAAACCTTGTCCTGGGTCGATTTCAAAACGATCATGTCAGACTCTTTCTTCTCTGGTTGCTTGTCGGCCGGCTCCTGCCTCCCGGTCGGCCCGTTTCATTGTGCGGGCCAAATCTCCGCTATTTTCGCCTTTTTGTGACCGCCTCCGGCAAAACGGTCCCGGGCCTCCCCGCCTCATCCCTTGAGCGTCTGTTCCAGCACGTGCAGCTGCTGGTTCAGCTCGGTGTTCTGCTGGCGTTCGGCGCCGATCTTGCGCACCGCGTGCAGCACCGTGGTGTGGTCGCGCCCGCCGAACAGCTCGCCGATCTCGGGCAGGCTTTTCTGGGTCAGTTCCTTGGCGATGAACATCGCGATCTGGCGCGGCCGCGCGATGCTCGCCGGCCGCTTCTTGCTGTACATGTCGGCGACCTTGATCTTGTAGAAGTCGGCCACCGTCTTCTGGATGTTCTCCACGCTGATCTGCCGGTTCTGGATCGACAGCAGGTCTTTCAGCGCGTCGCGCGCCAGCTGGATGGAGATTTCCTTCTGATTGAAACGCGAGTAGGCGAGGATCTTGCGCAGCGCGCCTTCGAGCTCGCGCACGTTGGAGCGCACGTTCTTGGCCACGAAGAAAGCCACTTCCTCGGGCATGACCGCGTTTTCCACGGCGGCCTTGTTGATCAGGATGGCCACGCGCATCTCCAGCTCCGGCGGCTCGATCGCCACCGTCAGGCCCGAGTCGAAGCGCGAAACCAGCCGTTCGTGGATGTCGGCCAGACCCTTGGGGTAGGTGTCGCTGGTCAGCACGATGTGGCTCTTTTTGGCCAGCAGCGCCTCGAAGGCGTTGAAGAACTCCTCCTGGGTGCGCTCCTTGTTGGCGAAGAACTGCACGTCGTCGATCAGCAGCAGGTCCAGCGAGTGGTAGCGCTCCTTGAATTCATCGAAGGTCTTGCGCTGATAGGACTTGACCACATCGGACACGAACTGTTCGGCGTGGATGTACAGAACTTTGGCCTGTGGACGGTCGGCCAGCAAATGGTTGCCGATGGCATGCACCAGGTGGGTCTTGCCCAGGCCGACGCCGCCATAGATGAACAGCGGGTTGTACAGCTGGCCCAGGCTGCCGGCCACGTGCATGGCCGCGGCGCGCGCCATGCGGTTGGCCGAGCCTTCGACGAGGGTGGAGAAGGTCAGCGCCGGGTTCAGCCGGGTCTTGGGGCCGTTGGTGGGGATGGCGACCTCGGCGGGCGCCAGGTCGGGCAGCTCCGCCAGAACCTGGTCTTGCACCGTCCGCGGCGAAGGCATTGTTCGGTTGGGGCTTTCGCGCGGAGCAAGCACCAACTCCAGTGTCACGGGAACGCCCTGGATACTCTCCAGGAGGGCCGAAATGCGCGACGCGTACTGGGCGCGGATCCAGTCCATCTTGAACCGGTTGGCCACGGCGACGGACACGCGGGAGCCGTCCGGCGAGACCGTGGCGGTCAGGGGCCGGATCCAGGTGTTGAATTGTTGTTCAGGGATCTCCTGCGAGAGCCGGTCCAAGCAGGCGGACCAGAGCAGGAGGGTGTCCGGCCGGGGGGCGGCCAGGGACGCGTCAGGGGGAATGCCCTCGATCATGCGGGAAGCGTTGAAGCCGTTGTGGTTGTGGACAAATGCCTCGGGGCAATCGGACGATTGTAGTGCGCCCCGCCACTTATCCACAAGGGAGGGAAATCGCCATCCTCGGACGGCGCCGACGGGCTGAAAGGCCCCTCCGCTTGAAGCCTTGCGGCGGCTTTCGCCGCCAAGTGCTTGCCGGGCATCGGGTTTCTTTGCGATAATTGCGGGTTTCCCCGATTACTACAGAGCATCATGAAACGCACCTACCAGCCCTCCAAGATCCGCCGCGCCCGCACCCACGGCTTCCTCGTCCGCATGAAAACCCGTGGGGGCCGTGCCGTGATCAACGCCCGCCGCGCCAAGGGCCGCAAGCGCCTGGCCGTCTGAGGCTGCGCGTGTTCTGCCGGCGCCGACCTGCCCGGCTCCTTCACCGCACGATCCGGACGGTTCAGCGGTGACCCAGCGGCTGCGGTCCCGGCAACAGTTCCAGGCCGTCATGGCGGGTGCCCCCGTGGCCAAGACCCCTCACTTTGCTCTGCACCGCGCCGCGCTGTCCAGCGCGCATGAGGGCCGGGCCCTGTTTCCCGTGGCCGATGCCTGGGTGGGCGTTCTGCTGCCCAAACGCTGGGCCAAGCGCGCCGTCACGCGCAACGCGATCCGCCGCCAGATCTACGAAGTGGCCCGCCATCGGGCCGCGAGCCTGCCGCAGGCCGCGCTCGTGGTGCGCCTGCGCAGCGAGTTCAGCCGCCAGCAGTTCGTCAGTGCCACCTCCGACGCGCTCAAGCGCGCGGTGCGCGCCGAGCTGGAGCAGTTGCTGACCCCGCGTTCCGCGCCGCGCACGGCGCCGTCTGCCGAGGTCCGCCATGCTGGCTGACTGGCCGCGCCAAGCCCTGCTCGGTCTGGTCAAGGGCTACCGCCTGTTGCTCAGCCCCTGGCTGGGCAGTGGCTGCCGGTTCGAGCCGACCTGCTCGCTCTACGCCATCGGTGCGCTGGAACGCCATGGCGCCCTGGGCGGGAGCTATCTCACGCTGCGGCGGCTGGTCCGCTGCCATCCCTGGTGCGAGGGTGGCCATGACCCGGTGCCTGCTGCTGTCCCCACGCTGTTCTCCAGCCTGCTTTCACCTTCCTGCGAAAAGAAGAACCCGTCATGAATGACATCCGTCGGTCCATCCTGTGGGTGGTTTTTGGTCTGTCGATGGTCCTCATCTGGGACAAGTGGCAGATCCACAACGGCCACAAGCCCACCTTCTTCCCGGGCTCCGCGCCGGCCGTGACCGCCCCCGCGGCGTCCACCAGCCAGCCCGGTGGCAGCACCAGCGCCGGCGTGCCGAACTCGACGCAGGGCGCTGCGGCGGCACCGGGCGGGGAAACCCCGGCGGCCGCACCGGGCGCCGTGGCCCAGCGCCACGAGGTCACCACCGACCTGTTCAAGCTGGTGTTCAACAGCGAGGGCGGTTCGCTCATCGGTGCGGAACTGCTCAAGCACGCCGAGGCCACGGGCCAGAGCAAGGACAAGACCGAGCGCCCGTTCACGCTGCTGGCGCAGGGTGGCGAGCACATCTACGTGGCCCAGACCGGCCTGATCGGTGGCAACTTCCCCACCCACAAGACGCCGATGACGCTGGTGGGCAACCCCACCACCCTGGCCGACGGCCAGAACGAGCTGCAGGTGCGCTTCGAGTCGGCCGAGGTCGGCGGTGTGAAGCTGATCAAGACCTACACCTTCACGCGCGGCCGCTACGACATCGGCGTGCAGCACGAGGTGAAGAACGTGGGCGGCCAGGCGGTGACGCCGCAGCTCTACCAGCAGCTGGTGCGCGACGGCAGCAAGCTCAGCAGCGAAACGCCCTTCTACTCGACCTTCACCGGCCCGGCCGTGTACACCAACGAGAAGAAGTACCAGAAGATCGAGTTCGCCAACATCGAGAAGGACAAGGCCGAGTTCGTCAAGACCGCGAGCGACGGCTACGTGGCCATGGTGCAGCACTACTTCGCCTCGGCCTGGTTGCTGGGCGAAGGCGTGGCGCGCGAAAACTTCGCCCGCAAGATCGACAACAACCTCTTCGCCGTGGGCAGCATCACCGGGCTGACCGCCATCGAACCGGGCCAGAGCCAGAGCCTGCAGTCGCGCCTGTTCCTCGGCCCGCAGGAAGAGAAAGTGCTCGAGACCATCGCCCCCGGGTTGGAACTCGTGAAGGACTACGGCTGGCTCACCATCCTGGCCAAGCCGCTGTACTGGCTGCTGGAGAAGATCCACGGTTACGTGGCGAACTGGGGCTGGGCCATCGTGCTGCTGGTGGTGCTGATCAAGGCCGCGTTCTACTGGCTCAACGCCAGCGCGTACCGCAGCATGGCCAAGATGAAGAAGATCAATCCCCGCATCATGGAAATGCGCGAGCGCCTCAAGGGCAACCCGCAGCAGATGCAGCAGGAGATGATGAAGATCTACCGCGAGGAGAAGGTCAACCCGCTGGGCGGCTGCTTCCCCATCCTGATCCAGATCCCCGTGTTCATCGCGCTCTACTGGGTGCTGCTGTCCAGCGTGGAAATGCGCAACGCACCCTGGGTGGCCTGGATCACCGACCTGTCCTCGCCCGATCCGTACTTCATCCTGCCGCTGGTGATGGCGGTGACCACGCTGATCCAGACCGCGCTCAACCCGCTGCCGCCGGATCCGCTGCAGGCCAAGCTGATGTGGCTGATGCCGCTGATGTTCTCGGTCATGTTCTTCTTCTTCCCGTCCGGCCTGGTGCTGTACTGGATCACGAACAACATGCTGACCATCGCGCAGCAGGCCGTGATCAACAAGAGCATGGGCGTGCCGCTGAAGTTCAGCATCCCGAACTTCAAGGCCTGACCCTCTTTCGCCGCTGACCAGGGGCCTGCTGTTTGCAGGCCCTTTGTCTTTTATGCTTGCCGCCTATGCTCGCTGCCTCGCGTGATCCCATCGTTGCCATCGCCACCGCGCCCGGTCGTGGGGCCGTGGGCATCGTGCGGGTCTCGGGGCGTGGGTTGGCGCCGTTCATGCAGGCCTTGCTGGGCCGGTCCCTGAAGCCGCGCGAAGCCACGTACCTGCCGTTCGCGGACGGCATGGGCCAGCCCATCGACCACGGCCTGGCCCTGTGGTTTCCGGGGCCGCACTCGTACACCGGCGAGGACGTGCTGGAGCTGCAAGGCCATGGCGGACCGGTGGTGCTGCAACTGCTGCTGGCGCGTTGCCTGGAAGTGGCGCACGACAGCGCGCCGACCCTTCGGCTGGCGCGCGCGGGCGAATTCACCGAACGGGCCTTCCTCAACGACAAGCTCGACCTCGCGCAGGCCGAGGCGGTGGCCGACCTGATCGATGCCAGCACCGAGGCCGCCGCGCGCAGCGCCTCGCGCTCGCTGGCCGGGGTGTTCTCCGGCCGCGTGCACAGCTTGCGCGACGCGCTGGTGAACCTGCGCATGCTGGTGGAAGCGACGCTGGATTTTCCGGAAGAAGACATCGACTTCCTGCAGAAGGCCGACGCCGCCGGCCAGTTGCAACGGCTGCGCGACGCACTGGCCGAGGTGCAGGCCCAGGCGCGCCAGGGTGCCTTGTTGCGCGATGGCCTGCAGGTCGTCATCGCGGGCCAGCCCAATGCGGGCAAGAGCTCGCTGCTCAATGCCCTGGCTGGCGCCGAGCTGGCCATCGTCACGCCGGTGGCCGGCACCACGCGCGACGTGGTGCAGCAGACGATCCAGATCGAGGGTGTGCCCCTGCACGTGATCGACACCGCCGGCCTGCGCGACAGCCCCGACGTGGACGAGGTCGAGAAGATCGGCATCGAGCGCGCCTGGGACCGCATCCAGCGCGCCGATGCGGTGCTGTTCCTGCACGATCTCAGCCGGGGCGCTGAGGCGGATTACCAGGCGGCCGATACCTCGATCGCGGCCAGCCTGGCCACCACCCTGCCGGCCGGTGTGCCGGTGCTGCACGTCTGGAACAAGCTGGATCAGGCGCCCGCGCCGGCCGCGCTGACGGAGCAGGCGGACACGCTGGCGATCTCGGCCAAGCAGGGTGCGGGTCTGGAGGCTTTGCGCCAGCGCCTGCTGACCCTCGCGGGCTGGCAGCACGCCGGGGATGGTCTGTTCATGGCGCGGGAGCGGCACTTGCAAGCCCTTCGCCGGGTGGGGGAGCACCTGGAGGCTTCGCATGCCTTGCTGCAGGCGCGCGCCGAACACCTGGACCTGCTGGCCGAGGAGCTGCGGCTGGCGCAGCAGGCCTTGAACGAGATCACCGGCGAGTTCACGGCCGACGACTTGCTCGGCGAAATCTTTTCGCGTTTTTGCATCGGCAAATGAGGCCCGGCCACCGCTCGGTGCCGCTGCGAGACCGTCGAGAGTGCAACTGTAAGCACGGGTAAGAACAGGCTTGCGCGCGCAGGTCGTGCGCGGTTATCTTGACCGCATGAATGCCCAGTTGCCCGCCTCCGTGCGCTTTGACATCCATGGTCTGGCCCAGTCCATGCGGCTGAGCAGCGCGCTGGACGCCGTGCCGCTGAACCTCAACGACACCCAGTGGGCGCAGCTCGCCAACTACCTGCAGCCTGTGGCCTTGCAACAAGGGCAGGTGCTGATCGAACAGGGGGTGAAGGACCGCACCGTCTACTTCGTGGAGAGCGGCACGCTGACCGTGCACTACGAAGACTCGCGCGAGCGCGTGCGGATCGCCGTGGTGGGTTCGGGCTCGCTGCTGGGCGAGGGCGCCTTCTTCAGCCATCTGCCGCGCAGCGCCACTGTGCACGCGGGCAGTGACTGCCGGCTCTGGTGCCTGACCCCGCTTCGTTTTCGCGAGCTCTCCACGCGCCATCCCGACGTCGCGCTGGACGTCAGCGTGGCCATGTCGGCCGTGCTGGCGCGCCGCATGTACAACCGGCCCAAACGGGTCGCCGTGACCTGAGCGCCGCGCTCTGGAACGGAATCAAGGCCGTCCGGTGCTGCTTTTTCAACCTTTTGCGCGCGCATCCCTGGCGCACACTTTGCCCATGTCCTTGATGAGCTGGCTACAGGCCAAAAAACCCACTGCCTCCGGCAAGAGCCCCTTCACCCGCGCCCGCAAGAAGTTCAGCCAGACCACGCTGCCGCTGATCTCGCCGCGCCGGGGGCGCCGCATCCTGCGCCGTGAGCAGCTGTTTGCCGTGGTGCGCGAGTCGCTCATCCGCGCGGGCGTGCTGTCCACCAGCTACGAATTCAAGGTGCTCACGCTGGACGCCAACGGCGACAGCTTTCTCGTGCTGGTCGACCTCGCGCTGCCGGCCCAGGCCATGCCCGATGAGTACCTGCTGGAGATCGAGCGCTGGATCCAGCAGAGTGGCCAGACGCGGCACGAGATGGACGTGCGTTCTGTCTACTGGCGCCGCAAGGCCGTGCACGACCAGGTCGGCATGGCGCTCAAGGCCGCCGTGGCGGCGCAGACCCGCCGCGAAGCGGTGCCCATGACGCAGGGCCTGGTGCCCGAGCCCAAGGCCGCCCGCCCCGCGCCCAGCCCGACGGCCATTCCCCGGCCCGTCATCACGCCGTCCAATGCGCCCGCGCAGGTGGTGGGAGAGGACGAAGTGGAGGCGTTTCGCATCGCGCTGCAAAGCGTGGCCACGCTACCTTACCGTTCACCGGCCGAAGCGCAGGTGCAGCTGCCGGTGCCGGAGTCGCACAGCGACTTCGGGGCGCTGAGCGAGACCCAGTACGGCAAGCTCTGAGGCCTCGCGTGGCCGGGCCACTCAGTGGCCGGCGAAATCGAGCAGGGTGAAGAGCTTGAGGCCCGAGGCGCGCAGTTTCTCCGAGCCGCCGAGTTCCGGCAGATCGACGATGGCCGCCCCTTCCATCACCTCTGCGCCCAGTTTTTCCAGCAGCCGGCGCCCGGCCATCATGGTGCCGCCGGTGGCGATCAGGTCGTCGATCAGCACCACCCGGTCACCGGCCTTCACCGCATCGGTGTGCAGTTCGACGGTCGCGCTGCCGTACTCCAGCTCGTAGGTCTCCTCCACCGTCGTGAACGGCAGCTTGCCCTTCTTGCGGATCGGCACGAAGCCCACGCCGAGCTCGTAGGCCAGCACCGAGCCGATGATGAAGCCCCTGGCATCGAGCCCGGCCACCACGGTGGGTCGCATCGCGGCGTCCATGTAGCGGTGCACGAAGGTGTCGATCAGCACGCGAAAGACCTTGGGGTCTTGCAGCAGGGGCGTGATGTCGCGGAACTGCACGCCCGGCGCGGGCCAGTCGGGCACGGTGCGGATGTGGGATTTCAGGAAGGCGGAGGTGTCCATGGGCTCGGTCCGTGAGGGAGCGGCCATTATCTGCGCTGACGCAAAAAAAGCCCCGGCACAACGGCCGGGGCGTCGACCATGGCGACCCTTGTACAAAGCCATGGGCTGGAACGGGAGGCCCTCGAAGGCCTTGGGTTGATTCTGGTGGCGCTTCCCGTGGGAGGCGCCTGGCAGCCGACGAAGTGGGTGTTCAACCCGACAGCAGCTTCTCTTCGGCCAGCGCCAGGGCGGGCGCCTTGCCGCTGATCACCACCGTGTCGCCACCTTCCAGCGCCATCTCGTCGCTCAGGGTCTGGGGCTTGCCGCTGGCGCGGCGCAGGCTCACCACGCGCACGCCCACGGCGTGCAGCGCCAGGCTGCCCAGGGTCTTGCCGACATGGCGACTGGCAAAAGGCAGGGTCACGGTATTGAGTCGCTCGTGGTCGATCTCGTCGGCGCCGTCGTCGTCGGCGCCGTGGAAATAGCCGCGCAGCAGGTTGTAGCGCGCATCGCGCTGGTCCTGCACCACGCGGATCACGCGGCGCATCGGCACGCCGACCAGCGCCAGCGCGTGGCTGGCCAGCATCAGGCTGGCTTCGATGGCTTCGGGCACCACCTCGGTGGCGCCCGCGGCGCGCAGCTTTTCCAGGTCCACGTCGTCCACCGTGCGCACCACCACCGGCACGTGCGAGGCTTGTTCGTGCGCGTGGTGCAGCACCTTGAGCGCGCTGTGGGTGTCCAGGTAGGTCACCACCACGGCGCTGGCGCGGTGCAGGCCGGCGGCCATCAGGGCCTGCAGGCGGGCGGCGTCCCCGAACACCACCGAGTGGCCGGCGGCGGCGGCCTGCCGCACGCGGTCCGGGTCGAGATCGAGCGCCATGTAGGGAATGCGCTCGGCTTCCAGCAGCCGGGCCAGGTTCTGGCCGCAGCGGCCGTAGCCGCAGATGATCACGTGCTTGTCGGCGTTGATGGCCTTGCGCGCGATGCTCGTCATCTGCACCGACTGCATCAGCCAGTCGCTGCCCACCAGGCGGGTGACGATGCTGTTGGCATACAGGATGGCGACGGGCGTGGCCAGCATGGAGATCACCATGCTGGCCAGGATGGGGTTGAACAGCTGCGGGGGCACCAGGTTGTTCTGCCCCGAAAGCGCGAGCAGCACCAGGCCGAACTCGCCGGCCTGCGCCAGGTACAGCCCGGTGCGCAGCGCCACGCCCATGGGCGCTCCGAAGGCGCGCGTGACCCCGGTGATGAGCGCGAGCTTGAACGCCATCGACACCGACAGCAGCAGCAGCACCAGCGGCCAGCGGTCCAGCACCAGGCGCCAGTCCAGCATCATGCCGATGGTGATGAAGAACAGGCCCAGCAGCACATCGTGGAAGGGCCGGATGTCGGTCTCCACCTGGTGCTTGAACTCGGTCTCCGAGATCAGCATGCCGGCCACGAACGCGCCCAGCGCGAGCGAGAGCCCAGCGTGTTCGGTCATCCAGGCCAGGCCCAGCGTGATCAGCAGCAGGTTGAGCATGAACAGCTCGTCGCTCTTGCGGCGCGCCACCAGCGTGAGCCACCAGCGCATGAGCTTCTGCCCGCCCGTGAGCAGCAGGCCCAGCAGCAACACGGCCTTGAGGGTCGCCCAGCCCAGCGCGCGCAGCAATTCCTCGGGTTCCGAGGCCAGGGCGGGAATGATCACCAGCAGAGGCACCACCGCCAGATCCTGGAACAGCAGGATGCCCAGCACGCGCTTGCCGTGCTCCGATTCCAGTTCGAGCCGCTCGGCCACCATCTTGATCACGATGGCGGTGCTGCTCATCGCCATCACCCCGCCCAGCGCGAGGGCCGTCTGCCAGGGCACGTTCCACCAGGTCGGCAGCAACACCGTGAGCAGCAGCGAGCCCACGGTGGTCAGCGACACGGTCAGCACCACTTGCGACAGGCCCAGGCCGAACACGTGGCGCTTCATCGCCCGCAGCTTGCTCAGGCTGAACTCCAGCCCGATCACGAACATCAGGAACACCACGCCGAACTCGGCTAGGTAGCGCACGCCGCTCGAATTCTGGGCCAGGGCCAGCGCGTTCGGACCGATCAGCACGCCCACGACCAGGTAGCCCAGCATCGGCGGCAGGCGCAGCGTGCGGCACACCACCACGGCCAGCACCGCGGCCAGCAGGTAGAGCAGGGCAAGGTCCAGCGAATTCATGAACCGATGGTAATGGGTGCCCCACCACGCGGAGACGGGCCGGCGGCGATAATTGCGCCCATGACCCTGCCCCCTTCCTTCGACCCCGCTCGGGCCCTGGCCCTGGCGCAGGAGACCCTGAGCATCGAGGCGCAGGCGGTGACCGCCGTTTCACAGCGCCTGGATGCGTCCTTCGCCCAGGCCATCGAACGGGTGCTGGGCATCGCCGGACGCGTGGTCGTCATGGGCATGGGCAAGAGCGGCCACATCGGTCGCAAGATCGCCGCCACCCTGGCCTCCACCGGCACGCCCGCCATGTTCGTGCACCCGGCCGAGGCCAGCCATGGCGACCTGGGCATGATCACCAGCGCCGACGTGGTGCTGGGCATCAGCAACAGCGGTGAAAGCGAAGAGCTCACCGCCATCCTGCCGCTCATCAAGCGCATGGGCGTGCCGCTGCTGGCGATCACCGGCCGGCCCGACTCCACGCTGGGTCGCCACGCCGACGTGGTGCTCGACGCCTCGGTCGACAAGGAGGCCTGCCCGCACAACCTGGCCCCCACAGCCAGCACCACCGCCCAGCTCGCGCTCGGCGATGCGCTGGCCGTCGCCCTGCTCGACGCGCGTGGCTTCAAGGCCGACGATTTCGCCCGCTCGCATCCCGGCGGGGCGCTTGGGCGCAAGCTGCTCACCCATGTGAGCGACGTCATGCGCACCGGGGCCGAGACGCCGCGCGTGAGCCCGGACGCCGGCCTCATGGACCTCATGCGCGAGATCAGCGCCAAGGGCCTGGGCATGACCGCCGTCGTGGATGCGGATGAGAGAGTCGTGGGCATCTTCACCGACGGCGACCTGCGCCGCCTGATCGAGAAGACCGGCAGCGGCGCCGACCTGCGCACCCTGGTGGCGAGCGATGTGATGCACGCCCAGCCGCGCACCGTGCGCCCCGAGGCGCTGGCGGTCGAGGCCGCCGGCCTCATGGAGGCCAACCGCATCACCAGCGTGCTGGTGGTGGACGGTGCCGGCCGCCTGCAGGGCGCGCTCAACAGCAACGACCTCATGCGCGCAAAGGTGATCTGAACGTGGAACCCTTGCGACCGGTGTTGAGTTTTCCGCCCGCCCTGCTGCTGCGCGCCCAGCCCGTGCGCGTGGTGTTTTTCGACGTGGACGGCGTGCTGACCGACGGCAGCCTGTACTTCAGCGAGGCCGGCGAAACCCTCAAACGCTTTCACACGCTCGACGGCCTGGGCCTGCAGCTGCTCAAGCGCGCCGGCATCACGCCCGCCGTGGTGAGCGGGCGCGACTCCGCCGCCCTGCGCCTGCGCCTGTCGGCACTGGGCGTGGTGCACGCGCGCCTGGGCACGGAAGACAAGGCCCCGGCGGCCGAGGCCATCCTGGCCGAACTCGGCCTGGACTGGAGCGCCGCCGCGGCCATGGGCGACGACTGGCCCGACCTGCCCTTGCTGCGCCGCGCCGCGCTGGCCGCCGCGCCCCCCACCGCGCACGCCGAGGTGCTGGCCGTGGCCCACCACGTCACCGAGCGCCAGCCCGGCGCGGGCGCCGTGCGGGAGCTGTGCGACCTGCTGCTGGTGGCCCATGGGGCCTACGCGCGCGAACTGGAGGCGGCCGCGCGGTGAGCACGTCCGATCCGCTCGACTTCTTCGACACCGTCGACCAGACGATCGACATCCCGCGCGCGCCGCGCCGCAAGCGCAAGATGCTGGACAACCTCTCGATCTACCTGCCGGTGCTGCTCATGGGCCTGCTCGCGCTGGCCTCCTACTGGTTGCTGCGCGCCACGCCGGCCCCGGAATCGGTCGAGCCCGAGCGCCCGGTGAGCACCGAGCCCGACTATTTCATGCGCCGCTTCTCGGTCAAGGCCTTCGACGCCAAAGGCACGCTCAAGACCGAGGTCAAGGGCGTGGAGGCGCGCCACTACCCCGCCACCGACATGGTGGAGATCGACGACGCGCGCATCCGCCACATCGGTGATCAGGGCCTGCCCACGCTGGCCAGCGCGCGGCTGGTGACCACCAATGGCGATAACACCGAGTTCGTGCTGCGGGGCAACGCGGTGATCGTGCGCGAGGCAGGCAACGACCTGAGCGGCAAGCCCCAGCCCCGGCTGGAGTTCCGGGGCGAGTTCCTGCATGTGTACCTGGAGCCCGACCGCATCGTCTCCGACCAGCCGGTCACGCTGCTGCGCGGCAGCGACCGCTTGATCGCCGACACCCTGGACTACACCGGCGAGGACCAGGTCGCGCTCTTCAAGGGCCGTGTGAAAGTGCAGCTCGCGCCGCGTTGAGCGCTCCATCCCCACTTCTTTCCATGACCCCAACGACGCCTTCTGCCCCCAGCCCGCTGGTGTTCATCACCGGGGCGTCCAGCGGCATCGGCCAGGCCCTCGCGGCCCGGTTTGCGCAGGCCGGCTACCGGCTCGCGCTGGTCGCGCGCCGCACCGAGGACATGCAGGCCTGGGCCCTGGCGCAGGGCTTCGACGCCGAGCGTTGTCGCGTCTACGGCGCCGACGTGGCCGACATCGACAGCACCGTCGCCGCCGGCCAGGCCTGTCTGGCCGGGCAGGGCGTGCCCGATGTCGTCATCGCCAACGCCGGGATCAGCGTCGGCATGGACACCGGCGACCGGAGCGACATCGACGTCATGGCGCGGACCTTCGCCACCAACAACACCGGCCTGGCCGCCACCTTCCACCCCTTTGTGGCGGCCATGAGCGCGCGCGGCAGCGGCGCACTCGTGGGCATCGGCAGTGTGGCTGCCATCCGGGGCCTGCCGGGACATGGCGCGTATTGCGCCAGCAAGGCCGCCGTGGTGGCGTACTGCGAGAGCCTGCGTGGCGAGCTTCGGGGCAGCGGGGTGTCGGTGGTCACCTTGCTGCCGGGGTATGTGGACACACCGCTGACGCGCCAGAACCGCTACAGCATGCCGTTCCTGTTGACGGCCGAGACCTTCGCCGACCGTGCGCTCGACGCCATCGGTGCCCGGACGAGCTACCGCGTCATTCCCTGGCAGATGGGCGTGGTGGCCAAGTTGCTGCGCCTGCTGCCCAACGCCTGGTTCGACCGCCTGTTCGCCGGTCGCCCGCGCAAGCACCGCCAGGGCGAGCGGGACGCCGCCGGCTGAAGCCATGAAAAAAGCCCTGGGGCGCAGGCCCCAGGGCTTTGTTGTCGTGTCGACCGGCGCCAGGCACCGGTTCAGGCCGACGGGTGCGGGCGATCAGTAACCGCCGCGGCCACCACCGCCACCGCCTTCACGACGGCCACCGCCGCCGTAGGGGCTGCGGAAACCGCCTTCGCCACCACCGCCGCCGCCGAAGCCACCGCCGCCACTGCGGCCGCCGCCGAAGCCACCACCACCGCTGCGGGGCGGACGGGCTTCCATCGGACGGGCTTCGTTGACCACCAGGCTGCGACCGCCCAGCGATTGACCGTTCATGCCTTCGATCGCGGATTGCGCTTCAGCATCGCTGCCCATTTCCACAAAGCCGAAGCCCTTGGAGCGACCCGTTTCGCGTTCCATCATGACCTTGGCGCTGTTGACAGAACCATAGGCGCTGAAAGCTTGTTGCAGGTCTTCGTCGCGCACGGTGTAAGGCAGATTGCCCACGTACAGTTTGTTGCCCATGGTTGGGACTCCTAGTAACACAGAGAAAAATAGCGATGGAGCCCCGTTAGCACACAAAACCTGTAGCGCGCGAAACCAACCGATCACTTGTCAAAACGAGCGTTCTCCACGCTCGCCGAGGGATTATGCGCTGAATGTCCCGCAAATACTAACTATTTTTCAGGATGTGCAAAGGCGCGAAAAGGCCGATGCGTGGCTACAACAGGCGGTGCCCATAGCGGGAAAACCCGTCTGGCGGGCGGTGCCAACCGGGAGTTGGCAGATCCCTCTATACTGACGCCCAGCGCCGATTTGTTCCAGATTGCGGGCGCTTTAAAAATGCCGCTAAAGGGGAGATTCCCGGTCTCGCTCTTGGCGGCACCGGGTTTTTTTATTGGGCGGACGCCGCCCGCAGGACAAGCCTTGATCGTCACGCCCCAGACCTTCCACTTCTCCGAGCCGCTGCCTTTGCGCTCCGGTGCCACCCTGCCGGCCTATGAGCTGGTGGTGGAAACCTATGGAACGCTCAATGCCGATCGCTCCAATGCGGTGCTGATCTGCCACGCGCTCAATGCCTCGCACCACGTGGCAGGCTGGCACGCCGACGAGAACGGCCAGCCGCTGGCGCGCAGCGAGGGCTGGTGGAACAACATGATCGGCCCGGGCAAGCCGGTCGACACCGACCGCTATTTCGTCATCGGCGTCAACAACCTGGGCTCGTGCTTCGGCTCCACCGGGCCCACCCACATCAACCCGGCCACCGGCACGCCCTGGGGCGCGGATTTCCCGGTGGTCACGGTGGAGGACTGGGTGGATGCACAGGCCCGCCTGCTCGACGCGATGGGCATCCAGACGCTGGCGGCGGTGATGGGCGGCAGCCTGGGCGGCATGCAGACCCTGAGCTGGACCTTGCAGTACCCGGAACGGGTGCGCCACGCGGTGGTGGTGGCCAGTGCGCCCAACCTGACGGCCGAGAACATCGCCTTCAACGAAGTGGCGCGCCGCGCCATCGTGACCGATCCCGATTTCCACGACGGCCACTACCTGCACCAGGGCACGCTGCCGCGCCGGGGCCTTCGCATCGCCCGCATGATCGGCCACATCACCTACCTCAGCGACGACGTGATGAACGAGAAGTTCGGTCGCAGCCTGCGCTCGATCGATCCCGGCAACCCGGCGGCGGCGGCCGAGCAGGCCTACCGCTATTCCACGCAGGAGGTGGAGTTCCAGATCGAGAGCTACCTGCGCTACCAGGGCGACAAGTTCAGCGAGTACTTCGACGCCAACACCTACCTGCTGATCACCCGTGCGCTGGACTACTTCGATCCCGCGCGCGAGTTCGACGGCAACCTCACGGCCGCGCTGGCGCGGGCCCGTGCCCGTTTCTTCCTGGTGAGCTTCACCACGGACTGGCGTTTCTCCCCGGCGCGCAGCCGCGAAATCGTCAAGGCCCTGCTCGACAACCAGCGGGACGTGAGCTACGCCGAGATCGATGCGCCGCACGGACACGACGCCTTCCTGCTCGACGACCCGCGCTACCTGCAGGCGGTGCGCGCCTATTTCGAACAGACCATCGCGGGAGGCAAAGCATGAGCGAGAAACCTTTGATGGACGCCATCGCCCGTCTGGTGCCGACGGGTTCGCGAGTGCTCGATCTCGGCTGTGGCGACGGCGCCCTGCTGGCGCATCTCCAGTCCTCGCGTGGCTGCACGGGCTATGGCGTGGAAATCGACGACGCCAAGGTGCTCGCCTGCATGCGGCGCGGGGTCAACGTCTTGCAGCTCAACCTGGAAGACGGCCTGACCATGTTCGGCGACAACGCGTTCGACGTGGTGCTGCAGATCGACACCCTGCAGCACCTGCGCAATGCCGAAACCATGTTGCGCGAGACCGCGCGCGTGGGTCGCCTGGGCGTGGTCGCGTTTCCCAACTTCGCCCACTGGCCCAACCGCCTGCACGTGCTGCAGGGCCGCATGCCGGTCACCAAGCGCCTGCCCTACCAGTGGTACGACACGCCCAACATCCGCGTGGGCACGCACGCCGACTTCGAGGTGCTGGCGCGCCGCAACGGCCTGACCATCGAAGACAGCTTCGGCCTGCAGGAGGGCCGCGAGGTTCGCGTGCTGCCCAACCTGCTGGCCAGCACGGCCGTGTTCCGCTTCTCCAGCTGAACAGGCTCAGGCGGCGCGCGCCGCTTCCCGCGCGGCATCGGTGCCGAAGTCGCCTTCGACCGCCCGCGCATCGGTGGGCATCTCGGGATAGACCTCGCTGAACACGGCGCGCATGCGCGCCAGGGGCAGGTCGTCGAAGGTGCCGTGCTCGTTCACGTACTCCATGTGCTGGCGGCCTTCGCGGTCGAAGGGGTGGTAGATCGAATCGGTCTCGCCGTCGAACTCCAGCGGCAGCAGGCCGAATTTCTCGCACAGCTCGATGTTGAAGGCCGGCGTGGCTTTGCGCCAGGCGCCGTCGATCCAGAGCGAGGTGTAGCCGTGCCAGACGAAGACGTCGGTCTTCATGGTGTTGCGCATGCGCTCGGTGGAGAGGTGGTTGCGCACGTCGGCGAAGCCCAGCCGGGCGGGGATGCCTGCGGCGCGGCACGCCGCGGCCAGCAGCACGGCCTTGGGCACGCACCAGCCATAGCCCTGCTCGATCGCCCGGCTCGCGCTCATGCCGGCGTCGGACATGTCGATGCGGTAGGGGTCGTAGCGCAGCTGGTCGCGCACGGCGAGGTACAGCGACACCGCCTTTTCGCGCGGTGTCTCGCCACGGACGTGCTCGCGCACGAAGGCCTGGACGGCGAGGTGGTCGGTTTCGATCCAGCGGGTGGCCGCCAGGTGCTGCGGGCCGGGAGGGGTGTGGTCGTTCATCGCCCCAAGTTACCAGACGCAGGCAGGTGCCACCGACGCCTTAGGGACAAACCCTGGGTGGCGGCGGGGGCTGTGATGCGTACTTTGGTATTCGCGTTGGGTCTCGAACGGTGATTGGGGCGGGTTTGTCGGCCTATTTCCGACTTCAGCCGCCGCCGCGCTGGCCGATATTCCTGTGACCAACCGTTAACTGAGGACCCGATCCATGGACATGCGCAACGAAGCCACCCACCTTGCCCGCCACGACAGTGCCAGGGCCGCCGCCGCACAAGCTGCCAGCGCCGAATTCCTGACCTTCCGCCTGGGCGGCGAGGAGTACGGCATCGACATCCTGCGCGTGCAGGAAATCCGTTCCTACGAAGAACCCACCCGCATCGCCAACGCGCCCGCGTTCATCAAGGGCGTGGTCAACCTGCGCGGCGTGATCGTGCCGGTGGTGGACCTGCGCATCAAGCTCGGTTGCGAGAAGGTGGAATACAACGGCTTCACCGTGGTGATCGTGCTCAACGTGCACGGCCGTGTGGTGGGCGCGGTGGTCGACTCCGTCTCGGACGTGCTCGAACTCGCCGGCGACCTGATCAAGCCCGCGCCCGAGATGAACACCAACGTCAACACCAGTTTCATCACCGGCATCGCCAGCGTGGGCGAGCGCATGCTGATCCTGATGGACATCGAAGCCCTCATGTCCGGCAGCGACATGGGCTTGATGGACAGCGCCCAAGCCCTTCAATAACGAGGCAGCGGCATGGGCCGCGACGAGGAGTCCCCGAAGATGAGACAAACCGACAACCGACAGAGTTCGGTGGCGCGCCGCGTCGCCCTGCTCGCCGTGGCCTTGCTGTCCGCGGTGCTGGTCCTGATCAGTGGTGCCATGTCCGTCATGGCGGAAAAATCCTCGCGCGAGCGCATGGTCCAGTGGACGGGCGACAAGGTCGTGTCCGTGGGCGAGTCGATCGATGCTTTCGACGCCACCGCGCGCCTGATGACGGACCGGGCCTACAAGCCCTTCCGTCAGAAGTTCGCCGACAAGTTCGAGCTGGACGTGCAGGCCGGCATGCTCAAAGGCTGGGGCATGCTGCTCAACAACGACTTCTCCGAGGTCGACACCTTCGCCCGCACCAGCGGCGGCGCGGCGACGATCTTCATGCGCAAGGGCGACGACTTCGAGCGCATCAGCACCTCGCTGAAGAAGGAAAACGGCGAGCGCGCCATGGGCACGCTGCTCGATCGCAAGAGCCGGGCCTACCCGCTCATGCTCGAAGGCAAGACCTTCACGGGGCGTGCCATGCTGTTCGGCAAGCCCTACATGACGCACTACGAAGCCTTGAAGGACGACGCCGGCAAGGTGGTCGGCATCCTGTTCATCGGCTTCGACATGGCGGACTTCCAGTCCGCGCTGGACAAGCTGGTGGAAGAGGCGCGCTTCTTCCAGAGCGGCGGGACGTACGTGATCAACCCCGGCAGCTCGAACGACGACGCGGTGTTCGTCTCGCACCCCACGGCCGCTGGCAAGAAGGTGCTCTCGGTGAGCCCCGACGCCGCGGCCATGCTGGATGCCATGCGGGCGTCGCCGGAGGCTTTTGTGCCGGTGGCGGTGCCGCTGTTCAACAGCGCCATCGACCAGCCCTGGGCCGTCAAGCGCCAGTCCGAGTCGGGCTGGTGGGTGGTGGCCGAGGTGTCCGACACCGAGGCCATGGGCAGCTTCTGGCGCACGATGTACAGCCTGTGGGGCATGCTGGCCCTGGCCACGGCCGTTCTCGGCGTGGGCCTGTACCTGCTGGTGCGCCGCAACGTGAGCGATCCGCTGGCCCAGCTGACATCCGCGGTCACGACCGTGGCGCAAGGTGACCTGAGCCAGACCTTCCGGTCCGACCGCAGCGACGAGATCGGCCGTCTGGTGCGCGAGGTCGAGACCATGCGCCAGCGCTTCCTCGGCATGATGCGCGAGCTGCGCAGCGCGACGGACAGCATCAACACGGCATCGGTGGAAATTGCCACGGGCAACCAGGACCTGAGCGCACGCACGGAGCAGGCGGCGAGCAACCTGCAGGAGACGGCGGCGAGCATGGAGCAGCTCACGAGCACGGTGCGCCAGAGCGCGGACGCGGCGAAACAGGCCAATCAGCTGGCGGCCAGCGCAGCGCAGATCGCGGTGCGCGGCGGCGAGGTGGTGGGTCAGGTGGTCACGACGATGGACGAGATCAACCACAGCAGCAAGAAGATCAGCGACATCATCGGCGTGATCGATGGCATCGCCTTCCAGACCAACATCCTGGCGCTGAACGCGGCGGTGGAAGCCGCGCGTGCGGGCGAGCAGGGCCGTGGGTTTGCGGTGGTGGCGGGCGAGGTGAGAAACCTGGCGCAGCGCAGTGCGCAGGCGGCCAAGGAGATCAAGGGGCTGATCGGCGCGAGCGTGGACAAGGTGGAGACCGGGTCGCGGCTGGTGGCGGATGCGGGGCAGACGATGAGCGAGATCGTGGGCTCGGTGCAGCGGGTCTCGGACATCATCGGGGAGATCACGGCGGCGGCGGGAGAGCAGAGCGACGGGATCGGCCAGGTGAACGTGGCGGTGACGCAGCTGGACCAGATGACGCAGCAGAACGCGGCGCTGGTGGAAGAGAGCGCGGCGGCCGCCGAGAGCCTCAAGGACCAGGCCAAGCGCCTGAACCAGGTGGTGAGCGTGTTCCGCACGGGCGACGCCGACACGCCTGTTTCCGCTGCGGTGGCGGCGCACGTGGCCCTTGCTTCGCCCGTGGCGTTGGCACCTGTGCTGACCACGGTGGTGGCGCCGGCTCCGACACCGGCCAAGGCCGTGGTCGCGGCACCCGCCAAGGCGGTGGTGCCAGCACCCGTGGTGGCCAAGCCACCCAAGGCCGCCGCGCCCAAGGCCGTCGCGCCCAAGGCCAGCCGGCCTGTTGAAGCACCGGTTCCACCGGTGGCCCGTCCGGCGCCCGCCGCGACATCAGCGTCCAGTGCCGCCAGCGAAGGCGACTGGGAAAGCTTCTGATCGATTCACCCCAACACAACGGACTCTCCTTTTCCATGTCTTTTCAACAATTCAAGGTCGGTCATCGACTGGGCCTGGGTTTCCTCAGCGTGCTGGTGCTGCTGCTGGCGGTCACCGCACTGGGCTGGAGCGGCCTGCGTTCCACCCAGGCCGCCACCGAGCGCGTGATCCAGCTGGAGCACCTGGCCTCGGTCACGGAAGAGTGGGCGGCCAGCACGACGCTGAACATCAGCCGCGCACTCGCCGTGGCCAAATCCCGTGCCGATCCGGACGTCGACGCCTACTTCAAGCCCCTGATCGCACAGACGTCCACGCGCATCAGCGAACTGCAGCAGACGCTGGAGACCGAGATCACCAGTGCGGAAGGCAAGGCCCTGCTGGCCAAGATCACGGCGCTGCGGAGCGAGTACATCGCGGTGCGCAAGACCTTCTTCGATGCCCTCAAGACTGGCGACCTCGTGGCCGCCAACCAGATCCTGACCAGCCAGGTGCTGCCGGCCGCCGACCGCTACAGCGGCGCCCAGGGCGAGATGCTCGCGGCTCAGCGCAGCCTGGTGCAGGCCGCCATGGCCGATTCCGCCCACACGGTGAGCCGCAACGTGATGTGGCTGGTGAGCCTGGCCGCGCTGGCGGTGGTGGTGGCCTCCCTGCTGGCCTGGCGCATCACGCGCTCGGTGACCGTGCCGGTGCACCAGGCCGTGGCCATTGCCTCGGCCGTGGCCGAGGGCAATCTGTCGGTGCAGGTGCAGACCGACCGCAAGGACGAACTGGGCGATCTGCTCCATGCCCTGGGTGCGATGAAGACCTCGCTGATCCAGACCGTGGGCCAGGTGCGCAGCGCGACGGACAGCATCAACACGGCATCGGTGGAAATTGCCACGGGCAACCAGGACCTGAGCGCGCGCACGGAGCAGGCGGCGAGCAACCTGCAGGAGACGGCGGCGAGCATGGAGCAGCTCACGAGCACGGTGCGCCAGAGCGCGGACGCAGCGAAGCAGGCCAATCAGCTGGCGGCGAGTGCGGCGCAGATCGCGGTGCGCGGCGGCGAGGTGGTGGGCCAGGTGGTCACGACGATGGACGAGATCAACCACAGCAGCAAGAAGATCAGCGACATCATCGGCGTGATCGATGGGATCGCGTTCCAGACCAACATCCTGGCGCTGAACGCGGCGGTGGAAGCCGCGC
>Ga0247823_10001151_pt1 | contig 22100 bp, 25 predicted proteins | sample 13C_PalmiticAcid_2_FD_192426 | JGI IMG/M metagenome (GOLD analysis project Ga0247823, IMG submission 192426) | Soil microbial communities from agricultural site in Penn Yan, New York, United States - 13C_PalmiticAcid_Day30 | ecosystem: Environmental > Terrestrial > Soil > Agricultural land... | reverse complement strand
GTTCCTGCTCAGCGCGCTGGCCGAGGACAGAGAACACGACCGCGCCAACCAGGACTCCGGCCGCGGTACGCAACGGGCCTGCGGGGATCTCGGGCCAGTGGGCCAGCCGTGCGGCGTCGACTCCGGCCAGGGCCACATCCCAGATGAATCTGGCCCAGATCGGCCACAGAGCGCAGGCCAGCGCGCTGAGCAGGAACTGGGTGCTCATCGGGTTCAGCAGCGTGATCTGGACCTGGTCCCACGTCGGCAGGTGGTCGGGCAGCGGCCAACCGATGTAGTGGATCAGGCCCCAAGGGATGCCGACGACCAGCCCGCCCAGTAAGGCTGTCCCGCCAAGCCCCTGCAGGAGGCGGCCGAATCCGCGCGCCAACCCGATCGTGGCGCGCACGGGCCACGGCCGGGCGGTGGCGGGTCGGAGGGCATGGTGGGGTGTCATCGCGCACCGGCCTTTACGGGTCAGGCGCGGTGACACCGCGCGCGGGTTGGGCGCTTCCGGTGCTGCTGACTTGGATCGTGTCCACGCCGACGAGACGGAGAAGCTGGGTGGACTCCGTGGAGGAGACAGTGACCGTGACCGTGTTGCCCTCCACCGTGACCGAGCCGCTCGCACCGGCCGCACCCAGGTAGTCCAGAGCGAGTTGGCGCGCCTGGTCGGGGACGAGGCGGACGCCGCCGGTGGCGCGATAGACGGTGAGGTCCAGGGCTTGGGCGCCGGCGCGCGCGGCCTCCTGCGCCTGCCCCAGCGCACGGGTTTTCGCGCTGAGCGCCAACCCGCCGTCCAAGACGAGTCCGGCGAACAGGAGCACCGCGGTCACCATGACCACCACAAACACGGTGACCTGACCGCGCTCGTCACCGGCCGCACTGCGTGCCCGAGCACAGGCGTGGCGCAGCGTTACCGTCAAGGCGCGCCACGGGTTGGTGTTCATGGGACCTCGCCTACGAGGATTGGCGGGCTCGATCGGTGCACGTCGACGACGCTGGAGAACGAGCCTCGGAAGTCGCTGGTGCCGGGTAGGCCGAGCAGCGACAGGTCCGACAGTCCGACCGTGCATACGATGGTCACGGTGACGGTCGAGCCAGGTCGCAGCCCTTGGGTGTCGATGTTCACGTCGAGGCCCTGGCAGGACACTCCGGCGTTGGCCAGCGCGTTGTGGGCAGTGGAGCGCGCGTCGGCAGCTGCGGCGACGGGTGAGCGGGCCAGGGATGCGGCGCGGGAGGCTTGGTGGGCGGCGTCGGTGACGCGCTGGCCGGTGGAGGCCATCCGACCGCAGAACACGACGAACAGCAGCATCACGATCAACGGCGGCGCGATGATCACGAGCTCGACGGTTGCCGACCCGCGCTCGTTCCGAACCAGGCAGCCTGATCGCTTGGTCGCCCGCACGGGAGCTCGACGGCGGACCCACAACGGGTGTGACGTTCGATTGGTGGTCACGGTCTGCCAGCCACCCGACGCCAACGCCTGAACACGAACGAGCGAGCCGCAATCCCCGACCGAACCGAAACACCCCGATCCCGTCATCGCGCATCGTCACTCGGGTTCACACCGAATACGGCTTCAGAATCCCTGAACCCGTCAACGCTGGTGACGAACCGTTCGACTGGTCCTGCAGCCTCCGCGTGAACGGGCAGGCGAAGGAACGGGACCACCGCAGACGCGGTGCCGGTGATGTGGACCGACGCGGTTGTGTTGTCCCGGTGCGCGGTGACGGCCGGATCAACCAGCGGCCCGCCCGCAAGGTCGTCGAGAACGCGCTGGGCGGCGGCTGATCCGAGGTCAGCGCTCCCGTTCTGCGCGCGTGCCACGGCGAGCCCATTTGACGCGGCAGCTTGGGCGACGTGGGTCGCATGGGACCACAGCGCGAACTGGACGATCAGCAGGAGCAGAAACAGGAGTAGCGGTATCACGAGGACCAGTTCGGCGCTGACGGAGCCGCGGTCGTTGACGAGCGCGGATCGCCAGGTGGCTGCTCGGATCGTTCGCGCCGACGCTGTCAGAAAGCTGGTGTGGTTGACCATGGCGCGCTCACAAGGTGATTCCGTCGGCTTTGGCCGACACCTTGGCGATGATGACGGCGATCACGGCCAGTGCCGCAGCGACCAGCAAGGCGGTCACCAGGACCGTTTCGGTTGCATATCCGGACTCACGGTCTCCTCGTGTCAGCTTGAATCGCGCCCGGAGGTGTACATAAGCGACAGTCCACAGTGTTCGGATGGTCCGCATGGCAACTCCAATCAGAACGAGTTGAGAACTTGGGACATGGCTGGATAGCCGATGAAGATGAGGAAGCCGAGAAGCAGGGCGACCACAGGGAGGGACATTCGTTCGGTCGCGGATTCAGCGGCGACTTCGGCGTCGGAGGTCTGGCGGGTTCGCAGGGCGACTGCCTTGGCCGCCAGAGTTTGGCGGACTCGGGCGCCCTCGGTGCCCGCGAGGCTGAGGGATGCGGCGAGTTCTGTCAGTTCGGCGACGTCGAGGTTGTCGCCGAGTTGGCGCAGCGTTGTCCAGGGGCTTGTCCGAGTGAGGCGGGCGGCGTCGAGTGCGCGCCGTACGCGGGAGAAGGCTTGTCCTCTGCTGATGTCGGCGGCGTCGTTGAGTGCGGTTTCGACGCCTGCGCCTCCTGCGAGGGTGATCGACACGAGGTCGAGGTAGACGGAAAGCGCATGGCGGATCTCCCCGCGGTGGGCCGCAGCTTTCGACCGCACGCGGACGTCGGGCGCAAGGAATCCGATCACGACCAGGGCGATCGACGCGGCGACCGTCGGCGCGGCAGCGATCTCGGCGCCTGCCACTGCCAGCAGGACCTGAAGAACCCACGGCGTCAGCAAGCCAGCGGAGGCGCAAGCGGTCTTGCGCGCGACGTGTTGGTCGACGGAGCGGTCGAGCAGGTTCAGGTCGCGGCCGACCTGGCGGTTGGGCATCGCCGTCGCGCGCAGAACTGCCGTCAGCCGCCCTGCGACGTCAGCGGATTCGGTGCCTTGTACCAGGACCTCTGCGAGTCTCGGCCGCGGCGGAAACGCCCAGGTGGCCAGCGCCCACACCCCTGCGCCGAAGCCCGCACCCAGCAGAACGACGCTGATCATGATGCAGTCCTTTCCGCGACGCGACCCGGTGTCGTGCCGGGGGCGAGGACTCGGGCAGGTTCGGCGACGGTGGCGATCTTGGTCAGCCAGCCGATCCCCGCGGCGAACAGGAGGCCGACGCCTGCGAGAACGAGTTGGCCCGTGCCGGTGTCGTAGGCGGCCAGGTAAGGGCGGTTGAGGAGCATCAGGGTGACGGCGAAGGCCATGGTGGTGCCGACGATCACGCGGACGGAGGTTCTGGTGCGGGCGCGGCCGGTTTGCACGCGCAGTCGCATGGCGGCTTGCTCTCGCGCCGCCCCGGCCAGCGAGCCGAGCAGGTCGGCCAGTTGGCGGGTCTGGTGCTGGGCAGCCAGGAGTAGCGCGGCAACAACGAGATCGGCTGCCGGGTCCGCGAGGTCGTCAGCCAATCGACGGAGTGCGTTGGGTAGCTGGGTGCCTGCCTGGATGCGGGTCGCGAGCGCGGTCACCTCGGGGTGGATCGCCCTGGGTGCGAGTGGGGCGGTTGCGAGGACCGCTTGTTCCAGGCCGGCCGCGGCGGACAGCGTGTCGCGCAGCATCTCCGTCCAGGTGGCGATGGCTTCCACCTTGGACATCTGCCGCTCATGGCGGCGGTCTGGCCCAACGATCTGGGGCAGGGTCCACATCGCGGCGGCCGCCAGGAATCCGGCGACAACCCACCCGGTGATCAGCCAGGTCATCACGCAGACGCACGCGGTCACGACGGATCGGACTCGCGTGTTGCGACTGGATTGTGGGAGCCGGATCTGGGTCTTGCCCTTCCAGCCTGAGGCGATCAGCAGAACGCCGATCCCAGCCCCGCCGCCGAGCAGCGCGGACAGCGCGGCCGGGTTCACGGTGTCCACCAGCTTCCGGGCGTCAACGCGACCGCGGGGTCGAGTCCCGCTGCGGCGAGGTCGTTGACGGTGTCGGCGCAGAGCGCGCCGCGTACCGGGCGCGCTCGGCGATCGGGACCTGGGCGGTACACCTCGTTGGAGACGACGTGCGGACCGTCGGCGCCCACGACCTCGCGGATCGAGGACACGACCCGGGTGCCGTCGGCGCGGTCGAGGTGGACGACGAAGTGCACCGCGCCCGCGATGAGGAGGTTGGTGGCCTCCAGCGGGAGTCGCTCGGTTGATTGGGCGGCGTAGGAGGCAAGGCGGGTGAACGCGATCTGGGAGCTGGAGGCGTGCAGGGTGGCCATGGAGCCGTCGTTGCCCTGGGACATGGCGTTGCACATGGGGATGACCTCGGGTCCGCGGATCTCGCCGACGATCACCCGGTCGGGGCTCATCCGCAGCGCCCAGCGCACCAGCTCGGCCTGCGACACCGCGCCCTCGCCCTCGATGTTGGGCTCGCGGGCCTGCAGGGCGGTGACGTCAAGGTGGGCCGGGTCGCGGTCGAGGGCGAGTTCGAAGGCGTCCTCGACGGTGACGATGCGTTCCATCGGGTCCATCTCGGCGGCCAACGCGCGCAACAAAGTGGTCTTGCCCACCCCGGTGCCGCCGGTGATCAGCACGTTCTTCCGGGCGCGGACTACCGCGGCGAGGAACGCGCGCAGCCCGGCGTCGATGGTGCCTCGGTCCTGCAGGTCGTCGAGGGTGACGGTGAGGTAGCCGTGGCGTCGGATCGACAGGGCGGTGACGGCCCCGGCGGTCAGGCCCATCACCGCGAACAGCCGCTCCCCACCCGGGAGTTGAAGGTTGACGGCGGGGTTGCCCTGGTCGAAGCGCCGTTCTTGGCTGGAGGCGCGGGCGGCCAGCGTGCGAACGAGATCGGTCAGGTCTTGATTCGACGCGGCGATCGGGGCGACGCGGGCGCGGTGGCCGTCGGTGTATTGCACGATCACTTGGTCCCACCTGTTGGCGTTGACCGTCTCGACCGTCGGGTCGTCGAGCAGGGGTTGGAGCCCGGACAGACCGCACAGCTCGTCGATGACTTGGGCGACAACCTGCCGTTCGGTGGCCTGGTCGAGCAGCGGGCGGTTGGCGATCAGCTCCCGTTCACTATGGGTTTGGGCGGCGTCGTGCAGGATCTTCTCGGCGAGACCACGACGTTCGTCAGCGGAAACTGGTGTTCCGGCGCGTTGGACTCGCTCCGGTAGTTCGGCCGCCAGCGCATCGAGCAGGTAGCGGCGCAGCCGTGCCATTGCCACGTGGTCGCGATGTTCGACCGACAGCGCGTGCGGGCGAACCGGAGTCGGGAACTGGTGGATGGTCATCAGAGCGCTCCCGCCGGCGCGGGGAGGGACGCGGCCGGCGCCGGTCGCGTTCCGTGGGTGGAGATGAGCCTGGGCGGCAGGCCGAGAACGGACTCGGCCAGCTCGACGCGGCTGGGGTGAAGCGGCCGCGCGGACCGAAGCACGAGGGCGACGTTGTGCGCGAAGCGACCCAGCGCAGTCCGAGTTGGGTGGCGGCGCGCACGCCACCTCGGAGTTGGTCGGCCGCACAGCACGGCGGCACCGACCTCGTCGTAGGGGATGAGGCCGAGCGGCGGCACTCCGAGGGTTCGCTCGACTTCATCGACCGAGTAGCCCTCACCAGCGAGTAGCAGGAGTGGCCGGGGTGACCAGCGAGCGATGAGGTTCAGCCGCGTGGCAAGGTGGGCCAGTTCGTCGCCGCGAGAGCCTGTGATCAGAACCATCGCGTCCGACGCACCCACAAGAGGCATGACCGGCGAGTCCGAATCGACCCGACCGCAGTCGAGCACAACGACAGCGCCTGGCTGGTCCGCGGCCATCCGCACCGAGCCCGGAGGCATCGCCGCCAGAGTGGCCCGCGCGGCGTCAGCCGCCGGTGGCGCGGTCACCACGCCGAGGTTGCCAGGGAGGGGCGCGGCGTGTGCCCAGGGCAGCGCCGGATCCGCGCCTGACCTGGCCGCGGCGGTCAGGCCGGCCAGGCCGCTCGGCCTGAGCCCGAAGCGGATCGCCAGGTCGCCGCCGGAGGGATCGGCCTCGATCACCAAGCGGCGCACCGCGTCCGGCCAACAGGCGGCCAGCCCGACTGCGAAGGTCGTGACGCCGGGTGCTCCCTTCACTGAAACCACGCTGACCAACATCACCGATCCCCCTTCGCCAACAGCACCAGTGCCAACCGGCCGGCCGGTACCGCCGCCACCTCAAGCGCCTGGGTCCGCGGCAGTTGGACGGAGACGACCGTGGTCGCTTCACCTGTCGACGAGCCGACGCCCGTTACCACCCCTGACCAGGCCGGACTGGGCATTCCCTGCGCGGTCGGCGTCGAGACCACCGAGACCGTTGCCCCGGGCACGACTTCCGGCGGGTACTGGCCAGCCTTCAAGCTCAAAGCAGCGATCGCTTGCCCGGCAGCGGGGATCAGCGGCGGCCCGAAAGCGTTCTGGGTGAGAAGGGCACCCGCTGGCAGACTCGTCGCCATCGCTGCGCCGACCAGGTCCGACGAACGGTTTGCCGGGACCACACGCACCCGGTCGTCGACCGCGATCTCGACCACCGCCAGATCTCCGGGAGCGAGCACCTGGCCGACCACCACGGGTCGGGCTAGCGCCAACACCTCGGTCCTGGCATCGGAGCTGGCGTACACGGTCAGAAATCCTGCCGCGCACCCTGCTACCAGCACCGCGCCCAACAGCAGGTGCGGAACCCTGCGTCCTCCGGAAAGCCGCGTGCGGATGTGGCTTGCTCGGGTGTTGCCGCTCAACCACGGTGGTTCCGGCTCGGTCGCGACGTCAGGCTGGATCGTCGTTGTACTCATGATCGCCTCCAGGCAAAGCTGTAGTACGCCGCGTCGCGCAAATCGCGAGTGCGGACAAGTGACTGAGGGGTTGTTCAGTGGCCTCGGACGAGGGCTTGTACTTCGTCGACCCGTACCTCGGTCGATGCCGAGGTGATCAGGTCGGGGAACGACCCGCTTTGGCCTGCCGCCGACCATCTGACCTTCCACCGCACAGTCGCGACGACCGGGAAGGTGAAGTCGGGTTCGAGTGCCGACGAAATGGTGTAGGTGTGGCCGCAATCAGGAGACGCCTCCTGCGGACCGGTCTCGGCACGGTAGGGCGTTCCCGGACCTGCGCAGGAGACTGTGTGGCCGTCGCCCATGGACCAGTCGACCGATCTGGGAGTGGCCGTCGCGGTCGCCGTGACTCCGGGAGCAGACGCCGACGCAGAGACTGGCGCCCATTCGCGCAGCCACAGCCAGGTGGGCAGGTGAACCAACTGCGTGCCTGCCGGGTTCGAGCCGATCACTGGCGCTGCGGGCCTGAGTCGATCCCGCGCCACCACCGCGACCGCGGCGGGATCTATGGTCACCTGCGGGCCGCTAATGGATCCAAACTCGGCCCGCCTACCGCACGCGAACTCGCGCCAGGCGGTCTGATCGGCTGGGTCCGTCAGCCCCGACGGAATTGACGGAACGCACGGCGGGGCGGCTTCGGAGGTGTGCGCGGCTGGCTTGCGACTTGGCGGTGTTCCTTCGGCGCCATCCGGCTTCGTCGCGGTGCCAGACCCGGCGCCGACGTCACAGCCGGACTCGTGGCAGGTCACCTTGCCCCACCCGTCGTCGGCGACCGCGGTCGCAGGCATCAGAAGCATCGCGCCGAGCGCGGTCGCGACCGGTCGCCTCAGCACGTCCCCACCTCCCGGACCGCGAACGCCCGAACCTTCCAGGCGCCTTCCGTCCGAACCAGTTCCGCGGTGATCGCGCGTCGGCCACCGGGGCGGTCGTCAGCGAGCGCCCCGGTGTCGGCTCGGTACTTCAGCCAGTTGGTGCTGTCGCCGCAGTCCTCGACCCACGCCATGTCCCGATCACCGGTCGGCTCCTGTGAGGACACACGTGGGTTGTGCGTCGGGCGGCCTTTCGTGACCACGCCGCGCTCCTTGTCCTCGCGAAGCGAGTTGGTGATGACCGTGAGCGCGTTGCCGGTCGCGTGATCGGTCAATCGAGGCGATTGCCAATTCGAGGTGGTCGCCGCGTCGGCGAAGTCGCTCCACATGGCCACGTACGACTCGATCGCTTGCTCTTCGACCGATGCGGTGCTCGTGGTCGGGGCAGGCGCGCTAGTCGACAGGTCCAGGGACGCGGTCTTCGTCGCGCATCCGCCGAGATGCACCGCGGCGATCATGAGGGTGAAGCGGGCAGTATGTCCGATGGTTCCCACATTTGCTCCTTGTCGACGCTCAACTCAACCAATGTTTGTTCTAGTCGTTGCACTCCAAACGTCCACTGGGGCCCGTCCGAAGGCGGGGAACCACCGGCACGTAGTACGCGTTGACCACGACGTAGGGACCGTCCCACCAAAACGGGTGGTTCTCCCACGGCTTGATGCAGTACACGGGACGCGCGCCGTTGCTCCACTCGGCCTGGATCGAGATAAAGTTGTTGCCGCAATGGAAATAGCGCGACCTCGTCTGCTCTGGGTCAGTTGGCGTGAGGTAGAAACCGCACTTCCAGTCGACTCCCATGTGCACACCGGGAGCTGCGGTCGCCTGGTCAGGCGTTCCGAGCACGCTGGCGGCGGCGGTAACGGCGACGAGGGCGGCACGGATACGATTGCTGTTCACAATTCCTCCATGAGCATCGGACTGAGTCGGTGAACCCCGAACCAGATCTGTCTCCTCAAACGAGTTCCCGGGGGCCTACCTGCCGTTTCACGGGAGTGAATGAGTCCAAAGGAGACACTTTTACACCAGTTGAGATTCCACTTGAGACTGTAGGCATGGCCGACTCGGAATTTCAACCACAGTGAAGCCGTTCACCCGATCGGGCGTTTTCGCTGGTGGAAGCTCGCCGCTTGGAGGCACAATGGCGTCGTAGGGGGCGTTCAACGCGGAAGGACTGGAACTTGCGACGCTCGGACGAGTCGGTGCCGTTCTCGGCCAAGCTCAACGACCTCTTCGCCAAGAAGCGCCACGCCAACGGCGCCGAGTTCAGCAACGAGCACGTCGCCGCCGAGATCGGCGAGCAGGGTGTGACCATCTCGCAGAGCTACATCTGGCAATTGCGGAAGTCCAAGAAGGACAATCCAACGCTCAAGCATCTGCAGGCGCTGGCGGACTTCTTCGAGGTTCCGGTGGCGTACTTCTTCGACGACGAGGTCGCCGACGTCGTCAACCAGCAGCTCGACGGGATCCGCTCGGACGAGGAGCGACTCAACGAGATGGTCGGCGGGGACGACATCCTGGTGATGGCGATGCGGGCAGGAGAACTCTCGGAGCAAGGCCGCAAGCAGGTCATCGACCTGGTGAACATGGTCCACCGGCTGGAGCGCGGCAAGTAGCCCAGTAGCTCCAACGGGTGAAGATGACTCCCGAGATCCTTGATGCGGACATGGTCTGCGTAGTCCTCTGCGATTCTGGAGGGGCAGGCTCACCGCGGGGAGGCGGGATTGTGGGTGAACGAGATCTCCGTCGACGCTGTCGACGCATGCTTCGCGACCTCGGGATCCGACCGCCGCTCGACGTCGAGGAGTTGTGCCGCCGCGTCGGCGATCAGCGTGGTCGCGAGATCAAGCTGCTGGCTTACCCGCTGACGGTTCCCGGACCGTTCGGGGTGTGGATCGCAAGCCAGAAGGCCGACTACGTCTTCTACCAAGAGGCAACGAGCAAGATCCACCAGCGGCACATCATCCTGCACGAACTCGGCCACATCATCGCCGGACACGAGAGCGACGGCGCCGGGGTCGACACCTTGGGCCAGGCGATCCCTCGGAATCAGGACGGCGGCCTGCGGCAATTCCCCGATCTCGGACCCGAGGCTGTACGGAAGGCCCAGCTCCGCACTTGCTACGACACGGCCAGCGAACGTGAGGCCGAGTCCGTCGCCACGATCATCCTGGAGTGGGCCTCCGTCATCGACCGGATGGCGCCGATGGCGTCGAGCACCACGGCGACCCGGCGGATGGAAAGCGCACTGGGCGATCACCTGGGGTGGCTGTGAACTACGCCGTCGTGCTGACCACCGTCCAGGGTGTGGCGCTCTACGGGGCGTTGGCGTGGAAGGTCTACCAGCTGGCGCGCGCGCCGTGGGATGTGGCCTTGCGGTTTGTGACCCTGTGCCTGGCATGTGCGGGGGCCGCGTACCCATTCGGCATCGCCGCTGGCCACGTAGCGATGACCCAGATGATGGCCGGCCCGATGGTGTTCATGTGGGCGCAGGAGGTCTTCCTGATCGGCCTCATCTACATGCTCATCTGCTTCTTCTTGTTCTCCGCACTCGATGCGCGCAGCGCCCGGCGCCGTGCCCGGCGCCAGGCCATCCCGCTCGTCGCCACTCTGCTTGCGTTGACCGGGGTCGCTCTGGCGGCACCGCGGGGGACGGCACCAGCCGACTATCCGATCTCGGTCGTCTCGATGTTCTTCCTGGTCGCCGACACCTACGTGGTCTACGGGTTCGTAGTCGCTTACCGGTGGACCCTGCGGTACGCCGGGAGGGCTGGACCGCGGCTCGCCCGCGGTCTGCGATTGACCTCGGCGGGAATCGCCGCGATGGCCCTCGCCACGGCGATACTGATGGTCGCGGTTGGCATCCGCTGGATCACGGGCGACCCGCCCAACGCTCTGACCGCCTCCTCGGCCCTCGTTCTCGTGGTCGGCATCCTGCTGTTCATCATCGGCGTCAGCTACCCCGGCGTCGCCATGCGCATCGCCGCCGTGCCGATCTGGTTCGACCACCTGCGCGCATACCGCCGGATGCGGGCCTTGTGGAGCGCGCTACACGCTGCATTCCCACAAGACGCACTGGTCCGCGTTCCTGTTGGTCCCTGGTGTCTGGCCCTGACCCCACAAGGCGTGCACCGCCGGTACTACCGCCGAGTCATCGAATGCCGGGACGGTCTCGTCCGACTCAGCCCATACCTCAACAACGTCACCGACGAGCCATCGGCGCTCGCCGGTGACGTTCTGCTCGCCCTCGACGCACACGCCAACCGCGTAGCGGTCCCGCCGGTCGCCAAGCCCATCGCGATGCCCGATCGTGATGGGCTCGACGCCGACGTCCGCGAACTCGTCCAACTGTCCAAAGCGCTACAAACAGCAACCTGACCTGGGGATTGACATGACCGACGTGCTGATCATCGGTGGCGGTATAGCCGGCGCGGTTACTGCCATGGCGCTCAAGAAGGCGGGCCTCAACCCGACGGTCTACGAGGCGTACTCCACCGGAGCCGACGACATCGGCGCCTTCCTCACCATCATGAACAACGGCCTCGACGCCCTCCGGGCCGTCAACGCACACCAGCCCGTCATTGACAATTCCTTCGCCGCCCACGAGGTCGAGTTCCTCGACGCCCACGGCACCCGACTCGGACTTCAACCAATCGGTGGCCACGGCGACATCAACGGCCCCCGCACCCTCACCCGGGCCACCCTCTACCGAGTCCTCCATGACGAAGCCGCCCGCCGGGGAATCCCGGTCCTTCACAACAAACGCCTGGCCCATGCCAACCGGGTGAACAACGAGATCATCGCGACCTTCACCGATGGCAGCACCACGACCGGCGACCTGCTTGTCGGCGCCGACGGTATCCACTCGGCCACCCGATCGATCATCGACCCAGCCGCCCCGGGACCGCGCTACGCCGGGCTCAACATCGCCTACGGCTACACCCGCGACACCAACCTCCCCGTGGCGGCCAACTCCTACCGGATGATCTTCGGCGGCCAGGCGTTCTTTGGCTACACAACCGCTCCCGACGGCCAGACCTGGTGGTTCGCCAGACTCTCCGCGCCCGAACTCACCAGGGCCGTTTCCCAGAGCGACATCAAACACCGCCTAGCCGATGCTCTCGCCGCGGACCGCTCCCCAGCATGTGACATCGTCGCCGCCACCACCGACGAGATCCACCTCAGCAACGCCTACGACGTCCCCAGCACCCCCACCTGGCACCGAGACTCAATGGTTCTCGTCGGCGACGCCGCCCACGCCGCTTCCCCAGCCGCCGGCCAAGGCGCGTCCATGGCCATTGAGGACAGCGTCGTCCTGGCTCAGTGCCTGCGCGATATCGCCGACTATGACGACGCCTTCCACGCGTACGAACACCGCCGCCGCCCCCGCGTCGAACGCCTCGTCGCGACCAGCGCGGAGGAGGGATCCCGAGCGGCACAAGGCACCGCGAAAGCCCGAGAGGTCACCGGCCGCCAAGAAACCCGTGCCTGGCTCTACGGCCACCACATCGATTGGGAAGCCCGTGTCTCGCTCTTCGAGTGACTCGCTCTGGCGGTTGGAGTGGCCCCGGTAGGGCGGCTTGAGGTGGCGTCACCCCCGGACCAGCGCTCGAAGCCTCCACGCACGGTGAGTCACCGCCGCCGTAGAACCCGGCCAGGCGAGAACATCCTCTTCTGCCGAGAAGAGTGCGCCAGCAGACCTAGGTTGACTGTGCGTCCACACCACAGGCACGACGTCCGCAGCTCCCAACGCGTACAGCGTCGCCGTCGGCGCCAGCAAGAGTCCGACCGGCCGGGCTGCGTGGGCATTGCGATAATCAGAGAATGGCTGAAGCATCGCTGAGCGAAGCATTGATCCGTGACGAGATTGCGGCGCGACCTGAGATGATCGAGCACGGCTTACGGACACTTGCTACTAACTATCACCTCCCGAACAGCGAGGGCACGCGCGGCTTCGTTGACGTTCTAGCTCAAGATCGAAGAGGCATGTATGTCGTGATCGAGGCGAAACGATCGGACAGCACAGCTCGCGAGGCGTTGCACGAAGTGCTCAAATACTGCGAACTCCTAAAAAGAGAGCGAGGACTTCGATCTGACCAAGTGCGGGCAGTAATCGCGAGCACGACATGGCGTGAACTCCTTGTTCCTTTTAGTGAACTTGTTCGAACATGTGCGTATCCAATCGAGGGTGTCGAACTCTCACTCGGTTCGTCACCTCCCGACTCGATAACGGCCAAGTCGGTAGATCCACTACCGGTGCCACCCGAGCGCGACCTCTCGACGCTGGCCATTCGCGCGGACCTGGAGAAGCCCGATAGCGCCGTGGAGGTGTGGCGAGCTATTATCCCGGTGCTCAATCATGTTGGAGTCGACGATGCAATTGGCATCGTTGCCGGAAACAGCGAGCGGACGATCCTGCACATAGCGATCGGGACGATCGTCGAGGGTGATCCGCGGATCCCGACTGGGGGCGATCTGGTCGAAATACCCGCGGGCGAAGGGGTCGAGTACCTCGCGGCGACTCGAGTGATCGATCAGTTCCCGGGGTTTGAGCTGGTAAGTCCAGACCGTTTGCGGCGCATCATCGACACTAACGGACTCGACGTGATGCAGATACTTCGTGCGGGAAGGTTTGAAGATCAACGCAGCCTGGTGGGCGATGACGAGGTTCTGCGCATCGCTGAAGGTGTGGCAACCTGGAGTCAGATCAGGTTCACCGGTATTGGAATGCCATCCCAGGGGCTGGCTTGGCGGCGGATACGACAACGTTTGGACTACACGCTCGCCGGCAATCCGCGCTGGGCACTGCTGGTAGGCCTCTGGCTCGATGAGATTGAACTAGCACACCCAAGTGCAGATGTCGTGCTCGACGTGTACAACCCGTGCGATCTCATGGCGGCGCTCGTTCACAGTGGCCTAGGCATGGAACTGTCCGAAATGCTCCCCAATGTACGCGGTGGCCTAGATCTTCCCGGAGATGACGGCCGTCTCCTTCACGGTGTCCTCGTCTGGAATGGAAGGGGCGCCAAGAACGCTGCTGATTTGATCCGCAGTGTCTACCCGACCCCGAATCACTGGGCACGCCTTCGAGGCTCGGGTGGATCCTGGGAATCCGACCTTGAGCTTCTAGAAGTGCTCGGGCTGAAGTATTCCCTTTTCGAGTTCCCGCCAGATCGCGTAGGTGGGCCGAATCTGCTTTCGGCTAGTGATGGGCGGCTTGTTCGCACGTCCGCAACGGGCGACCTCACGTGGCCGGGTATCCATCCGCTCGGCGACTGGATGGAGCTAACCAACATCGAGTACTTACTGGACGAGTTCCGGTCGGCCATGGTTGCCGTCAACGGCGGTGACCAGTGGTTGACAGTCCCACCACCGATTCCACCCAGCAAGAGGTAGTCCTAGATCCCGTACGAAAGCGCAACGCACACGTGGCGACGGGCGGGCTGAACGCACTCTCATGCCGCCGCCCGCGGCCGAACGCACGCTTCTATCGACGTACCGGCGCTACAAGACCAGTTCATGTGTCCGGCATGTTTTGCAGGTCGCGACCCATGGCTAATTCGCTGGCCCTGGACATCCTCGAACGGACCCGAGGCCAAGCCCGCGATGCGGCATCGACCAGGTCGAACTAGCGACCGCACAGTAGGTCGATTCACAGAAACGACCCTAACAACTTGGCGGCTTCACCCTGAGGTTGTCGTGGGCCTCCGCTACGCTCGCATGCATGGCCTGCGAGCAGCAGGCTGATTCTGAGCGGGAGACCCAGGGAATCGTCGGGGACTGAGCCGACGTGGGGGATCGTTGGCAACGCTGTCCACCACATCGACCAGACCTCCGTCGTCAAGGAGGTCGCGTGACAGGGCGCTCAGGCGGCGCGAAGATCCGCTTGCACGACATTCGTGCACACGAGGGCAGTCAAGCGCGCGCCTGGGAGGAGTTGGCATATCAACTTCGCCCGCCTGTTGGCGATGGCCACATCGAGACACGCAAGACTCGTGCTCCCGACGCTGGCGTCGAGTGGTACGAAGTCTACGCCGACGGACACCACGAGGGGTTCCAGGCGAAGTTCCACCCTAGCCTTGCAGATGCCCTCGGCGGTATGCGTGAATCCGTCGAGGCGGTGTGCGCCAAACGGCCAGAACTTACGAAGTTGACGTTCGTGGTGCCTTACGACTTCACCGACTCGGGAGCATCGGGCACCAAGACGGACCAAGACCGTTGGAACGATGCCGTCACGCGGTGGCGCACCGACTTTCCCGTCGCGAGAGGGATTGAGTTCACCACCATTCGTGCCGGAGACATAACGGCCACGCTGAGTCTTAAGGAACACGCTGGACGTCGCGAATACTGGTTCGGCGGCTTGGAGATCACTGACGACTGGTTGAAGTACAGGTTCGCCGAGTCGGTACAGGTGGCGGGTGGGCGCTACACGCCAGAGGCGGACTCCCCATCCGCTATCAACAGTATCCTCGATGCCGCGGTGGTCGGCCCGTCGTTCGTCGCTCGATTCCGCGCCCTCGCGACGCGGGCCATCGGCGCCGTTATGCAGGACACCGGGATGTGGGGCGTTAGCACAGCAGTAGCAGCGCCACTGATCGAGCAGCTGCATGGTGCCTGCGCGATGTTCCTCAAGGACGAGGACATCGATGATGACGTCTTGCCGCAACTTGTGCCCGATCTCGGCAACATTGCGGAGCTTACGAGGAAGCTGTCCGAGCGCGCGTATGCGGAGTGGGAGAACCTGCCGAGCTACGGCCGCCGAAACCTGGACTCGGCAATCTCTGCTCTTGAGGCTCTCTATTCCCTAGCAACGGGAACAGCTGCCATGGTCGTAGCGGGTCGATCATTCGCTCTTGTTGGCCCGGCTGGGCAGGGCAAGACGCACGCCTTGATGCGCGCCGTCGACGGCTGTCTGAGGCGTGGCGCACCCGCGATCGCCATTCTCGGTCAGCGGCTTAGTGACAAGAATTGGTGGCCAGCTGTTGCCGAGACTCTCGGCGGAATTACCGTGAGTAGCGACGAATTTCTGCAAGCGCTCGATTCCCTGGCTGAGGCGAGTCGGTGTCGTGCTCTCGTTGTAATCGATGCGATCAATGAGTCACAGTGGCCCAAGCGGTGGCGGGACGAACTGCCGGCGATGCTGGCGCAGGTCCAGAGATACCCCAACCTCGTACTTGTCGTCTCGTACCGGACGGACTACCGAGATGTCATCGGAGCGTCGAGCTCGCTCATCGAGATTCATCATCCCGGCCTTGCTGGCAAGGAAGCTGAGGCGCTGGCGGCTTATTGCAAACTGTTCTCCATCCCGGTTCCCTCGAAGGGGCTCTTCCAGCCAGCTCTGAGTAGCCCGCTGTTCCTCCGAATGTATTGCGAAGTGATCGCTGCAGACCCACACGGCGGAGTGGACGCTCCCACCCGATCCGACCTCTTCACACGCTACGCGGACGTGATTGGCAGAAAGGTGGCGAGCAAGCTCGACCTCGCACCGTCAACCACGACCGTATCGGATGCACTGACGCGGGTCGCCGAGCGCATCTTGGACAACGACGGGCGACCCGTCGCTCGCGCTCTGATCGAGGAAGATGTGGATTCTTTCCTCCCGGGCCGTACGTGGCCAGACACGCTCTTCCAACGGTTGGCGAGTGAGGGCCTGATTGAACTCCGGCCAACCTACGACGGGACTGAGTCGGTCGGGTTTCCGTTCCAGGCCTATTCTGAACACCTCCTCGCAGACCGGCTCCTGGCGTCCGTCGACCGGGCCTCCAAGAGTTGGACTCGCCGCATCATCCCTCTCTCGCAGAAAGTGAAGCGGCGACGGATACTCGCGAAGCGCATAGCAAGCGCACCCTGGTCATGGCGCTCGTTGGCAGTTGTCCTTCCTGGGCGCGAGGGCATCGAACTCATCGACCTCCTCCCAAGCGCGACACAAGACTTCCGGCTCCAAGAAGCCATGCGGGAGAGTCTGACGGACCGTTCCGCCGCCGACTTCGGCGCGCACGCACTGAACATGCTTAGAACAGGCCTCTCGGCCAACCCAGATGACGATTCACGTGGTCTTGAGGCAGTTCTCTCCCTGGCCCCGCGGGAGGCGCACCCAGGCAACGCTGACTGGCTACACGCGCAGTTGCTACAACAGGCCATGCCAGACCGCGACGCGACTTGGTCGATCGCAACCTTCAACGTCGACCAGAACTCCGACGCCTACCGGCGATTGACGCGATGGGCTGAACGCTTTACAAACACCGTCGGTGACGAGGAGGCTCGGCTCGCCTCAACTCTTCTCATGTGGCTCTTAACATCGCCCAACAGATTCCTCCGAGATGGCGCATCCAAGACGCTCGTTACGCTCCTGTCCAAGCACCTGGCAGTCGCTTCCTCGCTGGTTCGTTCGGCCATGGAGACCGACGACCCTTACATCCAGGAGCGCGCTCTCACCTGCTGCTACGGAGCGGTGCTTTCCGGAGGAGACCACGATCTCGAAAGTGTTCGCCTCCTCCTGAAGGTGCTTTCCGACTGGCAAGAAGCTGGGCTACCGATCGACGTCATCGCCCGAGATTCCGGCCGAGGTATTGCGGCATGGTGCGTCGACCGAGGTTTGGTTTCGCAGGGCGACGTGCACAGCTTCGCCCCTCCTTACGGCTCTGAGCCACCAATGGAACCGCCGACGCGTGAAGAGCTGAAAGCGGCCCACGGGCCGATTAAGGACGCCGACGGCAACTACACCGCGTGGCGTGCATCCTCGATCCTACGCTCGTGCCTTGACTGGTACGGCGACTTCAACAAGTACGTTGTGAAGAGCGACGTGGAATTCTTCAGCTGGCACCCGCTCTGTGATCCGGCGCCGACCGGGAAAGACCACAAGAACCCGCTAGACGAAATAGACGTCAGCTGGGCAGGTCGGTGGATCGCTGACCGCGCCATCTCACTGGGCTGGACCACGGATCGCTTTGAGTCATTCGAACGAAACTCCAACACCCGCGACGGGCGGGAGGGGCACAAGGTAGAGCGCTTTGGCAAAAAGTATCAGTGGATCGCGCATCGAGAGCTGCTCGCTCGGCTCGCCGACAACTTTCACCCGTCCTACGAAACATGGAGCACTACCCAGAATACCTACCATGGCCCGTGGGTCTGGTACGGACGAGACTTCGATCCGACGCTGCCGCCGAGCTTGGTCGACGGCGAATCCCAGGTCTGCCACGTCGCGCGCGACACAGAGGCGACGTGGGCAACGCTCCGCTCTCCGGAAATGGACAACAGCGCAACCCCAAGTGAGTGGGTCGCAAAGATTGACGACCTTCCAGAGGCCACTCCTATGTTTTCCTGCGCCGACCCCGACGGCCGCACCTGGGTGGCCATCCAGCGCTACTCGACCTGGGACCGCGACAACGCGCAACGCACAGGAATGTCGAAACGCGAGCGCGATGTCTTCTTCCTACAGTTCTCCTGGCTTGTTCCACGAGGACAAGGAGTAAAGCTCTATGAGTTCATCGAAGTCGAGGGGCTGTCCGGACGATGGATGCCCGAAACACGTCGCATGCACCACCAGTACCTCGGAGAGACAGCATCCGCCCCAATCGTTGCGACAGCCGAGTCCGTCCTCTATGTGCACGACATCCCCAAGAAGCTGCGTAGCGCTGGAATCCGGCCACGGCCCGCCGTCGAGCATTACCTATGGGAAGGCAACACTCTCGACTGCTCTATCGACGAATCTGTGGATTTCTACACACCAACCCCCGAGTTGCTAGGTACAGCCCGGTGGGTAGGACACCGAGCCGAGTGGGCAGTCGACGGCACCGTAATCGCACGTGCCATCGAAGTTCCCAGCGCCGAGAAAAGCCAAGACATGCTCGTCGTCGATGCGGAATGGCTGACAAACCGGCTCCGAGAACTGGACACCGACATGGTCATCGGAACACTCAGCGAACGCCACGCATTGCCCCTAGATGACGACGACTTCCGACGCATGGCCTTCTCCGATATTTGGTACGTGGCACTAGTCACCTCCGGCCAGAAGATCCGAGAATCCGGGCCACATCTCAAGATCCGGCGCCAAATTGACCACGACCAAGAGCTCCAGGAACCAACCGACGGGGTCCAAGACGAGCAATCCGACCCGTCGAGTTAGCGCCCCACCACTGCACCGACCTCCACAGCAGGCGGTCACAGATGGTTAGACGACACCACCCGTCCCAGGGACTAATCAACGCCACTCATCTGCCACTGATCGCGTGTTCACACCGAACGCGCGCACATGCCGATGAGCGCGTGGCCCGGGCAGGCTGTGCGACCACGGTTTGGTGGATACGGGATGTGACAGCCACTCGTTGGAAGGAAAACGCCGTTCTATGGAAGGAAAACTCTCAGTCCCAGGTGTGACGCGGTGTGAGCCCTGGGATTGTGGCGCGGTCACATTCGAACCTGCCAAAAGGACACCTCATGTCGCAATGCGCACGCAAGCCGACTCGCGCCCGGGTCGTGGCGGTGCTCGCCGCTTCACTGTTCTCTCTGGGCCTGCTGGCCCCTTCGGCATCTGCGAGCACCGTCGTAAGCCAGCCGAGCGAGGGGGGTTCCCTGCTCGGCAACATCTGCGAGATGGAGGATATCGGGTGGGGAGATGGGAAGGAGTCCTTCTCTTGCGAGCTCAATGACGTCGCTGGCTTGCTCTCCGGGCTCCTCGACCCCGTGTTCAATTTGACCTGCCTCAACCGCGAGACGAACGTCGTCATCTGCCGCGTCGACACGGACAAAGCGCCTGACAACACCCACGCTTCGGGAGAGGGCGCACGGGGGTGACGCGCACTCCGGTCACCGAGATGTAAGTGCTGCGCCAGTCCCTGCCCAGCGCGGTACCCCGCCGCAGTTCGTCCGCGGCGGGGTACCACCTGTCCGAACGTCCTGTCATGCCGCGGTGCGGACGCGCGTCCCAAGGCAACTGGTCACGATGCGTGCTGACTCCTGGGTGAAATCATCCGCCGTCGAAAGACGTCGAGCCGCCCTACCGGGGCCATCTAGACCGCCAGAGCCGGGGCGACCCAGCCGCGACGTTCCCGTTCATCCGAGGTCGTGCACGTGGCCCGCGAAGGTCCAGCCGGATGTCGCCGTTCGCAGACATTGCGCGTGAGTACTGGCCGTTGGAGGACACAGGTACCGATCTCGTCAGCAAGGGCGGGGACCCAGTTCATCGCGACCAGCCCAGCGGCCGACCACGTCGCGCGATGGGCCGAACGATTGATCAGTGGGCCTTGACCTGGCGAACCAGTGCGTCGACGTCGATCACAAGCCGCGGTCCGTCCGGGTTCTTGGAGTCTCGGATCCCGCCGAGGGTGCGCGCGATCTCGACACAGCCGTTACCGGTGTTCGAGAACGACGACTTCCGCCACCCATCGAGACGCTCAAGGGTGGGCATGGCGCTCCTCCATTGTCACGGCATTGCCGCAAGGCGCTGTTGAATCAGGTCCACCGTGTGGGCAGGAGACAACGCGACCTTGCCGAGCTGGTTCACCGTACGAGTATACCCGCTCGCCTGATCTTGATCCTGGACGTAGACGGCGCCGTTGACGAGTTCGACGCTTCACCTTGTCATCCGCATCCGCCAAGTGATGTTGGCAATGGCGAGCGGCTGGGGCATGATCGGGCTGGGCGCCTACGGCAGTGGTCCGGCTCACGCAGCGAGTGAGCCGGACCGTTCTGCTCGCTCAGGCTCTCGTCGTGATGGCGACAAAAGTCGCCCACGAGCCGGTAGGGAACCCGAGGATTGGACTCGCCAGAGCGAGCTTTGTGTCCCGAACACCGACTATCGCAGCCGCCGAGCCCACTTCAACGCAGCCGTTTTGCGCCTCGCTGAAGCTCGACTTGTGCCAGTTGCCTGCGGCAGCGAGGGCGGCAGCGGCGTCCTCGTACCTCATGTGATCACAACTCCTTTCTCATCCGTCGAATGAACGTTGGAGAGTCTGCCGGTTTGATGGCCTGCACACGCAGTCGGGCAAGTGCGTTGCGGTAGCGCATGATCTGCTCCGGCTCTTCGTAGTAGTAGCCCTTGACCTTCGTCTCCGCGAACACAGCGCCGGGATCGTTCTCCAACTCCGATGGGAACGTCAGCAGTGTGAACGTTCCTTCCACGCCAGTGTGCGCCCCAGCTGAGAAGGGCAACACCTGGATGTCGATGTTTGGCCGTTCGGCAAGCTCGATCAAACGGTTCGCCTGAGCACGCATCGACTCGGGTCCGCCGATGAGGCACCGCAGAGCGGCTTCGGACATGACTGCCCAGATTGCCGGTGCGTCACCATCGTCAAGGACTTCGTGCTGACGCCCCATACGTAGTTCAACTCGGCGATCGACGTCGGAGTCCTCACGGCCAGGCTCGCCTCCCCGGATGACCGCACGCGCGTAGTCCGGCGTTTGGAACAAGCCCGGCACCACGTGCGCGTCCCAGCTCTCGATCTGGACTGCACAGGACTCCAGGCCCAGGAAGAGGTTGAAGTAGTCGGGCACTGAGTCGCCGAGACCGATCCACCAGTCCGTGCCCTTCTTGGCCCGGGTCCGGAGTTCCAGCCAGAATTCGTAGCGCTCCGGCACGCCGTAGAGCTCCAGGAGCTTCTCCAACTCCAGCGGCCCGGGCAGCGAACGGCCGTTCTCGATGTGCCCGATGTTGGGCACGCTGCCACGGGTCACGCGGGCAGCGTCCTCGCGCGACAAGCCGTTGCGTTCACGCAGTTTGCGCAGCTCGAATGCGATCCAGCGCTTGAGCACCGTCGGACTGTTGGCTACCACTTCGATCCCTTCCACGCGCGGATGGGGACAGCTTGCCCGATACCCGATGATGTTGAGTTCACCCTATCGGACGACTGCCAAATGTAGCGTAATCCATTGTAGCGTCTGACTTGGGATCGGGACGGCTTGGATAGCGGAACGACCCTCCAGGGGACGCCTCGCTCGTGGGCGCCCATCCACCGCAGGGCGTCCCCTGGCCCAGCCTGAGCAGCACCTGGAGGCGTTATGTCAGCGGTGCGTTCGACTCCCGGCGGGCGGGTGGAGACCCCGTTCCGTCCGCCCGTCGGGGTTCCATCCCAGTTCTCGGCATCTCGTCCCCGCTTGTGCGGTCGCGTGGCACCCGCCTCCCGTGCCGCGCGCCCGAGCGGTGTGGATGCCGTCCCGGCCGGTCCGCGCGACCATCCCCCGACCGCCCTGACCATGCGGGCGCCGTCGTGCGGACCGGCCCCCTTCCTCTGGCGGCGGTCGTGATGCCCCACGCCCGCCGCCTGCCGTTGATCGCGCTGCTGAGCCGTCTGCGGTGGCAGCGCGACGCTGACCTCTGGACGGTCCGCTGCAGCGATGACCAGGGACGACATGCCCAAGTGCGAGTCGAGATCCGCGCCCT
>Ga0247823_10001149_pt1 | contig 22107 bp, 19 predicted proteins | sample 13C_PalmiticAcid_2_FD_192426 | JGI IMG/M metagenome (GOLD analysis project Ga0247823, IMG submission 192426) | Soil microbial communities from agricultural site in Penn Yan, New York, United States - 13C_PalmiticAcid_Day30 | ecosystem: Environmental > Terrestrial > Soil > Agricultural land... | reverse complement strand
GCGAGGACGCGGCCATGGCCTGGTCGAGGTAGCGCAGGCCCTTGTCGACCTGGCCGAGGGTGATGTTCGCCAGCCCGGCCCTGGACAGCGCGGCCAGTTCGAGGTCCGGATCGGCCAGGCGCCTGGCCAGTGCCAGCGCGGACTCGGCGTGCTCGGCCGCGACGGCTGGGTCGAGGCACCGCTCGGCAACGGCCAGGTCGAGGTAGCCCAGTTCCGCGATGTCGGCCTGGTCGGCCAGCAGGTGTTCGGCCCTGGCCAGCCAGCCCTCCGCGGCGGGCTCGTTGCCGTGCACGGCGGAGTATTCGTGGGCCAGCCACAGGGCGATCCGCACCGCGCTCGGCAGGTCCGTCGCGCGTCGGAACAACGCGTAGGCCCTGATCCGAGCGTCGATGGCCTCGGCGGGACGGTCCAGCCACCACAGCGCCCTGGCCAGCCCGTCGAGGGCGGCGGCGGTGGTCTCGGTCGCCAGCGCGGCCTCGAATCGGCCGCGGGCGAGGTCCCATGCCCCCTCCGACATGGCCCGCTCACCCGCGGCGACCAGGTCCGGCACCGCCGGGTCGACCCCGCGCATGCCGTGATGGTGGCACGGCGCCACGGCAGGCGACAGGGTCTTGGGGAACCAACCCGGCACCGGCGGCGGGGCGGGTTGGGGGACCCGGTGAAAAGGCGTTTTCGGGTGTGTGTAGAGTTCTAATTACCGACGCGGGGTGGAGCAGCTCGGTAGCTCGCTGGGCTCATAACCCAGAGGTCGCAGGTTCAAATCCTGTCCCCGCTACAAAGGTTGAGGGCCAGTCCATTGGGACTGGCCCTTTGCTTTATGTCCATGTTGGACTGTGTGGCATGATCCCGTGGGTCGGCACCTTGCGATACCTACCTACGTAGGTAATCGGATAACGGGTCATAACGCTTTTCCCAGTATGGGGGACATCTAAGCGTGATCTGCGGCACATTTGCGACAAGATTGGCGCCCTGCCCCGATTACAGTTGATCGCCGAAGCTGCGCCGAATGGGTATTGGCGTTAACAGCGAGGCCACTCATTTGGGTTAGCGGAACAGGTCAGTCCTGTTGAGACTGTCGCCGCTTGGGCCGGACGGGGCCGCTGACTTGGGCTGTTCGGTCGCGTCCGATGGTGGACATCGATTTAGTTTAATGATCAGCCATTGTGGACTCACCGACCAGGCCACTGTGGACAGCGGGCCGTTGGCGTGGGACCGTGGTGGGGTGTCTGAATTGAATGCAACCGCCGCCGCGCTTCTCGGTCTGCTGCACGAAGGTGCGCAGACCGGTGGCCAGCTCGTGTCCGCCGCCCGCGAACGCTTCGGCTCGTTTTTCAGTGTCACGCGCAGCCAGGTCTATCGGGAGCTGCCCGCGCTCGCCGACAGCGGACTCGTCCGCCTCGGCAAGCAGGGGCCGCGCTCGAGCCAGCAGTACGTGATCACCGCAGCGGGCAAGAAGGCGTTCAAGGCGTGGCTGGGCGGCGAGCCCGGCCCTGACCACCTGCGCAGTCCACTGATCCTGCGCCTGGTGCACGCCAGCACGCTGACATCCAAGCAGCGGGTCGCGCTGATCGACTCGGCCAAGGTTGTCTACAACGGTGAGCACGAGTCGCTCAAGCTGGTCGCCAAGACCGCTGAGGACCCCTACGAGAAGGCGATCGCCGAGTTCGGCGTGGCGCGGGCCAAGGCCGTGCTGAAGCTGCTGGACTCGATCCCCAAGGCCTGACCGGCGCAGCGGCGGCGTTCGCGTCCGCGTAATCTTTCTCGACGTGAACCTGGACGTCGCCGCTGACCTGAAGGACCTCTCCGCCACGCTCGGCAGTGTCGAGGCGGTGATGGACCTCGAAGGGCTGCGTGCGCAGATCGCCGACCTGGAAGAACAGGCCGCGCGTCCGGACCTCTGGGACGACCCGGAGTCCGCCCAGAAGGTCACCAGCCAGCTCTCGCACCGGCAGTCCGAACTGCGCAAGGTGGAGGAGCTGCGCTCCCGCCTCGACGACCTGCCCGTCATGTACGAGCTGGCCGATGAGGACGGCGGCGACGCCGACGCGACCGCGGAGGCCGACGCCGAGCGGGAACGCCTGCGCGGGGACATCTCCTCCCTTGAGGTGCGCACGCTGCTGTCCGGTGAGTACGACGAGCGCGACGCGCTCATCACCATCCGGTCCGAGGCCGGTGGCGTCGACGCCGCCGACTTCGCCGAGATGCTGATGCGCATGTACCTGCGCTGGGCCGAGCGCCACGGCTACCCGACCGACGTCTACGACACGTCCTACGCCGAAGAGGCGGGCATCAAGTCGACGACGTTCAAGGTCACCGCGCCCTACGCCTACGGCACCCTGAGTGTCGAGCAGGGCACCCACCGGCTGGTGCGCATCTCGCCGTTCGACAACCAGGGTCGCAGGCAGACGTCGTTCGCCGCGGTCGAGGTCGTGCCCCAGGTGGAGACGACCGACCACGTCGAGATCGAGGAAAAAGACCTGCGCGTCGACGTGTACCGCGCGTCCGGTCCGGGTGGACAGGGCGTCAACACCACCGACTCGGCGGTCCGACTGACCCACATCCCCACCGGCATCGTGGTGTCCTGCCAGAACGAGCGCTCGCAGCTGCAGAACAAGGCGTCGGCCATGGTCGTGCTGCAGGCGAAGCTGCTCGAACGCCGCAGGCAGGAGGACCAGGCCAAGATGGACGCCCTCAAGGACTCCTCCAGCGGGTCGTGGGGCAACCAGATGCGGTCCTATGTGCTGCACCCGTACCAGATGGTCAAGGACCTGCGCACGGAGTTCGAGGTCGGCAACCCGTCGGGGGTGCTCGACGGTGATATCGACGGTTTCCTCGAGGCCGGGATCCGCTGGCGCCGTACCCAGTAGTAGCGGACCGTGCACGCACCGTCACCTGCGGAAATGATTACGCGAGGCGAAGCAACAGGTGCATAACGAGCGCGGGTAGACTCGCGCACCGTGATCCGCCTCGAACAGGTTTCCAAGGTCTACAAGACCTCCACGCGCCCCGCCCTGGAGAACGTGTCGGTCGAGATCGACAAGGGCGAGTTCGTCTTCCTCATCGGCCCGTCGGGGTCGGGGAAGTCGACGTTCCTGCGCCTGTTGCTGCGCGAGGAGGTCCCCAGCAAGGGCCGGGTCTACGTGGCCAACTTCGACGTCGCGCGGATGGCGCGGCGCCGGGTGCCGCGGCTGCGGCAGTCCATCGGCTGTGTCTTCCAGGACTTCCGGCTGCTGCAGAACAAGACCGTCGCGGAGAACGTCGCGTTCGCGCTGGAGGTCATCGGCAAGCCTCGGCACACCATCAAGAAGGTCGTGCCCGAGGTGCTGGAGCTGGTCGGCCTCGAGGGCAAGGCCGAGCGCATGCCGTCGGAGCTGTCCGGCGGTGAGCAGCAGCGTGTCGCGATCGCGCGGGCCTTCGTCAACCGGCCGCTGATGCTGCTGGCCGACGAGCCGACCGGAAACCTGGACCCGGACACGAGCCAGGACATCATGCTTCTGCTGGAGCGCATCAACCGCACCGGCACCACCGTCCTCATGGCCACGCACGACCACTCCATCGTGGACTCGATGCGCCGCCGCGTCGTCGAACTCGACCTCGGCCGCGTCCTGCGCGACGACGCCCGCGGCGTCTACGGCGTCGGCCGCTGATCCCGAGCCACCTGCCCCCAACGACGAGGAACACCACCCCCGATGCGTGCCAGCTTCGTGTTCAGCGAGGTCCTCACCGGCCTTCGCCGGAATATCACGATGACCATCGCCATGATCATCACGACCGCCATCTCGCTGTTCCTGCTCGGCGGTGGCCTGCTGATCGTGCGCATGATCGACAACACCCAGGAGCTCTACCAGGACAAGGTCGAGGTCAGCGTCTACCTGACCAACGACGTGTCCGCGACCGACAAGACCTGCACGGCTGACCCGTGCAAGGGCCTGCGGTCCGCCCTGGAGAGCGACCCCGCGGTCGACGCGGTCCAGTTCGAGAACCGTGAGCAGGCCTTCGAGCGCTTCAAGCGCATCTTCGAGGCCCAGCCGGAACTGGTGAAGCTGGCCCGCCCGGAGGCGCTGCCCGCCTCCTTCCGGGTCAAGCTCAAGGACCCGGACCGCCCCGAGGTGATCACCCAGGCCTACAGCGGCCGCGCGGGCATCGACACCATCGCCGACCAGAACGAATTCCTGGAACGCTTCTTCAGCGCTCTCAACGGAGTCCGCACCGGCGTGTTCTTCGTGGCGGGCATCATGGCCATCGCGGCACTGCTGCTGATCTCGAACACGGTGCAGCTGTCGGCGTTCACCCGCAAGACAGAGGTCGGCATCATGCGACTGGTGGGTGCGACCCGGTGGTACACCCAGCTCCCCTTCCTCCTGGAAGCAGTGGTCACCGGCCTGGTCGGTGCGATCGTCGCCATCGGACTCCTCGTCGTCGGCAAGATGGCCTTCGCCGACGACGTCCTGCGGGATCCGATCGAGGCAGGCGTCGTCAGCTCGATCGGTGCGTCCGACATCGCCTTCGTGACCCCGATCCTGATGCTGATCGCCATCGTGATCTCGGCCATCACCGGCTATGTCACCCTGCGCCTGTACGTGCGGACGTAATGGCGAGGGAACGCGGCCAGAAAGTGATCGTGTCCAACCGCAAGGCACGGCACGACTACGCGATCGTCGACACCTACGAGGCAGGCATGGTCCTGTTGGGGACCGAGGTCAAGAGCCTGCGTGAAGGCCGGGCCTCGCTGGTCGACGCCTTCGCGACGGTCGACGACGGTGAGATCTGGCTGCGCAATGTCCACATCCCTGAGTACTTGCAGGGAACGTGGACCAACCACGAGCCCCGGCGGTCGCGCAAACTGCTGCTGCACAAGGCCGAGATCCTGCGCCTGATCGGCAAGATCAAGGAAAGCGGTCTGAGCCTGGTGCCGCTATCGATGTACTTCAAGGACGGCAAGGTCAAGGTCGAACTGGCGTTGGCGAAGGGCAAGAAGTCCTACGACAAGCGCCAGGACCTGGCCAAACGAGACGCGAACCGCGAGATGACGAAGGCGCTCGGCCGCGCGCTGAAAGGCCGAGGCTAGACTTTCCCCAGGTCAATCACGCCTGCGCGATCGGGGCCGCAGCGGCGTCTGGGGAACTGGGGTTTGTCATGCGCTTGGCTTCTCGGCTGCGTGCCGTGGTGTCAGTAGTGGCGTTGGCGGGTGCGGTGGTCGTGGCGGCCGCGGTGCCCGCGTCGGCGGCGACGACGGTGTTGAAGGACTTGGCGTGGAGCGCGCCGGAGGTCGACGCGACCGGCGGCGCCGCGAGCAACACGTTGACCTTCACAGTGAACTACCTGCCGTCGTTGCGGTACGTGAAGGTCGGATTGGTGAGCCCCACCGGGGCCATGTTCGAACCGCAGTACTCCATCGGGTTCGACAGGGATTCGATTGGCTCACCGATGTGGGCCAGGCTGATCTCCAGTGACGGGGTGTCGGCGAAGTATCAGGCCGACTTCCCGGTTCCGAAGTTCGCTCCGGGCGACACCGCCCAGTGGAAAGTGACCGCCGTCGGCGACGCCGAACTGCCGCCCTCGATCACCTATGGGTTCACGGCGAAGTCCGTCCCGGACACGACTGCGCCCGGCCTGGATTCCATCACCGCGGCTGACAGCGCCTACCTCACCAACGACGGTCCACAGACCGCGTCCTACACGCTCAAGCTCACCGAATCCGGAGCCGGAGTCAAGCGGATCGCGATCACCGCGACGGGCCCTGGCGGTGTGATCGCCAAGCGGGTCATAGGGCCGCCTCCTCCGTCCAAGCCGTTGCCGTCGCCAATCCGGCTGTCGCTGCCGATCCCGTCGGGGATGGTGGGTACGTGGACAATCACCAAGGTCGAGCTGGTCGACATGCTGGACAACGTGCGGGTTCTGGACGCGTTGTCCGAGGCGCCGGTCGCCTTCACCGACAACGCCGACATCGCGATCTCCGAGGCCGGGTTCACACCGAACCCGGTCGACAACTGGCGCAGCGACCAGCACGTCGCCTTCACCGCCAAGCTCGCGTCAGCCTCGCCGATCACCAAGGTCGTGCCGACCGTCAGCGCGCCGTGTGTCGCGGCCGAGCCGGTGCTGGCGGGCAGTGGTGTCACCATCGACGTCACGATCCCGAAGGGCGTGTACAGCTGCGACATGTCCGGTCTCGCCGTGTACGACCAGGCTGGTCACGTCAGCGTCGGCGGCCCGCGCCACCACGCGACGCCGTTCGCCGTGCTGTCCCGGATGGCCGGTTCCGGTCCCGAACTGCGCGGGGTCACTGTGAACGCGACCACCGTGAACTGGCGCGCGTGGAACACCATCCATGTCACGCTCGACGTGCACTCGTGGGGTCCCGGGGTGACCGGCGCGAAGGTCGGCATCGGCGGCACCGAGAAGACCGTCGCGGTGGAGAGCCTGCTGGACGGCAAGGTTGTCGTACCGGTTGACGTCCAGGTCACCGACATCGGGCGCACCGAACTCCAGGTGTCCGCCCGGATCTGGGACGCGGCGGGCATCGAGGCATCGCCGTCCGCGCCGATCCCGTCGATCAAGGTCGACTATCCGGAGGGCCTTGGCGCATTCGTGCCGACCGGGCCAGGCAGGCTGTGGGACAGCCGGGTCTCGTGGCCCAGGGCGCTCGGCCCTGGCCAGTCGATCAAGCTCAGCCCCGTGGGCCCGTCCGAGATGACGGCCGCGGTTCTCAACGTGACCGTCGTCAACCCCAGCGCGAGCAGCTTCCTCACGGTGTGGCCCGCGGGACTGCCCCGGCCGACGGCGTCGAGCCTGAACTACACGGCGGGCCAGACCGTGTCGAACCTGGTCACCGTCCCAGTCGGACCGGACCGGCGGGTCGAGTTCTACAACCACGCGGGCGACACCGACATCGCGGTAGACGTGGTCGGCTACTACGTGAATGGCACGTACTCGTCGTGGGAGCGGCCCGCGCTTCAGTTCGGCGTCTGGCCGCAGACCAGGGCGTGGGACTCACGGAACTCCGGCGGTCCGCTGCCACACGGGACTGAGCGGGTCGTGGACCTCGGCGACGTCGGCCGGACCTCGCCGAAGGCGGTCGTGCTGAACCTGACCGTCACGGGCACCACCGCTCCTGGATATGTCACGGTATGGGGCGAGGGCAGCAGGCCTGCCACGTCGAACATCAACTTCCCGGCCGGCTGGACGGGGTCCAACCAGGTGATCGTCCCGGTCGGGCCGGACGGGAAGGTTCGGGTCTACAACCACGGCGGTTCGGCTGACGTGGTCATCGATGTCGTTGGCTTCTACCGGTCGATCCCGGGCGAGGTGACTGAGGGCCTGCTCAAGCCGGTGACCCCGCGCAGGCTGATGGACACCCGCGCCGACTTCCCGCTGCGCACCCAATACACCCGACTGCTCAGCGTCTCCGACCTGCCGTCCAACGCCTTCGCCCTCGTGCTCAACGTGACAGCCACTGGTTCGACCGACGCGAGTTACCTGACGGTGTGGCCCAACGGGTCGTACCGGCCAGGAACGTCGAGTTTGAACTTCCCGGCGGGCCGGACGGTGCCCAACCACGTGACCGTGCCGGTGGTGAACGGCGAGGCGCTGATCTACAACCACTGGGGTGACACCCACGTGATCGTGGATCTGCTCGGCTACTACGTGCGGTAGCCCCCGCTCGCTCAGGGCGAACACGTTTCGGAAACAAAGGCACACTCCCAGAGGTTGAGCTAGTCAGACTCAACTTTGGGAGTGTGATCGGAAATGTCCGAGGCCCTGACGCTGCCGGTGCTGCCACTGGACGACACCGTCCTGCTGCCCGGCATGGTCGTCCCCATCCACCTGACCGGCTCCGACAACGCCGCCGAGGCGCGGGCCGCTGTCGAAGCCGCACAAGCCGGGACCGAGCCCGCCAGGGTCGTTCTCGTTCCACGTCTGGATGGCAAGTATGCCTCCGTCGGCACCCTGGCCGTCGTCGAGCAGGTTGGGCGGCTGCCTGGGGGTGACCTGGCCGCTGTGGTCCGGGGCACTGGCCGGGTCCGGATCGGGGCGGGCACGACTGGCCCCGGGGCCGCGCTCTGGGTGCAGGTCGAGACCGCTGACGAGGCGGTCACCGACGAAGCCAGGGAACTCGCCCGCGACTACAAGGGGCTGGTCACCAACATCCTGCAGCAGCGGGGTGCGTGGCAGGTGGTCGACACCGTCAACCAGATCGATGACCCGGCCACGCTTGCCGACATGGCCGGGTACGCGCCGTACCTGACCGACGAGCGCAAGGTCTGGCTGCTGGAGACGACCGACGTGGCCGCCCGGCTCCAGAAGCTCCTGGAGTGGGGCAAGGAGCACTTGGCCGAACTCGACGTCGCCGAGACGATTCGCAAGGACGTCAAGGAGGGGATGGAGAAGCAGCAGCGGGAGTTCCTGTTGCGGCAGCAGCTTTCCGCCATCCGCAAGGAACTCGCCGAGCTTGACGGCAAACCGGCGTCCGAGGAGCAGGACTATCGGGCGCGGGTCGGGCAGGCCGATCTTCCTGAGAAGGTCCGCGACGCTGCTCTGTCCGAAGTGGACAAGTTGGAGCGGACATCCGAGCAGTCTCCCGAGGTGGGCTGGATCCGGACCTGGCTCGACACCGTCCTTGAACTGCCGTGGAACGACCGGACCGAGGACGCCTACGACATCCCAGGCGCGCGGGCGATTCTCGACGCCGACCATGCTGGGCTTGATGACGTGAAGGACCGCATCATCGAGTACTTGGCCGTGCGCAAACGGCGCGACGAGCGTGGGTTGGGCATCGTCGGTGGGCGACGCAGTGGGGCCGTTCTCGCGCTCGCCGGACCGCCCGGGGTCGGCAAGACCTCGCTCGGTGAATCAGTCGCGCGGGCCATGGGGCGGAAGTTCGTCCGGGTCGCGCTCGGTGGTGTGCGGGACGAGGCCGAGATCCGCGGTCACCGGCGCACCTATGTCGGCGCGCTGCCCGGTCGGATCGTGCGGGCGATCGCCGAGGCCGGGTCGATGAACCCGGTGGTGCTGCTCGACGAGATCGACAAGGTCGGCTCCGACTACCGGGGCGACCCGACGGCCGCGCTGCTGGAGGTGCTCGACCCGGCGCAGAACCACACGTTCCGGGACCACTATCTGGAGGTCGAGCTCGATCTGTCCGATGTGGTCTTCCTGGCCACGGCGAACGTCATCGAGTCGATCCCGGCGCCGCTGCTCGACCGGATGGAACTCGTCCGGCTCGACGGCTACACCGAGGACGAGAAGGTCACCATCGCCGCCGACCACCTGCTGCCCCGACAGCTGGAGCGGGCCGGGCTGACGGCGGAGGAGGTCGCGGTCGACGAGTCGGCGCTGCGGCTGCTGGCCGGGGAGTACACCCGTGAAGCCGGGGTGCGTCAGCTGGAGCGGTCCATCGCGCGCATCCTGCGGAAAGTCACCGCGAAACTGGCGCTCGGCGAGTCCGTCCTGCCCCTGAAAGTCACCGCGGACGACCTGCGGGCCTACCTCGGCAGCCCGAAACACACGCCGGAGTCAGCCGAGCGCACCTCGGTCCCCGGGGTGTCGACCGGGCTGGCGGTGACCGGCGCGGGCGGTGACGTCCTGTTCGTGGAGGCCTCGCTGGCCGACAAGGACACCGGGTCGGCCGGGGTCACGCTGACCGGGCAACTGGGCGACGTGATGAAGGAGTCCGCCCAGATCGCGCTGTCCTACCTGCGGTCACACGGCCCTGAGCTGGGACTTCCGGTCGCCGAACTGGCCGAGCGCGGCGTGCACGTGCACGTCCCGGCGGGCGCGGTGCCCAAGGACGGGCCGAGCGCGGGCGTCACCATGACCACGGCCCTGGCCTCCCTGCTGTCGGGTAGGCCGGTGCGGTCGGACGTGGCGATGACCGGCGAGGTCTCGCTGACCGGGCGGGTGCTGCCCATCGGCGGGGTCAAGCAGAAACTGCTGGCCGCGCACCGGGCCGGAATCACCACGGTCCTGCTTCCCAAGCGAAATGAACCGGACCTGGACGACGTGCCGGAGTCCGTTCGCGAGGCGCTTACCGTCCATTTGGTCGGCGACGTTCGGGAAGCACTGGCCCTGGCGTTGGAGCCCGCTGTCGCGCAAACGCTTGTCGCGTGAACTAGCTGGCACTATGCGTAGAGGCTATAGTTGTCTCTAATTCTGGCAATGCCGCTCGGAATAGCGGGACTTCCTGGTTCGCTCAGTTCATAGAATCCCGCTGAATGGTCGTTCCTCACAGGTAACTGCTAGCGGTACCCGGCGTTCGCGTGATTATTCTTCGAATACGTTCGCGCGAACGTCGAATACCCCTGCTTCTCCGCCGGTCGCCCACAACCGCGACCGGCGGAGACCCCTGCACTGAGGGAGACCTTCGATGGCACAGGTTCGCGCGAGCCGGGCTCTGCTCGGCTTGATCGCAGCGACAGCGATGGCGGTGGGCTTCTCGTCGCCCGCCGTCGCCGCGGAAGGCACCGTGCTCGGCGCCGATCGCGCCGACGCGGTGAAAGACAGCTACATCGTGGTGGTCAAGGACAGCGCGGCGCCGAGATCGGCGTCGGCCAGAACCGCCTCCACCCTGACCGCCAAGTACGGCGGGACGGTGACGGTCGCCTGGCAGCACGCGGTCAATGGGTTCGCCGCCAGGATGACCCCGGGCCAGGCGCGCAGGCTCGCCGCCGACCCGGCGGTCGCGCTCGTCGAGCAGGACGCCCAGGTCAAGATCGCCGAGGACCAGGTCAACCCGCCGTCGTGGGGCCTGGACCGCGTCGACCAGCGCAACCTCCCGCTGGACAGCAAGTACAGCTTCGGCACCCGCGCGGCCAACGTGACCGCGTACATCATCGACACCGGTGTCCGCACCACGCACGCCACCTTCGGCGGCCGCGCGACCTGGGGCACCAACACCGTCGACACCAACAACACCGACTGCCACGGCCACGGCACCCACGTCGGGGGCACCGTCGGCGGCGCCGAGTACGGCGTGGCCAAGGGCGTGAAGGTCGTCGCGGTCAAGGTGCTCAACTGCGCGGGCTCCGGTACCAACACCGGGGTGATCAGCGGCGTGGAGTGGGTGACCAGGAACGCCGTCAAACCCGCCGTGGCCAACATGAGTCTCGGCGGCGGCGCGTCGACCACCGTCGACACCGCGGTGCGCAACTCGATCGCCGCGGGCATCACCTACGCGCTGGCATCCGGCAACGACAACGCCACCGGCTGCAACTCCTCGCCCGCCAGGGTGACCGAGGGCATCACCGTCAACGCGACCGATCGCAACGACGCGCGCGCCAGCTTCTCCAACTACGGCACCTGCACCGACATCTTCGCCCCTGGCGTCGGCATCACGTCGTCCTGGATGACCAACGACACCGCGACGAACTCGATCAGCGGCACGTCGATGGCCACCCCGCACGTGGCGGGCGCGGCGGCGGTGTGGCTGGCCAACCGGCCGAGTGACACCCCGGCGCAGGTCCAGGCGGGCCTCATCGCCGCGGCGACGCCCAACAAGGTCACCAATCCCGGCACGGGCTCGCCCAACCGCCTGCTCTACATCGACCCAGGCACCCAGACGACCCCGGTCGCGCTGCCCAGCCCCGGCGACCAGACCGGCAAGGTCGGTGTGTCGACCAGCGTGAAGCTGAACGCGACCGGTGGCACTGGCCCGTACACGTGGACCGCGTCCGGTCTGCCCGCTGGCGTCACCCTCGGGTCGAGCAGCACCAACGCGGTCGCCGCCGAGGGCACCCCGACCGCCGCGGGCGCGGCGTCGGTCTCGGTGACGGTCAAGGACAGCGCGGGCACCTCGGCGACGGCCAGTTTCAAGTGGACGATCGAGGGCGCTGCCCAGCTCACGCTGCCCAACCCGGGCGACCAGACCGGCAAAGTCGGCAGCGACACCGGTCTGAAGCTCGTGGTCTCCGGCGGTACCGGCCCCTACACCTGGACCGCCACGGGTTTGCCCGCCGGGATCTCGCTGGAGCCCGGCACCTCTGACGTCGCCCTGATCGGCGGCACGCCGACGGCAGGCGGGACCAACACGGTCACCGTCTCCGTCAAGGACAGCGCGGGCACCTCGGCCACGGTCAGTTTCAAGTGGACGATCGAGGGCGGCGGGGGGGAGCTGACGCTGCCCAACCCGGGCGACCAGACGGGCACTGTCGGCACTGAGACTGGTGTGAAGCTCGTTGTCTCGGGCGGCACCGGTCCGTTCACGTGGACGGCCACCGGCCTGCCTGCGGGGATCTCGCTGGAGCCCGGCACCACTGACGTCGCGCTGATCGGCGGCACGCCGACGGCGGGTGGGACCCACGCGGTCACCGTGACGGTCAAGGACAGCGCGGGCGCGACGGGTTCGGCATCGTTCACCTGGACCATCCAGGGCGGTGGCGGAGAGCTGACGCTGCCCAACCCGGGTAGCCAGACCGGCGACGTCGGGATCGAGACCGGCGTGAAGCTGGTCGTCACCGGCGGCACCGGCCCGTACACGTGGTCGGCGACCGGCCTCCCCGCGGGCGTCTCCGTCCAGCCGGGCACCACCGATGTCGTGGTCATCTCCGGCACACCCACGGCGGCGGGCGTCAACAACGTGACCGTGACCGTCCGGGACAGCCAGGGCGCCACCGGATCCACGTCGTTCACCTGGACGATCAAGGGCGGCGGCGGTGACCCGACGATCACCAACCCGGGTGACCAAAACGGCAAGGTCGGCGTCGATGTCAGCCTGCAGCTCGCCGCGAGCGGCGGGACCGCGCCGTACACGTGGTCGGCGTCCGCGCTGCCCACCGGTCTGTCGGTCAGCAACGACGGCCTGGTCACCGGCAAGCCCACGACCGCGGGCACCTATCAGACCAGCGTGGTCGTCACCGACTCCGCGGGCAAGGCGGCCAAGGCGGGCTTCGTCTGGACCATCACCGACGGCGGCAGCTGCACGCCGGGCCAGAAGCTGACCAACCCCGGCTTCGAGTCCGGCGCGACCGGCTGGACGGCGTCGGTGAACGTCATCGGGCAGCACGCGAACTCGGGCAAGCCCGCGCACGCGGGGACCTACAGCGCCTGGCTGGGTGGCTGGGGTTCGGTGAGCAACGAGTACGTGAGCCAGAGCGTCACCGTCCCGGCCGGATGCGGCACCTATCGGCTGTCGTTCTGGCTCTACGCGGACACCGACGAGTGGGAGGACGTCGCCTACGACAAGCTGACCGTCACCGCGGGCAACACGATGCTCGGCTCCTTCTCCAACCTCGACGCGGGCGGATACCGGCAGGTCAGCTATGACCTCGCCCAGTTCGCGGGCCAGACCGTGTCGGTCCGGTTCGCCAGCTCCGAGGACAGCAACCTGCAGACCTCGTTCCTGGTGGACGACGTCACGCTCGACGCGAGCTGACCGAGGCGGGGCGGCGGGCCACGGCCCGCCGCCCCGTGTCAGGACCGTTCGAGGAAGGTCAGCACCGCGCGGACGCGGCGGTGTTCCTCGCTGCTGGGCTCCAGGCCCAGCTTGGAGAAGATGTTGCCCACGTGCTTCTCCACCGCGCCGTCAGAGACGGTCAGCGTCTTGGCGATGGCCACATTGGACAGTCCCTGGGCCATCAGGCCGAGCACCTCGCGCTCGCGGGGTGTCAGCAGATCGATGGGATTGCGTCGCCCTCGTGCCATGAGCTGAGCGATCACCTCCTGGTCGATGCACGTGCCGCCCCCGGCGACCCGGCGCACCGCGTCGACGAACTCCGCGACGTCGGCCACGCGCTCCTTGAGCAGGTAGCCGACCCCGCCCGCGCCGCCCGCGAGCAGCTCCACCGCGTAGCGCTCCTCGACATACTGGGAGAGCACCAGCACAGGCAGGCCCGGCAGCTCGGCCCGCGCCCGCAGCGCGGCGCGCAGGCCCTCGTCGGTGAAGCTCGGCGGCATCCGCACGTCCACGATCGCCAGGTCAGGGCGGTGTTCGGTGACGGCGGTGAGGAGGCTGTCGCCGTCATCGACCGCCGCCACGGTCTCGATTCCCTCGTCGGCGAGCAGGCGGGTCACGCCCACTCGCAACAGCACGGAGTCCTCGGCGATCACCACACGCACGGCAGATCGGCCCTGATCACTGTCGGCCCGCCGAGCGGGCTCACCACGGTCATCACACCGTCAATCGTGGCAGCGCGGTCAGCCAGGCCGGACAGCCCACCCCCGGGGCGCACGTCCGCGCCGCCCACGCCGTTGTCGGTGATCTCGACGACGACCTCGTCGCCCATCGACCGCGTCTCCCGCCAGACCCGGACCGTGGCCGACTCGGCCTGGGCGTGCTTGGCGATGTTGGTGAGCGTCTCGCCGACGATGAAGTACGCCGTGCTCTCCACCGCCGCGGGCGGACGCGGCTCGACGTCCACCGTCACCTCGACCGGCACCGGGCACTTCGCGGCCAGGGAGGAGAGGGCCGCGTCGAGCCCGCGGTCGCCCAGGACCGCCGGATAGATGCCGCGGGCCAGGTCGCGCAGCTCGGCCACGGCCAGCTTCGCGTCGGCGTGCGCCTCGTTGATCAGCGCGCGCGCCAGTTCCGGGTCGGCGTCGAGCTTGCCCTTGGCCCGGCCCAGGCCCATGGCCACGGCGACCAGCCGCTGCTGCGCCCCGTCGTGCAGGTCACGCTCGATCCGGCGCCGCTCGGCCTCGGCCGCGTCGACACCCCGGGCCCGGGACGCCTGCAGGCGTTCGGCCTTGGCGGTCAGGTCGGCCGTGCGGTCCGGCCCGAGCATCGCCACCGCCAACTGCGAGTGCAGCCAGGCGTAGCGCGGGGCGACCCAGAGGGCCAGCGGGACCAGCGGGATGCTGGCGAGGCCGAGGGCGAAGCCGATGATCGACAGCGGGAACTCGAGCATCAGGTAGGTGAAGTCCCGCCAAGTCCGGCGGTCGGTGAGCAGGGTCCGCCACTGGCGCAGGAACGGCTCGTCGGGGTTGCTGAGCACCGGCTCCGGGGGCAGGTCGGCCCCGGTCAGCGTCCGCGTCCAGAAGCGGTGGGCGTTGCCGAACGCCCTGGCCATGGCGGCCGCGGCGACCAGCAGGAACACGCCGACCCAGATCACCACGGTGCCGACGCCGACGCACATGAAGACGACGGTGGTGAGGAAGGTGACCAGGCTCAGCGGGAACGCGCCCAGCAGGTAGGCCACCGCCGCCGCCGGATGCGGATACTGCCGCTCGCTCACATCACACCCCCTGCCACCAGTGTCCGCTCACCATCGACCGACCGCGGCGACGGGCCCAGCATCATCCGGGCGAACCGAGCGTGCGCCGCCCCCATGCCCTTGGTCAACACCAGCGTCCCCGCCAGCAGCGCCAGCCCCACCAGCGCGAACGGCAGCGCCTCGAACGTCGAGTCCACCACGATCCACGGGTGGTTCCAGTCCCACATGCGGTACTCCCCGCCCGGCAGGTACCGGAAGTACACCGGAAGCGCGAACAGCCCCAGCGACGTCGACCACGCGGCCACCATGACCGAGAACTCGGCGATCCCGATCGGCAGCAAAAGCACGAAGTACGTCAGCGACTTCCAGGTCGCCGGGTCCTTGACCCTGGCCTGCCACCGCTTGGTCGCGGGCAGCGGCTCATGCGGCATCGCGATATAGGTGTCGAGCAGCGCGTAGACCCTGGCCCGCTCCACCTGCCCGCCGACCCGGCACAGGATGATCGCCAAGGCCAGCAGCGGCAGGCCCACCCACACCACCGCGGTCCCGATCCCGACGCTGAACAGCACCGCGAACGTGACGAACGCCCCGATCCCCACCACCAGATTCATCACCAGGTACACCAGCGAACCCACCACCGGCGGCCGCGGCCGCGTCCCGTCGACGTTGATCGTGGTTGTCATGTCCTCCCCCTCCATCGGCATGTGAACAGCCTGGCTTTCCGGCGGGGTGTGGACCATGGGGGACGCCACCGGGCCGGGGGTAGGGCTAGCCCCACCAAACCCGCTCGACGGACGGGCTAAGCTAGGTGGGTAACAGTCCACAACCAGGGGGTGAACGGTTTCGACTCTGGACGTTGATTCAGGGGAAGCGTGCCGGTGCAGGCGAGATGGCCACCGTAAGCGTCGCTCGCAAACCAATAAGCGCCGAAACTAACGTTCGCGCTGACTACGAACTCGCTGCCTAAGTAGCGGTTCGGGTCTGTCGGTTCAGGGATGCCTCCGCCCTGGGTCCCGGCATCAGCTAGGAGGACTACCGCCGGTCTCGGCTACGGGGATCGGTTGGGAAGCAAACAGTGGCTGGGCCCGTCACACCGGCTTGTTCGCGTGACCGGTGGGGTCAAGTAGAGACAGTGCGGACTGCGCACGGAGAAGCCCTGATGAAGCGACAGAGGACCCGGGTTCGATTCCCGGCACCTCCACAAATGCGTTACCGCTCGAACCACTGGGGTCGGGACCGATACATCGGTCTCGGCCCCTTGGTCGACGTGTGTCTGCCGAAGGCCCAGACCACGTCGGCCATCGTTATCTTCTGGGGCGCTGGCGCCGCGTGTTGCGATGCAGCGTGACCCATGGTCCGAGAGGGACCGCAGGGTTCTTAACCGAGCGCGTCTCGGGCTGTTGCGACTTTGATCACCAGCCTGCGGGGATTGTCCTTCACGGGCTGGAAGCCATACTTCTGGTAGAACGACGCGGCCGTGTCATCGATCGCATCAACCACGATCAGACGACCAGACGCAACATCGGCCGCCTCGATCAGCCTGCTCAGAGCATCGTGGAGCAGGTCGCCGCCTAGGCCCTGACCATGCAAGGTCTGATCTAGGGCGAGCTTGGCCAGCAAGTAACCGGGTATGACGGCGAGACCGGACGCAAGACTGCTGGACACCTCGTCTCGCCTCACCGTGTGGGGGGTGATCGCGTAGTAGGCCACCACACGATCACTTCCCATACCAGTCCACACATAGGTTCGAGCTGTCCCGCGCTTGGAAGCGTTCAAGGCATGGCCCGACAGCCAGTCGTTCAGGTCGGGTACGCCGCAGTCGAACTCGTGGAGAACATGCTGTTCGTGCAGTGATGCAGATGTCCACTCGGTCACTTGCGCACGTACCTCCGGTCACGCTGACCGAGTCGTGTCAAGGCGGGTGCAGAGTCGGCGGTGTCGAGTGCTGCCAGCAGCATGTCGAACTGCTCGGCCGGCATGATGGTGACGTCGGCGCGCGCCAAGATGTCGTCGGCCGCCATGGCGGCCGCTTGTACGACGAACGTGCTGACGGACTCGCTGGTCAGCTTGGCGGCTCGCTCGATGCGGGCCTTGACCTCAGGGTCCAGCCTGAAGTCGAGGCGTGCTTCCTTGGTCGACATGTCACTACCTCCCTCGTCTCTCGTTGCTTCGCCATCTCCTGCTGCCACTGTACGGTGTTTGTACGGAAATGAACAGCAATGGCTATGAATCCGCTGGTCAGCATGGCTGCGAGCTAAGTTCACGCCCTAGCACGATGGGCGACTGGGTGGACGATGATCTCAGCGCCATGCACCCGAACCTGGCGGTTCGGGTGCATTGACGTTAGGTCCACCGAGAATTCGGTTTGCCGTATGACCTGCAGTTTTGTACGCAGCGTAGCCCTCTCGCCCACTACCTCAGCGAGAGGGTTTTCGCTGGTCAGGGGCTCTTTTGGGTTGTAATTCCTTAAGGTGTCTTGCCTGTGGGTGGCGTTTAGGTCAGAGGTTGCGGCCTCCCCAGGGCTCGCACGGTCGTCTCCCTCTTGGATCTAGCGATGGCTGTTGTGTGCCTACTCGCGGGGGAGCATGGTGAGCCATAGCTGGGTCACGGTGACGACGGCTGCGACGTACGGCGGGATTTCTATGCCGTCGCTGGCAGCAAGTCGCTGGTAGCGGTCCGGCCACGACTCTGGCAGTTGCGGGAGGTCGTTCGGCGGTTCGGTGTTGTTTCGTTCCAGCCACACGGATCGGACCGCGGCTGCCATTCGCGGGTTCGAGCAGGTCGTGTTCGAGCATGATGGTGAGGTCGACGAGGTCGCGGACCCGCGAGTTCTCGCGTTCCCCGAAGTCCCGGAGCATGCCGTGGAACTTCTCCGCCGCATGTCGGTGGATGTCGACCGCTTCGACCTCAACTGTTGGGATCCCGGCGAACGCCAATGAGCTGGGTATGGCGAGCCTGTCGGTGGCGTGAAGCTCATGAGTCCTGGGGGACACGTCGAGCTGAATGCCTCCGAAAGGCTTGTCGGCCAGTTGCGCGCTGACTTTGGCCCGCCAGGTGGGGACTCCGCCGCTGTCGTCGCGTAGCCGTTCCGGCGGGCCGACAGTGAAGGTGAAGTAGTCATGGTCGAGGTCGACGGCGAGGATGTCGATGAGTCGCTCGTGGAGGTCTGGTGCGCTGTTGACGTCATCGCGCAGGCCGAGATCGACGTCCTTGGTCAGGCGGGCGTCGTCACGTAGACGAACCTCAAGTGCCATACCACCTTTGAGTACCCAGTGCCCCGGTTCTGCCGCTTGTATACGGGCGATGATGCGTTCGAACATCACCCGCCGGCGTAGTCGGTCCAGGCTGACTCCGGTCTCGGCGGATCGTGCCGACAGCCGGCGCTCCAATGCGGTGCGGAGCGCAGGCGCCGATTGGTAGGTCATGGTGTCTCCGCTTGCTGGATCGCGCGTTCGATGTAGAGCGCGGCGCGGGAGTCAAGGGTCTCGGCGTGGGAGCGGAGACGGCGAGTGGTGACGAGGCCGGCTCGCCGCGCGTCGCCGATGGCGCGGGCGAGTTGATCCTCATCGGCCGCGTTCGCGGCGATATCGATGAGCGTGCGCAGTGGAGTGGTCACCTGGTATCCCGAGCGCGCGACGACGTCATCGGCGGGAAGCTCGGCGTAGTGAAGCGCTACAGCCTCGTCGCGCATGGTGAACCCGCGCGGAACCGTCAGATGGACATACCGCGATTCAAACTCGCCGATGTCATACACGGCCATGGCCGACTCGTGTGACACGATCGCTCGTCCTCGTGACCACAGGGTCCAGCGAGCGAGTTCATCGTGTACGCCCGGAACCCACTCAACTAGGTGGAACAGGCCGCGATCAACGCGCCACCAGTTACCGGCTCCAACGTGATGGGCCTGCGCCTGGTGGGAATAGCCAAGCGACTTTGCCTGCGCGGCCGTGAAATAGCCGCCCTGCTGGGCGGCGAGCTCGAAGAGTTGCCGACGGAGGTCACGCCGATCGGTGGGCATCAGCTTATACTACAGTAAAACTATAGTTCCAGCCTCACTCGGTCGATGGAAGTAAAGTTAATTTTGAGTATCGGCGGCTGCTGGGGTTATGAGCTGCCGACGGTCTGCTCAACGTGTTGCTGCTCGGCGGGGGTCGGGGAAGCTGAGGCTGACATAGCCGGGCGGGCGTTTGGCCAGCGACGAAGCCAGGACGCCGGTGTTGATGTCGTGGTAGTCGTGGACTTCGACGGTGACCTTGCCGCCGCTGACGCGCTGGACCGGTGGCGGGCTGGCTTCACTCGCGATCAATGGAGTTGGTGGGATGGCGAGTCTTCATGTGGGTTGCGCGATGTGGACCCACAAGGCGTGGCCAGGGCGATTCGTGCCGCGGTCACTGCCCCCGGGGGAGCGTCTGCGGGCCTATGCCGGTTGGTGCAACGCGGTCGAGGGCAACACCACCTTCTACGCGACCCCGGCGCGGGACACCGTCGCGACGTGGGCGCGGCAGACCGGTCCTGGTTTCCGGTTCCTGGTCAAACTGCCCAAGATCGTCACGCACGAGCGCCGGTTGACCGGTGTCGAGGCCGAGATGCGGGCCTTCCTGGACGCGGTCGAGCCCCTCGGCGAGCGGGCGGTGCTGTGGACCCAGCTGCCAGGCTCGTTCGGCCCCTCGGACATCGACGCCCTCGGGCGCTTCCTGCGCAGGCTTCCCACCGACCGCGAGCGTGCCGTGGAGGTGCGCCACCCCGGCTTCTTCACCGACCCCGGCTCGACATCGCAGCTGGAGCGGGCACTCGCGGGCGCGGACACCGAGTGGGTGCCGTTCGACACCACAGTCTTCTTCCAGAGCCCCCCGACCAGCGAGGCCGCCCAGGAGGCCTGGGCGCGAAAACCGCGGCTGCCGCGGCGGACGCGGGCGCTGACCGACCGGCCGATCGTCCGCTACCTGGGCCGGGACTCGGTCGAGGAGACGGTCGAGGGGTGGCGGCCGTGGACCGCTGTGGTCGCCGACTGGCTGCGCGAGGGCCGATCGCCGACGGTGTTCCTGCACACCCCCGACAACGACGACGCGCCCGCCCTGGCCCGCCGCTTCCACGACGACGTGCGAGCACTCGTCCCTGACCTCGACGCACTGCCCGAACCCGAGCCAATCGAGCCAGCGACCTTGTTCTAGCGATACCCGGCGGGCGGGTAGTGAGCAGCTTGCGCGGGCCTTGGTCAATACCCGAGCTACGCTGCGTGCCCGAGTGACGAAGAAACGCTGACGACTCAGCACGCGAAGTTCAGACCATGGGTAAAGAGAACAGAGACGTCTTGGTCTTGCAGTCACGAGCCGCGTTGATCATGGCTGCGATGCGGCGGTCGATCGTCACCTATAAGGAGTTGGGGCACGCGATCGGCCTGAGGGATATCGAGCTACGCAACGAGATGCCCCGAGTCCTGGAACAGTTGGCCCGCGATTGCGCCCGCGCAGACGAGCCACCGTTGACTGCCTTGGTGGTGAACTCGCAGTCTGGGGCACCCGGCTCCGGATGGCACGGTGACGGTGAACCCTGGCACACGGACGTTCAACGGGTCTTCCGCCATTGGGCCACCCGTACCTGATCTACACGCAGAGTCCCGCCACCGACGACGGTCGACCGGCAGAGCGCGCGACCAGCGGGCAGATGCGGACGTCGGCGGTGGTGGCCGTGGTCAGCCCTTGCGAATCACCTGGTAGATCGTCTCGGACTTCGGTGCTGGGCGCGGCTCGTTGTTCCAGCCGATTTCCTCGGCTCGTCGGGCGATTGCGGCCTTCACCATCGCCGGATCCGTCTCGTCCTCGAAGAAGGCTATCGACAGACCGTTGCCGGTGACCAGGTCGAGCAGGTGGTAGGCGTCGAGGACGCCGGGAACGGTCTTCGCCGCGTCGATCACCCACTGACGGTCGTCATCTGGCATTGGTTCCCATACCGCGATACGTGCGATCACGAGCGACCACCTCCCACTTCTCGGTTCGGATGGATCGGCGAGTGACTACTTCTCCGCCTGTCGGCGGACCATTTCGGTGATCCAGATCGGGGCGAACGGCGACGTGCAGTTTGGCGGCGTCGGGTAGTCCTTGAGCACCTGCAGGCGCTCGCCGATGGCGATCGCGCGGGTGCGGTGTTGGGGGTGTTCGATGCCGATCTGGGCCAGGCAGTGGTTCATCGCCCATTGCAGGCGGTCCGGGGCGTCGCGCATCTGGGCCTCGATGATGTCGAGTAGGCCTGCTAGGTCCAGGCCTTCGGGGCTCTTGGCGACGCGTTCGGTGGTGAGGGCCCAGCCTGCGCTCGCGACCACTGGGTCTGGGTCGGTGAACCAGGTCGCGCGTAGGTCTTCGGTGTGGGGGTTCTTCTTCACGACGTAGTTCACGAGCCAGTCGTGGACCTTGGGGACGCGTGCCTCGCGCAGCATGGTGTCGAGTTCGGAGCGGTCGAACGCTTTCGGGCGGCAGATCAGCAGCGCCAGCAGTCTTGCCGCGGTGTCAGCCGTATCCCACAGTTTGCGCGACAGTTCCTGCTGCGTCTTCAGTCGCTTGGCGACCGCGCGCAACTTGGTGAGGTTCACGCCGTGGTCGTCGCCGTGTTTCTCGTTTACCGCGCGTGCCCTTGGGTCCTCCAGCGCGGCCAGTTCGGCCATCACCTCGGCCACCGTCGTCTCAGTCACCCCGGCCTCCTGCCCATCACCAGTGGACTCAGCTTACGAGGTGACCTATTCGCAGCCGATGCCGTCGTGGTCGGCGTCGAGGCCGTAGATGTCTCTGCCGATGACGGTGACCGGGCCGCGGACGTAGGCCGGGCCGTTGCCGCTGCCGCCCATGCAGTCGACGTCGCTGGAGATGGGGACGCAGCCGGTGTAGTTGGGGTCGCACTTGCTTTGCGTCGTGGTGGGCTTGGGGGCCGCCGTTGTCGTGCGTTTTGTCGTGGTGGTGGGGCGGGGCTTCGT
>Ga0247823_10001148_pt1 | contig 22113 bp, 26 predicted proteins | sample 13C_PalmiticAcid_2_FD_192426 | JGI IMG/M metagenome (GOLD analysis project Ga0247823, IMG submission 192426) | Soil microbial communities from agricultural site in Penn Yan, New York, United States - 13C_PalmiticAcid_Day30 | ecosystem: Environmental > Terrestrial > Soil > Agricultural land... | reverse complement strand
TTGATCGTCACCAGCTCAAGACCGCTGTCGGGGCGCTCGAGGATGGCGCGCGCCACCAGCCGGCCGATACGTCCGAACCCGTTGATCGCAACTCTCGTCATCAATGTCCTCCTAGGCCTTAAAGTCGTTCAAGAATCTGGGGCGTGATCGCCGCGGCGGTCAGCCCGAAATGTTCGTAGAGCTTGGGTCCGGGCCCCGACGCACCGAAGCGATCGATGCCGAAGCGGAGCCCGTGAATACCGGTGTAGCGTTCCCAGCCGATCGTCGTGCCGGCCTCGATCGAGACGCGCAGCACGCCTTCGGGCAGCAGGTCGGCGTGATAGGCCGCGTCCTGCGCGTCGAAGCGCGACCAGCAGGGCAGCGAAACGACGTCGGCGCCGATTCCCTGTGCTTCGAGTTCGGCGCGGACCGCGACCGCGATCTCGACTTCCGAACCGGTGGCGATCAGCACGACCTTGCGCTCGGCCGCTGCGGCCTGAAGGCGATAGCCGCCCTTGGCGGCGCCACCGCTGCTGAGCTGCGGCAGGTTCTGGCGCGACAGCGCGAGCAGCGACGGCCCGTCCTTGCGCGCGACCGATGCGCCCCAGGCTTCGGCGGTCTCGACCACGTCGCACGGGCGCCAGACCTCGAGGTTCGGGATCAGGCGCAGCGACATGACATGCTCGACCGGCTGGTGGGTCGGGCCGTCCTCGCCAAGGCCGATCGAATCATGCGTCATGACATAGACGACGCGGGCGTTCTGCAGCGCCGACAGGCGGATCGCCGGACGGGCATAGTCGGAAAAGACCAGGAAGGTACCGCCATAGGGCAGCACGCCACCATGCAGCGCCATGCCGTTCATCGCCGCGGCCATGCCGAACTCACGGATGCCGTAGCGGACATAGCGGCCCGCACGGTTCTGCGCGGTGAAGTCCTGCAGACCCTTGGTCAGCGTGTTGTTCGAGGGCGTCAGGTCGGCCGAGCCGCCGATCGTCTCGGGCAGCGCGGCGTTGATGACGTCGAGCGCCAGCTGGCTGGCGGTGCGCGTCGCGACCTTCTTGGGATCGGCGAGCAGGCCTTCGATATAGGCGTCGAGCGCGAAGCCGTTGGGGAGGTCGCCAACCATGCGGCGCTCGAATTCGGTACGATCCGAGCGATTTGCAAGGCGCTCATTCCAGGCAGCGTGCGGCTGCGCGCCACGCTTGCCGGCATCGAGCCAGGCGGCGCGGATGTCGTCGGGCACCACGAAGGGCGGGTAGCTCCAGTTGAGCTCGACACGCGCCGCGGCGACTTCGTCAGCGCCCAGCGCGGCGCCGTGCGTGGCCGAGGTGCCCTGCTTGTTGGGCGCGCCCTTGCCGATGATCGTCCGGCAGCGGACCAGCGTGGGGCGGTCGTCGGCGAGCGCGGCGTCGAACGCCGCCTTGATGCTCGCCGGATCGTGCCCGTCGCATTCGACGACATGCCAGCCGGTCGCCGCGTAACGCGCCGGGATATCCTCGTTCGACGACAGCTCCACCGCGCCGTCGATCGTGATCTTGTTGTCGTCCCACAGCACGATCAGGCGGCCGAGCTTCAGATGCCCGGCAAGGCCGATCGCCTCATGGTTGATGCCCTCCATCAGGCAGCCGTCGCCCGCGACGACCCAGGTGCGGTGGTCGACCAGATCGTCGCCAAAACCGGCGTTGAGGTGGCGCTCGGCGATCGCCATGCCCACCGCCATCGCGAGGCCCTGACCCAGCGGGCCAGTGGTGCATTCGATACCCGGAAGCTCGAAATTCTCGGGGTGGCCCGCACACGGGCTGCCGACCTGGCGGAAGGACGCGATGTCCTCAATCGTCGGGCGCGCATAGCCGGTGAGGTTGAGCAGCGCATAGATCAGCATCGAGCCATGGCCCGCCGACAGCACGAAGCGGTCGCGATCGGCCCATTTCGGATCGGCCGGATCATATTTCAGATAGTCGCTGAACAGCACGGTCGCGACATCGGCCATGCCCATGGGCATGCCGGGGTGACCGGAATTGGCGGCTTCAATGGCATCCATCGCGAGCGCGCGGATGGCGTTGGCGCGATCACTGAACGAAACGGTCACGGCGAGTCCCCTGATGCCGGGCCCGCATCCCGCCTGACCCGGCGAATCGAATGTGGCGTGCCAATGGGGCGAGCAGGCGCGGAGGTCAACACCGGGGGCTTGCGAGGCGGATAAAGCGTGCCTATCCACCCATTATGGTGGAGGCGGTATCCCCGGCGCTCGGGAGGATCGAGCGCGCACTCGCGCGGATCGAGGCAGCGGCGGCAAAGCGCGCGTTCGACGCGGACGCGCTGCAGCGGCGTCACACGATTCTACGCGAGAAAGTCGAGGATGCGATCGAGGCGCTCGACGCGCTGATCGAGAAGCAGGCTGCCGAGTAATGGGCCAGATCACCCTAACCGTCGCCGGCCGCAGCCACACCATCGCCTGCCGCGATGGCGAGGAGGTACATCTCGAGCGGCTGGAGCAGGTGCTCAACAAGCATGCCGAGACCGCGCTTGCCGCTTCGGGCGGGATGTCCGGGGAGCGGACGATATTGTTCATCGCGCTGATTCTGGCCGATCTGCTGGACGAGGCGGAACGCAACCCGCCGGGCGGCGTGTCGCCGGTGCTGCTCGACACGCTGGCGGCGCGGCTCGAATCGGTTGCGGCGGCCCTTGAGGATCGCGGCTAGATTCCCTACATCAGCTGCGGCGGTTCTGCCCGGTACGAGCTTTAGCGATTATCCCTGAGGCGATTCATCATCCATGGGGGCTGTCCCTGTGCAGATCCAGGTCTGTCGCATATGGCCCCCACCTGACGTACTTGGCGTCAGAGGATATTCAGGCAACCGGCCCATGGTGGTTCCGCCACCCGAGTTTTTGTCAGCGTCGCTGAAACGGCCGGCCCGTTTCCGCTTCGCAAATTGCGAAGCATGGAATGGCTGACGACAAGAAGACCCTTCGTGCCCGGATGCGCGCGTTGCGCGACGAGTTCGCGATGACGATCGGCGGGGTGATCGCGCCGTCCCCCGCCCTGCTTGACCGCTTTGCCACCGGCGTCATCATTTCCAGCTACATTCCCATCGGAAGCGAGGCCGATCCGAGCGCGATCGCTTTCGCCGCGCGCGAACGCGGCTGCACCATCGTGCTGCCGCACGTCACGAGCCGCGAGTCGCCGGTGCGTTTCTTCGCATGGGATCCGGATCAGCCGCTGATCGACGGCCCGCTCGGGCTGCGCCAGCCCTCCACCGACGCGCCGGAAATGGACCCCGACATCGTGCTGACCCCGCTGCTCGCCTTCGATGCCACGCTCAACCGGCTCGGGCAGGGCGCGGGCCATTATGACAGGGTGTTCGAACGCTTGCCCGAAGCATGGCGGATCGGGATCGCCTGGTCGGTTCAGCAGGTCGAGGCGCTCGCGACCGATCCTTGGGACATGCCGCTCAACGGCGTCGTCACCGAAGCAGCTACTTTCGGCGAGGTGGCGGCATGAACTCCGGCCCGTCCTGGCGCATGCCCGTCGGCGCGTTCGCGATCATCGCGCTGATCCTGGTGTGGTGCATCGGCGTGGCGAGCCTCTCGGCCACGGTCGGCCAGTGGAACGTGCTGATCCAACTGGTCTTCTACGTCTTCACCGGGATCGTCTGGATCCTGCCCCTGAAGCCGATGCTGCGCTGGATGGAGACCGGCCGCTGGAGTTTACCCAAGGCCGACTAGATGTAGGGGAAGCCGTAATAGGTATAGACCTGCTCCTGATAGGCGCGGTCGTACTTCGGCTCCTCGCCCTCGGCGTCATAGCCCGGCGCACCCTCGATCTGCTCCTTGGTCACATCGACGACATAGCCGCCCTTTTCGGGGTCAAAGTCCAGCGCCTTCCAGGGCAGTGGATAGTGACGGTGACCAATCCCGAACAGCCCGCCGAACGACATCACCGCGTACTGGGCGTGCCCCGAGACCTTGTCGACCATGAAGCGCTCGACCCTGCCGAGCCGGTCGCCGGCGCGGTTGAACACCGCCGTTCCCTCCACCCGGTCCGACGCGATCATCGGATGCGGGCTGTCGATCGTATCGTTCATCATACTTCTCCTTACCGGAGAAGAACGCATGAGCGGCGGGTAAGTGTCAGCGCCCCAGTGCCGCCCGCGTCGCGGCATTGGCGGGGTAGAAGGCCTCGATCGCCAGTTCGGACAGCGTGACGTCCTGTGGCGTCCCGAACACGGTGGTGGTCGAGATGAAGGAAAGCTCGCCCGCGTCGGTCCGCAGCTTGAGCGGTACGACGGGGCTGACGGTCACCACCGGCGGCTGGCGGCGCTGTTCGAGAGAGGGCATCGCCTCCAGCTCGGCCAATATCGCTTCAATGGTCGCGTCGCCGGTCGCCTTCGCCTCATGCCGCAGCCGCGACAGGATATGCGCGCGCCACTCGCCATAATTGACGATGCGCGGCCCCAGCCCCTCGCGATGCAGGCTGAGCTTGAGCACATTGCACGGCCGCGCGAGCAGCCACGGCGCGACGCCGACGAGCAAGGGCCCGACCGCGTCGTTATGCGCGACGAGGTTCCATGCCCGATCCACGACCAGTGCCGGAAACGGCTCGTGCCCCTTGAGGATCAGCATCATCGCCTCGCGCACATCGGCCATCGCCTCGTCCTCCAGCGCGTGCTCGGCGAAATGCGGCGCATGGCCCGCGCCGAGCAGCAGCCGGTTGCGCTCGCGCAGCGGCAGCTCAAGGCTCTCGGCGAGCAGCAGCACCATGTCGCGCCCCGGCCGCGATCGCCCGCTCTCGACGAAGCTCAGATGGCGCTGCGAGATGCCTGCCTCCATCGCGAGGTCGAGCTGGCTAAGGCGCCGCCGGGCGCGCCAGTGGCGGAGCTGGTCGCCGACGGGCTGGATCGATTGCTGGGCGGCGTGCTGGATGACGTGCTGCATGGCGGGAACCTAAGCCGCCTTCCCCGAATAGAAAACCATTCGCGTGGGCAGTTGCGGCGGATACCAACCCGGCCTAGCAACACCGTCCATGCGTAACCTTGCCCTCGCAGCCCTGCTGCTCGCCACCGCCGCCTCACCTGCCCCCGTCCTTGCCGGCGCGCAGAAGGTTGCGCCGATCCTGACCACGCCGGAGGCGAAGGATGCATGGACCCATGCCCGCCCCGCCGAAGCGCGGGTGACGCATGTCGACCTCGACCTCGACGTCGATTTCGACAGCAAGATGATCGGCGGCACCGCGACGCTCGACGTACTGGCGGCAAAGGGCGCGAAGGAGATCGTGCTCGACGTGCTCGATCTCGACATCCAATCGATCACCGACGCGAAGGGCGGCAAGCTCGCTTACACCGTCGGCGCCAAGGACAAGGAGCTGGGCAGCGCGCTGACCATCCAGCTCGGCACCGCCAAGAAGATCCGCATCGCCTATCGCTCCAAGCCCGGCGCGCAGGCCCTGCAATGGCTGACCCCGGAACAGACGCTCGGCAAGGCCAAGCCGTTCCTGTTCAGCCAGGGTCAGGCAATCAACAACCGCAGCTGGATCCCGACCCAGGACAGCCCGGGCATCCGCCAGACCTGGTCGGCGACGGTGCGCGTACCCGAAGGGCTGGTCGCGGCGATGAGCGCGCGCGCCGATACGCCTGCGGGAACGCCGGTCGCGGGCGGCAAGCGCGCCTTCCGCTTCACCATGACCAATCCGGTACCGCCCTATCTGATCGCGATCGCGGTCGGCGACCTCAAGTTCAAGGCGATCGGTCCGCGGTCGGGCGTATGGTCGGAGCCGGGCATGCTCGACGCCGCGGTGGCCGAGTTCGGCGATGTCGAGAAGATGATCGACGCGGCACAGGCGCTGTACGGTCCCTATCGCTGGGGCCGCTACGACATGCTCGTCCTGCCGCCTTCCTTCCCGTTCGGGGGCATGGAAAACCCCAACCTCACCTTCCTGACCCCGACGCTGCTGACCGGCGACCGATCGAACACCGATGTCGTCGCGCACGAACTGGCGCATAGCTGGTCGGGCAACCTCGTCACCAACGCGACCTGGGCTGACGGCTGGCTCAACGAGGGGTTCACGACCTATTTCGAGAACCGCATCATGGAATCGCTCTACGGCAAGGAGCGCGCGGCGATCTATTCCGACCTCGACTATGCCGGGATGGTCCGCGACGTGAAGAATGCCGGTGGCGATGCGGCCAAGAGCACGCGGCTGCATGGCGATCCGGGCGACGGTGCGGGACAGCTCGATTACCTCAAGGGCAGCACCTTCCTGCGCACGATCGAAGTCACCGTCGGCCGCGCGAAGTGGGACGTCTACCTCAAGGGCTATTTCGACCGTCACGCCTTCCAGCCCCAGACCAGCGCCGGGTTCCTTGCGGACCTCCGCAAGCATCTGATCAAGGGCGACAAGGCGCTTGAGGCCAAGCTCCAGCTCGACCGCTGGGTGTTCGAGCCGGGCATCCCCTCCAACGCCGTGCATGTGACGTCGGAAACGCTGGCGCAGGTCGACGCGATGCTCGCCGCGTTCAATGCGGGCGGCCCGGCCTCGGCGATCAGGACGCAGGGCTGGCAGACGCAGCAATGGCAGCGGCTGCTCGGCGGGCTGCCGCGCCAGCAAAGCGCCGCGCGGCTCAAGGAGCTGGACGATGCGCTGGGCCTGACCAAGTCGACCAATGCGTACATCCAGTCCGCCTGGTTCGATCTCGCCATCGCCAACCGCTACGACCCCGTCGTCCCGGCGCTGGAGGAATATCTCACCCGCGTCGGCCGCAATTTGCTGGTGACCCCGCTCTATCGCGGGCTCAAGGCGCAGGGCGACTGGGGTATGCCGATCGCACAGCGCATCTTCGACAAGGCGAAGCCTGGATATCACCCGGTCACCGTTGGCGCGGTGACGCGGATCCTGGGCGGAAGCTGATCACGGCATCGCGCGCTCGATCACGGCGCGCGTGTCGATGACGGTATCGAACGCACCATAGGCGCTGCCACGCGGGGTCAGCCGCAGCTGGCAGAAGGCCTCGGCGGCGGGGCTGTCCCAGCCGAGCAGCACCGCCGCCTGCGCCGCGAGCGCGAGCTGTTCGACGCGCAGCCGGGCATTGCCCTCATGCGCGGATTTGAGATCGATCGCGTCGATCCACGCGTCATAGGCTGCATTGCGCCCATGTTGTGCCGCAAGAAACCCCTGCAGCGCCTCGACGCCCTCGGGTTCGCGCCCGATCGCGCGGAGCAGGTCGAGCGCGATGACGTTGCCCGACCCTTCCCAGATCGCGTTGAGCGGCGACTGGCGGAACAGCCGCGGCATCGGTCCCGCCTCGATATATCCGGCGCCGCCATGGCACTCCATCGCCTCATAGACATGGCCCGGCGCGCGCTTGCACACCCAGTATTTGGCGATCGGGGTAAGCAGCCGGGCGACCGGGTCGCCCTCGTCAAACGCCTGGGCGAGCCGCAGGCCGAGCGCGGTGGCAGCCTCGCTCTCCACCGCGAGGTCGGCGAGCACTGCGGCCATGGCGGGCTGGTCGATCAACCGGCGCTGAAACGCCGAGCGGTGCGCGGTGTGCCACAGCGCCTGCGCGAGCGCGCCGCGCATCTGCTGCGCCGATCCGATCACGCAGTCGAGCCTGGTGTGCTGGACCATCTGGATGATCGTCGCGACGCCGCGTCCCTCCTCGCCCAGCCGCTGCGCCAGTGCGCCGTGATACTCGATCTCGGACGAGGCGTTGGAGCGGTCGCCGAGCTTGTCCTTGAGCCGCATCACGCGGAAGCCCGCGTTGCGGGTGCCATCGGGCAGCCAGCGCGGCACGAGGAAGCAGGTCAGCCCGCCCTCGGCATAGGCGAGCGTCAGGAAGGCGTCGCACATCGGCGCCGAGCAGAACCATTTGTGACCGGTGAGGCTGTACCAGCCTGCCTCCCCCGCCGGTTCGGCGCGCGTCGTATTGGCGCGGACGTCGGACCCGCCCTGCTTCTCGGTCATCGCCATGCCGATCGTCACCCCGGCCTTCTCGGAGGCGGGACGGACGGACGGGTCGTAGCGGCCAGCGGCGATGCGCGGGACCCAGTCCTCGGCGACATTCGCCTCAGCTCGAAGCGCGGGAACCGACGCATAGGTCATCGTCATCGGGCAGCTCGTCCCCGAATCCGCCTGTCCGGTGAGGAACAGGATCGCAGCATGCGCGACATGCCCTGCAGGCGTCCCGTCCCATGCGACCGACGCCAGCCCGCTTTCCAGGCCCAGCCGCATCAACTGGTGATAGGCGGGATGGAAACGCACCTCGTCGATCCGCTGGCCATAGCGGTCGAAGCTCTCCAGTACCGGGACGTTGCGGTTGGCTTCGACGCCCCAGTCGATCACCTCGGCCGAGCCGCATCGCGCGCCGAGTTCCGACAGCCGCCCGGCATGCTGCGTCCCGCCCGCCCGCGCCACGGCGTCGGCCAGCGCATGATCGCCGGTGAACAGGTTCACATCCTCGAACGGCGGCGGCTGGTTGAGCACCTCATGGGTGTCGAACTGGACGATCGGGCGGATGCTGGACATGGCGTGGTTCCTCCGGGACGGGCCAGCCTATCGCGCCGCCTTCGCCGCCTCCAGCGCCTTTGCCTTCTCCTTCGCCGCCTTCCTGGCCCGCCGCTCGGCGACCAGCTGCGCGGCGCGGCGCGGGTTATGGGTCATCGCCGCGGTTGCCGTAGCGTCCGCCTCGACCAGGAAGCCTTCGGGGGCGAGGCGCACGTCGCGGATCTCGGCGCGGCCCAGATTGCCCTTGAACACGAAGCCCTCGAACGGCTGCTCCGCCAGCCAGGCATCGGCCTTGGCGAGACCGTCGTCATAGTCCTTCGTGAAGTCGTAGCGGATCGCCGCCATCATCCGGTCCCGCAGCGTCGTCTGATTGACCACCTCGAGCAGCAGGTTGAACGCCTTGCTGTCGGTGTCGCCCGCCACCACCAGATCGCGGATGCCGACGATGCGCTTGTCGATATCGACCACGGGCTTCGCGACGAACCACACCGTGCCCTTGGTCGTCAGCGCCCTTCCCTTGAGCGTCATGTCGACGCCCACCGCCACCTGGTTCTGCGGCGTGCCATAGATGGTGACGCGGTGGTAATCGGCGGTCGCCTTGAGCCCGCCCTTCAGCTCCACCGCGCGGAATTCGGGTTTCTGCAGTTCGGCAAGCGCGGTGCGCTCGAGCAGTGGGTAGAGCACCAGCACCGGCACATGGACGTTGATCCCGCGCCCGGGCAGATTGCCCATCAGATTGGGAAGCGGCGTCACCGGCGGATCGGCGGGCCGCTCGCCCAGCACCGTCTCCGTCTTCGCCTGCCCCGCAAAGCCGATGACGAGATTGCCGCCCTGCACCGAATAGCCCGAAAAGCCGACGCGTTCGGGGGTGAAGCGCGCCCAGATCTGCGGCTCGGTCTTGACCCGGACCGAGGTGAAACCCTTGGCCCAGATGCGCTGGACCTGCGATCGCGCCTGCACCTTGTCGAGATGCCGTGGCAACGTGCGTTCGAGGCCGGAGAGGATCTGCCGCAGCTTGGGGTCGACCTTGGATGCGAAGGTGATCCGCCGGCCGAGAAAGTCGATCCCGATCTTGTTGGTCCAGTTGTAATCCGCGGCAACCTTGGCGTGCGGGCGCCAGTCGCGGCTCAGCCCCAAAGTCACCCGCGCGGTGACGTTCATCGCGCCGGTCGCGGTCTCGCGCTTGATGATCTTGCCGATATTCTCGGCGCGCACCACGGCGCTGACCGGCATCGTCAGCCGCAGGACATTGCCCGAACCCGTCAGCCGGATATGCCCGCGGCGCACGGTGCCGACCAGCCGGCAGCTGATATCGGGCAGCAGCTTGCTCTTGGTCTTGATGCAGGCCTTTTGCGGCTCGTCGATCTGCTCCAGCACCTGCGGCACCTCGGCATTGATCGCCGCCTCCAGTTCCTTGAGCGGGATCGCGACCGGGATGCGGATCGTCGAGGCCTGTTCCTTGAGGACCAGTGGTTCCTTGAGCCGCGGCGGCGCAGGGTTGGATGCCTGATCGGTGCACGCCGCCAGTGACATCAGGGCCAGCGGCGCGAGCGATATAATGGCAATTCCGGTCAGCCCCCGCCGCATCCCGTCCCCCCGACTATCCGGCCCAGACTAGCCGCGCGTCGCGCTCCATGCGAGCCATAACCACCCGATAATCAACGCGGTTCCGCCGATCGGGGTGATCGCGCCCAGCCAGCGCGGTCCGCCCAGCGCCATCGCATAGAGCGTCACCGCGAAGAGCGCGCCGCCCGCGACGAACAGCCAGCCCGGTCCCTTCGCCCCCATCTGCGCGGCGACCAGCGCCGCAACCGCGTGGATCAGCTGATATTGCCCGCCGGTCTTGAGCCACTCCTGCGCCTCACCCGACGCGCCATGTGCGCCGAACGCGCCCGCACCCACCGCCAGCGCGCCCGAAAGCGCGGCCAGGATCACCAGCCAGTTCATCCGCAATCCGTATCGCTTGAGGGTTTGGGGTCGAGCGGCGCGGGCTTTTCACGCCCCGCGCGCCAGTCGAGTTCGGGGTTGCCGATGATCGATTCGCGTGCGGCGCGGATGTCGCCTGCCTCGTGCTGGATGCGCAGCCGCTCGCGGTCGCGGCGGCGGTAGAGATCCTCGGTCCGGTCGATCTCCTGCGCATCGACGCCCACCGCGTCCATCGCGCGCCGCGCCATGACGATCGCCGATTCGAGCACTTCGCGTACGATACCGGCCGCCGAACCGCCCTTGAGCTTGAGCAATGCGCGCCGGTCATAGGCGCGAACGAAGATCGACGCGTCGGGGAAGGCCTCATGGACGGCCTCGACGAGCTCGGCGCTGACCTGATCGCCGTCGAGGCAGAACAGGATCAGCTCCGCATCGCCCGCCCCCGCCTGACGCAGCAGGTCGAGCCGGGTGCCGTCGCCATAATAGACCTTGGCGCCGAACTGGCCGGCGATGTCGATCATCTCGATATCGGTGTCGATCAGCGTCACCGCGATGCCCTGCGCGTTGAGCATCTGGCCCACCGTCTGGCCAAAGCGCCCATAGCCGATGATGAGCGCATTCGATCCGTCCGCCACCGGCCCCTCGCGCTCGCCCTGCGGTGCCGTTTCCTCGACGCGGAAACGGCGGGTGAACATCATCAGGAACGGCGTGGTGGCCATCGACAGGGTGACGACTGCGCTGAACACGCTCACCGCTTCGGGTGCGATCAGCTGCGCGTCCTGCGCCTGCGCGAACAGGACGAAGGCGAATTCGCCGCCCTGGCTGAGCAGCAGGCCGAGCGCCAGCGCCTGCCGCCAGCCCATGCGGAAGGCGAGGCCGAGGCCGGTGATGACCACCGCCTTGGTCGCGATCAGCGCCAGCGCCATCGCGACCACGAACAATGGCCGCTCGGCGATGGCGCTCAGGTCGAGCAGCATGCCGACCGACAGGAAGAACAGGCCGAGCAGGATCGAGCGGAACGGCTCGATATCCGCCTCCAGCTCATGCCGGTACGGACTATCGGCGAGCATCACGCCCGCGACGAACGCGCCGAGCGCGGTAGAGAGGCCCAGCGACTGCATCAGCGCCGCGCTGGCGACGACGGTGAACAGCCCGGCGAACACGAACAGCTCGCGCTCGCCCCAATTGCCGATCAGGCGGAACAGCGGCCGCAGCACATAGCGACCGGCAAGCACGAGGCCCGCGATCGCGAGCACGGTGTAGAGCCCCAGCAGCCATCCCGGCGGCCCGCCCGCATCGGCGGGATTGCGGCTCATCACCGCAATGATCGTGATCAGCGGGACAATCGACAGGTCCTGGAACAGCAGGATCGAGAAGGCGCGCTCGCCGAACGGGGTGCGCATCCGCCCCGCGGATTGCAGCATCGGCAGCACCTGTGCGGTCGAAGAGAGCGCCAGCGGCAGCCCCAGCGCCAGCGCCGCTTCGGGCGAGAAGCCCGCGCCCACCGCCACCACCGCACTGATGACAAGGCCGCACAGCACCACCTGCAACAGGCCGAAGCCGAAAATATCCTGCTTCATCCGCCACAGCCGCGCCGGGCTCAGCTCGAGACCGACGAGGAACAGCAGCAGCGCAATGCCGAATTCGGCGATGCCCATCTTGGTCTCGGCCTCGCCGACCAGATTGAGCAGTTGCGGGCCGACCAAAGCGCCCGCGACAAGATAGCCCAGCGTCGCACCCAGCCCCATGCGGCGGAAGATCAGCACGAACACCAGCGCAAAGCCGAACAGCGGCGCATATTCGGCGATGTAGGTGTGCGCGGCGGCGGCCTCGTGCTCCATCAGACGCGCACCTTGGCGGCGTTGCGTGCGGCTTCGGCGATGGCCTCGAACCCCAGGCGGATCGAGGGGTGCCGGGCGCTGTGTGGCAATGCGGGGGCGAAGATATCGAGGCCCGGCCATGCGGGCGGAGCGTCCTGCTCCCCTGCCAGCCAAGCGGTGAGTTCGTCGCGCGCCGCTTCCAGCTCGTCCAGCGTCCGCCCCACCGCATGCGCTCCCATCAGCGATGCCGAAGCCTGCCCCAGCGCACAGGCGCGGACGGTCATCCCGATCGCCGCGATCCGGCCCTCACTGTCCAGATCGACATCGACCGCGACCCGGCTGCCGCAGACGGGCGAGCGCTTCTCGACGCTGGCCATCGGATCGGCCAGCCGCTCATGAAAGGGGATCGACGCCGCGAGCCGCAGAATCTGTGTGTTGTAGAGCGGCGCGTTCATTCGCCCGATGTATCGTGCGCGGCCCGGTTCGCAAGGCTCTGATTGCCTTCCTCCTCGCCGAACACCGGCTCACCGCGGCGGCGCTTGTCGACGAATTCGGCGATGCTCGCGCTGGTCGCGTTGAGCAACGGGTAGGTACGCGATTGCGTCATCCAGTCGGGCCGCTCCGAAGGCCCGCCGCCGACCGTATCGACCGCCAGCGTGACGAGCAGGAAGCCAAGGCTCACCAGGATCAGCCCCTTGACCGCGCCGAAGCCAAAGCCGAGCGCGCGATCGACCGGTCCCAGCAGGCCGCTGCGGGTGCGCGACCCGATCGCGTTCGCCACCAGCCGCCCGCCGAAAAAGGTGATGCCAGCGATCAGCGCAAAGGCGAGCACCGCCGCGCCCTGAACCGTCCCGACGGCGTCGGCGAGCAGCGAGGCGAGCGGGGTGTGGAGGAACTTGAGTGCCACCACCACCAGCAGCCACGCCATCAGCGACAGCACTTCGGTGACGAAGCCGCGCATCACGCCCAGCACCGCCGCGCCCCCGACGGAGATCAGCACGATGATATCGATCGCGGTCAGTCCCATGCTCAACGACGTCCAGTTGCTTTGCCCGATCCTGCTCTTACCGCCGGGATGTGACTTGTCGAACCCCAGATTTAGGTTACGCGCCGCTTGATGTCCGCTCCTGCCGCCATGCACACCAACCAGACGGTCCGCGGCTTGACGCTGTTCATGGCCGGGCTGGTGCTGTTCGCGTGCATGGACACGACGATCAAATATCTCGCCGCATCCTATCCCGTGCCGCTGATCGCGGCGGTGCGCTACGCCGTGAACCTGGTGCTGATGACGGCGTTGCTCGCGCCCTTCCACGGCCGCGAGATCGCCCGGACGCGGCGGACCGGCCTTGTCCTCGTCCGTGCCTGCACGCTCGCGCTCGGCACGCTCGCCGCGGGGCTCGCGCTCCAGCGGATGCCGGTCGCAGAGACGATGTCGATCATCTTCGTCGCGCCGATCATGGTGATCCTCGCCTCCGGTCCGCTACTCGGCGAGCGGGTGAGCCGCAGCGGCTATCTCGCCGCGGCGACCGGTTTCGTGGGAATCCTTCTGATCGCCCGGCCGGGCAGCGGGCTCGATCCCGCTGGCGTGTTCTGGGCCTTGCTGGCGATGACGACCACCACCGTCTATCAGCTGCTGTCGCGCGTGCTGACCGCGAGCGAGAGCACCATCGCCCTGCTTTTCTACAGCGCGCTGGTGGGAACGATCGCCTATGGCATCGCGGCGCCCTGGTTCCTCGGCGGACCGCAGCCGGGACTGTTCGAGACGCTGCTGCTGGTCAGCACCGGCGTCTATGGCGGGCTCGGCCATTTCCTGTTCACCGCCGCCTATCGCCACGCCCCCGCCTCGCTGCTTGCCCCGGCCAATTATGCCCAGCTGCTGTGGGCCGCGCTGCTCGGCTGGCTGGTGTTCGGCCACATCCCCGATCAATGGGGCCTGACCGGCATGGCAGTGATCGCCGGATCGGGCGTGTTTGCCGCGCTTGGCACCCGCCGCCCGCCGGTCAAGCGAAGCGTCTAGACGGAACATATCGTTTTTCGATAAATCCGCTTGACCGGCACCCTATACGAATTTATTGATATTCGATATTGACTATATCGGAGGTCGATAATGACTAGCGTCCCACGCAGCGACCCGCTGCTCATGGTTACCCAGTTGCTCCTGCGGATCGTCATGGCCGTGCTCGCCCTTGGGGTCGCATTGGCGGTCGGCGCGATCATCGCGCTGTTCTTCGTGCCCGACCAGCAGCTGCTGCCGCGACTCTCCGCCGACGGCACGCTGGGCCTGGTCATCGCCGGCGCCGCCCTGTGCGCGGTGATGATGGTCCTTTATTTCTTCTTCCTGCTGAATCTCAGCCGGATCGTCGCCACGGTCGGCACGGGCGATCCGTTCCAGCCCGAAAATGCGGACCGTCTGAGCAAGATGGCCTGGCTCACCGTCGCGTTGCAGCTCTGCATGCTGGTCTTCGCGCCGCTGGTCGCGATGATCGCGGACCGGATCGGCGAGAAGGGCGGCGGGATCGACCTGACGTTCGACGGCCTGCTCCTCGCGCTCGTGCTGTTCGTCCTCGCCCGCGTCTTCCGCCACGGCACGGAGATGCGCGACGATCTTGAGGGGACGGTGTGATGGCGATCAACGTGATGCTCGACGATCTGCTGCACGAACGCCGCATGACCCTCACCGAATTTGCGGAGCGGATCGACCTGACCCTCGCCAACGCCTCGATCCTCAAGACGGGCAAGGCCAAGGCGATCCGCTTCACGACGCTGGAGGCGATGTGCCGGGTGCTGGAATGCCAGCCCGGCGACCTGCTCCGCTACGAACCCGAAGCTTGAACTTTCCTTCGGGCGGTCCTATCAGGCCGCCTGAAGGCCACGTCCTTCCCCTGCAACCGCAGGCTCAAAGTCCGGGACGGCCCGGCAGCTTTAGTCAAGGAAGCTGTCATGCCCTGGATCTATCTCACCGTTGCCGGCCTGCTCGAAATCGCCTGGGCGTTTCTGATGAAACAGTCCGACGGGTTTACCAAGCTCGGCCCCTCGATCGCCACGCTCGTCACCATGGCGGCCAGCTTCGCGCTGCTCTCGCTCGCGATGAAGTCGCTGCCGCTCGGCACCGCCTACACCATCTGGACCGGGATCGGCGCGGTCGGCGCGTTCGTCGTCGGCATCGCGGTGCTCGGCGAGCAGGCGACCCCGATGCGCATCGTCGCGGCGGCGCTGATCGTCGGCGGCCTCGTGCTGATGAAGCTCTCCTCGCAGAGCTGATCCCACAGCCCAATAAGGAGGCCACGCCCTCCCCTGCCCCAATGCAGGCCCAAGCCCGGGACGGCCCGGCACCCCTTTTCTCAAGGAGTGCCCATGCCGCCTGCGCTGCTCGAATGGTTGCCGATTCTGCTGTTCCTCGGCATCGCCTTGCTGCTGTCGATCGGCTTCGTGCTCGCCCCCATCGTCGCCTCGCGCTTCACCGGCACGCACCAGCCGACGCCGGAAAAGCTCACCGAATATGAATGCGGCTTCCCCGCGTTCGAGGCCCCGCGCAAGGGGTTCGACGTGCGCTTCTACCTCGTCGCGATCCTGTTCATCATCTTCGATCTCGAAGCCGCCTTCCTCTTCCCCTGGGCGGTCAGCGTGTTCGATGTCGGCTGGGAAGCCTGGATCGGGATGATGATCTTCCTCTTCGTGCTCACCTGCGGGCTGATCTACGAATGGAAGATGGGCGCGCTCGATTGGGAATGATCGCGTTCAGGGCTTCCAGCCGATCGACTTGAAGAAGCGGTCGGACGGCCACCTTTTGTCGTTCTTGTAGTGGCGGACCGAATAGGACAGCCATTTGTTGCCGACGATCATGTTGCGCGACACTTCGACCTGGGTGCGATCGTTGCCAAAGGTGTCATATGTCCGCACGACCTCGACGCCACGCATGCCCGGCAGCAACATCTCCTCTGGACGCAAGGGACGCTGGCTGATCATCGTCGCACCGCTCAGCGCATCGCCTCCGGTCGACGTGAACTCCCTGAGCTTCGCATCGACGTCATAGGGTTTGTCGGCAATCACCGCCTGCAGGAAGAAAAAGGCCTCCATTTCGAAGTCGGCTTTGCGAATGGTGCTGTTGAGCTGAATCACGCGGCCTTTGGCGACATCGGTCCACTCGTCGAACCGCTCGGGCGTGCCGGGCAGCTCGGCAGTCAGCCCCGTCGGCTGGCTGTAGCGCTGCCATGTCGTCTGCGCGACGGCCGGAGCCGCAGTGATCGCTACGGCAGCGAATAATCCCCAAGTCCGCATATCCATTCCCCCCAGAACCGATCTCGCGAGCCTAGGACACACATGCAGAACGGCAAGGGAAATCCGCCAGCGCGTTCACCGCCCCAACATATGCTCGACGAACCCGCCCAGGCTCTTGAAGCCGGTCAGCGCGACCGTCCCTTCCTTGCCCTGCGCGGCGGGAGCGAGCGCGCGGGTGAAGCCAAGCTTGCCGGCTTCCTTGAGGCGCAGCGCGCCATGCGCGACCGGGCGCACCTCGCCCGACAATGCGATCTCGCCGAATGCCACGGCATCGGCCGCGACCGGCCGCTCGGATAGCGCCGACACCAGAGCCGCCGCGACCGCAAGGTCCGCCGCCGGGTCCTGCACGCGATAGCCGCCGGCGATGTTGAGATAGACTTCACTGGTCGAGAAGCTGAGCCCGCACCGCGCCTCCAGTACCGCCAGGATCATCGCCAGCCGCCCGCTGTCCCAGCCGACGACCGCACGCCGCGGCGTCGCGCCGGAGGCGAGCCGCACCACCAAAGCCTGGATCTCGACCAGCACCGGCCGCGTACCCTCGAGCGCAGGGAACACCACCGTCCCGGTCACGCTCTCGTCGCGACTGGTGAGAAACAGCGACGAGGGGTTGCCGACCTCGGTCAGTCCCTCGGTCTGCATGGAAAACACGCCGATCTCGTCGGTGCCGCCGAAGCGGTTCTTGACCGCGCGCAGGATCCGGTACTGGTGACTGCGCTCGCCCTCGAACGCCAGCACGGTGTCGACCATATGCTCGAGCACGCGCGGTCCGGCGAGGCTGCCGTCCTTGGTGACATGGCCGACCAGCACCACGGCAGTCCCGCGTTCCTTGGCGAAGCGGATCAATTCCTGCGCCGATGCGCGCACCTGACTGACCGTCCCCGGCGCGCCCTCGATCAGATCGCTGTGCATCGTCTGGATCGAATCGATGATCAGCAGCCGCGGCGGGGCAGCCCCACCCAATGTCGTCAGGATATCCCGGACCGACGTCGCCGCGGCGAGCTGAACCGGCGCATTGCCCAGCCCCAGCCGCCGCGCGCGCAGCCGCACCTGATCGGCTGCTTCCTCGCCCGAAACATAGGCAACGCCAAGGCCTTGCAGCGCCATCTTCGCAGCCGCCTGCAGCAGCAAAGTCGACTTGCCGATTCCCGGGTCACCACCGATCAGCGTGGCGCTCGCCTCAACGAATCCGCCGCCCAGCGCACGGTCCAGCTCGGCGATCCCGGTCGCCATCCGGTCGGGCAACGGCACATCGGCGTCGAGGCCGGAGAGCGAGATCATCCGCCCGCCGCCCTGCAGATTGTGCTTGGCCTGGAACGGCGTCACGACGCCGCCGGCATCCTCGACCAGCGTGTTCCAGTCGCCGCAATCGGCGCATTGCCCCGCCCATTTGGACGACACCGATCCGCATTGCTGACAGACATAACGCTTCTGGAGCTTGGCCATGAAGCCCGCTTAGCAGCAGCGGAACGAATTGGGAACATCCATTTGGGAATTTCACCCGCTTTCAGCCGTCATTCCCGCGAAGGCGGGAATCCATTCTGGCAGCGGTTGCGGCTCCTTCGACATTCAGCGCGAATGGATCCCCGCCTGCGCGGGGATGACCGGATCGGCGTTGAAGGCAGCTATCCCATCTCCCGGTACTTCACTTCCTGCATCTTGATCCAGCGGCTTTTCAGCGCGCCCGGACGGTCGGGATAGCGTTCCTCGAGGAACTCTGCGCCCTCGATCCGGTCGATGCGAAAGCTGCGATAATCCTGCCGCAGCTCACACCAAGCGAAGACCATCCGCACCGCGTCGCGATAGCCGATCAGGAAGGGCCAGATGGTCCGCCGCGACCGCCGTCCCTCGCCATCGCCATAGGCCAGATCGAGCTTGAGCCCGCGCCGGCACCAGAGGCGAAGCTGGGTCATGTCGATCGGCTCGGGCTGCGCGTCCGTCCAGCGCGGCGGGGTCGCGACCACCGGCTCCAGGATCAGCGCGCGCAGATTCTCGGGCACGGTGGCGGCCAGCTTGGCGAGCAGATCCTCTGCCGCGCGCGCCAGCACGCGGTCGCCCTGCGCCTTCACCCATTGCGCGCCGAGCACCGCGGCCTCGACCTCGTCGGTGGTCAGCATCAGCGGCGGCAGGTCGAACCCGCTGTCGAGCACATAGCCGATTCCCGCCTCGCCCCGGATCGGCACGCGCTGGGCCATCAGCGTCGCGATGTCGCGATAGATGGTGCGCTTCGACGTCTCCAGCTCTTCGGCGATCGCATCGGCGGTGACAGGCCGGCTGTGCCGTCGCAGCAGCTGGATGATCTGAAAGAGACGGTCGGCGCGGCGCATCGGTCGGTCCTTACATCTAGTCCGCCGTCACCCCGGCCTTGTGCCGGGGTCCACCTTGCCGCGCGCCACGCACATCGAGCCTCATGCTCGTCGCGTGCCGCCCGGTGGACCCCGGCACAAGGCCGGGGTGACGGATATGCCAGGTTGCTTCGTTGCAACCTCAGTCCAAACGCTACTGCCATACTGCTGACAGCATGTTGGCAACAGGGTGGCAGTAGCACGGTTTCAACGACGGCGACACCCGCCGGCCGGAACCTGAAAGGACATCGCGATGCTCACCTTCTATCACTCGCCCGAAACCCGTTCGGGCCGCACGATGTGGCTGATGGAGGAGAGCGGCCTCCCGTTCGAGACGCGCTATGTCACGATCGAGCATATGGATGGCCGCGGCGCTATCGACCCCGCCAACGTCCACCCGGACGGCCGCGTGCCGGCTATCGTCCATGACGGCGTCATGATCTCCGAAAGCTACGCCATCGCCATCTATGTCAGCGACCTCGCCCCCGCATCGAACCTGGGCGCGCCCGAGGGCTCGGACGAGCGCGGTCCGTTCCTCGCATGGCTGCTCTGGCTCGCGACCGAGATGGAGCCGTCGGTGTTCGGGCGTCTCTATGGCGGCGGCGACGGCAATCCGCGGTCCGAGCGCAACTACAACCAGGTGATCCAGCGCCTCGAAACCGCGCTCGCCAGCGGCCCCTATCTGATGGGCGATCGCTTCACCGCGGTCGATGTGATGGCCGGCGCGACGATCGCCTGGGCGCGCCACGCCTTCCCCGAAAGCGCCGCGCTCGACGCCTGGCTCGCCCGCATCGCCGATCGCCCCGCCCACCAGCGGGCTTGCGCCAACGATGCGGAAACCGTCGACGCCTGATGCCCCGGTGGCGGCGGGGGCTAGCCCTTCGCCGTCACCACCAGCCCGCGCTGCACCGCCGGACGCGCCAACCCGCGCTCAAGCCACGCGGCAACATTCCTGAAGTCATCGAACCCGACCAGATCGCGCGCCTCGTAGAAGCCGATCAGGTTGCGCACCCAGCCGAGCGAGGCGATGTCGGCGATGGAATAGTCGCCCATGATCCAGTCGCGACCGTCAAGCCGTCCATCCAGAACGCCAAGCAACCGCTTGGATTCGTTGACGTAGCGTTCCAGCGGACGCTTGTCCTCATATTCGCGCCCGGCGAATTTGTGGAAGAAGCCGACCTGTCCGAACATCGGCCCGAGACCACCCATCTGCCACATCAGCCACGCGATCGTCTCATAGCGCTGCGCCGGGTCGAGGAACTTGCCGGTCTTCTCGGCAAGATAGATCAGGATCGCCCCGCTCTCGAACAGCGGCAACGGGCGCCCCTCCGGTCCGTTCGGGTCGATCAGCGCCGGGATCTTGCCATTGGGATTGAGGCTCAGGAATTCGGGGGTCTTCTGGTCGTCGGTCGCGAAGTCGATCAGATGCGCCTCATAGGGCAGCCCCGTTTCCTCCAGCATGATGCCGATCTTCACCCCGTTCGGCGTGTTGAGCGAATAGAGCTGGATGCGGTCGGGATGCTGCGCCGGCCAGCGCTTGGTGATCGGGAACTGCGACAGATCGGACATGCGGGGAGCCTCCTGCGTTGAGGCGGCGAGATAGTCATGCCACATTCGCTGCGCTATGGGCGCGGCGATGAAAGCTTCCGACCTCCGCGTCGCCCTCTTCAGCGGCAACTATAACTATGTCCGCGACGGCGCCAACCAGGCGCTGAACAAGCTTGTCCGTCACCTGCTCGACGCTGGCGTATCGGTGCGCGTCTATTCGCCGACCACCAACACGCCCGCCTTTGAGCCGCAAGGCGATCTGGTCAGCGTCCCCGCCTTCGCGATGCCCGGCGGACGCGGCGAGTACAAGGTCGCGCTGGGGCTGCCCAAGGCGCCGCGCGCCGACCTCGAAGCGTTCAGACCCAATCTCGTGCATGTCTCGGCGCCCGAGTTTCTCGGCCATGCCGCGGTCGCATGGGCACGCGACAACGGCATCGCCAATGTCGCCTCGCTCCACACGCGGTTCGAGACCTATCCGAGCTATTATAATCTCGGCTTTCTCGAACCCTGGATGATCCGCCGCCTGACGCGCTTCTACAACAAGTTCGACCGCGTGCTGGTGCCCGGCAATTCGATCGCCGATCTGATCAAGGACTGGGGTGTCCGCAGCCCGATCCGCATCTGGTCGCGCGGCGTGGACCATGCCCGCTTCAACCCGCAGCGCCGCGACGATGCGTGGCGGCGTGACCTCGGCATTCCCGACGACGTGCCGGCGATCGGCTTTCTCGGCCGGCTCGTGCTGGAAAAGGGGCTCGATATCTTCGCCGAGGTCGCGCGCGAGCTGAAGCGCCGCGAGGTGCCGCACCGCATCCTGGTGATCGGCGAGGGTCCGGCGCGCGACTGGTTCGCCGAGCGCGTGCCCGACGCGATCTTCACCGGCTTCCAGTCGGGCAACGATCTCGGCCGCGCAGTCGCGGGGATGGACGTGTTCTTCAACCCGTCGGTGACCGAGACCTTCGGCAACGTCACCGCCGAAGCGATGGCATGCCGCGTGCCCGTGGTCGCGGCCAAGGCCACCGGCGCGATGGATCTGGTGGATGAGGGTGTCACCGGCTTCCTCGTCCCCCCGCGCGACGTCAACGCCTATGCCGACGCGATCGAGCGGCTCGCGCGCGATGCCGATATGCGCCGCAGCTTCGGCGAGGCAGGCCACGCCAAGATGCAGGCCTATGTCTGGGACCGCATCAACCAGGCGGTGCTGGATGCGTATCTGGAAGTGATGGCGGAGCGTCCGCACACATAAGGGCGGTCACCCCGGACCCGTTCCGGGGGCCACCGCGCCACAAGCGCTGCGCAAGCCTCTCGCGCAGCGCTCGCCGTGGATCCCGGCACGGAGGCTGGGACGACGATGTTGTCTACGCCCACGCGTACGCCAATGGCGCCTCGCGGAACGCGAACCGGTCGACATGCCGCTCGACCGCGCCCTTGAGGCCTTCCAGCTGCCCCTCGGCGCTGGCGTCGACGCGGATCGCGAGGCCGTCCGGCTTCGCGTCGAGCGTGACCAGCCCGTCGCCGGGCCAGTCCGCGCCGCGCGCATCCTTCGGGAACACGATCGTGCCGTGATCGGCCGAGAATTCGACCGTCAGATTATGTTCCCAATGCTTGCACAGCTGCTGGAGATAGCGGCTCGCCTTCTCCGTCTTCGCAAATCCGTTCGCGGTTACGCTCATTTACAGCCTCTCGATCTTGCGCGCCGCCTCGTCGATCAGGTCGGCGACCG
>Ga0247823_10001147_pt1 | contig 22117 bp, 26 predicted proteins | sample 13C_PalmiticAcid_2_FD_192426 | JGI IMG/M metagenome (GOLD analysis project Ga0247823, IMG submission 192426) | Soil microbial communities from agricultural site in Penn Yan, New York, United States - 13C_PalmiticAcid_Day30 | ecosystem: Environmental > Terrestrial > Soil > Agricultural land... | reverse complement strand
AGATAGGGGCCGTTGCTGGGGAGATGGGCAAGTTAGCGCTGTGAAGTCGGTCGGTTTCCTTGAGTCACTGGGTCAGCAAGGGTTGGAGCGTTTGCAATTGCAAAATGGGCAGGGCAACCAGCACTGAGAGGAGGTAATCTGCTCCCAAGGGCGGTTGTTTGATATGATTATTTTATGAGCAGGCTATTTCACGTTGGCAGGTTATTAAACGCAATCGCGTTCCGTTCCTTCAATGCTCTTGACGACTGCCGGATTTGAAAACCAAGATCTATGCTACCATAAACTCGAATACCAGTTACACACACCAAACACCGCCATCATCGCCCACATCACAACACCAACCTCCCCGGCTCGTTCTCCAACACGAGCTTGACCCGCTCAAGGAAGACGAGTGCCCTCCTCTCCTCCGCCTTGGGGACCTGTAGGCTGAAAAGATTCGGGCCAGTCGACGCGCCAGGGAGCACGACCGTCTTCTTGGCGGCCTGCTTCGGCTTTGCCGGTGCCGCAAGAATGTCAAGGATGTCCAGCTTCTTGACCGGGGCGGCGCGGGTAGGGAACGCGGACGCCGAGGGAAGCGCGGCAATCTGCGGGATATAGGCCCCCCGCGACACCTTGGGGCCAGCCACCTTGTCCAACCCCAAGACCTGATTGAACAACTCGTCTGCTGTGGGCTGGTACCCGGCGGGAAGCGGGAGCTCGTCGTTGGCAACCTCCGAGGCCCGGGAGATAAAGGTCGAGAGCGGAAGGAAGACGCCGAGCGACTTCTGGATCTTTTTCTGAGCTTCGATGACGGCCGACAGGGAGACGGGAAGCGTCACAAGGGACTTGACGGGGGCGGGAGGCGGTGCTGGGGCAGCCTCCTTGGCAGGCTTCTTGGGCTCCGGAGCCTTGGCGACCTTAATATTGCTCAGGTCGAGATGCGACGCCTTGTCAAAGCGCGCAGAGATCTCAGACGGGGTCTTGGTGTTGATCTTGCCCAGGAAAGCCAGGACATCTCCCTTGAGGAGGCGACCACCGGGGCCGGTCGGGGTGATACCGCTGACGGCCGACTCGTCAAGACCATTCTCCCTGACGAGCTGGGCGACGGAGGGGTAGAGAGGGTATGTCTGCTTGGAAGTCTTGGCCCCTGGCTTGGACGCAGCCTTCGGAGGTGTGGACGAAGGTGGTGCGGATTCGGGCTCCGGAGTTGCCGGCGTCTGGGTCTTGGGTGCTTCGGCTGCTTGCGCCTTCTCGTCGGCGGGGATCTCGAGCGAGCTGATGTCGTCGCCCTCCTCGGCGATGACTGCTATCCGCGTGCCAACCTGCACGCCCTTGCTGCCGTCGCCCTGCATGACCTTCATCAGGATGCCGTCCTCTTGCGCCTCGACATCCATTGTCGCCTTGTCTGTCTCAATCTCCAAAAGGACATCGCCGGCCGAGAACTTCTCGCCCTCCTTGACCCTCCATGCCGCAATGTTGCCTTCGGTCATTGTGGGCGACAGGGCGGGCATCGTAAAATTCTGAGCGGCCAGGGCGGCGGCCGATGTCCGGAAGCCTGCGCCATGGAAGTGGTGTCAGCTCGCAACTTCTTTCCGTCTTTCTTCTTTTCTTTTTCCCTCTCGAGATCCGGCTCGCGACTGACCTCTGGCTGCGGCATCCTGCTGCAATTTACGTGTCGCAAGGCGCGCCGACATGCGGCACGCGGCCGCAAAAGAAGCCATGTTGGCGATTGTAAGTGGGCCCCAATTGGGTTGAGTGGTGATGGTGGACCTTTTTTTTTGTTTTATGGGAGATGAACGGCGTCTGTCTTGAACGCAGCGGGAAGCGGACCGACTTAGGCGGTGGCCCAAGCTCTCTTGGCTTCCCAACATTTGACATTTTAGCAGGGATCCTCAACCGCCGCTGAGAAACAGGGTGTCTAAATCAACCATGCCGATGTCTTCAAAGTCCAAGATGAGGAGAGCGCAAAGATAGACGTCCCCTGGATTTTTCAGTCTTCATGCTGTTTGCCTGTGCGCCTTTAACTTGTAGTCCTTAACTTCACATTTTGGGTTTTCTTACCCAAAGCCTTCACAGAACTTCATCCATGCAAGATAGCATGCATGAGTGGTGCTCCTCCCAACCAGAATTTATATCCCTCGTGCTAGTCGTTCAGTTCCTTGCGATCATGCTCAGCTCCCTGACGCCAAACCCAAATAAATCCAAAATTGTCTGACCTTTTCTTCGGCTCTGGACCTTCATTTCTCGGGCTCGTTTGTCAAGTTTTGCTCAGGTCTGCTCAACATGCAGAGCATGGATGCCCACCCAGGTAGCGACTGGTTGATTTCGAGATGTAACAGCACAGTCAACTTAGCAAGCTTGTTTGAGGTCCACGACCAGACCCACTGGCGGACCCCCAAATGACAGGGAGCTCCGCGAGCTGCAGCCAAGACCTGGCTCGCGTGAACGTCGTCCGGTCGCCGACAAAATTTCGGCCCCGCCAGACGGACCCAGCCCGGCGTGATCGGGGCTCTACCATAGCCAATTGGCCCAGCTAGAGATCCAGAGGTACGGTCTTTGCCGAGTACAACATTTCCACAAGCTCACCTCTAGCAATCAGACCTCCAGATGGCGTCCTTCTCCAGGGGCCTCGCCCCGCGATTCCTGCTCCTCGTGCGGCAGCAAGCCCCGGCCGAGTGCGCCGCTGCACAAGCACGCCTGCTCCTCCGCGCCCGCTTTTCCACCTCCCGCCTCCTCCAGAAAGCCGCTCGATCACCCCGGCCGGCGCCCAAAACCGCCCCGAAACCCGCGGCCGCGACAGCTCCCAAGGCGGTGCCCGCCCCAGCCTCCAAGATCCTCAAACCCGCGACAACACAAGCCGTCCGCCCGGCCACATACGCCGAGCAACTCGCCCTCAAGGGCCGCACCCTCCTCTACGAGTCCCCCTCCCACTTCTGGTTCCGCGCCGGCTGCTTCTCCTCGGCCACCTTCTGCGTCTCGTACACCGTCTACCAGTACTGGACCGTCATCCTGCACCCGCCCGAGGGGCTAATGTGGTGGATCCCGCACGCCTTCGGCGCCATCCTGGTCTTCATGGCCGGCATGGGCGCGTACTTCGTCATGGGCGCCGGCCGCATCGTGCGCTCCATCGAGGCCGTCCCCGCCGCCGCCGTCGCGAAGCAGATCGCCGCCAAGGCAACCGCCGCGGCCGCCCCCGCGAGCCCCATCTACATCGAGGTAGCCACGCGCCGGATGCTCCCGTTCGCGCCGCCCAAGAAGACGCTCCTCGCCCCGGAGGAGGTGCAGCTGCCGTTCCGCATGTACAGCGTGTTCGCGGGGCGGGGCCCCGAAGCGAGCCAGAAGTCGATGAGCATGGCCGAGCGGGTGCGCGCGGAGCGGGCGGCGCGGGAGGCCAAGATCGCCGAGCGCAAGTACACCATGGACCACATCATGACGGCGCCGTTCCGGGACGCGGGCAAGGCGTTCGGGACCGCGTTTGGGGGCATCCGGCGGTCGTTTAGCCGCGAGGGGTTCGCGAAGATCCAGCTGGGCAAGCAGGAGTACAAGCTGGACGTGACGGGCGGCTGGGCGCTGGATGATGGCCGCGCGATGGACAGGCTGCTGCCTGTGAGGCCGAATGCGATGAGGTCTCGCTAAGAGGCATAATATGATGTCTGAGGGGGGCCATGTACCATTTTTCTGTGTGGCCGTGTACGCTGCCTTGATAGATGTAGAATAGTGTATGAGTTTTTGCTGGTGATGTGTGATGAACTGGGGCTACGTTGATCCCGCCAGCGCAATTCTCGATATTCAAGGGTTCATTGCCAGGACATGGTCATTCTTCACTCTGGAGACTCGGTTTCCTGTCACGATATTTTGTTTGTGTTGCCTCGACCTGAACCATCGTGATTGTTTGCCCCTTTGATGGCAACCCAGTCAAATAGGGTCTGTTTCCGTGGTCGCTGTGTGGTTGTCGGAGACCTGGGGGCTGTTAGGATACATTAATTGCTCAACTACCCTCGCCAATAACCTCAAATCTGGTATCACAGGCATGATATCAGGAATATGTATCATAGGGAGCTTGAGAAAGCAAAATTCTAACCAGATGGAAAGGCTGAGGATGAAGTGAGACTCGCTTAACCGCGCTTCTGCGGTCGATATGGGTGTGCTGCGTGCTGTTTGGGAGTGTTTGACATTCTCGAAACCGCTCTGAAAGCGCAAGAGAACGTATGATCCGTTGTAAGGAGATGATGGATCTAAACCGGCCGCCCAAACTCAACTTTATCCCATCCCGGTAGCGCTTCTCTATAAACGTAGATTGCGTCGACTACCTCAGACCCGTCTCACCACCGCTCCCTCAGGCCTCTTGACCACAACCTGTTCAAGTATCACACACAACGAACATCGTAGTTCTCAATGGATGCAGGCTTGAGATAGAAGACCAGAAGGTTCTTGAAAACCGAGAGGGGCAGGTAATATCGCTTTCAGGTTAAAGGTTGTCACTGAGGCTTGAGAACAACTTGCGGCCATCCATGATGTTCTGTTTACACCCTCAGGGGAAGTTTGTGCCATCGTTACCCACGACCGAGGGGGCATGGTCTAACAACTTCTTGGAAAGGCTGCAATGATGCAGCAAACAAAAAGGGGCAATGGTATCAACTGCCTCTCCAGTTGCCTGTCTCCCTTCGACAGGCATACGGGTTCGTCGCGAGCTCGGTCAAAATCTGTGCTTTCTTTCCTGCCCATTCCAGGATCACGATCACCCGGTGGCAGTGTTTAGTGGTCCCTACCTACGAGGCCACCTTAACCGCCTCCTCTGACCCCCTATTTCTTACTAACGAAGAGAGACGCTTACCCATGACTAGGTACACTTCCCACACATTACTCGGCGGTCCCCTCATATCAAGCACCTACTCGTGTGCCGTAATCCAAGGAAGTTACCCCTAACTCCCCTCCCCCTTGAGGAGTATCCGCTCTTGGCTTCTTCAAACGCTTCCCATCGGTCCTTTTTCTTAGTGGTTTCGACATCCTGAAACTGTGAGCCCGCAATACCGTCGAGAACGCGGGGCAGCATCGGCGATGATGTCCTGCTTCGCGATGCAAGTTTGCTGATACGAGGCTTCATATTCCCACAAGGCCCCATGGTCAAATATCCGATGTATCATGTTTAACCGAGCCGTTCATCCGATTCTTCGCTATCCCGTAGTTTAGAAACATATACAGTGCGGAACTCGGCGCTCGACGACGTCAGACTGACAAAGCGACCAAGTATACCACATTGAGCAGACATGTGTCTTGACGATACAGGGAACAGCAGCGGCAGGATCGAGACGCGAACCCCGTCTTCCACAACCAAGGTGTCATGACCTGGGTGCGCAAGACGAAGACAGCGCCAGCCACCATTTGGCCCACGACCAAAACTAATAACAGGTTTCCATTGTGTAAGTCCACGTCTTGAGCTGAACGCAGTGCCTTGGTTTGCCGGAGATCTCGCTTCCGGCTCCGTGGACTTCTCCCGCTGACAACTGAAGCGATATCGCAGCAACCGTCTGCCTGACCTGCCCGGAACACTAAGCGGACTTACGCCCACGCAGTCCCACGCCTTGTGTTGGTCCACCTCTGCGCTCATGACCACGCAGATATTTCCCCATAACCCTCAAACTTGGAACGGCGGCGTGTTTTACGTAGCACAAATCGCAAAAACCCCACCAGCCTCAGCTCAGCTGGGCCTCGCCAGCGAAAAACCGCCAACGTCGACATCCAAGGCAGAGAGTGACGGCAAAAGAAAGCAACTCCAGGATCCCCTTTGCACGTGAAACCGTCCAGTCGGGATGAGATGTCCAGCCAGAACCAGACCCCCCTCCCTTCCCCAGACAGGTCCCTGAATCCGAACCCACCTGCGCCGAGTCACAAAGATCTACGCAAACCGTCCCTCCCCCACAGACCAGGAAACCTCCTAACACCCGCTGTGTCACGGCACGTCGATCTCCCCAGACTCTCCACAACGTTTCTCGGTCGGCTGGAAAACGTATCCTGCCGTCCCTGTGCCGTCCAAACCTGTCCACCTACGTATGTATGTACAAGCGTCGTTCAACTCCCACAAAAGCCTCGCCACACAACCACCCCTCCACAGGAGGAGGGAAAAAAAAACGAGTCAGACATCAAAAACATCCCGTGCCGAAACACCCCGGCTGAAACCAACCAACCGCCCGACCAACCGACCGACCGACTAGCCAGCCAGCCAAGACGACCGGGGGGGTAAGGTAGGAAGTATGTCGTGCATCGGTACACCACACCACCACCCCATCTTTTACATAGTAACGCACATCCACACATCCACATGCGAGGCGAGATGCACTCCACATGCAAAAGAGAAAAAAGAAACAGGCGGTCAGTCACCATTCTTGAAAGAGGAGAGAAAGAAAGTCTGTGCTGCTGCCGCGGCGAACATCCCGCATCCATCATCCATCATCCCTGATCCCGCACGGAACGGAACAGAATCAGAAGTGTGTGTGTGTGGTGTGTGTGTGTGCGGTGTGTGTGGTGTGTGTCCGACTTCGGCAATCTGGCGCCGAGCAAGAACAAACTTTTGGCTTTCGCTTTGGTTTTGACCGGGGGGTGGGCTGTGCCGTGTGTGTGCGGGAAGTTGGGGGCGGGGTTGATGGATGATGGGGTGAGGTGAGATGAGAAGGAGTCTGGGGTAAGGTGAGGTGAGGCGGGTGGTGAAGGAAGATAGCGGGGTTGGAGGGGCCCCTCCATGGTGTTGAATGGCGGTGGGTGCTGGTCGTCGTCCTGTTCCTTCCGAGCTGGGAGCATTTGAGGATTGGTGATGGTGTTGTAGATCAACGATCAACTTTCTTCCCCCTTTGCTTTCGTCCGCCGCCATTTGTTGGTAACCTGTCCCCCGCAGATGGATTGCCCCGCGCGAGATCGCAGCAGAAAAAGGACCCTGAAGAACTTTTCGATCCCGACCCCTCCATCGTCCCGGGCCACCAACCGGTCCGAGTTCTTGAAGAAGTGGCAGGAAGAAGAATCATGCAAGCCCGCTCGCACTGCTTGAGGCTAATGCAATGCACGCGCATCAGATTTGCCCACGGCCAACCCACCTCTCACCTCTCCTCGCTTCCCTGCTCACCACCATTCCTCCCGGCGCAAGACATGCATTGCATGTGCAAGCCCAGGGAAAGGAAGATGAGCGGTGAGCGGGAGGTGAGGATGTGGAATGGAATTGGCGTACGTAGCCCGGAGAAAACGAACTGCGGAGCGATATCGAAGCGAAGCGCGCATCTCGGCTCGGCTCCACGTCCCTCCCCCGCATCGAAAAGGTTTTGGGTTGGCTGTGTGGTCTGTGCTTGGAAAACCCTGCATCGCGAAAGGTGAGTGGGGGTACATACACACAGGCCGGGATGTCAGGGTGAAGGAACCCCGGCAAGGTCAGTTCACGGTTCACCGAATGGGACGACCCGGAAGTGCCCAACTGGGCAGGCCGGGGACAGGGATGACAACAGCACGCCTGTCATTCCTCGCAAGAAGTCGGAACAAACCAAGCGCCGCACGGGCGCACCTTGTGACTGTTTTTCTGGTCGCTGACTCCACGCAACAGCATCTCGCCACCGTGTTTGTGTTCTGACTGTGCTTCGTCTCATGAGGAATGTCATGTGCAGGGGGATCTTGTTGCGCCAGCATTGTGTAAGTGGAAGTCGAGATTTGGGGGGGACCCATCGCATGCTCGGGGACTGCGTGTTGGGTACGTCATTACGAGTCTGTTTGAAGAAGAAAGTTCGACAAGTGTTCGTCGCAAGTCTCCACCGCCGAAGCAAGCACGGGTGGGGTTCCCCGGAGGCAGGTGTTTTCGCCAGTGTCCCTCATTGGGCGCAATAACCCGAATGAAACGGCAGCCTTTGCCGGCGCCTGTTGATCTGCCTCAGAAGACCCCCCCAGGAGGGGCCCAGGGAGGCGCTACGGGGGAGTCGATCTCTTGCATCGTCAAGCGGGATTCGACCGCCGGACCGGGCCCTCCACAGATCTTCGGCGCCGGGCTGTGCAACCTGACGGAAGGGGCCATGATTGTGTCTCTGCCAGCGCCAACCGAGGGGTGCAAATGTGAATGTGTCTCTCTTTTGAGCGAAAGATAGTCATGTTTCAAACCACATGCGTTTGGTGTCGTCGCGACCCCGCACCCTGTGAACTCGGAAGGGGCCTGTCGCCTGAGATCTGCATTCAAGATCCCGTTCCCTTTCTGCTGTGGCGGCCTGGAGGGGTCGAATCCAATCATCAGTTGTCCAAGTCGGCAAATGCGGAAGGGGCCAGGAATAACCGTGGCGGGTCGCACCGATACGGACTGCACAATCCCACAGTTACTTGCTGAGGTCAATGGAGGCGGTGAGGCTGCAGTACGCCGCTTCAAGGGAGACCACAACTCGTCCCGCCTTCGATCAGGCCATGCGATTGTGTGCTGGGGGTTCCCGCATGCATGAATCATGGCGCAAAGTGCACATGTACCCTGCAACAAGCGAGAGCTGTAGAGTGAAACCGGCAGGCCCTCTGGCAGGGTACATACCGAAATATCTGATGGGCCGGGGACAATCGACAGAAGATGACCCGCAAGTCCAGGAACGCGGACGAAGGACAAGGAACGCTGGTATGCGGCAGTGGAAGTCATGAGGTGTCCTCCGGCAGCGGACCTTCTTCTCGCACGATGCCGACGGGTTGTGGCCGGAACAGAGCAGAAACCCCATACGTCGTGCTTCCTGTCCTCGACTCTGGCCTCGCCGAGAGGTTGAACCTTGGAGCAGATGAGGTGGGGGACCGAGAATCTGCACCAAGGCCAAGCCTGCAAGTGACAAAGACGCTGCAAGGTTGTGCCAGGCTTGAAGTCGAATGACATGCCACTCGCACACCCTTTCCAATCAGAAGTCACTGCGGGCGTGGGTTTCGCAGAAGATGACATAATTGCGTCTCGTTCGACAGGTGGTAGCCAGAACGCGCGTGTCGCATGGGTTCATCTCAAAGAGACGATGATCGATGGCTTCGGCTTTCGGAAGCATCACGTACGACACGGCAGTCGTTGGAGCGATGACGGGGAGCGGTGATCCTTGCTTTGGTGCCGTTTCCTGGGAGCGGTTGATAAATGTAAATTTCTGTTCAACGCGGGGACCCAGACGGCCAAAGAAAAAGCCGCTGAAGCGGGCAGTTGGGAGCGATGACAGGCTAAGTTGAAATAAGTGCAGAGTGATGATCTTAGATCCGTCTCATAAGGCTTATGCTCAGTGATATTGCCACTTGTTTGCAAAGTCCTGGTAAAGGTTGAAAGGCCCCCGCGTGTAAGAGGAGAATTTCCCTCTTGGTGCCTGAAGATGGGCGAATCGTGTGCCGTTTTGGGCAGTGGGTTACCCATGTCCGCTTGGCTCGCAGGCGAGGCAGGGTCTCTTGACTTTCAACACGGGAACAACGGCACACGGACGTGCACCCGTCACGACATCCATCCCACCGCAGCACGCAGCCGATCAATGCCTCTGATCCCATATGGAAAAGCCGTGACTGGTTCAGCTAGAAATCGCCTTTGGTAATCCCAGCGATGGATGGGGCAAGAGATCGCGCTGCCTTGGCTGTATGTATCTGCACTGATGCGGCGAGCTGAAATGGAAAAGACCCTGCAATTTGTCTGTTTGCCGCTAGCCACTGCGCATAATGAGATAATCACCGGTTTCCGGGGTATTAACCGAGAATCGGCTTGTTGGGAGAGTAAACAAAGCACTGGAGAGAAACACGGGCAAAACAGACCGTGACAGCATCATGCTTGCCCCAGAAGAGGGTTGAACACATGGTTGAGGAGGGGTCCTTCGGAGAAAGAAGCTCAAACTTCGAAAGAGGAGAGAGTCGTGCGCTGGTGACCCTGGAGGATCGTCGGCGCCGCTTCCTCAAATCACGGTGGCTACTCGGAATCTGGTGGTTGATTTGTTGATCTGCCGCGCAGCCAAGCATCTCAGCTTCGCCGGCTCCGTACAGTGCACCCACGGTACGGAACCCCAAAGTCGCTGAAGAATTGACGATATCCACCGATCCATGTGGTCGGAAGTTGAGACGGAACCGTATCGCATCGTATACCCTCGTATCAGCTCAGTGGGTTCTAGACAGCTGTGGTCTCCATTGTACATACTTCACGATGGCGATGGTTTCCAGTCCATACCCTGGCTGATAACAGCACTCTTGCACAACCTTCGTTTGAGACATGCAGCCTCCTGCGGGAGAAGGCCTGCGAGTATCTGTACTCACCTGCTCGTGCATGGCGCTGTGGAAGAGACGATTGGCCTACACTGCAGGGAGGCGTTCGGCTTGGGATGCACATGCGAAAGCCGACTGGCAGAAGGGTGCATTTCAGCGCCCGTGCTGATCGCCTGCTTGACTCTCGTCCTGTCACGGCCCAGGTAACGTGCCACAGTGCTATGAAGAGCATGCCCCGGCGACACCGGGGACGTGGACGGCAGGACTGCTTTGGCGCGAATTTGAACTGTTGTGTCACGGTTTGATCGTTGCTGCCTCGAGGTCGCTGTCTTTTTGATCCGCAATTGACCAGCAGGAGATCAGAGGGGCAGTGTTAGTGTTGGAGGGCTTCAAAACGCCAGGGCTGCCCGAGTTAATGATTGATCTTCCACAGAAGGATCAGAAGCCTCATCTTGGTCGCCCGGCCGATAGAAGACCCTGATTGACCCCGGAGCTGGGCCCTGACAGTGCGAGAACCAGTCCGGGATGCTGCGGCCGGCGAAGAGCGGGTTGTGGGAAATTGCCCATCCTGCTAGCACCTGCCCAGGTTTCCAGGTTTCTGCTTGCTGACCCCGCCCCACAGCGTGGTGCCCACGGATCCATGCCAGTCCAGGCAAGTGGGCGCCGCCTAACCTTGCAGCTCCTGGCAAGGACCTCTGCCGCCAATCTGGACCCCCATGAACCTGCAGTTTTGGTGCGATCCATATTTTAGTTTGGCTGGCGCCCGGCCTCCCCTCACCACCAAAAGACCCTTCACTTTCCCTCTCCTTCCTTCCCGCGACGGAAACACGGGACGCTGCACTCATCGCCGCGTCGAGAGTGCGAGCGAGAGCACGGCGGATTTTCTTTTTGTTTTTATTTGTGATCGTCAGCTGCGCCAACTGCGCCGACTCCGCAGACCGGGCATACCTCGTCCTTCCACTTCCCGAGTGCTCGACCCGATTGTGCTGCGTTGGCACGTTTTGCGGTCACCTCGAGACAAAATCCCGGCAGTATACCTCCGGCCTTGATTCCCGTCAGAAGACCCAGGCCTCCGACTGGCGGCCATATCTCCGGGTCTACACTGGGTAAGTGTCGGCGTGTTCCTTTTCTCTGGCTTTTGGCTTGTGTGTGTGTGTGCGTGTGTGTGTGTGCAACGACCGCGCCATTCGGTTCTCCGCCCACGCCGTATCGACAACAGTGCGTGCCGCAGAGTTGGTGGCCGTCCGACAACATGAGACCAAGGAATTCTTGATCGCTCCATCCGGTGACTTGCCCGTCAGCTCCAGCGGGCCTTGGCCCTCAGCCTGCGCCCTCTGGTGTGCGCGCGCGTGACGCACTGGCCGGTCCATTCCTTCGATAGCCTACCTGCGCTTGGCCAGCCTCGGCAGCGCCAGCAGAGCTTATTGTTGCCTCGACCTGGTCTTTGAGCAACGGGTGCGCCTGTGGGAGGAATGATGGGGATCTGCCACGGCGACAACCCCTCGGTCCCAACCTTGGCCCTGAAACTGGCCTGCCGTCTCAAAAGCTCCGGGAGCACCGCCGACCACGCGGACGACCGCACAAATTGACCCGGACCGGCATGCGGCCCCGAGCTTCCATCCCGCCAAAACCCTGTTTCGAGCCGTCGCCCATACCATCGACGCCTCCTTATAACCCTACGCCGCACAGCCGCCATCCCCGCGACCGGCCGAGTTCGAGATTACGACCCCCTTTGACTTTGGCCGACTCACCCCACGCCTGCAAGCCACAATACATTGTCTCTACCCCTCCTGGCTTGTCAAGACGGCGCCATCCGCTGGCCGCGAAAGCCGCTTTGGTCTCCTTCTGCACCGGCCGGCCTGCGCTTCCCTATCACCGGCCACACACATTCACTAGCGCTGTCCGCAGAGTGACGAAATCACCGAACTAACATATGACCCTGACCAGGCTGCTGTCCACCCCTTGCAGCGACCCCCTCGTCACCGCCGCCGGAGACGCAAGAGTCGACATCGAGCCCGCCGATAAACGTTTGGCCGAAGACGAGTTCGAGATCCAACATCTTCCCCGCCCTCCCGGCCCGGGACTCGCAGCCATCCACTCCTTTCAATACTGTTGCCTCATGCCTTGGTACCCATAAAGAACTCAAAAATGGACTCAGAAGACGGGGAGTTTTTCATCAAGGTAAGTTCCTCTGACTCCACGGTCTACGCTGCTTCTGGTCCGCCGGTACGCATGAGGGACGGTAAAAACTGACGGATCTGGGTTTGAACAGCAACTGGCTAGCTTTGTGCGAACGCATGAAAAGGCCCTTGCCAACGCGCTCCAGTTTCGGAGGCAGAATGCGCCTCGCCATGGAGCCTCCCAGAGCGTGTCCTCGATCTCGACAGGAACCGTGCCGCCTTCCCCATCGGTACCCGAGAGACCCTCGACATCTGCTTCGACATCGAGCACACTCGCTGCTGCCCTCTCGCTCGGCACTCTGAGCTTCACATCCCACAGTGTCAAGTCGGCAAAGCTGGCTCTCACACCCCACCACCTATTCTACTTGCTCTCTCGCTTCGAAGATCTAGGCATTCCCGTCGGGCCGATGAAAGTCCGTCTCGAGAACCTCCACGACACCTCGACCTCGGCCAACTATGTCTCGTTCCTCGGCCAGTCGCAACGCTCCAAGAGCCGTGGTTCTGACGTCGGCTCGATTCGATCCGTTTCGAGCATCAGGAGCGTCATGTCTAGCATGTCCGCCCTGTGGTCCAGTTTCGGAATCGGATCGAGCATATCCGCTGCCCGGACAGAGAAGCAAAAGGCCGCGATCCAGGCCGACCTCAAGTACCTGTATTCTGCCTTCACTAAGATCCCGTGCTTGAGATTAGCGCCGGATTGGCGAGCACGCCTCATCAAAGGCTACGAGGAGTTTCCGTTCGACTCGGCAGTGCCATTGTATGTGTTCAAGAACGTGCAGGCGCTTGAAGTCAGCGACATCGACTTCCGGCAGTTCTTCGGCTGGGACAGGCTTTCTGAGCAGCTCCGATCCCTTACGCTCAAGCGCGCCAGCATCGACGACCCGGCGGATGTTTTGATCGACATTGTGCTAGACGATATGGACAAACGACGTCGCCGCACGTCCAAGAGCCAAGCGTCGCCAACAAGGCCATGGCCTGGAACCGCGAGCCCGCCTCGAAAGAGCCCGACCGTGTCCAACATTGATCTTCACAAGCCCACCCGCATCCCGGGCTCACCTGAGCCGCGAAAATCGACCGTGGACTTGCCGGTTGGATCGCTGAACAGTGAGATGGGAGGCGACCAGGATGGGTCCAGCGGGCCAGATAGCAGGAGGCCATCCATTGCCAGAATCGACAGCGATGAACCGAGCTCGCCCTCCAAGGACGACACCCGGACGCGGAGCCATTCTCCTCGGCGCCCTGGCAGTTCCAGAAATCCATCTTCCAACGTGCGTGGGTCTTACAAGATCCGTCGGTCTGGGTCCGGTAGTTCGCACTCGAGCCTCTCGGATTCGTGGCACAACTCGCGGGGGAGCTCCTCGAACCTCCTGGGCATGGGCATCCTCCCGGCCTCCAAATGGCGCTTTCTGAAGCACCTCAGTCTGGCAGACAACTCACTAACCGCGATCCCGGCGTCGAGTTTGTATCCCCTGGCCAATACCCTCCACTCACTCGACCTTTCTTCGAACCTGTTCACACAGATCCCCGACAGTCTGGCAACTCTGACCGCGCTCCGCGCGCTGAACCTGGCGCATTGCATGATCGACTCGCTGCACTCGCTCACGCGCAACCCGCTGCCGGCGATCACGGCTCTGAACCTGCGGGCGAACCGCCTGCACTCCATTGCGGGAATCGAGAAGCTCTTGCCACTTGAGAGACTCGACCTGCGGGACAATCGTCTCGCTGACCCGATGGAACTGGCTCGGCTGACAGGTATTCCGGAAATCCGCGAGATCTACGTGGAAGGCAACCCCTTCACTCGTACCCACCGCGACTACCGTATTACCATCTTCAATCTGTTCCGTCAGACACCGGGGTACACGGAGGATATCACCATCGACGCGACCGGGCCAACGTACGCCGAAAAGCGTTATTTGGTGGAGCGAGCCGAGGTGCCACCCGCCGTGCCCGTTGTTAGACCCGAGCCGCCGGAGATGCCCGCGGTCGATGTGAGCAGACCGGCCATCATCTACGATGCGCCTCCGAGGGAGCCCGCTGTTCTCCGGAAAGAAAGGCCTCTGCCGAAGACGGCGGCCAGCGAAGTCAACACCAGCTCGACACGACGTCGCAGGGCGCCCAAGCGCCGCATAGTCGATCTCGCTACCAACGATAACCCTGTGCCGTATGCGCGACCTGTCGACCGTCATTCTGCCGGCGTCAATGTCGCCGTGGACCCTGAGAGCTACTACCGCACCTCCCAACCCCCCGAGACCCACGAGGCGCCTCAGACGATCTTGGCAGCGAGCCCCATCCCGCACGTGGAGGAAGCCACCCGGGATGTCCCGCGGATCGACACCAATGTCATCCCGCAGCTGCCTTCCATTTTCGGCTCCCCAGGAAGCAACATTGACTGGGACGTCGGCGGCGAGCTCTACCGCCAGAAGATCGAAGAACTCCGCCACAAGGTTGGCAACGGCTACTTGAGCGTCCTCAGCGAGGAGGGCTGGGATGCTGCCTCGCACCCCGCGGAGTATCACCAGGGCACCTCCTTTGGCGCCACCTCGCCCTCGATCCGTTCGGATCCGACCATGCCCCGAGCAAACATGCAAGCGATCCCGAGCGGTGGGACGCTTGTGTAAGGGCCCCCTCCCCAAAATTTCTACCTTTTATCCTATGATACCCCGTTCTCCGTTCAAGAACAGTTTCCTCGACACCACCGACTTAGAGATGGGGAACATAACTGCGCAGTCTTGTCATAAAAGACTGATTGCCTGATCATGTTTTGGTTTGGCGGGATGGGCTGGATAGGAAAGGGGATGGGATGGGCAAACAGTAACGACGAGCAACGAACAGTATACCCCATCTTTTTTCTTTTCCTGGTTTGCACATTCTGTCTGGTTTTTCATTGTTGGGCAGTTTTCTTGTTTCTCATATTTTTCTTTTTCTTTTTCTGCGTTGGGAGATATCACATCACAGCATGGCACATTTGCACTGGAGCATATTTGCATGCATGCATCGCATACATACCTGGCGTTTTGAAGGGCGGCTGGCTGGATTGACTGGATTTTTTTGTATGGGCTCCGATACAAGGGTGAGGCGTTTGATTTGGGTTGGTCAGGGGCATTTTGTGTCTCGTTTCTGTTTCCGTCTCTTGTTGGGATGAGTATGTGTTTTTTTTCTCTGTTTTTTCTTTTCATCTCCCTGGCTCTTAATACCCAATCACTCGCTGCTCTGTTGTTGGCAGGCGGGCGCGTTTTAGAATCTGGAGGATGGAGGGACTGGTCTGGCTCTGTTTTGAGGGGGCCCCTGGCGTGGAGGGGGATGGGTGTGGGTGGTGGGTTTTCTTGTACTAAAAATGTTTTGATCATTGCTGTGTGGTATGGGTGTTGGGAAGACAGACAGACAGAGAGAGAGGTGGTGCAAATGAGAAGGGAAGAGCGGAGAGGTTGAATTCATGAGAGGCTGTCTCGCGTGTGCTCGGCTTGTATTTGTGTATGTGTCCTGTGTGCTTATATTTGCCTGGGCTGTGTTGGTCAAGTGTGATGATGGTGTGGGTTTGTGAGGCAGATGTTGCATCGTTGTTTTGCTTTTCTTTTTGCCTGTCTTGGCCGTGCGTTCCTTGTCGTTGGCTTTGTGATCTTTTCCATCTCTTCCTACAATACCTACCTTGGAGGGATTTCTCAGAAATAGGTGCTCGTATACGACGTGGCGTATCCAAGATGTCCATCGGCTGAGGGGGCAAATGAGGGGGATGCTGCTGCCGACATCTGTTCAGCTCAAATTGCAACAGATTGTGAGGTTAAACCTGTGGTTGGAGTCCTTCGACGATGGATTGTGTCGTTCCTCTGTGGGTGATTGCGCTCGTTAGCAATTTCTCGACCCGAGTAGGTGATCCGGTCGCAAGGGCCAGATCGAGTCGCCGCGCTGCATCTTTGGTGTGCCTGTCAAAGAGATGGGAATCGCTAATGCAGGGTGCTGCTGCGGGCAGAATAGATTGAAATGCAACGTGCTCAAATCTGATTTTGGTGCCAATGTTGAGAGCAAAGGAATGGATGGATGTCTGGGTGTCTGATTCAACTAGAATACAGAACACCATTCCTTCTGTGGGCATGAAAGGGGGCTCCTCCGTCCTTCCTTCTGGGACCAGAAGCTTGGCTCATTCTGGGGGTGAGCGCCCTGACAGGGACACAGGTCTTCCTCATTTGGATTTGAGGATTCGGTCGAAGCTACGAGGGTGAATTTGAGGAACTGCAATGGTGATCTTTACGACCAGGTTTTACTGTTCTGGGCGCAGTGCGACGAAGCTGTTGCAAATGTTGTAATCCGGTGTGGTTGAGTTTGAAGCGGCGTGACCGACATTTCACCATGCGAGGTAGGTTGACTAAGATCTACCATCAGGATTGAAGCCATTGCGCCGAAGGAAAAGTCTAGTCGCGACTGCTCTGCCCCGCTCCCCTCCTCGCGGGGGTGGCAGCACCGGGTGTTGTCATTTGGTAGCCGTAAGGAGTGCTTCCGCAACAAAAGTCCTCGAAGGTGGGATTGACGGGCTTGGATTCCAATGGTGTGGCATTGATCGCATTTGGCAATCCCGGGACTGAGAGGGGAGAGGGCACGATCAAGTCGGATTGAAAGCCGAACAGCTACAGGTGAGTGCGCGGAGCTTCGTTCGCAAAACCAGTGAGGAGGGAAAAGACCGAGGCAGCAGTTGGGGCTGCTCTCGACGATTCCAGTTCAACAAGATTTGCCGATTTCGCTGAGTAGGGGTTGTCCACTCACACCAAGCGGGGGAATTGCGTCCGAGGTTCTCCAGGGTCTCGGGAGCTTGAAGATAGCGTCAGGGGGCAACGGCGAGGATGGAGCATTGGTCAATCTGGGAATGCGCTCAGCGCCTGATTGGCCTGTCGCAGTTCCTCTGCTCATGAAATCGCAAAGGGAAAGTGGGAATTGGGGTTGTGCGCCAAGGCTCGCCAGGACGGCGACCACGTCATTGGGGTCTCTGTTCGGGTCGACCCATCAGACGAGCCTCAGCCCTACGAGATGCCGCCGGCAGCTATCGGCAACAATGGAATGCCCAGGCACACGAGGATGCTACCCTGACCTTTAAGAATTATGCATCACCAAGGGAATGGACATTGTACAGCTGTACACATGAATTTGACACAGCGTCGTTATTTTGATTGCTCCACTCGGAACCCCAACAACAACCATGGTGAAGCTTTGGGAATAATGATTGTGCATGCGGGGCATGTTTGTCGGTTGAGATCGAGGATCTGGTGTGGTGCCGTGGGGTCCCCGCCGATCAGCTCTGGAAAGCTATTAATACTTGTGTAAAGCTTTCGCATTGTGCACGACGCACTGCAGGACTCTGGCAATAAAATTCCAGCTTGGGTACTCTGAATTTTACTTGGACTAACGAAGCACCACAACTCTTTTAAGATCACAGCTTGTTTATGCAACTGTAAAGTTGGGCAGGCACATGGAAGCTCTCCTCTTTTGCGACCTCATCCCTGTCAGACGCACGGGCTTTCACAGATGCGGCTTCTTTTACGTAAGCTGCAAGGGAGGGTGCGCCACTCCACCAGCTCGTTTGAGCGCGCTGATTGGCCAACACCACATCACGCCTCGCGTTTTCGAGAACGTCACGTCCTCTCAAGCTCACGCCGTCGCCCATCATTCCACATCACCAACCATCGCAACAACCCTCTTGCTGCAAAGCGGGCTTTACGGTCGCGTCTAGCACGGCTACTCTGTTTATTCTCGACAAATGCTGGAGAATAGTCGCGACCCGCCCCGAGCTGCCCCGCATTGCGCGAGTCCCCTTCGCTGACTGCCCCTTTTCTCGCGCTGCGACCGACTACGCGCCCATCTCGACTTCTTTTCTTCCAAAACTGTCACCCGCTTCGCTGTCGGTCATGGCCCCGGCCCCGTCAACCCCGAGACGCACAGCACGGGGCCGTCCCCGGGGCCGCCCCAAGGGCTCCGCCTCGACAAGCGCGTCTCGCTCCAAGCGCAGCGGCCCCGACGGCCCAGCTACCGAACCTGCTCCGAAGAGACGTCGATATATACCCGGCGGCCCTGGTGGCTGCGGGCGCTTTGTTGACGAGGACGGCACCGAAATCCCCACCGAGTCACTTGGGCCCTCGACCACCGCGCCGCGTCCCCGACCATCCGCCGCGACCCAGGCCCAGCCCTCTCCGAGTGTCTTTCCGCGGCGAGAACGAAGCACGCGTATTCGCACAGCCGTGAACCGGGACGAGCGAGATGATATGCAATACAGCTCTGCCGCGGCTGTGGCAGCCGCCGTGGTGCAGAGCGAAGGGTACAAGCCGCGTGAGGAGCGTGGATGGGAGGAATTTCACCCGAATCTGGACATTGAGGCCACGTTCATGGTATACCAGGCAGACGAAGTGGATGGCATCATAAGATCGGTCCCTCCAACACCAGCGGCCCAACCCTCCGCCACTCCCTTGAATGGTGCCGGCACCCCAACCAAAGAGATACACCCTGGTCCAACCGACGAGGTGAATGGAACACCCAGCGGGCAAGGCAAGCCTTCTCTCGGTGTCTCACTGGCAGACACGCCATCTCGGCGTCGGATTGGCAGGCCGGCTCGGGACTCCTTCTCGCTGTATGCGACCCGGACCCTCGATTTTGGCGCAGGCCCCAAGGTTCCCAAAGTCCTTCCCATCTCTGGCCAGACCTCCAAGGAGCGTCTCGATTTGAAGCAACCTCAGTACCGCAAGACCAACCGCATCGCCCTATTCGAGAGCAAGACTTTCGGTCAGGCAAGGTATGTCGACAAGTCGATGATGAATGTCGGCTACCAAGAGAGCGACAACTTTATCCGGCCGGACCGCAACTTGATCAAGGCCACCGATGCGAACATGGAAGAGGAGGCCGAGCAGTCGGGGGCGGCAAAGCCCGATGGCGACGCTGTTCAGCACCCCGCCGGCGCCGTGGGCCGTGTCGAATACGACATGGACGAGCAGGACGACATGTGGCTCGAGAAGCTCAATGTGCAGCGCAAAGCGGCCGAGCTGGACCCGATAACCCGCGAGATTTTTGAGATCACGATAACCAAGATCGAGAAGGAGTGGCATGCGCTGGAGAAGAGGATACCGAAACCCAACCCGAAACCGCCGCAAACCCACAGGCCACGGTCGAGCTCGGCGGCTGCAGTCAACGGCGAGCCCCAGGCCGGCGAGGAACAAGATAGCAAATGCGCCATCTGCGACGACGGCGACTGCGAGAACACCAACGCCATTGTGTTCTGTGACGGCTGTGATCTTGCCGTCCACCAAGAATGCTATGGCGTCCCATTCATTCCTGAAGGACAGTGGTTGTGTCGCAAGTGCCAGCTTATTGGGCGCGGCATTCCGGTAAGTGGCCGAAGGGATCCCCGAGCCGAGAGGCAGGTGCGTGTGATGGTTGCTAATTCTAGATTTGCAGACATGTATTTTCTGCCCGAACACCGATGGGGCATTCAAGCAAACAAACTCGTCTAAGTGGGCGCATTTGTTGTGCGCCATGTGGATCCCCGAGGTGTCCCTCGGAAACCACACCTTCATGGAGCCCGTCATGGAGGTCGAAAAAGTGCCCAAGACGCGCTGGAGGTTGACGTGCTACATCTGCAGCCAGCGCATGGGGGCCTGCATCCAGTGTTCTAACAAAAACTGCTACCAGGCCTTCCATGTGACGTGCGCCCGCCGGTGCCGGCTCTTCCTTAAGATGAAGAACAGCCAGGGGGCCCTTGCAGTGCTCGACGGTACCCTCCCGCTCAAGGCCTTCTGCGACAAGCACTGCCCGCCAGACCACGCCGAAGAAAATGGTGTCGCACAGGCGACGAGGGATGCAAAACGCTTCTACAAGCGCACGATGAAGGGCCGTATCTGGGCCGACAGCCAAGCCTCAGCCTTGCAGCTCGCCGCCACACATCGCAATGCCATAACTGAGCATCCTCCAGACGAGTCGCAGCTGACGGGCGCCAAGGTCTCTGCTGTGCTCGCAGAAAAGAAGAAGGGCCAGCCAACCAAAAACGTCTGGAAACTGCCGTCCGGCGCACCCATCATCCCCCAGGCCGTCTACGACTTGGTCGAGAGCGCTCTCGCGAGATTTCCCATCCGTAAACGGAAGGACTTTGTGGGTGAGGCGTGCAAATACTGGACGCTCAAACGCGAGGCGCGCCGCGGCGCCGCTTTGCTCAAGCGTCTGCAGCTGCAGATGGAGACGTTTTCCTCCATGGAACTGACACGGCGCAACTTCGCCGCCATGGGTCCCTCCGGCAGGGCGCGGCTCGAGCGGAGGATCGAGTTTTGCGAGAACCTCGTCAAGGACCTCGAGAAGCTCAAGGAGCTATCCGAGCTGATCGTGCAGCGGGAGGTGCTGAAGCTCGAGGGGGCTGAAATGGAAGCCGACTTTGTCGACACGTGCTATTTTCCCGTCTTCAGGGAGCTGCAGCCAATCCTCGATAAAGCATTCCTGTAAGTCGCATCGGCGCCATGCTACACGCGAATGCAACTGACATTGGTCTAGCCTCGATAAGAACGTCTTCAAGCAGGGTCTCCAGGAGCTCCAGGACCGAATGGACCGGCGCTTCTACGTAACAACGCTACCTTTTGCTCACGACCTTTGCCGGGCCATTAGCGCTGGCATGAGCAACCCAGCTCCGGCACCTCAAGAGCCCGGGACGGATGCCCCCGACGCGTCTCCGACAAAGTACCACAACTATTCAGACGGCGCGGCTCGGAAGCGCCTGGGCAAGAGGCTGCTGAAGGTTCTACAGCCCTACCTTGAGTCGGCCCTGAAGGCCGAGGCCGACATCTGCGGCAAGCCGTATGATGCGCTCCAGAGAGAGCTCGAGGGAATGCTCGAGGCGAGCCTCGAAGTGCGGCAACTACCACTCACCAGTATCACTGTCTCTGGAGACAACAACGCCGGCCAGGATCAAGACGTCGACATGGTTGATGCCCCAGCAGAGGGTCAGATCATAGTAGCCGACCACAGCGAAGGCGAGGAAGACGCCGAAGGCGAACCCGACGACGTCATGGACGGCACCCACGTCGGCGAGGACAACATCGAAGTCGGCGGCTACGACGAGCACGACCAAGCCACGCCCAGGCCCAACGGCGCTTTCTCCTCGGCCAATTCCCACGCCGGCGATATCATCCCACCACCCAAAGAAACCACGCCGCACCTCATTAACGGCTTCATCAAACCGTCTTCCACCTCGCCTCCCTCCCTCCCGGGCGGCACCTACAACACTCATCCCAACCACCACCAACCCCCCAATCACAACCTCAACCCGCACCCCGGCCCGCTCACACCGCCCCAATCCCACACCTCCAACTCGGGCGCCCCCTCCTTCGCAACAACAACAGCAGCAGCACCCGCTCCCGCTCCAACCCACAACCACCATCACCACAACCATTCCATCCCAACCATCACCACCACCGCTGCTGGCATCACCACATCTTCATTATCTTCCTTATCCTCAGCGGCAGCAACAGCAGCCGCCGCAAAAACCAGCAGCGGCACCGCCGCCACCGCGGCCGCAGGTAACCCGCTCACCGAGGGCGGCCTGCCGTGGTACCTTTCCGGGTTCGAGCTGCGCGGCACGACGGCGGTGCAGGCGCAGTGGACGACGGCGCGCGAGGCGCTGCGCAGCCTGAGCGAGGAGCTGACCGACATGGACGAGGAGGCGCTGCGGGACCTCGAGTTTGACGTGGACGAGGAGAATACGATTACTATTGCTGGGGAGGGGGTGGATGGGATTGATG
>Ga0247823_10001146_pt1 | contig 22136 bp, 18 predicted proteins | sample 13C_PalmiticAcid_2_FD_192426 | JGI IMG/M metagenome (GOLD analysis project Ga0247823, IMG submission 192426) | Soil microbial communities from agricultural site in Penn Yan, New York, United States - 13C_PalmiticAcid_Day30 | ecosystem: Environmental > Terrestrial > Soil > Agricultural land... | reverse complement strand
CAGGTGGCCGACATCGCGCGCCGCTTCCCGCAGATCCGCAAGGCGCGCCTGGTGGTCAGCGGCGAGATGGCCAATGACCGCATGTGCCTGCGCGTGGAGTCCGCCGAGTCCGGCGAGCCCCTGCGCGAGCTGATCGCCGCCGCCGTGCGCGACGTGACCAAGCTGCGCAGCGAGGTGGAGCTGGTGGCGCCGGGCAGCCTGCCCAACGACGGCAAGGTGATCGAGGACGCGCGCAGTTACCAGTGAGCCCCCGGAGAGGCACGGTCCGCCCTGGCGCGGACTGGGGTTTGTACGGGTGCGTGAGCTACGTATTTCCCGCGATTTGCGCCTCGGGCTGCGGGACTAGCATCCCTCCGTCCATTCCTTAACGTCCCTTCAGGAGACATCCATGAAACAGCTCGTCACCCTGGCCCTGGGCGCGACCCTGGCGGTGGGCGCGTTCGCGCAGGCCTTCCCCAGCAAGCCCATCACCTTCGTGGTGCCCTTCGCCGCCGGCGGGCCCACCGACCTCGTGGCGCGCCAGTTGGCCGAGGCCATGCGCAAGCCGCTGGGCGACAACGTCAACATCGTGGTGGAAAACACCGCCGGCGCTGGCGGCACCATCGCCGCCACCCGCGTGGCGCGCGCCCCGAAAGACGGCTACACCCTGCTCGTGTGGCACATCGGCATGGCCGCCACCGACAGCCTTTACAAGAAAAAGCAGTTCAGCGCATTGGACGACTTCGAGTATCTCGGCGCCATCAACGACGTGCCGATGACGCTGCTGGGCTCCAACAAGCTCAACGCCAACACCTACCGCGACTTCGAGGCCTACATCCGCGCCAACGGCGGCAAACTCAACCTGGCGCACGCCGGCCTGGGCTCGGCCTCGCACATCTGCGGCCTGATGTGGCAGCACGCAGTGAAGCTCGACAAGTCGATGACCACCATCGCCTACCGCGGCACCGGCCCGGCCATGAACGACCTCATCGGTGGCCAGGTGGACGTGATGTGCGACCAGACCACCAACACCACCGCGCAGATCGAAGGCGGCCGCGTGAAGGCCTTCGCCGTGACCACGGCCAAGCCGCTGTCCAAGCACCCCATCCTCAAGCACTACCCCTCGCTACAGGAAATGGGCCTCAAGGACTTCAACCTCACCATCTGGCACGGCATGTACGCACCCAAGGGCACGCCGCCCGATGTGCTGAAGAAGCTCAACGACGCCCTCAAGGTCGCGCTGAAGGACCCCAAGTTCGTCAAGGGCCAGGAAGAGCTGGGCGCCATCGTGGTGAACGACGACCGCGTCACGCCCGAAGGCCACAAGAAGTTCGTGGCCAATGAGATCGCCAAGCTGAAAGTGGTGGTCGACGCCGCCGGCCAGTACGCCGACTGATAGAGAAGCACCCCCCGCGGCGCTTCGCGCCACCCCCCTGAAGGGGGCGACACCTGCGGCCCGGCAAAGCCGGTTCCGCGGTGTCTCTGGGCTGACACCTGCGTGCGCCAGGTAGTAGTCCTCCGGTTGACTCCTCGGACAGCGCCGATAGGCTGGCGGTCACCGACCGTTCAAGCAGGAGACAACCGCATGCACCTCAGCCGCCGATCCCTCGTCGCCCTCGCCGCCGCCCTGGCGGTGCCCGCCACCGCGCTCGCGCAGGGCGCCTGGCCCACCAAGCCCGTGCGCATCGTCGTGCCCTTCGCGCCCGGCGGCACCACCGACATCCTCGCCCGCACCATCGCGCCCGAACTCACCAAGGCCTTCGGCCAGAGCTTCGTGGTGGAGAACCGAGCGGGCGCGGGCGGCAACATCGGCGCCGAGGTGGTGGCCAAGTCATCCGGCGACGGCTACACCCTGCTGATGGGCACCGTGGGCACCCACGGCATCAACAAGTCGCTCTACAGCAAGCTGCCCTACGACCCGCAGAAGGACTTCGCGCCCATCACGCTCGTGGCCGGCGTGCCCAATGTGATGGTGATGGGCACCAAGCGCGCGCAGGAACTGGGCATCAGCAGCGTGGCCGACTTCATCAAGGTCGCCAAGGCCCGGCCGGGGCGGCTGAACATGGCCTCCAGCGGCAACGGCACCTCCATCCACCTGGCCGGCGAGCTGTTCAAGTCGCGCACCGGCATCTTCATGACGCACATTCCCTACCGGGGCTCGGGCCCCGCGCTGGCCGACCTGCTCGCCGGCGGCGTGGACGTGATGTTCGACAACCTGCCCTCGTCCATGGCCCACATCCAGGCCGGCAACCTCAAGGCCTTCGCCGTGACCAGCGCCGTGCGCTCGGCCGCCCTGCCCGACGTGCCCACCGTGGCAGAGGCCGCCAAACTGCCCGGCTTCGAGGCCAGCTCCTGGTTCGGCCTGCTCGCCCCGGCTGGCACGCCGGCCGACGTGGTGAGCCGCCTGCAACAGGAAACCGCCAAGGCGCTCAACGCGCCCGCCGTGAAGGAGCGCCTGCTCGCCCAGGGCGCGATCCCGAGCGGCAACACGCCGGCCGAGTTCGCGGCGCTGATCGACGCGGAGATCAAGAAGTGGGAGGCCGTGGTGAAGGCCTCTGGGGCGAAGGTGGATTGAGCGGCTTGAGGCCAGCGGTCGCTGTCTGCCGACTCACCAGTAGAAGGGCGACTCGACGCGCTTCGCTTGGAAACGTCGCCCGCCATCGTCGCGAAGGTAATTGTTCCCCACGACGTGTGTGATTTCTCCCGTCCTTGCATTGATGCCATAGGCAGCGTGGGTGCGGTCATCCCAGTTGGTGTGCGCATACACCAGCCAGGGCACCTCCCCTGGCAGCTCGTTCAGAATCGACACATCGAGTCCATTGCGCCCCGGATCGGTGCTCTGGAAAGGGTTGTTCACTTTCCTGGCCAACAGTCGATCCAACGCCGACACCAGATCCTTCAGCGTGTAGGCCACCGGCAGGGCGGCATCGCCAACAGGCGACTGCAAGAGCTCGATCACCAGCGAATCGATCGGGGCATCCCATTTGAGTTGACTGCCCGCCAACACCTTTTTCAACCAGACCCTGGCCTCGTCCGGCGTCAACTGCTGTTCAAGCACGCGCTGCATGGGTTGCTTCAACCTCGCCCGGATGAATTTTCCTGGGCTAGGCGAACCCGGTTGCCATGCGTCCTTGACCGAAGGGTCATTCGGAGTCCACATAAATCTGTGCCGGGCATGGTCTCTGTCTTCGGCCCCAACGACCACACCGGGATGATTCTCAAGGTAGGTCTGGAGATTGAAATTTCCGAACAAGCCTGTGTTCAGCTTCTTCCATTTCCTGAGGAGGTGGCGCAGTGAACGCTCGACAGACTTGCCAGACCGCCAATCGATCGAAGAGGCCACGAGATAGTGCGTTGCCCCCGCGCTGAACCAGAAGTCCCGGCGGCTCCCATAGGCTTTGTGGACATGGTCGTAGTAACGACCCTCCTGAGGCACAACGGCACCGAGATCCCCCCGTCGTCCAAACCCCGCGCTCACCAGCCACACCCCCTGGGCCGACCGCCCCGGCGCTGGCTTCGATTGCCCCTGCACAGCGGCCATGAACACCGGGCTGTGAAGGGCCTGCAACACGCACGACAGCCCCTCCTTCGACTTGGCAGCACCCTCGGCTGCTGACGCCAGGGCGGCTTGCTGCGCCACGTGCTTAAGTAACGCGACAAGCTCGCGGACATTGCGCACGGGCGTGCCCCGCCCTTCGGACGGATCGACGCCCGCGGATCGAACAAACAGCCGGAAGCTGCCATTGAAGAGACCGGCGACGTGGTCCAGGTACAGCGTGGCACAGTCACGGAAGGCTTCTTGCAGGCGCGATATCTGCTCCGTCACCCAACGGTCATCCGTGCCCGCCGGACGTTTTCCCTTGTTCAGCGCTCCCCGCAGCGCTTGTTCGATGGGAGCCCAGCACTTCTCCATCAGCAGTGTGTCGGTGGCGTACTTCGACACCGTGGCTTGCCACGCCGTGGCCAGCGGGTTCACATGTTGCGCCTCCCAGGCCAGCAATACCGTCCACGACAACTTCTGGTGGTCTGCCAGCTTCTTCTTGGGGCCTTCTCCCTTGGGCAGGACCACACCGCGGAGATGCCGCACGGGCAAACCAAGCTCTTCAGCCAGCACACGTTCCAGCACGGCTCGCACGGGCACGTCGTCAAACTGGCGCGAGGCCATTTCCGCGTTGTACCGAGCGCGGAGCTTGTTGCACCATTCCACGTCACTTCGTCTTTCCGGCATGGCCATTTGCAAGGCCAGAACCAACTCGGGTTCGAGTGCCAGGAAGGTTTCCGGCGGGACGGGTTTCATGGCCAGCTGCATGATCTCCGTGGGATAGGGCGCCGGCACCACGTGGTCCTTCTCACCCGCGCGGCCGTTGAACTCCAGCATCCCACAGTCCATGTAAATGGACAGGTGGTGCAACAGCTCCATCGGCTGAAAATGGAGCGCGCGGTCGTGGCTCACGTGCCAGCAGTTCCCCATATTCCCTTGCAGTGGAGCCGTGAGCAAGGTTTGCCACAGATGCAGTGCCAGCACGCGGCGGGCGTCATTCTCACCAGGGAAATCGCGCAGCCTCAGCGTGGCCTGAACGGACGGATGCAAGGGATGCGTCCCCGACATCCGATCCACGGTGTCGCCCAGCAGGGCCCCCGCTTTCGCGATCTGTTGAAGCTGGATGAGGAAATCCTCGCGGTGGGCGTTGTCTGGCAACCACGCCAGGTCCTTCGACTCTGCAAACCCCAGAACGATGTTCAGCACCGAAAGATCGCAGCCGCCATCCGGCTTCAGCACCAGGCGGGCGAATGCCAGACTCCAGGCGTTCGCTCGCATGTCGTCCGGCGGCCCTTTCGCCCGCAGACTCGCCTGGCTCAGGACTTGATGCACGTGCGCTTTCCAGGCTGCGTACAAGCCTGCACACCTGTGCAGCGACACGTCGCCGCGTATCAATTCCTGCCACAGCTTGTCAAGGTGTGCGTAAGCATCCTGCCCCCAATACAGCACGCCATGATCCGACATCGAGGCGAGATGCCCCAGCGTCTCCTGCACCTGGGCCTGGACCTCGGGCGTGTAACGCGATGCCAACTCCGTGATCCGGCGCCCCAGCGGGGCCATGCGCAAGTTGGTACACAGCTCCAGACGGGCCAAGCCGTTTGATGGTGCGGTTTCTGCGGGCAGGGACTCGCTGTGATCCCTTGAATCACACAGGGAGGACCGCGAGAGCAGTTGCTGCGTGGACGAGAGACGACGAGATTGACGAATGGCCATGGAAACACCTGCAGCAGCCGCGCACCCGCGCGCAGCCATGCAAGCATTCTTGAAAACCCCCGCGACTTGCACCATCGTGCGAACGCACGTCGGCCAAACATGCGTCGGCTACAGGCTCGTCAGCCGCAAGTGCGTCGGCTGTTCGACTTGATGTCTCTGTGCCCCAAGCGCCCAAGGCCAGGATCAAGCGAGCTGGCTCACACCCCCCATGTAACTTCCACTCCCGCCTTCTGAGCGCGCTGCAGCATTTCGATGAAGGGCGTGCTGCGCATGCGCAGGCTCACGCTCTCGAACTGCGGCTGGCCTTCACCCTTGGCTTCGGCTTCGTCTTGAAGGCGCTTGTGCTCAGCCTCTTCGGCCAGCACCGCCGCGCGGATGGCATCCATCGCGCGCGGCATGTCATCGGGCAGCAGCACGCCGGGGCTTTCCGGGTCTTTGCCCAGGATCTCGAGCAGGCGCTTGCCGTGCGCCGGCAGCATGACGAGATCCCCGGTTTCCCGGGACTTGAAGCGGTACACACTCATACAGGTTCTCTAGCAACTGAGCGCCGCACATTACTCCCTTGGCGGCGCCCACGCCAGCCCGTCGTGTAACACCTGGCGTCCCGATGAGGGTTTACCCGGTTGTTGGTCGTTGTTTCAGGTCTAAACTAATTAGACATGAAAACGTCTCTGCAACGCATCCTCTGCATTGGTGGTGGCCCGGCCGGCTTGTACTTCGCGCTGCTGATGAAGCGGCGCCAGCCCTCACTGGAGATCACCGTCGTCGAGCGCAACCGCCCGTTCGACACCTTCGGCTGGGGCGTGGTGCTGTCCGACCAGACGCTGGGCAACCTTCGCGCGGCCGATCCGGAGACGGCGCAGGAGATCGGCGACGCCTTCAACCACTGGGACGACATCGAGGTCTTCTACAAGGGCCGCAGCGTGCGCAGCGGCGGCCACGGCTTCTGTGGCATCGGGCGCAAGCGGCTGCTCAACGTGCTGCAGGCACGCTGCCAGCAACTCGGCGTCAACCTGGTGTTCGAAACCGACGTCAGCGACGACCAGGCCATCGCCGCGCAGTACAACGCCGACCTGGTGATCGCCAGCGACGGCCTCAACAGCCGCGTGCGCACGCGCTACGCCAGCACCTTCGAGCCCGACATCGACACGCGCCAGTGCCGCTTCGTGTGGCTGGGCACCAAGAAGACCTTCGACGCCTTCACCTTCGCCTTCGTGCAGACCGAGCACGGCTGGTTTCAGGCCCACGCCTACCAGTTCGACGCCGACACCTCCACCTTCATCGTGGAGACGCCCGAGCACGTGTGGCAGGCGCATGGCATCGATCAAATGAGCCAGGAAGACGCCATCGCCTTCTGCGAGAAGCTCTTCGCGCCCTACCTCGACGGCCACCGCCTCATCAGCAACGCCTCGCATCTGCGCGGCTCGGCCATCTGGATCCGTTTCCCCCGCGTGATCTGCAAGACCTGGGTGCACTGGCAGGACATTCAAGGCAGGAACACGCCCATCGTGCTGATGGGCGACGCCGCCCACACCGCGCACTTCTCCATCGGCAGCGGCACCAAGCTCGCGCTGGAAGACGCCATCGACCTGGCCACCGAGTTCGAACGCCACCCCGAAGCCGACGTGGCCACCGTGCTGCAGGCCTACGAGGCGCGGCGCAGCGTGGAGGTGCTCAAGATCCAGAACGCGGCGCGCAACTCCACCGAGTGGTTCGAGCACGTGGACCGCTACACGGCCATGGAGATCGAGCAGTTCGCCTACTCGCTGCTCACGCGCAGCCAGCGCATCAGCCACGAGAACCTGCGCCTGCGCGATGCGAAGTGGCTGGAGGGCTATGAGAACTGGTTGGGCCAGCGCGCCGGCAAGCCCCCCGCGAAACACCCCACCCCACCCATGCTGCTGCCCCTGAAGGTGCGCGGCGTCGAACTCAAGAACCGCATCGTCGTCTCGCCCATGGCGCAGTACAAGGCCGTGGACGGTGTGGTGGGCGACTGGCACTTCGTGCACCTGGGCGCGCGCGCCGCGGGCGGCGCGGCGCTGGTGATGGTGGAGATGACCAGCCCCACGCCCGAGGGCCGCATCACCCCCGGCTGCCCCGGCCTGTGGAACGACGAGCAGCAACGCGCGTTCGAGCGCATCGTGCGCTTCGCCCATGAGCAGGGCAACGGCGCGAAGATCGGCATCCAGCTCGGCCACAGTGGGGCCAAGGGCTCCACGCAGCTCGGTTGGGATCAGATCGACGAGCCCCTGCCCGCCGGCAACTGGCCGCTGCTCTCGGCCAGCGCCGTGGCCTACGGCGAGCAGAACCAGGTGCCGCGCGCCATGACCCGCGCCGACATGGACGCCATGACGGCCGCCTTCCTCGCCTCCACGCAGCGCGCCGCCGCCGCCGGCTTCGACTGGCTGGAGCTGCACTGCGCGCACGGCTACCTGCTCTCGGCCTTCATCAGCCCGCTCACCAACCAGCGCACCGACGACTACGGCGGCTCGCTGGAGAACCGCTGCCGCTACCCGCTGGAAGTCTTCAAGGCCATGCGCGCCGCCTGGCCCGCCGACAAGCCCATGAGCGTGCGCATCTCCGCGCACGACTGGGCCCCCGGCGGCACCACGCCCGACGATGCGGTGGCCATCGCGCGCCTGTTCAAGGACGCGGGCTGCGACGTGATCGACGTGTCCTCCGGCCAGACCACGCGCCAGGCGCAGCCGGTGTATGGCCGCATGTACCAGACGCCCTTCGCCGACCGCGTGCGCAACGAGGTGGACATCCTCACCATGGCCGTGGGCGCCATCAGCGAGGCCGACCACGCCAACAGCATCATCGCCGCGGGCCGCGCCGACCTGTGCGCGGTGGCCCGGCCACACCTGGCCAACCCGGCCTGGACCTTGCACGAAGCCGCCAGGCTGCAGACGCGCGCCATCGACTGGCCCGCGCCCTACCTCAGCGGGCGCGACCAGCTCTACCGCGAGATCGCCCGCCAACAGGCGATGACGGCCAAAGAGGAAGAGGAGGCAAGCAAATGAACGACATCGAAACCCTGGACCTGGAGGCGCGCGCGCACAGCGAGCACGCGCACGAGTTGCGCCTGTGGCTGCGCCTGCTCACCTGCTCGCAACTCATCGAGAAGCGCGTGCGCGCCGGCCTGCGCGAGCACTTCGACACCACCTTGCCGCGCTTCGACCTCATGGCGCAACTGGAGCGCCACCCCGAGGGCCTGAAGATGAAGGAGCTGTCGCACCGGCTCATGGTCACCGGCGGCAACGTCACCGGCATCACCGACCAGCTGGTGGCCGAGGGCCTGGTGGAGCGCACGGGTGTGGAGGGCGACCGGCGCGCCTTTCGCGTGCGTCTGACCGATCGCGGCCGCCGCGCCTTCACGCAGATGGCCGAGCAGCACGAGCACTGGATCGTGGAGGCCTTCGAGGGCCTGTCGCCGCGCGACCTGGAACAACTCTACAAGCTGCTCGGCAAGGTCAAACAACATCAGCTCGACCTCAACCAGCGCCTGACGGACGCCAGCGAATGAAACACCCCATCCCCGACCACAACCCCATGCGCGGCCAGTACGCGCCGGCCCCGGCCTCGCCCAGGCACTTCGCCCTGTCCATCACAAACGGCGTGGCCACCGTCACGCTCAACCGGCCGGACCGCAAGAACCCGCTGACCTTCGACTCCTACGCCGAGCTGCGCGACTGGTTCAACGGCCTGCAGCGCGCCACCGACGTGAAGGCCGTGGTGCTCACCGGCGCCGGCGGCAACTTCTGCTCGGGCGGCGACGTGCACGAGATCATCGGCCCGCTGACGAAGATGAGCATGCCCGAGCTGCTGGCCTTCACGCGCATGACGGGCGCGCTGGTGAGCGCCATGCGCGCCTGCCCGCAGCCCATCGTGGCCGCCATCGATGGCGTGTGCGCGGGCGCCGGCGCCATGATGGCGCTGGCATCGGACCTGCGCCTGGGCACGCCGCGCACCAGCACCGCCTTCCTGTTCACGCGCGTGGGCCTGGCCGGCGCCGACATGGGCGCCTGCGCGCTGCTGCCGCGCGTCATCGGCCAGGGCCGCGCGAGCGAGCTGCTGTTCACTGGCCGTTCCATGAAAGCCGACGAAGGCCTGGCCTGGGGCTTCTTCAACGCGCTGCACGATCCCGAGGCCCTGCCCGAGGCGGCGCTCAAGCTCGCCGCCTCGCTCGCCGAAGGTCCCACCTTCGCGCACGGCATGACCAAGACCATGCTGCACCAGGAATGGGCCATGACGCTGGACCAGGCCATCGAGGCCGAGGCGCAAGCCCAGGCGATCTGCATGCAGACGCAGGACTTCCGGCGTGCGTACGAGGCTTTCGCGGCCAAGCAACGCCCGGCCTTCGAAGGAGACTGAGCCCATGGTGGCTTTTGATCGTCCCCACGGCATGACCCCGCCGCAAGCGCAGTGGGAACTGCCCTTCTTCAACCAGCACCACCACACGCTCGCACTCGGCCTGGCCGACTGGGCTGGCGCGCAACAAGTCGATGAGTCCGACGACCGCCGCGCCTGCCGCGAGTGGGTAGCCAAGCTGGGCGATGCTGGCTGGTTGCGCTACTGCGTGCCCGCCGCGCACGGTGGCGCGCTCGACAAGCTCGACTCGCGCGCGCTCGTGATCCTGCGCGAGACGCTCGCTTTCCACTCGCCTCTCGCCGACTTCGCCTTCGCCATGCAGGGCCTGGGCAGCGGCAGCATCACGCTCGGCGGCAGCGACGCGCAACGCGAACAGCGCCTGCGCGCGGTGGCCAGCGGCGCGCAGATCGCCGCCTTCGCGCTCAGCGAGCCCGAGGCCGGCTCCGACGTCGCGGGCATGAAGACCAGCGCGCGCCAGGCCGACGGCGGCTGGGTGCTCGACGGCAGCAAGACCTGGATCAGCAACGGCGGCCTGGCGGATTTCTACGTGGTGTTCGCCAAGACCACGCCCGACGCGGGCGCGCGCGGCATCAGCGCCTTCGTGGTGCCGGCCGACGCACCGGGCCTGGACACCTCCGAGCACATCGACGTGATGGCACCGCACCCGCTGGCCACACTGAAGTTCACGAACTGCCGCGTCGGTGCCGACGCGCTGGTGGGCACGGTGGATGGCGGCTTCAAGCTGGCGATGCAGACGCTGGACATCTTCCGCGCCTCGGTGGCCGCCGCCGCGCTGGGCATGGCGCGCCGCGCGTTCGCCGAGGCGGTAGCGCACGCAAAACGGCGCGAGATGTTCGGCCAACACCTGGCCGACTTCCAGCTCACCCAGGCTCGACTGGGCGAGATGAGTGCGCTCATCGACGCCGCCGCGATGCTCACCTACCGCGCCGCGTGGATGCGCGACGAAAGCCCCACGCAGGGCGCTGGCACTCCCGCCTATACGGCAGCAGCAGCCGCCGCCAAGCTCACCGCCACCGAGAACGCGCAGCGCGTGATCGACATGGCCGTGCAGATGTTCGGCGGACGCGGCGTGCGCGTGGGCGAGGTGGTCGAGCACCTCTACCGCGACATCCGCTCGCTGCGCATCTACGAAGGCGCGAGCGAAGTCCAGCTCCTCATCCTCGGCAAAGCCGCGCTGAAAACATGACCTCAGCCCAGACCGACCGCTTCGTGCACGACCGCCTGCCGCCCCACGAGCAGTGGCCCGAGTTGCGCTTCGACACGCCCGAACTCAAGGCCATCCCCGCGCAGGTGAACCTGGTTCAGGCCCTGTTCGATCGTGCCGCTTCCAACGGCCACGCCGATCGCCCCTTCCTGCGCAGCGACGCGCGCACGCTGAGCTACGCGCAAGCGCGCGAGCAGGTCAACCGCATCACCAACCTGCTGGTGCGCGACCACGGCCTGGTGCCCGGCAACCGCGTGCTGCTGCGCGGCGGCAACTCGGTGGCCATGGCGCTGGCCTGGCTGGCCGTGGTGCAGGCGGGCCTGGTGGTGGTGGCCACCATGCCACTGCTGCGCGCCAAGGAACTCAAAGGCATCATCGACAAATCGCAGCCCGCGCTGCTGCTGTGCGACGCCGCCCTCACCGCCGAGCTGGAGGCCTGCGGCAGCGCGCTGCCGCTGCTGCGCTTCAACACCGACAGCGCCGACAGCCTGGAAGCGCTCGCCGCGAAGCAGCCCGCGCAGGCCACGCCCTGCCCCACCTCGGGCGACGACATCGCGCTGCTGGCCTTCACCTCCGGCACCACGGGCGTGCCCAAGGCCGCCGTGCACACGCACCGCGACGTGCTGGCCGCCTGCGAGTGCTGGCCGCGCCACGTGCTGCGCGCCACGCCCGACGACATCGTGGTCGGATCGCCGCCGCTGGCCTTTACCTTCGGCCTGGGCGGGCTGTTGATCTTCCCGATGTGGGCCGGCTCATCGATCTACTTCCCGTCCATCGCCTACACGCCCGAGGCCATGGTCAAGCTCATCGCCGAGAAGGGCGCGACCATCTGCTACACCGCGCCCACGTTCTACCGGCAGATGGCCCCCTTCGCGCAACAGCATGGCATCGGCAAGCTGCGCATCTGCGTGAGCGCGGGTGAAGGCCTGCCCGACGCCACGCGCCAGTTGTGGAAGCAGGCCAGCGGCATCGAGATGCTCGACGGCATCGGCGCCACCGAGATGTTCCACATCTTCGTCTCGGCCGCGCCCGAGGCCGTGCGGCGCGGCGCCATCGGCACCGTGGTGCCCGGCTACACCGCGCGCATCGTGAACGACGACGGCCAGCCCGTGCCCGACGGCGAGATCGGCCGCCTCGCGGTGATCGGCCCCACCGGCTGCCGCTACCTCGACGAACCGCGCCAGGCGCAGTACGTGCAGGGCGGCTGGAACTTCCCCGGCGACGCCTTCCGGCGCGACGCGGACGGCTACTACTTCTACCAGGCGCGCACCGACGACATGATCATCACCGCCGGCTACAACGTGGCGGGGCCGGAGGTCGAGTCCTCCCTGCTGGCCCACCCCGCCGTGGCCGAGTGCGGCGTGGTCGGCCGCCACGACGACGAGCGTGGCCAGGTGATCGTGGCCTACGTGGTGCTCAAGCCCGGCCACACCGGTGACGCGGCCATGGTCAAGGACCTGCAGGACCACGCCAAGGCCAGCATGGCGCCCTACAAGTACCCGCGCGAGGTGGTGTTCGTCGAACGCCTGCCCCGCACCGAAACCGGCAAGCTGCAACGCTTCGCCCTTCGACAACAAGTTTCCCGAGACAAGGCCTGACACCATGCTGCAACACCTCCACCCCGACGGCTGGGTACCTGCAAAGGGCTACGCCAACGGCATCGCCGCGCGCGGCACGCAGGTCTTCGTCGGCGGCCAGATCGGCTGGAACGGCCAGCAGCAGTTCGAGAGCGACGACTTCATCGCGCAGACGCGCCAGGCCCTGCAGAACGTGCACGACGTGTTGCGCTGCGCGGGCGCCGGCCCCGAGCACATGGTGCGCATGACCTGGTACATCCTCGACCGCGACGAGTACAACGCGCGCCTGCGCGAACTCGGCGAGGCCTACCGCGCGGTGATGGGCAGGCACTTCCCTGCCATGACCTGCGTCGAGGTGCGCCGGCTGGTGGAAGCGCGCGCGAAGGTGGAGATCGAGGTGACGGCGGTGCTGCCCGACGCGCCGCCATCGGGCAACTGAGCGGCGCGCACGCCCTCAGGCGGTGCTGTTCGCCGTCTCGCCCGGCAGCGTGAAGCTCATGCGGCAGCCCTGCCCGGGCGAGGACTCGCAGCGTAAGGCACCGCCGTGGCGCTCGATGATGCGGCGCGTGAACGCCAGGCCGGTGCCCAGTCCCTCGAATTCGAGCGGGTGGTGCAGGCGCTGGAACAGCATGAAGAGCTCGTCCGACGCGCGCCGATCGAACCCCACGCCGTTGTCGTGGACATGGAACACGCGCGCGCCGTCGTCGTCACGCCAGCCCACCTCGATCACCGGGCGCTCGACGCCGCGCGTGAACTTCAAGGCGTTGTCCAGCAGATGGGAGAAGGCCTGCGCGAGCAGCAGGGGGTCGCCGCGCACGGCGGGCATGAGGCGGTCGATGCGCCAGTCGACCGTGGTCGCGTGCGCGTGGCGGCCCAGTTGGGCGAGCACGCCTCGCACCAGGGGCGCCAGAGGCACCCACTGCACATCCAGCCGCACACGCGACAGGCTCGCGAAATCGAGCAGCGCGTCGACCATGCCGTTCATGCCGTCGATGGCGCCCACGGCCGAGCGCGCGTACTCGGTTGAAACGGTGTCGTCCCCCTGCTCCATGCGCTCGCGCAACAGGCACAGGTAGCCCCTGGCGTGGCGCAGCGGCCCGCGCAGCTCGTGCGACAGGAGCTGCGTGAAGGCATCGATGTCGCGCATGGCCATGGCGTGCGAGCGCGTGCGTGCCGCCAGTCGCACCTCAAGGTCTTCGGCGTACGTGCAGGGCACCAGCGCCTCGCGGTCCTGCCAGCGCGACAGGTCGAGCACCATGGTGTCGAAGCCCAGGTACATCCCGCTCGGGTCGATCAGGGGCATGCCCATGAGCAACGCCGCAAACCGCTCGCCCGTGTGGCGTTGCAGTGCCAGCCGCAGCTCGCGCATCTGGCCGGTCCGGCGCATGCCTTCCATGAACCCGTCGATCTCGCCCGCGCGCCCGTCGTGTGGGGAGATGCCCAGGAAACGCGCCAGTGGTGTCGTGCCGTGTACCTGCCCGTCGAACCAGGCGCACGCGGTGGTGTTGGCGCTGTGCACCAGGCCATCCGCGGTGATCAGCAGCAGCGCACAGGGAAGGCGATCTCCGGGTGGCAATGGCCACTCGGCCACCGGCAGCACGGAGAGCAGGGGACGGTTCGACACGGCAAGCAATCAATCAGCGAAACGCGCCCTTGCGCGTGTTCATTGCATGATGCAGCGTTCACCCACGCGGCGCCAGCCTGGGCGCCGCGCCGCACCTGTCAGGTCTGTCAGGTCGGCTCGATCAGGTCGGCTCGATCAGGTGCGCACGCGCCCGTCGCCGGTCAACATCGACAGCTCCGAGAAGCGCGAAGCCACGTGGTTGTCGGCGCTGAGCGAGACGCTGAAGCCACCGAAGCTGGTGTCGCCAATGGCCTCGAGGCCGTTCACCAGCGAGTCCGCGGTGAGGCGGCCGGACGCGCGGCGCGCGCCCTCGGCGAACAGCCGCGCGGCCAGGAAGCCTTCGAGGCTGGAGTAGTTGGGCTGCACCTTGTTGCCGCCGCGCGCAATGGCGTCGAGGAACTCGCGCGTGACGGGCCGCGTGGTGGAGAAAGGGTTGGGCACCACCTGCGAGATGGCCACGCCCGCGCCGTCCTTGCCGAGCGCGTCGGCCAGCGCCTGCGTGCCCACGAAGGACACGTTGAAGAAGGTGCCCCCGAAACCGGCCTTGCGCGCCTCGCGCACGAAGGCCGCGCACGAGGCGTAGGCACTGATCTGCACCACCGCCTGCGGCTTGGCCGCGACGATGGTGGACACGGCCTGCGCCACGTCCACCGAGTTGCGCTCCACCGTGGCGGTGGCCTTGGGCTTGAGCTTGCGCTGCTCCAGCGCGAGCGTCACGCCGTCCAGGCCGGCCTTGCCGTACGAGTCGTTCTGGTGGAACACCGCGATGTCGTTGAGGCCCAGGCTGGTGAGCTGGCGCACGATCAGCGCGGTCTCGTCGTTGTACGAGGCGCGCAGGTGAAACACCAGGCGGTTGAGGGGCTGGCGCAGGCCCATGGCGCCGGTGAAGGGTGCGATGAAGGGCGTGCCGTCCTTGACGGCCAGTGGCATGGCCGCCAGGCTGGTGGGCGTGCCGATGTAGCCGAACAGCGCGGTGCAGCCGCGCGAGAGCAACTGCCGCGTGTTCTCGGCGCAGCGGTCGGGCTCGTAGCCGTCGTCGAGCTTGGCGATCTCGATGCGCTGGCCGCCCACCCCGCCCTGCTGGTTGAGCAGGTCGAAGTAGAGCTGCGCGCCCGCGTTGAACTGGATGCCCAGTTGCGCGGCCGGCCCGCTGAACGCGGCCGACTGGCCGAGCACGATGCGGTTGTTCTGCGCCATCAGGGCCGGCGCGGCCAGACTGGCGGCCCCACCGATGGCGGTGGCGGCGAAGGCGCGGCGGGTCAGGCCCGTGGCGAGGGAGTGGCGGGGCGTGGAGCGCATCTGGCTGGACCTCCTGGGATCTGGCTGCAAGCGGGACGGCGGATACCCCATGACGGTATCCAGACGTTGCGCATGCTACCGATCACCCAGGCTTACGAAGCCACGCTCGCCAGCCCAGGGCCACCGTTGATCGCGAGATCGCGGAAACCGGACCTAGAACCGCCGCGTGAGCTCGATGCCGGCCGACAGCGAGCGGCCCGCGCCGGGTTCGAAGAAGCGGCCATTGCCCTCGTTGACGATGACCGAGCCCGCGTGGCGCCGGTCCGTCAGGTTGTCCAGGCGCACGAACTGCCGCCAGGTCCAGGGGCCGGTGCTCTGTTCGAAGCGCGCACCCAGCGCGAACAGGGTGTAGGCCTCGGCCGCGTCGGTGTTCAGGTCGTTCACGAACACGCGCCCGCTGCGGCGCGCCTCCAGCGTGAACACGCCACCCACGGCGTTGGCCCAGCGCGGTGTCCAGGCCACCTGCGCGAAGAACTGCTGCGCGGGCAAGCCCGGCATGCGCTGGCCGGCGGCAATGGGCGTGGGCGGGTTCACGTTCGGGCACAGCGTCGCGGTGCAGGTGAGGAAGCCGTCGCGGTAGCGCGCGCTCATGGCGGTGTAGGCACTGGTCAGGTTGAATTCGCCGAAGGCCCACTCGCCCGCGAGTTCCAGGCCCTGGCGTTCGGTGCGGCCCGCGTTCTGGAAGGTGGAGCGCCCGCCGGTGTTGTTCTGCACCACGATCTCGTCGCGCGTGCGGATGTCGAACAGCGTGGCGTTCCACAGGCCCGAGCCGTGGCGCCCGCGCAGGCCGATCTCGGCGCTGGTGCTGCGCGCCGCGTTGAGCGCGGTGTTGAGCCCCGCGCCGCCGACGCTGCGGTACGCCGCCTCGTTGAGCGTGGGCGTTTCCAGCCCGCGCCCCACGCTGCCGAAAGCCTGCAGGTTGGGCGCGATGCGCCAGCGCGCGCCCACCACGGGCAGCGTGCCGCTGTAGCGCGTGCTGCCGCTGTCGTCGCCATTGGCCAGGAACTGATCGCTCGATTCGAAGCGCGTGCGCACGCGTCGCACGCCGCCTTCCAGCGTCCAGTCCTCGCGCGTCCAGGCGGCGCGCAGGTACGGGTCCAGCGTGTCGGCGCGGTTGGTCTCGTCGCGCCGCAGCGGGCCCTGCACGCCCAGGGTGGCGCCGATGAAGTTGTTGTAGCCGCGGCGCGCGTCGTTCTGGCGGTCCATCGCCAGGCCCGCGCTCAGGTCGAGCTCGCCGCCCTGCCACTCGCGCTGCAGGCGCCAGCGCGCGTTGAAGCCCCAGTAGTCGCGGTCCAGGTCGATCACGCCGCCCGAGCTGCCCGGCGCGGCTTGCGCGCCGGTGGGGATGGACTGGAACTGCACCACGCGGCGCTGGCCCGCGTAGCCCATCAGCTCCACGCGGTGGCCGCCGCCGAGCGACTGGTCCCACGCCAGGCCGGCCTGCGTCTGCGACACCGACTTGCGCGTGTTGAAGCCGATGGCGCTGGCGTCGGTCTGCGTGGGGTCGGCGTCGAACTGCGCGCGCGTCAGACCCAGCGGGTCGAGCGAGAAGGCGCTCTGGCGGTTGAACACCAATGTGGTGCGACCACCCTCGTGCGCGCGCGACAGCCGGGCATTGGCCGTGCTGCGGTGCGCGGCCGACTGCGGGCGCTGGCCGTCGGTCTCGAAGCGGCCTGCATCGAGCGCGTAGGACCAGCCCGGCGCCTCGGCCGTGCCGGTCTGCCCGAGCACCTGCGTGGACAGGCGCCACAGGCCGTCGGGCCCGACGGCCAGGCCGGTGCGCCACTCGCCGGGGCGAGTGCCGTCCTCCGTGTAGAGCAGGATGGCGCCGCCGCTGGAGGCGCCGTACAGCGCCGCGAAGGGGCCGCGCACCACCTCGATGCGGTCCGCACTGCCGAGCGGGAAGTTGGCCGCCTGGCCGGAGCCGTCGGGCGCGCTCGCGGGGATGCCGTCCACGAACAGGCGCACGCCGCGCACGCCGAAGGTGGCGCGCGAGCCGTAGCCACGAATGGACACCTGCAGGTCCTGCGCGTAGTTCTCGCGCTGGCGAATCACCAGGCCCGGCACGCGGCCCAGGCCTTCGGACAGGTTGATCTGCAACTGGCCCTCGCGCAGCTCGCGGCCATCGACCACGTCCACACTGGCGCTGCCCAGCCAGCGCTGGGCCGCATCGGCGCTGCCGCGGATGACCACGGGCGCGAGGGCGCCGCCGTCGGGGGCTGCGGCGGATTGCGCGAACGCGCCCAGGGGCAGGCACAGCAACGCGCCCGCGGCGCGCACGGCGTTGGGGTGTCGTCGGCTCATGGCAACTGCACGCTCACTTGCATGGCCGCGTACCACGCGGCCAGGTTCTGGATCTCGGCATCGGTCAGGGGTTTGGCGATCACGGACATGACTTCGTGCGAGCGTTTCCCGCTGCGGTAGTTCTTGAGTTGTTCGACGAGGTAGATCTCGGGCTGCCCCGCCAGGTGCGGCGCGTTGGGCTGCATCGACAGGCCGTTGGGCCCGTGGCAGACCGCGCAGGCCGCATCGGCCTTGGCGCGGCCCGCCGCGAGGTCCCCGGCAAAGGCCGTACCCGCCACGAACGCCAAACCCGCCCACAGCCAAGGCATGCCACGGATCCGGCTTCGCCGGTCCGTTGGCATGGCCCCTTCGAGGGGGTCGCGCGAAGCGCGGCGGGGGTGGTTCACGGTGCGTAGCTCACGCGGTAGATCGCTCCGACGTAATCGTCGGAGATCAGGATCGATCCGTCCTTCATCTGCGCCACGTCCACGGGCCGCCCCTTGTACACGCCGTTCGCGTCGAGCCAGCCTTCGGCGAAGACTTCGCTCGCGCCGGCCGTTCCATCGGCCTTTAGCGGGACGAAGTTGATCAGCGCGCCGCTGGGCTTGGTGCGGTTCCACGAGCCGTGCGCGGCCACGAAGATGCCGCCCTGGTACTTGGCCGGGAACTGCTTGCCGCTGTAGAACGCCATGCCCAGTTGCGCCTGGTGCGCGGGGAACTCCACCTGCGGCGCGATGGCGTTGGCCGGCTCCTTCATGTCCTTCAGGTCGGGCGCGGCGGGTGAGCCCGCCACCTTGAACTTGGCCCCGTTCCAGTACGGGTAGCCGAAGTGTTCGCCGGCCTTGGTGGACCGGTTGAGTTCGCCAGGTGGCACGTCGTCGCCCAGCCCATCGGTCTGGTTGTCGGTCCACCACACCGTCTTGTCCTTGGGGTTGATGTCCATGCCGACCGAGTTGCGCACGCCGCGCGCGTAGACCTCGCGCTTGGAACCATCGAAGGCGTTCATGCGCACCACGCCACCGATGCCGAGCTTGTCGTACATCTCCACCTTGCCAGCGGGCTGCACGTTGTGCGGCTGGCCCACGGTGATGTAGAGCGTGCCGTCGTCGGCCACGCGGCACACGCGCGCGCCGTGGTTGAAGGACTCCTCCTCCTCGGGGATCAGCTTGCCCTGCGGCACCACCTCGATCACCGCCACGTCCGGGCCTTCGTAGAAGAACTCGGCCGCGGGGAAGTTGAGCACGCGGTTGTGCTCCACCACGATCAGGAAGCCGTCCTTGGTCCAGCACACGCCGTTGGGCACCTTGAAGTTGAGCGAGGGCGCGAAGGGTTTCACCTCGTCGGCCACGCTGTCGCCGTTGCGGTCGGTCACGGCCCACACGCGCGTCTTGCGCGTGCCCACGAACAGCATGTTGGTGTTGGGCGCCACGGCCATGTGGCGCGCGTCGGGCACCACGGCGTAGAGCTCGATCTTGAAGCCCGCGGGCAGCTTCACGTTCTTCAGGTTGGCCTTGATGGCCTCGGCGTTGCGGCCTTCCTGCGGCACGGGCGGGATGTTCAGGTCCGTGCCCGAGACCTTGAACTGCTTGAGCGCCTGCAGGTTGTCCCTGCCGGCCTGGGCTGAGGCGGACGTGATCAGTCCGCACAGCAGCCACGCTGTGATGAGCGGAATCGTCTTCATGTGTCTCCTCGTTGGTGGAACCCGATCGGGTCGGGCGAACTCATTGTGGGTGCGGTGTTTGGCGCGCCACAAGGGGCGCGGCAATATCCCACCCCCACCTGTGCCTGTTGTGTGACGAAATGGAACACCCCAACCCACGCGGCCTGAGCCGGCGCACCGTGCTCGGCCTGGGCCTCGCGCCTCTCTTACCGTCTCTCGTGCCGCCGCTCGCCCTGGCTCAGCCGGCCAGCGCCATCCTGCAGCGCAGCATCGCCAGCACGGGCGAGGCCATTCCCGCCATCGGCCTGGGCAGCTGGATCACCTTCAATGTCGGCAACGACCCGCAGGCCCGCGCGCGGTGCGCCGAGGTGGTGCGCGCCTTCTTCGCCGGCGGCGGGCGCCTGATCGACAGCTCGCCCATGTACGGCTCCTCGCAACCGGTGATCGGGCAGGCGCTGGCACCACTGGGTGGCTCGGTGCCACTGTTCTCGGCCGAGAAGGTCTGGACGGGCAGCGCCGCGCGCGGCCCGGCGCAGATCGAACAGTCGCGCGCGCACTGGGGCGTGCCGCGCTTCGATCTGCTGCAGGTGCACAACCTGCTGGCCTGGGAAGAGCACCTGCCGATGCTGCAGCGCATGAAGTCGGACGGCCGCCTGCGCTACATCGGCATCACCACCTCCGAGGGCCGGCGCCACGACGAGCTGGAACGCATCCTGCGCACGCAGACCGTCGACTTCGTGCAGCTCACCTACAACCCACTGGACCGCGAGGCCGAGCAGCGCCTGCTGCCGCTGGCGCGGGAACGCGGCGTGGCCGTGATCGTCAACCGCACCTTCCGCGAAGGCCAGCTCACGCGCGCGCTGGCGCGCCATCCCCTGCCCGGCTGGGCGGCCGAGGTGGGGGCCACCAGTTGGGCGCAGCTCATCCTGAAGTTCGTGCTGGCCCACCCGGCCGTGACCTGCGCCATCCCCGCCACGCGGCAGGTGGCGCACGTGCGCGAGAACCTGGCCGCCGCGCGCGGGCCGTTGCCCGACGCGGCGCAGCGCGAACGCATTGCGCGCACGATCGGCGCGCTGTGAGGGCCCTTTCATGACCGAGTGGTGGACCTACCGCCCTGCCGATTTCCTGATGTTCGCGCCCGACACCTACTGGCGCCTGTTCGAGCTGCACAACGCCGCCTGGTGGCCGCTGGGGCTTCTGGCCAACGTGCTGGTGCTGGCTTTGTCGCTTGCGCTGTGGCGGGGGCACGAGCGCGCCGCGCGGCCGGGCATGGCGCTGATGGCCACACTGAGCGCACTGGTGGCCTGGGGTTTTGTCTGGCGGCTGTACGTGCCCATCAACTGGGGCGCGCAGGCGCTGGCGGGGCTGTACGCGCTGGCGGCGCTGGGCTGGGTGCTGCTGCCGGGCGCGCAACCCGGCGCGCGGCGCGCCCGCGCCGGCACCCTGCTCCTGCTGATGGCCACGCTGTCCTGGCCGCTGATGGCGCTGGCGGACGGGCGCCCCTTCGTGCAGGCCGAGCTCATCGGCCTGGCGCCCGACCCCACGGCGGTGGCGGGCCTGGGCCTGCTGCTGCACGTGCGGCCGGGCTCACGCACCGGCCGCGGGCTGTGGTGGGCGCTGCTGGTGCTGGGCGTGCTGGTCTGCCTGATCAGCGCCGCCACACTGGGCACGATGGACCAGGCCCAGGCGTTCGCGCCGCTCGCGGCGGCGGCGATCGCGCTGGGCGCCGCGATCAGGCGGCGGGCGTAGCGGCCAGTTCCACCTTGCGGCGGCGGCGCACCAGGCCGGCGATGGCGCCCAGGCCGGCCAGCAGCATGGCGTAGCTCTCGGGCTCCGGCACGGGGCTGGCGAACGAGGTGCGGCCGGGGCTGCCGATGTCGCCCAGGCTGTTGGCCCAGGAGCCTTCGATGTCGCCCACCGACGAGAACACCCACTGCGACACATCGTTCGCGCCCAGCGCGTCGGCGCTGGTGGCGCGGCCGCTGACGCCGCGCGTGCGCGGGTTGCTGCCGTAGGTGAGGCGGTCCACCAGGCTGCCGGCGCCGTCGAAGATGTTGATCTCGTCGCCGTTGCCCAGGTTGTTGGTGTACGGGCCCCAGACCTTGACGCTGGCGTCCAGGCCCCAGGCGTTGCGGAAGGCGGTGGCGTTCATCTCGGTGATGATCACCGACTCGCCCGGCGCGACGATACCGAAGGCCGACAGCGGGAAGCTGCCCGCGCTGCGCGAATCGTCGTCGTAGCTCCAGCCGGTGAAGTCCACGGCGGTGGGGCCGAGGTTGGTGAATTCGATGAACTCACGGTTCGAATCGTTGGCACCCTGGTACATCCACTCGGTGATGACGACACCGCTGGTGGCGGCGAACGAGCTGCACGCGGCGAAGGCGGCCACGGCGAGGGCGGCGAGTTGCTTTTTCATGCTCAGGCTCCTGTTGGAAGAAAAGACGGGGGACGGGGATCAGGCGGTGCGGCGGCGACGGCGCGCGACACCGGCGACGGCGGCCAGGCCGGCCAGCAACATCGCGTAGGTCTCGGGCTCGGGCACCGGGGCGGTGAGGATGTAGACGAAGGGCGATTCGTCGGTGATGAAAATCGTGCCGTCGGCGGCGATGGTCACGCCCTCGGCGATGCCGCTGATGGTGGTGAAGGCGAAGGCGCTGAGCACCTGGCCGGTGCGGCTCACTTCCAGCAGGCGCTGCGATTCCTGGCTGTAGATCAGCAGGTTGTCGGCGAAGCTGCGGCCGGTGAAGCCGCTGAGCACCTGCACGTCCGACAGGTCCGCCACGCCGAGGTTGGGCGTGAACAGGTTGGTCATGGTGTGCGTGCCGTTGTCGAAGTTGATGGTGCCGACCTGCACGCCTTGCGGG
>Ga0247823_10001145_pt1 | contig 22142 bp, 23 predicted proteins | sample 13C_PalmiticAcid_2_FD_192426 | JGI IMG/M metagenome (GOLD analysis project Ga0247823, IMG submission 192426) | Soil microbial communities from agricultural site in Penn Yan, New York, United States - 13C_PalmiticAcid_Day30 | ecosystem: Environmental > Terrestrial > Soil > Agricultural land... | reverse complement strand
GTCTTGAGGGGGGCAGGGGGGGGAGGTCTCTTCCTACCGCGGCGTAGCCGCCGGATACCGCAACCGCAGCGCCGCTCTCTCGGCGTCGAGCGCTCGCTCGTCGGCGGCGAAGCGGCGTGCGAAGTCGTTGTAGGCCGCGATGGCGCGCTCGATGCGGCCGGCCTTTTCGTGCACCTCGGCCAGGCGCAGCCAGGCGTCCGGCGTCGACGGCTGCAGGCGCGTGCAGTAGGTGAGCGCGTCGATCGCCTCGTCGAACGCATAGGTCGCCACAAGGGCGTCGGCGAGCTTCATCCAGGGTCCGTATGACGACGGCGCGTCCGGAAGCAGCTCGCAGGCCATGCGGTAGTCCGACGCCGCCTCGCTCATGCGGCCGCGGCGCGTCAGCAGCTTTGCGCGCTGCATGTACGCCTGCGCGTGACGGGGATTGTGCCGCAGTGCGGTGTCCAGGTGCACCAACGCCGAGTCGCCCTTCTGAAGGATCTCGTACGTCTCGGCGAGGATCACCCGCGCGCGCACGTACGTCGGCTGGATCACGAGCGCCGCATGGAGCTCCCCGAGCGCGCGCTCCGGCTGGTCGTTGTCCAGCAGCGCGTCACCGTAGAGCAGGTGCGCCAGCGCCGAGCGCGGATTCGACGAGACCATGGCCATCGCCGTCTCGAGCTGGATGGCGAAGCGCCTGCGCTCCTTGTAGATCACGACCATCCGCTCGAACTCGTCGGTCGCCGACGAATCGGCCGCAACGATCGCCATCGCGCGCGCGAGCACGGAATCCTGCGCCGCGCGAAGAGAATCGGGCGAGGAACCCGATGCCGACGGCGTGGCCGTTCCGACCGACGCCTGCGCCAGGCAGGCAGCGGTCGTGCTAATGAACAGCAGGAGGAGGGAGGCGGGTCGCAGCATTGAGTCTGTAGGGCGATACGGCGCGATTTTTCCCCGGGACCGTGAGGCGCGCTTCGGGATCGACGGTTAAATTCCGATTGGGTCCGATTGGCTTTAATCTAGGTGTTCATCCATGGGTGTTGCAAGGAGGAGACGAGCTCGACCGATCGTGCTTGTACTGATGGTGGTCGCTCTCGTCGTGGGGGGATATGTCGCCTGGGAGCTCTGGCTGCGCTCAGGATCCGACGACGAAGTGATCGTGCGGATTCCCGAGGGATCCTCGTTCGCGCAGATTCTCGATTCGCTCGAGTTTTCCGGCGCGATCGCCAATCGCACCGCCTTCCGCCTGCTGGCCGCGGGCACCGGTAAGGACGCGCGCATCCGGCCGGGCACCTACAAGTTCCGACGCGGCACCGCCAGCGCCGAGCTGCTCGACGCGCTCGTCGAAGGCCGATCGACGGTTAAGGTGAAAGTGACGTTCCCGGAGGGCAGCACCATCCGCCGGATGGCCTCGATCCTTCATCGCGAGCTCGGTGTCGACTCGACGACGTTCGTCAAGCTCGCCAACGACCGCGCATTCCTCGGAACGATCGGCATCAACGCCGCCACCGCCGAAGGCTATCTGCTTCCCGACACGTACTTCCTCTTCTGGGGCGAGGATCCTCGAGTGCTGCTGCGACGGCTCTCCGAGGAGTTCCGCGCGTTCTACGACGACGAGATGAAGGATCGCGCGAAGCAGAACGGCCTCAGCGCGTACGAGGCGATCATCCTCGCGTCGATCGTCGAGGGCGAGGCGCGCGTCGAGGAGGAGCGACCGGTCATCGCCGGACTCTACCTCAACCGCATTCGGCGCGGCATGAAGCTCGCGGCCGATCCGACGATCCAGTACATCATCCCCGACGGACCGCGGCGGATCCTCTACCGCGATCTGCGCATCGACAGTCCCTACAACACCTACATGTACGCGGGGCTGCCGCCGACGCCGATCAACAACCCCGGACGCTCGTCGATCCGCGCTGCTGTCGGCCCGCAGAAGCACGACTACCTCTACATGGTCGCCAAGGCCGACGGCAGTGGCCGCCACACGTTCACGCGAACCGGCGCCGAGCACAACCGCGCCGTTCGTGAGTATCGTCAGCGCGTCGACCGCTAACCGGCTGCGACGGTTGCGTCGACTCTGGCGACGAGCTCGCGCGCGGCCTCGTTGAAGGCGTCGGGGTTCTCGATGTTGGAGAGGTGTCCGGCGTTGGGGATGACGTGAAGTGTCGCGCCGGGAATCGCCTCGGCCATGGTGCGGGACTCGTCGACGGCGGTGATCGCGTCGTGCTCGCCGACGATGATGGCGGTCGGGACGTCGATCGTCGGGAGCAGGTCGCGCGCGTCGCCACGCGAGAGCATGCCGAGGAGCGCCGCCACGGCGGTTTCCGGATGCGTCTCGAGCATCACACGACGCACCGTCGCGACGATCTCAGGGCGCGTCCTGCGCGTCGACTCGGCGAGGAGTTTCTGCATCAGCAGATCGCAGTACTCCTCATACCCGCCGCCACCGATCCGCTCCATTGCAGCGATGCGACCCTTGCGCGTCTCCTCGTCGTCGGCGGCCGCGCGCGTGTCGGCGAGGATGAGCCCGGCAATCCGATCGCGCATCGTCCTCAGGCAGGCGAATGCGACGTACCCACCCATCGACAATCCCCCGAGAATGCAGCGGTCGATCGAGCGGGCGTCAAGTAGTTGCTGCACGAACAGCGCCATGCGCTCCATCGACAGCACTTCCTCGTCGAGGCCGGGCTCGCCACCGAAGCCGGGCAGATCCGGCGCGTGGATCGTCAGGTCGGCGCCGAGCGCGTCGATCTGCGGCGTCCACATCGTGCCGGTCAAGGGGAACGCGTGAATGAGAACGAGGGGGAGAGTCTGCGGGTGGTTCGAGTCCATAGTGTGCGCGCCTCCGGCCAATGGTGGATGGTCGTCGGCGAATCTACGGCTCAGAAGCTGATACGGGGCGAGAGGAAGAAGAGAAACGGATGCTCGAACTCCGAGCGATCGCGCAGCGCGACATTGCTCACCCAGCGAGCCTCGACCGACAACCGTCGAGACAACTGCACAAGAACGCTGCCACGCAGCGCCATGTCGGCCACTCCGACGGCGATCCGGTAGTTGCGGCCCGGGGTTTCGTAGGCCAGATCGACGACCGGAGAGATCCTCCTGACGCGCTCGAGCGTCGCGACCTCGCCCGAATCGCCGAAGACCGAGCGGAACTCCTCGTAGCCGACGCCGGCCGACAGATAGAAGGGACCGGAGCGCGTCGAGAACGTCGTCAGCCAGCAGGCCTGCGTCGAGAGCGTGTGGACGTACGGTTGCTCGATCGTGCTGATCGCGCGCTCGGCGTCTTGGGAGACCGCGGTGAAGCGGATGCGGCCGAGCAGCGGACCGTAGCGGCCGGTGATCGCCGCGCCGTAGCCTGGGGCCAGACGGCGCGCGCGCAGGGGGCCGATCGGCGTCGCGCCGCCGGCAAACGGGACGAGGACCGCGAACTCCGCCGACGGCGTGGCGACGCCGATGCGGGCGGTCGCGTCGCCCCAGAAGAATTGGTTGCTCTCCGGCGCGCCGATCATCGCGAAGACGGCCAGCGCCTGCCCCAGCCGATAGTCGGCCCGGTCGAGCGCGAGCAGGGCATGGTGCTGCTCCGGCCAGTCGACCGCGGCGAACAGGTCGCCGGCGCCGATCACCTGTCGGTCGGCGCGCGGATCGAGTCGCGTCGCCACGAGCGCGCGGTGGAGATCCTCGCCGAGCGCGATTCGGACCGCGGGCGTCGAGGCGAGCGTCAACTGGCCCAGTGAGATCGAGACGATCTGGCCGGCGGTGTCGTTGCCGTCACGCTCGGCGCGCAGGCGGTAGGTCGCCAGCGGAGCGTTCGCGCTGATGTAGCGGATGCGGAGGCTGTCCGGTCGGACGATGCCGTAGTAGCGCAACAGTGCCGAGGTCGTCCGCGCGCGAAGCGACTGGTCGACGAGCGTCCACTCGACCACCTCGGCGCGCACGGTGCCGACGGCGCACAGGCCGGCGAGCACGACGAGCGCGCGAAGCGCTCCCACACGGGGGCGCCACCGGGGTGCAGCCAGAAGCGTGCGCACGTTGGACATCTACCAGATCGAGATGGTCGGCGTGATCAGGACCGAATACGCCGGAAGATAGGAAGGACGATCGGCAATCAGACCATGCGCGACGGCGACGACGCGCAGGCCGAGGAGAGGCGTGAACTGTTCGTGCCAGGAGACGAGTGCACTGGTGCCGAAGATCTCCAGCGCCGCGGAGCGTTTCGCGGCGCCTTCGACCAGGCTGGTGTACTCGCCGCGCACGAGGAGCTTCGGGATGTCTATGGGCGCGGCCTCGCGGCGTCCGTCGGCTGCCCGCACGAGCGGAACGAACTGCTCGTAGCCGCCGCCGACGCGCAGCGTCAGGTGATCGTCGCCGACGATGTCGCGCAGCGGAATCGTCCACGTGAACGTCGCCGAGCGGCTCAGCAGGAACGTCGTATCCCCGTCGAGCGCGGGCGCACCGATGCCGTCGCTGGCGCCGCTCCAGGAGATCGCGCCGCTGAAGTGCTCGGCTTCGAACGACAGCCCGGCGCCGAACGCCGCCTCGAGCGTCCGGCCGATCGCCGGTGTGCTCGAGCTGCCGATCGGCAGTGGCAACTCGGCCCACATCCCGAGCCGGTCGTAGACGACGCCGGCTCGCACGCGGCCGTAGCTCATGCCGGGCAGCGCGAGCAATTCATAGCCGAGCGCCTCGAAGACGCGCACGCGCTCGCCGATGCGCAGCGAGACCTCGTCGAGCCCGATGCGGATGCGGGGCTCCTGCGCCATCGGCGAGGCGACCTCCTCGATGAGGTCGCGCGCGCTGCTGACACGCAGCGGCTCGCCTCCACCACTGAACTCGACGCTCGACTCGTCGCGCCAGAAGTGATCACGTCGCACCAGCGAGGTGATCGTCGAAGGCGCGAGGAACTCAGCGAAGCTGCTGTCGATGACGATCGTCCCAAGCGACAACTGCGCCAGGCGAGAGCGGATCGCGCCGGTCTCCGGGTCGAACTCCTCGACGACGGTCACGCGCACCCGGTCTCCGAAGCGCGCGATGGGCACATCGGGATTATCCCGCGTCAGCCACTCGTCGGCGTTGGCGATGACCGAATCGGCGATCGGCTGGCGAAGCGCATAGCGAGGATCCTGGATCGACCACGTCGACTGGCGCACGATCTGCGCGCGGATTGCCGGACCCGTCACGACGACGAGCGCTAGCAGCAGGGATATGTACGCGATGCGGCTAATCGAGGATGATCCTCCGTTTCGTTCCCGACGCGCTCCCGCGCCGGTCGATGGCCCAGGCGAGGAACGAGAACTCCTTCTCCGGCGACTGCCTCCAGACACGCCAGGTGCGGATATGGGTCTTCGTCTCCTCGTCGAAGTCGTCGGCAATCAGCTCGGGCTCGTCCGCGGCATTGCCGTCGAGGATCTTGAGCTCGACCTTGTTCGGCCGACCGTCGACCGTGCCGTAGGATTTGGCGGTGACGATGCCGTGCTCGGCGTTCTCCTTCTTCCAGTTGAGAACCGGGAACGGAAGCGCGCGGATCGTCGCGTCGTACGTGCCGGCGGGCCGGCCGTTGATCTCGCGCTCGAACGTCACGACGCCGGTGACGCGCGGCCGGTAGCTCAGCACCGCGCCACCCTCGGCGACGACGCGCCCCTGCTCCCTGGCGCGAACAGAGATCGTTCCCGGCTCGACGCCGTCGGTGCCAAACTTCAGGGTGTATGTCTCGCCGGCGTACATGTCAGAGGGAATCACCGGATCGCTCAACCGACCCGTCATGACGTCGAACGACTCGCTGGCGGAGCGCCCGTCGCTGCGGCGTCGCGCGGAGATCGTGACCGTCTGCATCGGAGAGCCGAAGGAGGGACCCTCGAGAACGAGCGTGCCTCCGGAGGTGCTGACTTTGCGCACGGTCGACGGCGCGACGGTGAGCTCCTCGATCTGCGACTCGAAGTCGGTCACGCCGGAGAAGACGACCTTGTTGCGCCAGGCGCGGCCGGGGAAGGCGGTGACGCGGTCGGACCCTGCGACGATGGCGAACGTTCCGCCGGTGATCGGTAGATCGTCGACCGGAGACGGCACGGTCGCCAGCGCCGCCGGCGACGACGGCGTATCGGGCAACTGTTGCTGGCGCGCGGCGACGGCGTGGATCTGATTCGGGTTGGTGACGGCGAAGACCGTGACGGTGAAGGTCACGGTGTCATGCACGCGTCCTTCGCTGCGCAGCGCCGCGGCCACACGCTCGCGCGATGCGGACGGGATCGTCGCGGGGACCTCCGGCTCGGCGCTCGCCGCGATCGTGATCGCGTAGACGCGGTTCTGCATCGGTCCGTTCGGTCGCCACTTCACGGTCGCCGAGAACCCGTTGTTCTCGAGCGTCGCGCTCTCGACCGGCAGCATCTGTCCGGTCGTCGTGTCGCGGATGCCGGTGATCTCGAAGCGCACATCGGAGACCGAGCCCCAGGCGCGCACGACGTTGACACTGTCGCGTCGCAATTGCTCGCTTGCCGGGACGACCTCGAGGCCGGCCGGCAGCATGGTGTAGATCAGCCCGACCTTCTCGACGCCGACGCGGAAGTCGACCATGAACTCGCGCAGCGTCCGGATGAGCGCGTCGGGATCCTCGTGCTTCGTCCGTGTCGTCGTGCCCATCAGCAGGACGATCGCCGAGAGGTACAGCACGAAGTAGATCTCGATCGAGATCTTGCGACGGCGGTATCCGGGCGGTCTGACGGGACTCGGCGTCATGGCTGCTCGCCTCCGGGAACGCCGGCGCGCGGCGAGGCCTCGCCGTTGTTGACGTCGCGGCCGACGAGCTTCTGCAACTCCTGGCGGACGTGGAACTCGATCTCCTTGCCGAAGAGCAGATCGATGCGACTGTTCATCGCCTCGATGCTCGAGGTCAGTTGCGCCAGCAGCGTGTTGGTCGTCTCGAGGCGCTCGGCATGCGATTCGAGGAGGTTCAATCCCTTGATTGCCGAGACCTTCTCCGAGAGCTCGCGCAACGCATCGTCCTGGCCGCGCGCCGACTGTTCGAGGCGCATCGCGAGTGAGGCGTAGCTCGTGCCGATCTCCTCGATCTCGCGCAGCACGTCGCGGATGACCTCGCGATCGTCCTCCTCGTCGACGGCCCCGGCGTCGGCGGCGACACCGTTGGCGATCGGCTCATCCTCGGGCGCATAGAAGAGCACCGCGAAGAGGATCAGCAGCATGAGCGCTTCGATCGCCACACCGATGAGCGAGGCGGTCTCGCTCATGAGGCCGGCGAAGCGCAGGCCGAGGAACACGAGCAGGATCACCGCGCCGAAGTAGACGAGCGCCTGGACGTTGTTGAAGTAGTGGCGGACGATCACCTCTTCCATGAACACCCGCGTTCCGACGCGAGGACCGAGCCGCTGGCCGATCCTGTACGCGTTGTCGCTGGCGGTCATCCGCATCTCCTGGCCGTACGCGGCCATCCGCCACAGCTGCCAGAGCGCGGGAACGACGGCGCGGCGCTGGTGGATGATCAGGTCGTGCCAGAGCTCCTGGTAGGCGGCACGGCCGGCGGGAGTTGCGAGGTTGGAGAGGGTTTGCTGGTTCATGCAGTGGAGCAAGATAGCGTTTGACCGAGGGGTTCGCAATGAAGCGGACCCGGCGCCCAACCCCTCGAGGTTGGGCCAATCGGGGCCCGTGGCCTACATTGCCGCATGATCGTCTGCAACGCCTGCTTTCACGCCGTGCCTCCCGGACTCACGAGCTGCGTCGCCTGTGGCGCCGATGTCGAGCCGGAGCCCGAGGAGACCGCCGAGCTCGAACCTCGCTGGGTGATCGTCAGGACCTTCTCGGCCGAGTACGAGGCGCGGTTCGTCGCCGGGCGACTGATCGCCAACGGCGTCCCGGCGTGCGTGCTGTCGCAGGTCGATTCCACGAGGAGCTTCACCGTCGGCGCGCTCGCGGTCGCGAAGGTATTCGTTCCCGAGGCGCACCTCGAGGAGGCCGAGCGCGTGCTCGCAGAGCCGGGATTGGAAGCCGACGACGAAGACGACACGGATGCCTCGCAATAGAACGGATGGCTCGTACTGATGCCTCGCAATAGATTCGGATCGACCTGCACCGGCGAATCCGACCGGGGTCGATCCGCACCACAGTTCGACAGAATCACAACGATGACCGATCAACCAGTCGACACCCGCGGATGGCCGCACGGCCCGACGGCCTTCGAGCGCAGGTATGGCAACGCCCGCATGCGCGTGCTCACCGGCGCCATCGGCATTCCCATCGTCCTCGGCGCCGTCTGGCTCGGCGACTGGGCGTTCTTCCTGTTCATGTGCCTGGTAATCACCGGCGCGATGCTCGAGTTCTACTGGATCGCCGAGGCAAAGGGCGCGCGTCCGCACAAGGCCATCGGTGTGGTGTTCGGACTGCTGCTGGCGGTTGCGTTCTCGCCGGCGATACCCGAGCTGGTGTACGCGCTGCGAATCGGATCGATAGGAGTCGCGCCGGCGCCGACGTCCGCGTCGTACGAAAGCTTCGTCGACAGCTCGAAGCTCGCGCAATTGATCACGACCGAGGCATTCCAGTTCTTCATGGTCGTGGCGGTGATCATCCTGGCGGTGCTCGCGACATTGATCGCGGAGATGCGACGTGAGGATGCGCATCCGATCGCGAACAACTCCGCGACGCTGACGGGTATCGTCTACGTCGGGCTCTTTCTCGCAACACTGATCGGCATCCGGCAGTTCTGGGAGCCGCTCTGGTACGGTCTCGCCCGTACGATGCAGACAGCCGACGGCGCGACCCTAGGGGGGATCTTCAACACGCCGTCCTATGGCGCCTACATGGTGATCGCGACGCTGGTCACGATCTGGATCTGCGATTCCGCGGCATACTATGTCGGCCGCGCCATGGGCAAACACAAGATGGCGCCGCGCATCTCGCCGAAGAAGACGTGGGAGGGAGGCATCGGCGGAGCGGTCTTCGCGGTGGCGACGATGATCGGATTCAAATTCTGGTTGCTCGACTTCCTCTCAATCGGCGACGCGATCGTCCTGGGACTGATCGTCGGCATCCTCGGCCAGATCGGCGACCTCGCCGAATCCCACGTCAAGCGCGACGGCGGCATCAAGGACTCGTCGCAACTGATCCCCGGTCACGGCGGCGTCTTCGACCGCTTCGACTCGCTGATGTTCGTCGCACCCGTCGTTTACCTGTACCTCCACGTCGTGACGTACGCGGCGCTGCGCTAAGGGACACGCTGCGCGAGGGGACACGCTTCGCGAGGGGACACGCTTCGCGAGGGGACACGCTTCGCGAGGGGACACGCTTCGCGAGGGGACACGCTTCGCGAGGGGACACGCTGCGCGAGGGGACACTTGGCGCCGGCTTCGGTCTGTAGCAAAGAGAGCGCCCGTCGGAATCACTTCCGACGGGCGCTTCTGTACTTCTTGCATCATCATGCAGCAAGGCAACCGTCCCCTCGCGCAGCGTGTCCCCTGGCCTCCTGGCCTGTCCCCTCGCGCAGCGTGTCCCCTGGCCTCCGGCCTGTCCCTGCGGCGCAGCCGCTATGCGAGCACCTCGTCGATGCCGACGTATTCCATGCCGAAGGCTTCTGCGACACCCTGGTGGGTGACGACGCCGTCGTAGACGTTGAGTCCTTCGCGCAGGCCTGCGTCGGCGTCGAGGGCCGCGCGGTAGCCGTGGTCGGCGAGCTTGAGCATGTACGGCAGGGTCGCGTTGGTCAGGCCGATCGTCGAGGTGCGCGGCACGGCGCCCGGCATGTTCGCGACGCAGTAGTGCAGCACGCCGTCGACGAAGTAGGTCGGATCGGCGTGCGTCGTCGGCTTGGTCGTCTCGATGCATCCGCCCTGATCGACCGACACGTCGACGATGACCGAGCCATCGCGCATCGTCGGGAGCATGTCGCGCGTGACGAGCGACGGCGCCTTGGCGCCCGGGATCAGCACGGCGCCGATGACGAGGTCGGCGTGCTTGACGGCCTCGCGAATCGCCGACGGGGTCGACATCAGCGTCTGGCAGTTCTTCGGCATGACGTCGTCGAGGTAGCGCAGGCGGTGCAGGTCGCGATCGAAGATCGTGACGCGCGCGCCGAAGCCGGCGGCGATCTTCGCGGCGTTCGTGCCGACGACGCCGCCACCGAGCACCAGCACGTCGGCCGGGCGCGTTCCGGGGATGCCGCCGAGCAGCACGCCGCGTCCACCCATCGTCCGCTCGAGGTACTTCGCGCCTTCCTGCGGCGCCATGCGGCCGGCGACCTCGGACATCGGCACCAGCAGCGGCAGCGAGCCGTCACGGCCGATCACGGTCTCGTAGGCGATCGCCACGGCCTTGCTCTTGATGATCGCGTCGGTGAGTTCGCGGCTTGCGGCGAAGTGGAAGTAGGTGAAGAGGATCTGGCCGGGACGGATCAGCTCGTACTCGGGCCGGATCGGCTCCTTGACCTTCACGATCATGTCGGCGCCACCGTAGACGTCGGAGGCCGTCGGAGCGATCGTCGCACCGACCTTCGTGTAGTCCTCGTCGGTGAAGCCGCTGCCAACACCCGCCTGGGTCTCGACGAGCACGGTGTGACCATTACGGACCAGGAGCTCTACGCCGGACGGAACGGCACCAACGCGGTTCTCGTTCGGCTTGATTTCGCGGGGTACGCCGATAATCATGGAAGTAGGTCGATTGAATGGAAACTCAAGTGTCCCCGGCCGTGCGGTGGGCGCTGTGCGCGCTCGTGGGTGGGTCGCAGGGTCGCATGCAGACGGCCCAATATAGCGATCAGCGCCGGTGGCGAATGTTCCAGAAGTATACGACGAGCGCCCCGGCAAGACCCCAGGCGACGACCGCCTCCCACGCGCTCGAGCCTTCGCCCGCGCGGACGATCGCGCGCACGCCGTAGCCGAACGCCGCGAGCGCCGCTGTGACGATCAACACGCGATGGAAGCCGAGCAGCGTGAACGGGTCGCGTCGTGGACGGATCATGGGAGGGTCCGATACGAAGTGCGTTGAAGGAGCGAGCAATCCGGCGCGCCGCGCCGGGCGACGAGAGGTGAGACCGAGCCGAAGATAGAAGAAATCGAGGTCGCGGGGAATCAGGTCGCGGTACTGTGGTGCTCGATCGGAGGACGCGCGGCGCCGGAACATGATCCTCCGAACGGACGAGCCCGCCCCCGGTCATGCCGGGAGCGGGCTCTGAGCTGTCGTTGCGGCTGTGCCTACGCGGTCTTTGCGCAGTGGGCCTCGAACGCCTCCTTCAGGTTCTCGGCGATCATCTCGGGCGTGCGGCCCTCGATGTGATGACGCTGGATCATGTGGATGACCTGGCCATCCTTCATCAGCGCGATCTGCGGCGAGCTCGGCGGGAAGCCGTGGAAGAGATCGCGCGCCTGCTGCGTGGCCTCGCGGTCCATGCCCGCGAAGACCGAGACGACGCGGTCGGGGAGCACGTCGTGCTGCAGCGCCAGGCGCAGTGCCGGACGCGCGCCGCCGGCGGCGCAGCCGCAGACGGAGTTGACGAAGACCAGGGTCGTCCCCTCGGCCGTGAGCGCGGCATCCACCTCCTCGGGCGTGCGCAGCTCCTGAACGCCGATCGACGTCAGCTCGTCACGCATCGGCTGCACGGCGGTCGGATCATACAGGGGGTGCATCATCTGCATTGATGGTTCCTCGAAGTAAAGCGAGTGTTGGAAAGGTCTCGGCACGGCGCCCGCGAAGGCGCCGCGCGCGGTCAATGCTGGTGAGACGATACGAACCGGGATACCTTTTATCCGGGGTAAACCCGCGACGATCTGATACCACAAACAAGAGTTCATTTGCCGCGCGAGCAGGCATCGCCTACATTCACCTCAGGCGTAGTGGAAGAGCTCATGAGAATGGCGAAAACCGCACCCTACGCGGTCGACGAGAATCACGGATCCATGATGGACGGAGTATCGAAGGGCGGAGCATCGAAGTTCGCCCCGGCAGCAGGAGAACCGCGCAGCGGGCTCGATCCCTCGATCGCGGCCCCCGCCAACGGCGCCGCGCCCCCGGTCCCGGGCGCGACCCTGCCCCCGAGCGCCTCGCCGCCGAGCGAGACCGACCTGCGCAACCCGCAGTACTACATCAACCGCGAGCTGAGCTGGCTCGACTTCAACGAGCGCGTGCTCGAGGAGGCAGAGGATACCTCGCATCCGCTGCTCGAGCGCCTGAAGTTCCTCGTGATCTTCTCGTCGAACCTCGACGAGTTCTTCATGATCCGCGTCGCCGGCCTCTACGAGCAGGTCTTCGGCGGCGTCGTCGAGCTCGCGCCCGACGGGCTGACCCCGCAGGAACAGCTCCGCCACATCTCCGAGCGTCTGAGACCGCATTACCTCCGGCAGGGCAACCTGCTGATCAACGACGTGCTGCCGAAGCTCGAGGAGGCGGGGATCGTCATCCACCCGTTCGACGGACTTCCGGCCGAAGAGAAGTGGCGCATGCGCGAGATGTTCATGCGCGAGACGCTTCCGGTGCTCACCCCGCTCGCGATCGATCCCGGGCATCCGTTTCCGCACCTTCTCAACCGCAGCCTCAACCTCGCGCTCGTCATCAAGGACCCCAAGAAGCACTCCGGCACGAAGGACTTCCACTTCGCGGTCGTGCAGGTGCCGACGGTGCTGAGCCGCTTCATCAAGGTGCTGGCCGATGCGCCGGGCGATCACTTCGTCCTGCTCGAGGAGGTCATCGCCGCGCACGCGTCGGCGCTGTTCCCGGGACTCGACGTGATGGCGGCCTACCCGTTCCGCGTCACGCGTGACGCCGACATCGAGATCGCCGATGACGAGGCCGAGGACCTCCTGAAGATGATGGAGGAGCAGGTCCGCCGGCGTCGATGGGGCGAGGCCGTGCGACTCGAAGTCGACGAGCGGATGCCGCAGCACGTGCGCGAGATCCTCCGTGTCTCGCTCGAGCTCGAGACCGACGACATCTACGAGACGCGCGGACCGCGCAACCTCAGCGACTTCATGGCGTTGTACCGTCTCGACTACCGCGACCTCAAGGACAAGCCGTTCACCGCGCGCGTCTACGAACCGTTCCGCGACGAGGAGCGCACGGTGTTCTCGGTGATCCGCTCGAAGGACGTGCTGCTGCACCATCCGTACGACTCATTCGCGACGGTCGTCGACTTCATCACGGCCGCGGCGCGTGATCCGAAGGTGCTCGCGATCAAGCAGACGCTCTACCGCACCGGACTCGACTCGCCGATCGTGCGCGCGTTGATCGAGGCCGCAGAGCGAGGCAAGCAGGTCACCGCGCTCGTCGAGCTCAAGGCGCGCTTCGACGAGGAGAACAACATCGGCTGGGCCAAGCAGCTCGAGCAGGCCGGCGTGCACGTCGTCTACGGCCTGATCGGCCTGAAGACCCACTGCAAGATCGCGATGATCGTCCGCCGCGACGACAACGGCATCCCGCGCATCTACATGCACCTCGGCACCGGCAACTACAATCCGGTGACCTCGCGGATGTACACCGACGTCGGCCTGATCACCGCCGATCAGGACCTCGGCTATGACGGCATCAACCTCTTCAACTACCTCACCGGCTACGGCGCCGAGATCGAGTGGCGCAAGCTGATCATGGCGCCGCAGAACCTGCGCAGCCGCATCAAGGCGCTCATCGAGCGCGAGATGGCGCTGCACTCGCCGGAGCGCCCCGGACGCATTGTCGCGAAGCTCAATGCGCTCGTCGACGGTGACATCATCCGCTCGCTCTACCAGGCGAGCTGCCACGGGGTGAAGATCGATCTGCTGGTGCGCGGCATCTGCTGCCTGCGACCGGGCATACCCTGCGTCAGCGAGAACATCCGTGTCGTCTCGATCGTCGGTCGCTTCCTCGAGCACAGCCGCATCTTCCTCTTCGGCAACGGCGGCGACGAGGAGGTCTACGGCAGCTCTGCCGACTGGATGCCGCGCAACCTCAACCGTCGCGTCGAGCTCATGTTCCCGATCGAGGACGCCGAGCACAAGTCCCGCCTCAGCGACATCCTCTCGGTCTACCTGCGCGACACCGCGAAGGCACGCATTCTGAGACCGGATGGAAACTGGGAGCAGATCGTGCCCGCCGACGGAGAAGAAGCGTTCAACGCGCAGGAGCACTTCGTCACGTCGATCCGGCTCGGCGAGCCGATCGTCGAAGCCACGCCGCGACCGAAGCGCGCCGGGCCCATCGCGTAGGCGCCGGCGGATATCGATATCGAGACGACGAGGTGGATGTGGAGTCGCTGGTGGTGGAGTACGGCGGGCCGGGGCTGATGCTGATCGCGTTCATCGCCGCGACGATCGTTCCGGTCGGATCGGAGGCGGCGCTCATCGGTGCGATCGCGTTCGGCCTGCCGAAGACCGAGGCCCTCGTCTGGGCCTCGATCGGAAACTGCCTCGGCGTGACGCTCAACTACTGGATGGGACGACTCGGCCGCAGTCGCTTCGGTGGCGGCGCTGATCCCGATACGAGGAGCGCGCGCGCCGTGCGATGGCTCGACCGCTTTGGTCCGTGGGGACTGTTCCTGTCGTGGCTCCCGTTCATCGGCGATCCGCTCACGCTCGTCGCCGGCGTCACGCGCGTCAACTTCCTCTACTTCGTGCTCGTCGCCTACTCGGTGCGCGTCCTGCGCTACTGGGTGCTCGTCGTGGCGATGCCCTCCTGATCCGCGCTCCCGTTCAACCGTACCCGTGACCATCATGCGCCGAATCTACCTCGTGCTCTTCGCGCTCGCGTCCACGCTCGCCGCCTGCTCCAGCAGCGACGAGTCCGCCGTCGAAGCGACCGTCGACGATCTCGTCGACGCGCTCAACGATCGCGACACCGCCTCGCTCGCGCGGCTCTTCAGCGACGGAAGCGTCGCGCCGGTGAGCCCGGCCGGCGACAGCAGCGTCGTCTATCGACTCGCGACGATCCCCGGCGGCAGCGGCTTCGAAGCCGGGAACGTCGTCGCCACCGTGATCGAGGACCGGGCGCAGGCGCAGTTCGATCTCGCCGGCAGCGTCGAGCGCGGCGACCAGGTGATGGGGGAGATGACGATGCGCGTCGGTCTCGATCTCGAGCGAAGCGGAGAGCAGTGGAGGATCGTCCCCGGCTCCGACCGGATGCTCAGCACCTGGTGATCGGCATGTGCACGGGTCTGCCGGCATCGCTACCTTTGCACGCTTCGACTACGCACAACGCCATTACCGAATTCATCACGATGAAGCTTGTCACCTATCGGACGCCGGCCGCGACCTCGGACCGCACGGGGCGGCCCGGCGCCCTGATCAACTCGCACGTACTCGATCTCGGCCGCGCCGTGCCGGACTTCCTCGCCGCGGAGTCGCGCGAGCTGACGACGCCGTTCTCCACCGACAGCGTCCTGTCGATGCTCCAGCAATGGGATACCGCCGAGCAGTTGCTGCCGATGGTCATCGACTGGGCGCGCTCGGCCGACTCGACCGCCGAGCTGTTTCTACGAGTCGACGAGGTCGAGCTGATGGCCCCGGTGCCGCGACCGACGTCGATGCGCGACGGCTACGCGTTCCGCCAGCACGTCGAAGCCGCGCGTCGCAATCGCGGCGTCGAGATGATTCCGGAGTTCGACGAGTTCCCCGTGTTCTACTTCACGAACCATCAGGCGGTCACCGGACCCGGATTCGTCGAGGTGCTCGAGCGGCATTGCGAGAAGCTCGACTTCGAGCTCGAGTGCGCGATCGTCGTCGGTCGCGAGGGCCGCAACATCAAGGCCTCCGAGGCCGACGAGTATATCGCCGGCTACACGATCATGAACGACTGGTCGGCGCGGGCGCTGCAAATGAAGGAGATGACGATGAGCCTGGGACCCGCCAAGGGCAAGGACTTCGCGACGTCGATCGGCCCGTTCCTCGCCACGCGCGACGAGCTCGCCGAGCGGCGTATCGACGGACCGAACGGCGAGCGCTACGACCTGACGATGGTCACGCGCGTCAACGGCACCGAGGTCTCGCGCGGTAACCTCAAGGACATGTCCTGGACGTTCGCGCAGATTCTCGAGCGCGCTTCCTACGGCGTGACGCTCTATCCCGGCGACGTCATCGGCTCGGGCACCGTGGGCACCGGCTGCTTCCTCGAGCTCAACGGCTCGAAGATCACCGACAACTGGTGGCTGAAGCCGGGCGATGTCGTCGACTGCGAGATCGACCTGCTCGGCACGCTGACCAATACGCTCGTCCGCGGCGCGGAGTAGGCTCCAGTACGAACGAACCCCCGAAGGCACTGCCTCCGGGGGTTCTTCGTTCTCATGCTCGCGTGCGCTGCACGCGAGGGGACCTGATTACTTCGTCGTGTCGGTCGAGGCGGCCGTCGTGTCGCCGTTGACGGTCGTCGTCGTGGTCGACGTGACGGTCGTGTCCGTGCTCGTCACGGTCGTCGTCGTGTCGGCGGCCGGCATCGACGGTGCTTCGGTCGTGGTCGTCGTGTCCATGTCCGAGGCCGGAACCTCTTCGCTGTCACCGCCACATGCGGTCAGGGAGAGGCTCATCGCGAAGAGCGATGCAATCAGGAACGCTTTTGCTTTCATCGACTGATAGAGATTAAAGGATAGGAGACACGCCGGACCTTCCACGCGCGTGTCGCACTGCGGGCCACAAAAATAGTGCATTCGATCTCGGTTCCAACAGGATTGTCGCCGCGAGTCGAACATGACAGGAGGGTGATACATGAAGGGGATCGCACTGGTCGGCACCGGCCGTCTCGCCGAGTCGCTCGCGCGGACGTTCGCGGGACGCATCGCGGTCGTCGCCGGCCGTGACGCATCGCGCGTAACGACGCTTGCGGGGCTGGCCGATGCGCGCGCAGCGTCGCTCGCCGACATCGCCGGCGCAGACGTCGACCTCGTGTGGATCGCGACCTCCGACGCGTCGATCTCCAGCGTCGCCGATGCGATCGCACGCGGTCGCGAGAACTGGACCGACGTCGTCGTCGTGCACTCGGCCGGGGCGCTCGATACGGCGCCGCTCGCGCCGTTCATCGCGCGCGGTGCGCGTGCGCTCGCGCTGCATCCGAACGCATCGGTGCGCGGAGATGCTCCGATGCCGCAACGGACGATCTGGGGAGTCACGCCCTCCGACGAGGTGTCCCTCGCGACCGCACGAGGCATTCTCGGCGACGACGGCTACCGGCTGCTCGGCATCGACGAGGCGCATCGCACGCTCTATCATGCCGCGGCCACGGCCGCTGCGAACTTCAGCGTGACACTGTTCGCGATGGCGGAGAATCTCTATCGGGAGGCCGGAGTCGACGGGGAAGAGGCGGCCGAGCTCGTGGCGGGCTTCATGCGCACGAGCGTGCTGCGCTCGCACATCGAGGGCGCGGCCGCGGCGATGACGGGCCCGATCGTCAGGGGCGACGACGCGGTCGTTGCGGCACAGCTCGCCGCGGTGCGCGATCTCGACGGAGAGATCGGCGCGGCGTTCGAGGCGCTCGTCATGCTCACTCGCCGCGTGCTTCGGAGCTGAGTCGCGCGAGAGTCGTTTCGTCGTCGGCGAGTCGGATTGCGGTGATGTCTCGTACCGTCTCGACGCGCCCGCCCGCGCGCATGTCGACGAGCGAGCCGACACCGACCAGGCGCGCACCCGAGCGACGCACCAGTCGCGTCGCCGCGACGATCTGTTCGTTTGCGTCGAAGCGATCGATGATCAGGAGCACGCGCTCGCCGTGGTACAGCTCGAAGCCGTGCTCGAGCGTGTCGGCGTCGGTCGACGCGAGATGGATCGCGCGCGTCTCGAGCTGACGACCGATGTCGACGGCGACCGGGATCGAGGCGACGTCGATCGCGACCACGACGTGAATGTCGAGCTCGAGGTAGTGGCGGACGATCTCGAAGCAGAGGCGGCGGTTGAAGGGAGCGAACTGCGTGAGCTTCGGCACGCGCACGTGCACCGGCACCTGACGCCCATCGGCAAGCGTCGACGGCTCGTCGAGGAGTGCTCCGGTCGACCGAAGCAGCTCGAGGATCTCCTCGCGCCTCATCGATCGAGGAGCTCGTCGAGCGCCGCCTCGAGCTCCGATCGCGTGTGCGTGTCGCCGACGGCGCGCGCGACTTCGATGCCTGCGCGGAACGCTTCGTCGGCGCGGTCGATCGAGCCCGACTGCGCGAGGATCTCGCCGAGCTGGTAGTAGGTCGCGACGTAAGAGGGATCGCGACGGCGCAGCTCCTCGAGCTGCTCGATGGCCTCGGGAATGCGGTCGGCCGATCGCAGCTCGAGCGCGACGGCGTAGCGCGCGAAGCTGTCGTCGGGGTCCTGCTCCAGAAAGCCGAGCATGTCGTCAAGACGTGACATTGGCATGGACTCCGAAATGAGAAGCGCACCGCACTCTCGACGAATGCGGTGCGCCTGGGCGGCGGTTCGGCCACCCGTGAATCATCCACCATCCGAAGCGCATCTGTACGCCGAATTCTGTCTTCCCCGCAAGCGGGGGAGGCAGTCATTTATCTCGTGACACGGTCGCCCGTGCCCTCCAGCGGCCTACCCGACGTCGTTCCGATCGCGAACGATCGGAAGGGAGCGGGCAGCTCCCGACTCGACGCCATGCTTGGCCTTGCTCCGCGTGGGGTTTGCACTGCCGTCCCGGTTGCCCGGTCCGCGGTGAGCTCTTACCTCGCCATTTCACCCTTACCTCCCGAGGGAGGCGGTATCCTTTCTGTTGCACTTTCCGTCGTCTCTCGCGCCGGTTGCCCGACGCGATTGGACGCCCAGCCGTTAACTGGCACGCTGCCCTGTGGAGTTCGGACGTTCCTCTTCGAACGAGTCGAAGCGACTGCCCGACGCACTCCGGATGATGTCAAAGAACTGTCTCGCAGGCGAGCCTAGACGGTGACCGAAGCGACCGTCTCTTCGTCGACGAGGATTCGCCCGCAGTGCTCGCAGATGAACATCTGCTCGTTGCGGCGCATCTCGATGATCGTCTGCGGCGTGATCGCGCGGTAGCATCCGGCGCACGCCCCCTTGCGAACTTTCACGACCGCATCGTGATAGGCGGTGCGGATGTGATTGTAGCGACGAAGGAGCTCCTCGTCGAGCTGCCCGACGAGCGACTCGCGCGTCGTGCGTAGCTCGTTGATTTCGTCGGCGTGCGTCTCGTGGAGCATCTTCATCGTGCCGGACTTCTCTTCGAGCTCGGTCGCCGCGTCCTCCTTCTGGCCCTTGAGCGTCTCGATGCCGCGCATGATGTTGGCCTCCTCGCCGTCGAGCCCCATCATCGAGCGCTCGGTGCCCTGGAGCTCGGCCTCGGCGGCCGCGATGTCATGCGTCGTCGCTTCGTACTCGCGGTTGTTGCGCACGGTGCGCAGTCGCTCGTTGAGCTCACGGATACGCTCGCGCATCGTCTCGATGGTTGCCTTCGAATCGTTGCGCCCGCGCCGCAGATCATGCAACCGCTGCTCCTCTGCCTCGATCGACGACTGCAGCGTCACGATACGCTGCTCGAGCTCCTGAACCTCCCCCGGGAGATCGGCGCTCCCCTCGTTGAGCTCATCGAGCTCCAGGTCGATCTGCTGCAGCCTGTACAGGGCGCGAAGTACCTCTTCCACGGTCAGTGCCTCCGTTAGCTAGTCTCCAGTGGGACTGGGTCTATTCGTATTGACGATGTAATGTACCGGGTTGGTGGATTCCACGAGTGGAATCACTGCCAGCGGCAGTCCGAGTGTTTCGATGCACCGGCGCACGAGGTCGGCGATGCCGTCGACGACGTAGGCCTCGGATTCGGCGTGGCCGGGATCGAGCACCGGGATGCGGTCGATGGCCGCATGGAACGCATGGTAGCGCACGTCGGCCGAGATGAACGCCTCGGCTCCGGTGGCGACCGCCGCGTCGTAGTAGCTCATGCCGCTTCCGCCGACGATTGCCACGCGCGAGACCTCCCGCTCGAGCGCCCCCTTGTCACGTCCGGCGACGCGAACGACCGCCGCGCCACAGGCGGCGCGGACGCGCTCGGCAAGCTCGCCGAGCGCCAGCGGCTGCGACAAGTTACCAACAGCGCCGAAACCACCGCCGTCGAAGGAGGGATCCGGGACGATGGGCTCGATCGCCCGCAGGCCGATCGCCTCGCCGAGCAGCGCGCTCGTGCCACGGGGATGCGCGTCGAACGCCGTGTGCACGACGTAGAGCGCGATCCTCCGATCGATCAGCTCGATCACCGTGCGCTCGACCCGGCCGTCGCCGCCGACGTACCGCAGCGGGGCATAGATGAGCGGGTGAAAGGCGATGATGAGATTCGCGCCCGCCTCGGCCGCCCGCGCCACCGCGGCGACGTCGAGCTCGTAGGCGACGGCGACGCCGCTGAGCTCCGCGTCCTCGGCGCACACCTGCAGGCCGACGGGATCGCCGTCGAGCGCGAGCGAGAGCGGCAGCGTGCGGTCGAAGGCCGCGAGAAACTGGCCGATGCGCATGGACGGTCCTAGTTGACGCCGATGCGTTTGAACAGGGGCAGCAGCGAGCGGCTCGTGCCCTTCTCGGCCTCCTCGACGATCGTTCGGATCCGGAACTCGGTCGTGCCCTCCTTCCAGAAGACCACCGGCATGCTCGGTCCGCCAAAGACGCCGTTGCTCGTGTCGAACTGCTCGACCGTCGCGCCGCTGCGGCCGGCGACGTGGTACATCCACGGACCCGCGCCCTCGAGTCGGTACAGGCCGACGTCCTCGTACGACAGGAAGTCGAAGGTCACCTCGCCGTTGAGCTTGCCGTCCTCCTCGTACAGGCGCTTCTTCACGTTGTAGTACGAGGGGTTGTCACTCTCGAAGCGCTTGCCCTTGACGTAGTCGGTCAGAAGCCGCGTGTAGTCCTTCGTCGCGTGATCCTGGTCGGTGTCGTTCTCCTGCGCGGAGGAGATGTTCTCGAAGATGATCCGCGCCTGGCCGCTGCCATCGGGGCGGACCAGGAACTGATACTCCTTCTTCTCGACCATCAGACATCCGCCGAGCGAGACGCTGGCGATGAGCACGACGAGCGGGAGCAAGCGATGCGCGGGGAGGCGAAGCATATGATGCATAGGGAGTATGGTCCAGGGCATGAGGGATCCACAGAGAGATCGGGGGATCTTCAGCGCGCGTTGGCCGGCGTTCGATCGGCAGGGGAAGCGGCGATCGCGTCGATCGGGCCGGCCCGCCGAAGCGGGACCGGCGCTCCGGATCGTTCCGTCGTCGACGGGATGCGGAGGGCGAGGGACTCGAACCCCCACAGGCTTGCGCCCGGCGGTTTTCAAGACCGCTGCAATACCATTATGCGAGCCCTCCGAAAGGCGGTACCGGCTCAATATACGCCCGGCCCGATCCCATCTCAAACGAGCCCACGTCTCGTTACCGCGCGGTCGTCACTCGATCATCGATGCCTCGTCGAGCACGTCTCCGCCGAAGCGCTGCTGCATGGAGACAAGACGCGCAAACACTCCCTCCATTGCCATGAGCTCGGCATAGCTGCCGTACTCGGCGACCGTGCCGGCGCGGATCACGGCGATGCGATCGGCGTTGCGGATGGTGCTCAATCGATGCGCGATGACGAACGTCGTGCGGTCTTTCATCAGCCGCTCGACCGCACTCTGAACGAGCCGCTCGCTCTCGGAATCGAGTGAGCTCGTCGCCTCGTCGAGAATGAGCACCGACGGATCCTTGATGATCGCGCGGGCGATCGCGACACGCTGGCGCTGTCCTCCCGAGAGCTGCACGCCGCGCTCCCCGACGATGGTCTCGAATCCCTCGGGAAACCCCTCGATGAACTCGAGCGCGTTGGCCTGGCGCGCGGCCTCGCGCACCGCTTCGATCGTCGCTCCGGGCGCGCCGTAGGCGATGTTCTCGGCGATCGTCCCGCCGAAGAGCGAGACGTCCTGCGGCACGATCGCGATCGACGCCCGGAAGTCGCTCAGCGGGTACTCGAGCGCGTTGCGACCGTCGACGACCAGCTCTCCGGCGGTCGGCTCGTAGAAGCGCATCAACAGGCCCGCAAGCGTCGACTTGCCGGCGCCGGAGGGACCGACGATCGCGAGGCTCGAGCCGGCCGGCACGTCGAGCGTGACGCCCTTGAGAACCTCGACGTCGGGCCTCGTCGCGTACGCGAACGAGACCCCGCGCAGCTCGACGTGTCCCGTGAGTGCCCGCGTCGGCGACGGCTCCGGCAACACTTCGGCGGTGCTCTCGAAGAGCTCGCGCACGCGCTCGCTGGCGCCGACGCGGG
>Ga0247823_10001143_pt1 | contig 22151 bp, 21 predicted proteins | sample 13C_PalmiticAcid_2_FD_192426 | JGI IMG/M metagenome (GOLD analysis project Ga0247823, IMG submission 192426) | Soil microbial communities from agricultural site in Penn Yan, New York, United States - 13C_PalmiticAcid_Day30 | ecosystem: Environmental > Terrestrial > Soil > Agricultural land... | reverse complement strand
AGCCGGCGCCGCTGCTGGGGCCGGGGCGGGCGTGGTCGCTTCCTGGGCGACGAGCTGGGCCGCCGACAGGGCGACAAACGCGGCCAGGAGGATCAGCGCCGACGATCCGGAGAAGAGACGCGGCAACCCGAACGAAAATCGTTGCATGGGGCGGTGCGGAGAGATGACGAAACGAGCGCCGGGCCGGCGGTGCTCTGGACTCCGACCGGAGTCTGCGTCGACCCGAGACAGGCATGTTGTCAGGGGATGGGTCCGGTTGCAAACGACAGGATCGAACCGGGGCGGGCTGAGAACACGATCGACCGAACGTGGCCCGCCACAACCGACACAGGCGGACAGGAAACCTGCGGGAGCTGGGAGGTTTTCAGGGGCCTGACTGGTGCGCAGTGGGTTGCGGCGGCCAACTCCGAAAACGACGAACCCCGGCTTTCGTTCAGGAAGCCGGGGTTCTTTTTCGTTCGCGTCGTCGGGCTTACTTGCCGCTCGCGGCCGACGTGGGAGGCGTGTCGCCGGGATCCTGCGGATAGACGAGCAGCCGGTCATGCGACAGCAGGATGAGATCGGGGAGCTTGTCGCCCGTCACATCGGCAACGATGCCTTCACGCGGCTGGAAACCGGAATCGCTGCTCCGCTGGAAGCTCTTCGATTCGAAGACCTTGAACTGGATGGCGTGGACCAGCCCCTTCTCTCCCTGGTAGGCCAGGATTTCGATCAGGTGCGTGCGTGAATCGAACACCGCGACATCGGGCTTGCCGTCGTTGTTGAGGTCGCCGGCGACGAGGTCCATCAGGAACACGTCTTTCAGCTTCGACTCGAACGACGCCAGTTCCTGCAGCTTGAACTCCGACAGGCCGGCGTACACGACCGCGAACCGGCCGGGTCCCGCGAGGATGAGATCCTGCTTGCCGTCGTCGTTGAGGTCGGCGACTTTCAGGCCGCGGTACTGGAAGGGGCCGAGTTCGAGTTCGCGCCAGGCGGAGTAGCCGGTCGGCGACTTGCGGAAGATGCGGATCTTGTTGGCGCCGGTGTCGACGAGGACGACTTCGTTCCCCGGCTGGCCGTCCATGTCGAGCGTGGCGGCCCCTTCGATCCGCGAGTTCGATTCGCCCGCGTTGAACTGGTCGACGACGCGCCATTTGTTCTGGGCATCAAGCGACATGCTGCGGACGAAATTCCCCTGCGCGACGAGGAACACGGGTTTGTCGAGCTGGCCGTTGAACACGGAGCCGGATCGCGCTTCGCCCAGCTGGATGCCGCCGGCCTCGGTCTCCGCCGTGAGGGCGCCCGTCTCGCGCTGCATGATCAGCTTGGGAGCCTTGCCGTCGAAGGTCAGCAGCAGATCCGACTTGCCATCCTGGTTGGCATCAACCTTCACCATCCGCTGTGGGTCACCCTTGAGCTCGACTTCGAGGCTGTCCTGGCCCTTGAGCTTCAGCGGCTTCCATGAGCCGTCTGATTCCCGAGTCAGCGCGGACACCAGGTACTTGGAGGCGCCGCGGCCGCGGCCGCCGGCGTCCTTGGTGACGATGACCAGTTCATCCTTCGCATCGCCCGTCAGCTCGATCAGTTCGAAGACCTTGATCTCGCCGGTCGTGTCGATGCTCTTCGGGAAGCCGAGGCGGCCGTTCTCGAACTTGCTGACGCCGATCGTGTTTTCCTTCGGACTGAACACGACGACTTCGGCCGTCTTGTCGCCATCGAGGTCGGCCAGCCGGAGCTGCGAGGCGCCGAGGTAGCTGGGATACGAGGTCCCGAGGTCGAGCTCCTTGTTCTTCTGCAGGAAGATGACGACCTGGGCCTTGTCGGGATCGCTGACGGCGATGTCGGCTTCGCCGTCGCCATCAATGTCGGCCACTTCGAGGTCGCGATCGCTGGAATCGGAGCTGCCGTAGCCGTACTGGACAATCCGGCCCAGCTTCTCGCCGTCGCTGCCGGCCTTCTGTTCGATGTTGAACATGCGGACGCGGTTGGTGCGGGAATCGATCGCGAGGATCTCGGCGCCGGGCTGGCCGTCCATATCCTGCAGGACGATGCCCCGCGGCTCTTCCAGGCGGAACCGCAGCTCGGGGCCGAGCTTGTTCTCGGCGTTCTGCAGGCGAATGCAGAAGGGCTGCTTCTGGTCGTCGGTGGCCTGGGTGAAGAGGTCGTCGCGGCCGTCGCCGTTCAGGTCGGCGATCATCGCCAGCCCGAGCTGCTGCGAGGTGTTGCGGAGGACGATGGGGTCGGCCAGCGTGCCGTCCGGCTTCTGCAGCAGGACGTAGGTTGCCGTCTTGCCCAGCGCAACAAGGTCGGTTTTCTTGTCGCCGTTGAGGTCGCCGGCGTTGATCGCGAACGGCTTCCCCTGGATTTCCGGGAGCCGCAGCTCCTTCGTTTCCTTCCAGACTCCCGATTCGGGCTGGTAGCGGATGGTGAGCCGGTCGGGCTCGCCGAAGTGGGCGATGTCGGTCCGGCCGTCGCCGTTGAAGTCGCCGATGCACAGGGCCTGGATGTCGCGGTCGACCGGGAGGTGCCGGGTTTCGAACCGCAGCGAGTCTTCCACCTGGTTGACCTGTTCGGTGGAACTTGCGGTCGTGGGATCGACCTTCTTCGAGCGCTGCAGGAGGATGGTGATGCGGTTCTTGCTGTTGTCGACCGCGACGACGTCGGTCAGGCCGTCGTGATTGAAGTCGCCGGCCTGGAGTGAATGGGCCCGGTCCGAGAGCTTGACGATCTCGAGCGGCTGGAAGCCGTAGTAGTGGTCGAGCGGGACCTCCGCCGCGTCCGCCGCCTGAACAGGGTGAGCCGAGTGAAGACCGAGAAAGAGCGCGCAAGAAACGCTCAGGGCGGTTTTGATCATGATCTCGTCGCTTGGGAAACGCGGAGAAGCTGCCGGCTCATCATGATGGAGATGTGGAACGCCTGGGGCAAGGAGTGAAAGGAAGGATGAAGGCGGAAGGATGAAGGATGAATGACGAACCAACGGGCGCCAGTCGTGTGTCGGTTTTGGATCGCGGCGAGCTTTGGTTGGGAGATGAGACGCTTGGAGTTGTTTTCATCCTTCCGCCTGCCGCCTTCCTCCTTGTCATCGCCGGCGCTTGAAATCTGTCGGCCGAATTCCTATGAGTGAAGGCTCAAAGCGCGTCGTCTCCCCCTCGGTCCAGCAGGAAAGTGACAGTCGCCGCATGTTGAACAAGAAGGAACTGGCACAGTATCGGTCGCTGTTGACCGAGGTCCAAAGCCGCCTGCGTGGCGACGTTCAGCACCTGAGCAATGAGGCTCTCGACCCGGGGAACGAGTCGAAGAGTCCGACGCACATGGCCGAACTGGGCACCGAAACCTTTGAACAGGATTTCGTGCTGGGCGTGATGGAGCGCGATCAGGAAGTGCTGGGCGAGATTTCGCAGGCGCTGAAACGGGTCGACTCTGGCACGTATGGGCAGTGCGAAGGCTGCGTGACGGAAGGCAAGGCCCCGTCCCGCTGCGGGATTCCGAAGCTCCGGCTCAAAGCGATTCCCTGGGCGCGGAACTGCGTCGAATGTGCCCGCAAGGTGGAACGGGCCTACGCCTGATCCGGCCGGGTCAATTCAAAACACATCGCAGGGGGCGCCCATCGCCCCCTGTTTTCATGCGCGGGAGTGACTGATGTACGGACGGACGCTCGCGACAGCCTGCCTGGCAGTGGTGCTGGGAATTCAGACCGGCCACGGCGCGGATGACCCCGCGGGCGAAGAAGCGAAGTCGCTGGCCAACATCCGGCAGGTCACGAAATCGTTCCCGCGCGCCGGCGAAGGCTACTTCTCGCCGGACGGGACGCAGATCGTCTACCAAGCCTATCCGCTTGGTTATCCGTTCTACCAGATCTACACGCAACCGCTCGACAAGTTCGAGCCGCGGCGCGTCAGCCCCGGCCGCGGGCGGACGACGTGTGCATACTTTTCGCCGGACGGCAAGCAGATCCTGTTCGCTTCGGCCCATTCCGATCCGCATCCGGATCTCACCGAGAAGACGGCCCGCGACGAAGCGGCCAAAGGGGGCCGGCCGCGGTACCAGTGGGATTTCGATCCCAACATGGAGCTGTACGTCGTCGGGTTCGACGGCCTGGGGATGAAGCAGCTGACTGATTCTCCCGGGTACGACGCCGAAGGGAGCTATTCGCACGACGGCAAGCAGATCGTGTTCACCTCGACCCGTGACGGCGATCCCGACATCTACGTCATGAACGCCGACGGCTCGAACGTCCGGCAGATCACGAATGTCGACGGCTACGACGGCGGCCCGTTCTTTTCGCCGGACGACAAGTGGATCATCTATCGCACCGACCGGAAGGCGAAGGACATGCTGCAGGTGCATGTGATCTCTGCGACCGGCGAACATGACACGCCGCTGACCGACAATACGAACCAGGTGAACTGGGCTCCGTACTTCCATCCCAACGGGAAGACGATCATCTGGACGGCGGCTGACTATTCACGCGGCCCGATGGGGGCGAACTTTGATTTGTGGGTGATGGACGTCGACTGGAAGGATGGACGGCCGAAACCGGGGACACCGCGACGCGTGACAACCCACGCGAAGGCCGACGTGCTGCCGGTGTTCAGCCCGGATGGCAAGAAGCTGATGTGGACATCGAGCCGCACGGAGGATGGATCGAGCCAGCTGTGGATTGCGGACTGGCTGGGCAACAACTGAGCGGCGGCTTCAGGCTCGCGGCCTGATGAAGTCTCCGCTCGCGGGCTGGGCCTGAACCCGGACCGGCGGGCCGTGTCTCGACCCGGCCGACATCATGCCGTTCGGCGACGAAAGGGGGCTCCATGCTGTTCCGGAAGAAAAAGCCAGCCGCCAAGACGGCGTTCGAATCACTCTCCGCGCACTTCGCTCCTGAACCGCTGACGAACATCACCGTCACCGAGCGGCGTTTTCCAGACCGCGTTCGTCCCGACCTCCAGAAGGCCATCGAGCGGTTCTCAAAAGACGATGGTGTCCTGAAGCATTTCTTTGGGGTCAAGAAGTCGTATGACCACAGCGGAATTCGTTTCACCGAGATGCTGATTCCGTCCGACCACGATCCGGTTTTTTCTGTTCCTCCGCAATATGAAGAAGTCGACATCGGCCACGACGAACGGGTGCGCTGCCTGACCAATGGCCTCTGGCTGATGCGGGTGCAGAATACCCCTGTCGCGCTACTGCTGGAGCCGCCATCACAGTTCAGTCGTGATGGCGGACTGCGATTCCAGTTCGCGTCGATCAACAACGCGGCCGGAACGGCGCTGGCCACCGAGTTTTTCCGGCGACTGGAGACGGCTGTCCAAGAATCCGTCTGCTACCGCGGGAAGATCCTTTCTCTCGAACAAGGCGACCAGTACAGCGGCGTCTCGACGGGAATCTCAGTCCACCGCCTGCGAGCCGTCGAGCGCGACCAGGTCGTCCTTCCCAAAGAGACGCTGGATCTCGTTGAACGAAACGTCATTCGCTTCATCGAGCAACGCCAGCGGCTTCGGGAACTCGGCCTGCCCACGAAAAAAGGCCTGCTGTTCTACGGCCCGCCTGGAACGGGCAAGACTCACACGATCCATTACCTGGCTGGCTCATTGAAAGGTCATACGACGTTCATCATGTCGGCCGAGCAGGTCGGCCTGCTCAGCGAGTACATGACATTGGCCCGTCTGCTGCAGCCATCAATTCTGGTAATGGAAGACGTCGACCTGATTGCACGTGAGCGGTCGCAGATGAACAGCGTCTGCGAAGAGGTGTTGCTCAACAAGCTGCTGAACGAAATGGACGGACTGCGAACCGACGCGGACATTCTGTTTCTGTTGACCACGAACAGGCCCGAAGCCCTCGAGGCCGCGTTAGCCTCCCGGCCGGGCCGCATCGACCAGGCCATTGAGTTTCCATTGCCCGATGAAGCCGGACGGGCGAAGTTGATCAAGCTCTACGCCAGCGGACTCCACTTGTTCGACTGGGTCGTCGAACGGACCGCTCAGAAGACGCACGGCGTGAGCGCAGCATTCATCAAGGAACTGATGCGCCGGGCGGCCCAGTTCATGATGGAACGCGAGGGAGCCGAGGTCGAGATGAAAGACGTGGAAGCAGCCCTCGAGGAAATGCTGTTCACCGGAGGCACACTGAACCGGAACCTCCTGGGGGCGGGAGACTCAGGCCTTTAAGCAAGGGCTTCGTGTCGCCTCGTTCGACTCAGGGTCGCGACTTCTCGTCGTGATCCTCGGAAACTGCCTCGCGAACCGCATCCTTGTCTTCGAGTCGGCGGCGTTTGCGGGCCGCGTCTTTCACTTCGTCATGGAAGCCCCAGGCTTCCTTCGAAGAATGCCCGCGCTTGCCGCCACTGCCTCCCTCGGTCGGCCCTTTGGTAACACCCATCTGCCACCTCGGCGCTTGATCGCGTCACGAGAATTCGCGGCGACGCGTCACGGTCAGCCCTTCGCATTCACCTTCTGGAAGAACTCCCACCGCTCCAGATCGGCCTTCAGGCTGGACAGTTGATCGGAACTGAGCGCCGCATTCGGCAATCGCGGCCGGCCGACTTCGACACCCAGCAGGCCCATCGTCGCTTTGGCTGCGGCCATGTAACCGTACTTCGCCAGGATGCGGATCAGTTCAACCGATGCCAGCTGCTCGCGTTGCGCGACCTCGAAGTTGCGTTTCTCGAATGCGTCGATCACTCGCAGATAGATCGGGGCCGCGAAGTTGTATGAGCTGCCCACCGCGCTCGTCGCACCGAGGGCCAGGGACGCCAATAGCATTTCGTCGAAGCCGAACGGGATATCGAACCGGCCGCCGGCGGCGGTGCGGCAGAGCTGGTACTCGATGAGGTTGTTGCTGGTGAACTTGATGCCGGCCAGGTTCGCGATTCGCTCTCCGGCGGCGGCGAGGAAGTCCGACGGCGACTGCGACAGCCCCGTCATTGACGGGATCTCGTAGTAGTAAAACGGCAGCGACGGGCAGCCGGCGGCGATGTAGGCCATCGAATCGACCAGCGTCCCAATGTTGCCGGGCTTGAAGTAGCTGGGAGCCAGCGCGCTCACTCCGGCCGCTTTCAGTGATTCCGCCTGCGACGCCAGGGCCCGGGCGTCATCGAGGCAGTTCGCGCCGACATGCACGATCACCTTGAGGGCCGAGCCGCGGGTCACGGCCATCCAGCGTTCGGCCAGCGCCAATCGCTCGTTCACGGTGAGCGACGTGCTTTCGCCTGTGGTGCCGCCGATGAAGGCGGTCGCGACGCCGGACCGTGTCAGATGTTCGGCCTGTTTTTCAACGATGCTGAGATTCAGGGCGCCATCAGCCGAGAACGGCGTATGGGTGGCGGCAACGAGCCCGGAGAGTCTGGTGAAAGCAGGCATGAGCAGTTCAGTACGCAGTTCAAGACAAGCGGACGACGGCGCACTATAGACGGTCGAGTGGCCGGAGCCATCGTCGATGCGTGAAATCCGCGCCCCGGTGGCTGAGTACTCGGTACTCGGTACTCAGTACTGGGTGCTGAGACCGGCGCGAGGCCTGATGGTCCGGCGGCAATGCGAACAACCCTTTGTTTCGCCCGCCGCGCAACCTACGCTCCCCCGCACCAACCCTAGCCCGCTGTTGAACCATGTCTGCTGATCCCGCTGAACATGTCGACGTCATCGCCGTCGGCGCCCATCCCGATGACGTCGAAGTCGGCCTCGGCGGCACGATCGCCAAGATGTGCCGGCAGGGGTACCGCGTCGGCATCGTCGACCTGACCGATGGCGAACCGACGCCTGGCTGCCCTTCGCCGGACGTGCGCCTGGCCGAAGCACAGGCAGCGGCCGAGATTCTCGGCGTCCAGTTCCGCCTGGTGCTCGACCTGCCGAATCGCCGGCTGTTTGACACGTACGAAGCCCGTGTGAAGCTGGCGAGCGTGCTGAGGCGTTACCGGCCGCGGCTGGTGATCGGCATTTTCGGCAAGACTCCGATGGCCTCTCCCGACCACTGGCAGGCCTCACAGATCACCGATGCGGCGATCTTTTACGCCCGGCTGTCGAAGTGGGACGACCAGTTCGAAAACCGCCCGGTGCATACGATCGAGCGGCAGTTATGGTACGCACTCAGCCTCAACACGCCCGCCAAGCTCGAGGACGGCGCGTTCGTCTCGGACATCTCGGATACGCTCGAGATCAAACTGGCGGCGCTACGGGCCTACAAGACGCAGTTCCCGATCACAAAGGAACGCATCTTCCGGATGGTGCAGGCCCACGCCCACTTCTACGGCAGCCCGGCGGGCTTCCTGGCCGGCGAACTGCTGATCGCGCCGTCGCTGATCGGCGTCCGCGACGTCGTCGACACAGTCTGCGGCCCGCGTTCGGCGACGAAGCGGGAGACGATCATGCCGGATGGGGAGCTTCCGAAGTCGACGTGAGAAAACTCACCGCAGAGGCGCAGAGGACGCGTAGGAAGAAAAGAATGGTTCTTTCTCGGCGTGCTTCGCGCCTCTGCGGTGAATTGATTTTAGTGGTTGAACAAGAACTCGCGGCTGCTGAGGATCGCCCAGAAGAGGTCTTCGACGACTTCCCGACGCTCCGCGTCGCTGGCCGCATCGAGGGTTTCGAGGAGCGGCTTCTTTTCGGCTTCGGTCGGCTTGCGTGACAGGGCGACCAGGTAGGCCTGGTCGATGATGTCGGCGTTCGAGGCCTTGGCTTCGAGCAGTGCGCCGATGCGGTTCTTTTCGTCCTTCAGCTTCTTGTTGACGGTGTCGCCGTTGGTGAGGTGCAGCACCTGAACCATGGTCGGTTCATCCGAGCGTTCGCATTCGCAGGTGACGCGGCGCTGGTTCCGGCCGAAGGTCTGCAGGAAGTACGACTCGACGGCCGAGTCGTACAACTGAATGGCCCGGGTTCCCTTGGGGTAGAAGTCGGTCTTCTCTTTGTCGGCCCCGAGGAAGGCGATCTGCGTGAAGGCGGTGGGTTCTTCGGTGACCTGGCAGATCGCGTCGTGCAGCACTTCGGCCGACAGCCGCTTCGGGTAGTAGCGGGAATAGAACCGCTGTTCGGTGATGTTGACGGGGAGCGGTTCGGCCGAGCGCTGGTAGGCGTTGGAGAGGAGGATCGCCCGCATCAGGGCCTTGAGATCGAACTGGTGATCGACGACGTACTTCGCGGAGGCTGACAGCAGTTCTTCGTTGCTGGCCGGGTTGGAGACCCGCATGTCGTCGATCGACATGACGAGACCGACGCCGAAGTAGTTGGCCCAGACGCGGTTGGTGATCGACCGCGCGAAGTACGGGTTTTCGGCCGACGTCATCCACTCGGCCAGTTTCAGGCGGCGATCCGTCTCGTCTTCGAAGGCAATCGCGTCGCTGTCGAGCGGCGTCGGAGGCTGCGGCTTGCCGGTGCGGGGCTGGACGAGCTCGCCGTCGGTGGCGACGTACAGAGTTCGCATGCCGTCGCCGCTTCGCGATTCGCCGCTCCAGCCCTTGGCCTTGACCCGCGCGAACAGGCTGGCCATGCCGTAGTACTGGTCGTTGGTCCATTTCTCGAGCGGGTGGTTGTGGCACTTCGCACAGCCGATCGAGAGGCCCATGAACGCCTGGCAGGCGTTCTCGGTCATGTCTTCGGGGCTTTGCTGCAGGGCGTAGAAGTTGGTCGCGCCGTTCTCGATGCTGTTGCCGGTGGCGGTCAGGACCTGACGGACGGTTTCATCCCAGGGGGTGTTCTTCTCGACCCGCTCCCGCAGCCAGTTGTAATACGCCTTCACCGCGGCCGGGCGGAGCCGCGTGCCGTTGATCGTGAGCACGTCCGACCACTTGTAGGTCCAGTAGTCGACGTACTCCTTGCGGGCCAGGAGGGCATCGGCCAGCTTCTCGCGCTTGTTGGGCGAGGCGTCGTCGAGGAACGCCTGCGTCTCGTCTTTCGTTGGCAGTGTGCCGATCGTGTCGAGATAGGCCCGGCGGACGAACGTGCTGTCATCGCAGATCGGCGAGGCCGGCAGGTTCAGGCGAACGAGTTGCTTGTCGACGAGTTCATCGATGAAGTTCTTCGGCGGAACCGTCGAGCCGGCGACGAAGTCACCGGGCGGATACGGGACCGTCAGATTTCCGATCGCGATCTTCTGCGAGTACCAGGCGCTGATCGCCCCTTCGCCCGAGCCCATGATGCTCGCGAGGCCATGGTCATCCACCCGGGCGACGGAGTCGTTTGTCGACGTCCATTTGACCCACGGCGTGACGTCACGGATTTCGCCATTCGTGAAGTGCGCGAGGACGAGCATCTGCTGCGTCGTGCCGATGGTCTGCCGCGACTTGGGAGGCAGGATTTCGAGATGGTCGACCTCGGGATCTTCGTTCGTCGGACCGGCCGCGCCGCTGGCGATCCACTCGGAGATGATCTTGTAATCGGGCGAATCGACTTCGAACCGCACGCCCCCCTTGTGAGCCAGCGCCCCCGTCGGCTTCGCGAGAATGAGGCTGCGGCCGGGATCGGCCAGTTCGACGCGTCGGCCACGATCCTGCTGCGTCATCGTAAAGTAGTCGGCCGTCGGGTCGTAGCCGCGCAGCGACAGCCGGAAGCCGCCCTTGCCGGCGAGCGCGCCGTGGCAGGCCCCCATGTTGCAACCGGTTTTGGCCAGGATGGGGAGGACGTCGTTGCGGAAGGTCCAGGCGTGAGGCTTGTCGACGTCGGTGACGACGACTTCGGTCGTGGCCTTCTGTCCGTTCCGTTCGGCAGTGATGACGGCCTTGCCGTTCCCGCGCGGCGTGACGACGCCATTCTGAACTTCAGCGACCGCGGCATCGCTGGTTGACCAGGCGACGTTGTCCGTGTGCTGTCCCGACACTTCCCCCGCGGACTGGCCCTGCAGCACCACCCGGCCGACGTGAACCGGGCCGCGCAGTTCGAGCTTTCGCGGAAAAATCGCCAGCGATTCGTCGGCGGCGAACGCGTGGCTGGCGCTGGAGCCGAGGAGAATGCCCAGAAGGAGTGCGAGGCGAGGCAGCATCGTGAAAACCTGTGGCAGACACGGGGAGGCGCCGCTCGGATGATCGGTCGCCGGGCGACGAAGAGACGGACGACAGGCGGGGGTCGTCCGCGGATTCTCGGCGTCGCGGTGCAGCAAAGTCAGTATCAGGTCAACGGTCGCGGGGAGCAATAGTCGGGGTGATATACTCGCGACCGATGAATGGAGCGTCTGCCACGGCGTTGTGGCCATGCCCCGAACCGAATCGCCGGCACTCGCACACGGCCAGGATGGCCGTGCCACGATGGCTCAATTCCAGAGACTCATGAATCCACCGCCTGCCGGTTACGAAATCGCCGACTTCAACGCGATCCCCGGCGTCCCCTGCCCGTGTGGCACGGCACGTCGTGCGTTCGCGGACGTCGCCGACTTTCCCGGGACGGTACACCTGACCTCGATTTCGAGCGATGCCCGGACGCATTACCACCAGCGTCTGACGGAGACGTACGTTTTCCTCGAATGCGGACCGGACGCCGCGATGGAACTCGATGGTGAACGAATTCCGGTGCGGCCCGGCATGACGATCATGATCCGGCCGGGGACGCGGCATCGGGCTGTCGGCGAGATGCAGGTGCTGATCCTCTGCCTGCCGAAGTTCGACCCGGCGGACGAGTGGTTCGACTGATCTGGAGTTGGACGCAACTTGTTGGGGCGGCAGGCGTGAGCCTGCCCGACGGCACCGCGCGCCGCCCTGAACGACACGCCCCAAGGCCCCACACAGGCAGGATCTGCCGGACCGGCCGGTTCCCCCGGCTCGCGAGGGTCATCGGCTTGAGCCTGTTTTGCGGGATGGGGTAGTTTCCGGCCCCTTCCCCTGGCGGCAGTCGCCGTTTCCCTACGTCCCCCGGAGTCGCGTGCATGCCGAGGCGATTCGTGATCGCCGTTCTGCTCGCGACGAGCACCGCCGGCGGCTGCGCGTCCGTTTCGGACGGGACGATTTCACTCGTCGCCGAGAAGCCGGCCCTGAACGGCTGGCCGTGGAAGAAGCCGGCCGCTCCCAGCGTGCGAACGCATGACGAGCCGAACCGAACGCAATCATCGCGTTCCACATCGAAGACGACGCCCGCCCAGGCGACCCAGCGATTTCTCGAAACGCTTCCCCCGGAACTTCGCAGCCGTATTGACGAGGAACTCGCCGGTGCGTCGCTGGAAGAACGAACGCGCCTGCTGTCCTATCTCGCGACTGTCGAGACGAAACGCATACCGGCGCTGCTCGATGCCCGGCGCCAGCAACACGCGCCCGCAGCGAAGCCGGAACCGAAGGAAGTGGTGACCGCTGCCGCCCTGGGACAGCCGACGTTTGAAATCGACTCCGACGAACCCTCAAGCGGCCAGGTCATCCCGGCCTCGGCCGAGGCGCCGGTCGAAGCCACTCCGCTCGCCCCGGTTCCGCGACCTCGGCGCAATCCGCTCATCGAACTGCAGGGACTCGAATTCGAGGACGACGAGTCGAAGCCGGACAACGAGGTCCTGCCGGCCTCGAACGAACTGCTCGAACGACAGACCGAGCCGGCCATCAGCGAGCAGCGCGGCCCGGTGCTTTCGGGATCACTGGAGACGGCCGATCCGCCGGTGATCGTCCCGGCCCCGTCGAGCAATCCCCTGACGCGGCTCAAGGAATGGACGATTCGCAAGCCGGAACCGGCCGTTCCGAGTTCGGAACCTGTCCAGACGGCGATGGCCCCGAGTGATCCCTCGGCGCTGTCGATCCAGGGCCTCAGTCGCCGGCTGCGGGGAACACCTGCGAAGTCCGAGACTCCCGTTCACGAGGCATCGCCGGCCCCGCGCGGTGAGTCGCCGCACGTGCAGGAAGGCGTGCAGAAGCTGATCGCCCTGATGGAAGCGGAGACCGCGCGTCTCAAGCCGGGCACCTCGTTCGCCGAGCGCGAAGAGTATGTGAGGAAGCATGCGGAACTCAGGATGCTGTACCTGATGTCGCGGCAGCCGACCGCGGCGCTGCAGGCGATTCCGGAGACTGACGTCGAGACGCAGGAATTCTGGACCTCGATGATGTGGTCGATGTCGAACTACTTCGACAACGAGTCGATGGCCGATCCCTCCGAACGGGCCGCGGCCACGCTCGACCGTCTTCGCGCGGCGGAGCAGTTCCTGCAGACGTCGGCCCGCCTCGAACTGGGCAGCCTGGCATTCTGTGACAAGATCGACGGGTTCGGCGCCTACCATCCGTTCGAGAGCGATGTGTTCCGCCCCGGGCAATCGGTGCTGCTGTACGCCGAGGTTCGGAACTTCAAGACGGACGTCACGCCGGCCGGGCGGTATCGCACTTCATTGAGGTCGACGATCGAAATCGTGAAGGCCGGCGACGACGGGGAGATGATCGAGCGGCGTCACTTCGATTCGACGGAAGACCAGTCGCGGTCTCCGCGGCGGGACTACTTCCACAGCTACAAACTCGACCTGCCGCTGCACATCACGCCCGGCAACTACCAGCTGCGGCTGACTCTCGAAGACGAACTGAGCGGCAAGATCGGAACCTCGACGATCGATTTCCTGGTCCGCTGAGAACGGGCTTCATTCTGAAGTCGGGTTCAGGTTCGCAACGAGGTTTCCGATCCTATTTTCGGGCCCGCCGGTGCGTGCCAATCGCCATCGACGGGCCTATGATATGGTTCCCGGCCGCAGCGCCAGCCGGCTGCCAGGAGAGGCCATCTCCTGTGCTCCCACCAACGGGCTCCCCGCCCGGATCGTTTCGTCCCCTCGAGTTGCCAACCATGATCCGAGTCACCCTGCTGGGACTTTTTGTCGCCGTTGCTCAGACGAGCTGGGCGGCCGATGCGAAAACGAAGCTGCCGACGAAAGTCACGCTCGGAGATCCCTCGCTGACGATGGGAATTCCGGGCGAAGGCGACCTGAAGGTCGAACAGATCAAGGCCTGGCTGGCGACGCCGGGCGTCAACGAGCCGCTGGAGATCTCGCTGCCGTTCGGACTGTCGCTGGCGACGGCTCAGATTTCGGGCGTCAAAGAGAACCCGATGACGCGGGCCAAGATCGAGCTCGGGCGTCAGCTGTACTTCGATCCGCGGCTGTCGATCGACGGCACGATCAGCTGTGCCAGCTGTCACAGCCACACCTCGGGCTTCGCCGCCAACACGCAGTTCGGCATCGGCGTGAAGGGGCAGATGGGAGGCCGGAATTCGCCGGTCAGCTACAACCGCATCCTGTCGAGCGTCCAGTTCTGGGACGGCCGTGCGGCCACTCTCGAAGAGCAGGCGAAGGGGCCGATCGCGAATCCGATCGAAATGGGCCACACGCACGACGCCTGTGAATCGTGTGTGAAGAACATCGACGGCTACAAGCTGCAGTTCGAAGCGGTCTTCGGCCCGAACTCGATCAACATCGACAACATCGCGAAGGCGATCGCCACGTTCGAGCGGGCCATCGTCACGGGGCCGGCTCCTTACGACTACGCCAACGCACTCGCTCCGTTCGTCAAGAACTATCCGGAAAATGAAGACCTGGAGGACCTGAAGAACGACGATCCGGAGACGTACAAGAAGTATCTGGCCGTGAAGGCCGATGCAGATGCGCATCCGATGTCGGAAAGCGCCCGTCGCGGGATGGCGCTGTTCTTCAGCGAGAAGTCGAACTGCACCGCCTGCCATGCCGGCGCGAACTTCACGGATGAGAAGTATCACAACATCGGAGTCGGCATGGACGCGAAGACGCCCGACCTCGGCCGGTACGAGATCAGCAAGGACGAGAAGGACAAGGGCGCCTTCAAGACTCCGACGATCCGCAACGCGGAGTTCACCGGCCCCTACATGCACGACGGCAGCCAGAAGACCCTGGAAGAAGTGGTGGAGTGGTACGCCAAGGGGGGCCACCCGAACAAGTGGCTCAGCGACAAGATCAAGAAGCTCGATCTGTCGGCCCAGGACAAGGCAGACCTGGTGGCCTTCATGAAGGCCTGCTCGGGCGAGTTCCCGAAGATCAACAGCGCGCGGCTGCCGGAGTAATCCCGCTTCAGTCGCGGTTGTCAGTGTCCGGTCTTTCATCAGGGCAGGGGGAAATCCCCTGCCCTGTTTTCATTGACGTCTCTCCCGTCACGGTCTCACGAGGCTGTTTCGATCGCCGCGAGAACGCGTACCTCGCGAAGTCCCACAGCCCGGCGTAACGGTACGTCGAATCGATGTAGTGCTCGATGACGTAGAACGCGAAGTAGTACGCCCGCGCGAAGCACCACACGGCGATCGCGTGCAGCAGCGGGATCCGCCAGTCCGGCGATTCCAGCAGGATGCCGAAACTGGCGGCCAGGCCGGCCAGGAGGAACAGCCCTCCCTTCAGCCAGATCAGCCGAGGGTTCTTCAGGTCGCCCAGGATCGACGTCATGGACCTGATACGCCGCTCGGGCCCGCCGAGTTGGAATTCGCTGGATCATCGGAGGTGCTCCAGAGCCGGTGGATGGCACGGGAGCACCTCGACGACGCTCGCGATCAGGCTCCCGGAACCGGCTCTGAACAGAGCACCATCCAGTTGACGCCAAAGCGGTCCTGCAGCATGCCGAACTTCTTGGCGAAGAAGGTTTTCGTCAGCGGCATCAGAACCTGGCCGCCGAGGCCGAGTTCGTCGTAGATGCGTTCCGCGTCCTCGGGGGTCTTCGATTCGATCACGAGCGTCACGCCCTGGAACTTCGATTCCTTCAGTTCACCGCAGCCGCCGTCGGTGGCCATCAGCGTCGTTTCGCCGATCTTGAACTCGCAGTGCATGATCTTGTGTTCGGTTCCGGGCGGAACCATCTTCGGATCGCACGGCTCGGGGCTGTCGGTGAATCGCATCTTGAACAGCACCTGCGCGCCGAGCGTTTTCTCGTAGAACGCCAGCGCCTCTTCGGTCCGGCCCTGGAAGGCCAGATAGGCCTGCACGTGGGAGATGCCTGAGGTTGCTTTGACGGCCATGGTCGTCGATCCTTTTGGTGCAGTGGAAACGGGAACAGGGGAAGGTGCGGTATGCAGGCTCACTCGTCGTTCATGCTGATCTTTCGCGACACGACGCCCGAGAAGTACGAGGCCCTGTCGCCGGAAGAACGCAAACGCAGCCTGGACAAGTGGAACGCGTGGTACGACGGAATCGCGGCCGCAGGTCAGATGCACCACGGGCATCCTCTGCAATCGGCCGGCCGGGTGGTTTCGAAGCGCCGCGGCGAGACCGTTTTTGACGGCCCGTTCTCCGAAGCGAAGGAAACGATCGGCGGTTACTTTCTCATCTCCGCCCGCGACATCGAAGAAGCCACCGAGATCGCCGGGCGATGTCCGAATCTCGATTTCGGAATGACCGTCGAAGTCCGGCCGGTGGCGACGATGTGCCATCTGGCCAGTGAACTGGGAATGACTTCGATGCGGTCGTGACTCGTTGTCGACGCTGCGAGCGTCGACCTGGTTGTGTGCGGGTCTCCATTGGTTGTGTGCGGGTCTCCTGACCCATACACCCGGCCGACCGAAGGTCTCCCCGATCTCAATCGGGGCTTGGCAACAGTTGGGAGACCTGCGGTCGGCCGGGGTGGCGTGGTCGGGAGACCACGCCACAACACAGTCGACCTTCAGACGCTGGCAGCGACTGCAACGACTATTTCGCAGCGGCCATCGCCACGTACTCCCAGATGTGACCATCGGGGTCCTGGAAGCCGTGCTGGTACATGAACCCGTGATCCTTGGGTTCGTTGTAGGTCTTGCCGCCCGCTTTCACGGCCTTCTTGACGATCGCGTCGACGTCCTCGCGCGTCTCGCACATCAGGCAGACGATCGCCTCGGTGCTCTTGGTCGCGTCGCAGATGGTGTTCGGCGTGAACGTCTGGAAGAACGGCTCGGCCAGCAGCATCACGAAGATCGCTTCGCTGACGACCATGCAGGTCGCGTTCTTGTCGGAATACTCGGGGTTGAACTTGTATCCCAGGGCCGTGAAGAACGCGTTGGTGCGTTCCAGGTCCTTCACCGAGAGGTTCACGAAGATCATCGAGTTGGTCATGGGGCGGCTTTCTGATTGGGAGTCGGTTTGTCTGGTGGATCGCTCGCGTGTCGAGCGCTGTGTTGGTTGGGGAGACCTGCGGTCAAGCTGGGTGGTGTGGTCGGGAGACCACACCACAACACGAGGGCGGGAGACCAGGCCGCAACAGGGGTCGGGAGACCACGACACAACCTTGAGGGGTTGAACCGTGCCGCTCAGCCCTTTGACGCCGTGTCCCACGGCATCTTCCGCACCAGTTCTTCCAGTTCCGGCGGGAAGTCGGACGCCTGGGCCACCTGCCGCACTTCCATCGTCGCTTCACCGGGACCGCACAGGGACGGGCACATCGTCGCCCACTTCACGGCGTCTTCGAGCGTCGGCACGTCGACCACCACGAACCCGGCGATCATCTCTTTCGTTTCGCTGAACGGGCCATCGGTGACCGAGACGTCGCCGTTCCGGTAGTGCACGCGGGCGCCGCGGGCTGAGGACAGGAGGCCATCGCCGCCGACGTACACGCCCGCCTCCTGCATGGCGGCCTTGTACTTCACCATGGCCGACAGCATTTCCGCCGGCGGCATCCGCCCGGCTTCGGTGTGTTCGTCGGATTTGCGAAGGATCATGAATCGCATGGGAGTCGTCCGCTGAGTTTCAGTCATCAGGGGGCTGACGCTCCCCGCTCGCCGATCAGTTCTGTTCGGCGAGGCCCTTCAGATTGGTGAGCCCTTCGTTGAACGGCGTGCCGCACATGTCGTCCATGTCGAGGAAGACCTGAATCATCTTCCCCATGAACGTATTCGGGCCGTGCATCGACCACGTCACCTTCGTGCCGTCGCCTTCGGGAACCATGGTGAACTCCGCCACGTTCTTCGCTGCCATCGGCTTGAGGAACTCCAGCGACATCGCAATTTTCTCCGGCGTCGACTCGGTGATCTCGATCCGGCCCGCCCCAATGTTGCTATCGCCTTCCCAGGCGTACCTGGCGCCGACACCATTCTCCGCACCGCTGTAGTCGCGCTGCATGTCGGGGTCGACTTTTTCAAACGGCGACCAGGCCGTCCATTTCTTGAGGTCGTCGATGTGCGGCCTGATCTTCTCGGCAGGGGCGTTGACCGTGATCGACCGTTCGACGCGGAAGACGTCCGGCTTCGTCGACGCCAGGACGAGGACGACGCCGACGAACAGCACGAAGCAGCCGAGGAGCGAGAGGAAGACGGTCTTGAGCCTGGAACGCTTCCGCGGCGGAGCAGTGGTTTCGGTCGCAGGAGGGGCGACAGTGGATGTGGACATGAGAGCCTCGGTAGGAGATGTTGTCTGATCACCCTGCGATGGGGTGCCACTGGCTTTGCCAGTGCGATGGTTTGGTCACGCCCACTTCGGAAAAGCACTGGCAAAGCCAGTGGCACCCGGATCCGGGCTACTTCGCGGCAATGGCATCCCGCAGGCGGTCTTCCTGGGCCCGCAGTTCCGGTGTGAACTCGGCACCGAAATCCTCCGCTTCGAAAACGGGCCGGATCTCGATATCCGAGTCGCTCATCTGCGGGTTCGGGCAGCGTTTCACCCATTCGACGGCCTCTTCCATCGACCGCACCTGCCACAGCCAGAACCCGGCGATCAGTTCCTTCGTCTCCGAGAACGGCCCATCAATGACCGTCCGGTTCTTGCCCGAAAAGCGAACCCGCTTCCCCTTCGACGTCGGATGCAGCCCCTCGCCCGCCAGCATGATGCCGGCCTTCACGAGTTCCTCGTTGTAGTTGCCCATCTCGGTGAGCAGTTGCTCGGACGGCATGACGCCGGCTTCGGAATCCTTGTCGGCTTTGACGATGACCATGACTCGCATGAGAGTTCTCCTGAAATTGATGCCAGTGTGTTGCGGTTTGTGTGTTTGACGTTGCCCTCTGACAAAGCGACGAGCGTGGGGGCCCCGAATCGACAGTTCCCGGTCGCATTTTTCTGATTTTCCCGAGACTTCCCCTAAGCCCGTGGTGTTCGTGAACATACGCCAACTGCGTTTCGAAAGATCACAGTCTGGAGACGCTCTGATGCGGGATCGACGAGTGCTTTTGAGAACGGGCTGCCTGCTGGGACTGATCTGGCTTTCAGGTCACGCTTCCGCCGCCGATCGGTTTATGACGGGCGAACAGCTGCTCGAACGCCCGATTGATGTCGAGCTCGATCCGACAGATCTCGACCGCTCGCTTCTCAAGATTGCCCGGGCAACCGGAGCGGTGCTGTGTATCAATTCCATCGTCAGGCTGGATGACGATGATCCGCTGCCGAAGCGGCTGACTGCCCCGTCGCTCCGAGACGGGTTGAAGACCATCATTCCGCATGCGTTCAGGGGGACTCGCTGGACCGGCCCGACCGTCATAGTGTCATCCCCGGAAGAAGCCCGTCGTCCCCCTGAACACCGTTCCGACGATCGATCGCTGTTCCGTTCCGGCGCCTGGATGGTTCGAGGTCCAGTCGTGGATGAGACCGGCAGGCGACTGAGCGGCGCCCTGATCCGGCTCACCTGCTGGCCGCACGTCGTTTATACGGCGACGGATCGGGAGGGTCGTTTCGCCGCCCAGGTTCCAATCAACGGCACCAGCGAATTGACGGTCCATGCCAGGGACGAGTTCGGAATGAAACAGGCCTGGGTCCAGGTTCCCAAGGAGGACGGCGCGATTATTGAGGAGCCGATGAAACTGGTGCTTCGCGCGCCGCGAACGGTCACGATTGAAGTCCGCGACTCGGCCGGACACGAGGTCCCGGATGCGAACGTCGTTGTTCTGGCGGGCGGCTATCCGACAGACGCCCCCCGCACTGACGCCCGGGGGAAATCGCTTTTTCTCGCTCCAGAGTCCATGGCGATCTCCTGCATCGCGGCCTGGAAACCGGGAGTCGGGCTGGAGATTGCCGGATCGGAATCCGGATCAGCGACACGCAGACAGGAGGAGAGTGTCGACGTCACGCAACCGGTCGTGCTGAAGCTCACGAAGCGACAGCCGATTTCGTTTCGAATCGTCGACTCCAACGACCGCCCCCTGGAGGGCATTGACGTCTCACCCTGGATGCTTGTCGACGAGAAGCGGAAGGCAGGCCTCAACTTCGCAACGATGAGAGGCAGAGGCGCCCGCCGGACCGGCGCCGATGGGATCGTCACGTTCGACTTTTTCCCCGAGTGGCAAACCCAATCCCTGCGATTCAGTTCTACCGGGGCGGACCGCATTCGCTACCTGGATGAGACCGTCGACCTGTCGAGGCCCGTTGAGCAGCCGATCAAGGTGATTCGTGATGAGTATGTTCCGGTGAGCGGCGTCGTCGTGTCATCGAGCGGAAAAACCTGCCCCGGCGCCGCCGTGACGGCGATCGCCGACACTCCGATGGCCGGAGGCTCGGCGGTCACCGACGAGGCGGGTCGATATGAACTGCTGCTGGAACCAGGCCATCCTTACCTGGTCGTCGCCCGAGGCGATGAGATCGGCGAAGTCAGCGCACCGCAGGACGGCATCGTGGTGCGACACAACGAACCCCAGCGGGACTTGATGCTGCAGTTGCGTCGAGGGATCCGGTTGTTCGGGACCCTTGGCGCCGCGCGAATGCGGCTTGGCCGTTCAGACTCGCTACTGCGTCTCGTCACGGACAGAGAACCACTGGAAGGCAGACAGACACCCCTGGCGAACGCTCCACAAATGTCAAAGCCCGGGGTCTATGTCGACTTGAAACCGAACACCGAGGGGCAGTTTGAGGTGCTCGTGGGCCCCGGGAGCTATGAATTGGTCCCGGACCGCAATGCGACGCCGGTTCGATTCGTTCTGACGGACGAAGACGAATACAAACTGCGAGTCCCCCCGCCTCCGCCGGCTACTCGAGATCTTCCGGGGCTGCCCAGGCCGGGTCGTCGTCCTGATTGAACATCCGCGTGTACGTCTCGTACCGCAGCGGCGAGATGTCGCCGCGTTCGATGGCCGCCTGGACCGCGCAGTCCTTCTCGACCAGATGCGAGCAGGACGCGAACCGGCAGTCGGGCACGTAGGGCCGGAATTCAGGGAACAGCCCTTCGAGTTCACCGCGGGCAACGTCCCACAGCATCAACTGCCGGATGCCGGGCGTATCGACGACCCACCCGCCCCCTTCGAGCCGGAACAGTTCGGCCACGCGGGTCGTGTGCGTTCCCTTCCCGGTCTCTTCGGAGACCCCGCCCGTCCGTTGAGCAAGCCCCGGCTGCACGCAGTTGAGAAGGGACGACTTCCCGACGCCGCTTTGCCCGGCCACGACGCTCTGATGCCCGATCAACCGCTGTCGCAGCTCTTCAATTCCCAGGCCGAGCCGCGCGCTGACGAGCACCACGTCATACCCAATGCGGGCGTATTGCCCCGCGATCGGCTGCAGCAGGACCGGGTTCACGAGGTCGGCCTTGTTGATGCACACGACGCCGCGAACGCCTCCCTTCTCGGCCCCCACGAGGAAGCGATCGACGACCCCCAGTTTCAGCGGCGGATCATCGGCCGAGACGACGATCACGGCCTGGTCGACGTTGGCCGTGAGCACCTGCTGGAACCGCCCCGACATTCGCGAGATCGTCGACGTCCGCAGTTCGATCCGCTCGATGACGCCTTCTTCGCGCTCGGTCGGCCGGACCATCACGCGGTCGCCGGCGACCACGAGACTTCGGGTTTCGCGTTCACGGGTCCGGAGCACGCGGCGCACGGAGCAGTGCTTCACGGTTCCGTCATCGAGCTCGACGGCGGAGTGATTGGCGCCGACGGTCCACAGCACCCGGCCGGGAACACACTGCGCGAGATCGACATCGCGGAGGCCGTCGGGATTGTCGGCCGACGTGACGACGGTGCGACGGCGCGTCAGGTCGCCTTTGCCGGAGAGTCGTTCCGAACTGATGGCGTCGGCCGCGTCGTCTTCGCGGGCCTTCGTCCAGTCGTTCTGCCGCGCCCGGGTGTTGCGGTTCTTTCGAAACGAAACGCGAATCTTGCGTTTGTCGTCGCGAGCCACGATTACTCGTCGTCCATCAGCCAGGCGGCGGCGGCGTCTTCGTCGGCCGAGAATTTTCCGCCGGCAGGGCCAGCCGCGCCGGTTCGCTTCACCGCTGGCGGCAGATGTGTCCGACGCTTCTGCTCACGGCGCTCTTCGAGTCCGGCCTTTTCCAACAGGCTCATCGCGAACGGGCTCTCATCGACCGGCGGCGGCGCATCGGCCTGCGGGTGGTACTCGATCGAGAAGTGATG
>Ga0247823_10001142_pt1 | contig 22161 bp, 21 predicted proteins | sample 13C_PalmiticAcid_2_FD_192426 | JGI IMG/M metagenome (GOLD analysis project Ga0247823, IMG submission 192426) | Soil microbial communities from agricultural site in Penn Yan, New York, United States - 13C_PalmiticAcid_Day30 | ecosystem: Environmental > Terrestrial > Soil > Agricultural land... | reverse complement strand
TGCGGGGCTAGGCTGATGCCAACTCATCAGATACTGAAGGCAGCTTTTTACGTCGGCCCCGCTCACCCGCCGGGCCGCCTGTCATCGAAGGCGGCTCGTGAACTTTCCCCTTATATCGGAGTGCGATGTCATGCGAAGCCTGCTTAAGCGAGTGTTGGGCATTCATGCTCCCCCATCACCGGAAATCGCCGCGTACGGAAGGTTGAAAGCGAAAGGGTTCACCCCCGATCGTATTATCGACGTGGGTGCCTATGAAGGCGACTGGACGCGCCTCGTGCGCGGCGTATTCGATAAGTCACCTGTTACAATGATAGAGGCCCAAGAGGGGAAAAAGGCCGCCCTCGAAGCGGTTTGCCGGGAACTTCCCGGCGTCACGCTCGTATCGGCCCTCCTCGCGCCTACCAGCGGTTCGCAGGTCCCCTTTTACGAGATGGAGACAGGGTCGTCGATGCGCGCGGAGAACAGCAATGTCGCACGCGAGGAGAAGCTGATGACGACGCAGACTTTGGATGAGGCGGCGGGACAGGATGGGGAGAGGCTGTTCATCAAAATCGATGTCCAGGGCGCGGAACTAGACGTGCTGTCGGGGGGCCTGAATATCCTGGAGCGCTGCGAGGTCGTGCAACTCGAAACCGCACTACTTCCCTACAACGACGGCGCCCCCCAAATTGCCGAGGTTTTCGTCCAGATGGAGAAATGGGGTTTTTCGCCATATGATTTCGCGGGCTTCATCCGGCCTAATGGGACCGACCTGGTGCAAACCGACGTTATTTTCGTTCGCACGGCATCGGCGCTCCGCCCGTCGCACTTCACCTTTTAGCAGCGACGCCGGCTGCGGGCTGAAGCCTTCCAATCGATATGCGCGGCCGACCGGCAAGCGACGAGCATTTCGCGCCGCGGTGCCCGCGACCGGCGCTCGCAACGTCCGGGTGCGATTCCACCCATCATGCGGCCTGGTAGCGATCGCATTCGGCACATCATGGAGAACAGGTGGCCGGCGAGGACGCGACAGTGTCAAACCTCGATAAAGATGCGAATCCGATCCGCGTCGACTCCATTTGCGCGTGCGATGAGATCCCGGCCCGCGCTGATCATTTCTTGAGATGGTTCGTTCGATACGTCGACGAGCAATTGCGAGACCGGCACGCCCAGCAAATCAGCCAGTATGCCCATTCGATCATGCTTCGGGCGCGCGCGCCCGTTTTCCCAACCCGATACCGACGGCGCACTGACGCCAAGAGCGAGAGCGATGTCGGCTTGGCTCAGCTTCTTTTTGATGCGCAACCGTTTCAGATTCGGGCCAAAGCGCGGGTCGGCCTCATCATCGCGCGCCGATTTGCCGACGGCAGGCGGATCTTCACCAACCGCTGCGCTTTGCAACTGAGCGGCACTGAGGGCGGCAGGCGAAATCGGCGCTTCGAACTGGCACCCGTACAGGCTCTCGCTTGACCAGATCACGCGCGTCACGACAGTCCCTGCTTGCGGCAGGTGAACATCGAACTGGTCATCGACAGTCAATTTTGCACTGGATTCGATCAGCATCCCCGACAGCGAGATGTTGTGAATCTTAACATCGATAGCCGCGTCCGTGGCATCGGTTCCGCGCACTTCGAGCTGCAACTGACGCCGCGCAGACCGGCGTTTCGACGAACCGTCTACCGGCGGCTGCAGATATGCTGAAATTACCATAATGTTATTATTCGCCGCACGGAGTTAACAACTACTTATCACGAGAATCATACCATGATCTCAATTAGTTGGCATCATATATTGCGCGTTCCGGCGCCTCATGTCTAGCTGCCAAAGCCCTGCCCTCGGCGAGTTTCGACGAACCGGGGCAGGTGTCAGACGGCCGGCCGACATCGCGGCGATACGAAAATTCGACGCGGTGTTCCCCGGAACGCTCCGGCAACGCGTGCCGGAATGGCTTGCGCCAATTTTGAGGCGAACGCGGCCTGACTATGAGGAAGGGATCGGGTTCAACGCAAGCGCGTCGCGCGGCGTTCGGCTTCCGCCGCTAGCGGGGCTAATATCGGCAAAGCTCATGCGTCACAGGCATGCAGTGATATCTTATCAGAGAAACGCAAAACGCCGCGCCGTCTCCGGCGCGGCGTTCCGCAGCGCGACCCGCGGGAACTCAGACGATAGCAACTCGCTGCACGGACGCACGCCGACGCGAGACACCCATGGCGCGCAGACTGATCGCCAACATGGTTGAAGAGGATGGCAGCAGATCGCCAGCGCGGGAAATCCCTGTGCCCTGACCTTCCGCCAGGATGACAAAGTTGTAGTTTGTGCCGGCACCAGGCGCGCCGGTCTCGTCCGTCAGAATATTGGCGGAGACCACAACGGCTACGAAGGCGAAAGGCAAGGCGGCGCAGGAAAGAAGAAGCTTGCTCATAAATCCGGCCCGCCCCCGATTTATATCCGCGCCTTATGCGGAATGCATGTTGCGATGAGCCCCCGAACTGCATCCCTGCAACTTTACATTTAGCTATCCCTGGCGATCTGAACAGTCAAGCGGACCAATTTTCCGGAACGAACCGTCATTGTTCTGGCGATGCCCCAAGGACGCCTGGAAGGCCATTGACGGCGGCGTCGCGTCGCATCTCCAACCGATGTGAACCAAATGAGCGTACGACGGAACATGCCCCCTCCTTACCCGGTCATGCGGAACTGATGATGCTCGATGATCGACACATGCGTCAATGATGGCGCCGCGATCGGCCCCTCGCTTTGGCGCGCCACAGCAACCGCGCATTATCGCCGCGGTGTTGCGCCGAGTCGCAGAGACCAGACTGCCAAGCGCTTGGGATAATATGTAATTTCCCGACTAATATTTTACATACTGAGTTGCCGGTTTCGGCCGCAGATCGTTTCGAACAGCTTCGTCTGACGCGACCACGAAACCGCTGGTCACTGTAATGAACCGCTCTGTCTACAATCGAGAACCATGTATTAAACATCTGTTTAGGAACGATTATTGGTAAAGCTGGGAGGTCCGAGACTGCACAGCCGCACGCAATCGAAGCATCTTGCCAGCGCGCCCGTTGTTCCTCAGCGGGACATTAACCACGTCTCGGACGAAACAAAAATCTTCACTAAATGTAATCTTTGCGGTAGCCAGAAGTGTGACCGCTATGAAAATCTTTCTGGGCTCGAGGATGCGCGTGGGGGCGGCGGCAATCGCTCTGCTTCTGCTCGCGACCATGTCGATGACCATCCCGGCCTTGAGCGGCGACGGTGGGACGCTGCTCGCCCAGACAACAGATGCGCTCGATCGCTTCGTCGGACGTTCGCCGGGCGAACGCGATGAAACCGATCTTCTGAAGGGCAAGGTCCGCAAAGGCCCGTCGATCGCCGACCGTCTTTTTGGACGGCGAATGAATGCAGGCGGACCCGATCAGCGCGCGCTGGGAAAAATCTTCGACACGCCGCCCGAGGAATCGGTGAAGGAATTGACTGCTGGTCCTCCCGCACCGGCGGACGTGACTTCCCCGCCGGGCTCGGGCTTGTTACCGCTTGGTGAGATCGGCAGCCCGACCGCCACGCCTGACCCTGTTTCCGGATTCCCTGGCGGCATCGGCACGGTAGTTCCTCCCGGGACGACGGCGGTTACTCCCGGCGACCCGACAACGCCGGGCGAGGAAACCCCGGTTCCGGCTGTTCCCGAACCGCAGACCTGGGCCTTGATGCTGCTCGGCTTCGGCCTTTGCGGCGCCCTTCTCCGCCGCCGCCGCGAAGCTTCCCCTGCCGGGGTTTCGGGCGCTGCACGATGCGACGCGGCCTGATTGCAGCACTGCTGATTGCCCTGGCTGCGATCGGCGGAGTTATTATAGGGAACAGCACGATAGCCGATCCGGCGGCTTCCCGGCCCTCCGTTACAACTTACTCCGAACGGGCCAGTTCGTCATTCATTGGCGATGGCAGAGAGTCTCTTACACCGGCCCAACTTTTGACCGCAACGCGGGCCGGCGTCCTGCCTTCTGGCACCAAGTCGCTTTTGGCCACGACGGGCAGGATGCGACATGGGGAATATAAGTGGGACGAAAAAGGCGTCGCACCGGGCAAAGTCACCATTTGGGTAGATTTGCGGACCCAGCTCATCTCGGTCTTCCGCGGTGGACACGAGATCGGAACGTCGGTGATCGTCTATGGGGCCGACACGATGCAATCGCCCATCGGCATCTTTCCTATCCTCTCAAAGCACCGCGACTACCACTCGCGCGCTTATGACGCGCCCATGCCATATTCGCTGTTCATCACGAACACGGGCGTCGCCCTGCACGGTAGCCCGATGTCGAGCCGGCGGGCCACCCATGGGTGCATAGGCTTGCCGGTGGATTTCGCGCGCCTTCTGTTCGCGGCGGCAAAACAGGGCGACGAAGTCCAGATTACGCGTTCGACCGCCAATCCGATGCACGCGAGCCGCCGCGAAACGCGCTAACGCCGAATTAACCAAAGCTTGCGACGTTGTTTTAGGACGCGTCGACGTAGCGTCCCCGAGTTTCTTGGGGATTTGGCATGCAGCGGCTCATCAAAACGGCGGGCAAAATTGCGTTTCTTGCGGCGGCTGCCGCACTTCTGACGGGCGCTCAGTCGAGGCTCGGCGGTCTGAACGACCGCCTCCTCGCGAGCCACAACCGCGAACGTGCGCTCGCTGGTGTTCCTGCGCTTCGCTGGAATGATGAGCTAGCCGGCCGGGCACAGGCCTGGGCCGATCATCTTTCGGCAACCGGAAAATTCGAACATTCACCCAATATTCCTGGCCGTCCGCTCGAGGGCGAGAATATCTGGGGTGGAACGAGCGACGCTTTCATGCCCGAGTCCATGGTCGAACTATGGATCGCAGAAAAAAAGGATTTCGTCCCCGGGGTTTTCCCCGCGAACAGCCGCACCGGTCGCCCCCAGGATGTCTCGCATTATACTCAGCTGATCTGGGGCCGCTCGGGAGAAGTCGGTTGCGGACTCAGCCGCCTCGGTGCCGAGGAAATCCTCGTTTGCCGCTACAGCGAACCCGGCAATGTGAAGGGCCGTGACCCATTTGGCCGTTCGTGGAGCAAGAATTTCGTCACTCCCGAAACAGGTCAATCTACCTTCAGAGCCCCTTTTGCCATATCGGCCGCGGGCTTCTCCGCCGTTTCATCGGCCTTGATCGAAGGCGTGACCGCCGGCCCCGAAAGCGAGGCTGCCTCGCCTCTTGATAAGGCTCCCCGCCCTTCGTCGGCGATTATTCGTGAAGCCGGCAGTGTGACGTCAGAATATGGAAGAGGTTCGACGGGGTTCATTCCCAGGTCGGTCATTCCCGCTATCTGCGGCTGGTCGGCAAGCAATTGCTCCTGGCTGACTGACTGAGCAAACGCGGCGCGGCGCCCCCAGGATCCCGACCAGCGGTAGAATATATGGTGGTCGACCTGCGCGATTTTCGCGAGCGACGAAGCCCAGTAAGGCACGACATAATCGGCATGATAATGGGTCGCCATGCCGACGCTCGGTTCTACATAGCCAGACAGCGCCGCCAGCGCGACGCGGCGTGCCGCCTCCCAGCCAGCGCGCGATGGCTTCCGCGCCAGACTCCCGTCGCAGGTGAACGTGAACTGACAACCGGTCTTTCGTTCGGACCCCTGATAGACGACGCCGCAGATGCTGTTCGGGAAGGCAGGATGGCGCGCCCGGTTCAGGATAACCTGCGCGACACCGCGCTTGCCCGTCTCGGTTTCCTGCGCGGCCTCATAATAGATCGCCGCCGTCAGGCAATCCATGGCCGAACGGCGTCCGACGAACGCCGACGCGCTCAACGGCACGACGAGCGGAAGTGCCCGTTCAATCGGAGCCGTGGAAAATGGCAAGGTCGCGTTTTCCGCTATGGCATCGTCGGGTGCGAGGGGCTTGTAGATCTGGGGAGGCGGCGCGGGAGGCGTCGCGTTCGCAACCGCAGCCGCCCGTCGCTGCGCGTCCGCCGAGGCCAGGCGACCTGAGCCAATACCATCTGTAAACCACCACCAGGAGGCTGCGGCGATGACGGAAGCCACGAGAAGCAATCCGCCTACGATCACAGCCCGGCGGCGATCGCGCCGGCGTTTCAATATCAGCTTTTGCATCGTCCGCGCTTTACCATCGAATATAATCATACGCTGCTAAGTGAAAGCATACGCCGGGTCCATAGGGACAACGCGCACCGATGCGGGCTTCTGTCCCGTCGCGATACGGTTTATTCGGATACAGGCGTTGGCACATCTCGCCAATTGCTCTATCGCAAGGTCGAAACTCAAGTCAGGTAAGTAATGGCTACTGCCGCCGACATAGAAGCTCGACCGGGTCTTTCAGGTCCCTTTGCGCGAAAGCTTTCGGCCGGGACGATCGCGCTCGCGATCGGTGTCCTGATTTTTTCCATTCCCACGATGTTGTTCGTCGTGCGCCAGTCCTGGACGGGTGAAGAGGGCGCCCACGGCCCGATCGTCCTGGTGACGGGCCTTTGGCTCCTTTATCGTCGCTGGAAAGAGATTTCGCATCTCGCTGTGCCCGCCGCATCGGCGCCGGTCTGGATCATGCTCGCCATATTGATCCCGATGCAGATTTTCACCCGGATCACACAGATCGTCGAGATCGAAGGTTATCTCATGTACGCGATCCTGCTCGTGATCCTGTACAGCCTGGTCGGCCTCGAGGCGATGAAGAAACTCTGGTTCCCGCTCTTCTATCTCGCTTTCATTTTCCCGCCTCCGGAAACTGTCGTGGCCTTCGTTACCGTTCCCATGAAGATCTGGTTGTCCGAGGCAGCGATATGGTTCCTCGACATATTCGGATATCCTATCGGCGGCGAAGGCGTGCGCATCTTCATAGGACAATATGAGCTTCTGGTGGCCGCGGCCTGCTCGGGCATCAACTCCATTATCTCGCTATCCGCGATTTCGCTCTTCTATATTTACATGCGGCATCAGGCTCACTGGCAATATGCGCTGTTGCTTGTCCTCCTGATCGTTCCCGTCGCATTGGTGGCGAACTTCTTCCGCGTACTCATCCTTATCCTCCTGACCTATCATGCGGGCGAAGCGGCGGCGCAGGGCTTCCTGCACAACTTCGCCGGAATTTTGATGTTCGCGATCGCACTGATGACGATTTTCGCGCTCGATATCATCCTGAAGCCGCTGTGGGATCGTTACGTTGGCAAAACAACGGAGCCTTCCCATGGCTGACCATGCGGAAAACGGCGGAATCGCCAATCTCGCTCTCTCCCGGCGCAACATGCTTTTGGGTGCGGTTCTTGGCGGTGCATCGGGAATTGCATTCTTTCGTCAGCCGGCCATCGCCAACCCGGTAGTTGCGGAGAAAGTTTTCGAGAGCTGGGTTCCCGAGCAGTTCGGCAGCTGGAAGTCAGTATCGCAAAGCGGTGTCGTGCTTCCACCTCCCGACACGCTTCGCGATCGCCTCTACGACAACCTTGTCACCCGTGTTTATACTGCGCCGGATCGGCCGCCAGTCATGCTGCTCTTGGCGTATAACAATGCCCAGGATGGCGTCCTGCAGGTTCACCGTCCGGAATTTTGCTATCCTGTCGGAGGCTTTGTACTCAGCGACACCCGCGACATCATGCTCGAGGCGAGCGGCAAGGACGTTCCCGCGAACTTCTTTACGGCGACGGCACCGAACCGTGTCGAGCAAGTGGCCTATTTTACGCGGCTCGGCGCATCCTATCCGCGCAAGTGGAGCGAGCAGCGAGCTGCCGTTATTCGCGCCAATCTTGCGGGCGACATTCCCGATGGGATGATGATGCGCGTCTCGGCACTTGGTATCGACCGGCAGGAAGCGCAGCCATTGCTCGCCGGCTTCTCCCGTGAATTCATCGAAAACTCAAACCCTCGAATGCAGCGCCTGCTGCTCGGACCAGATTCGAAAGGATAAGGCATTGAACCGCACTATCAGCATTGCATTGGCACTTACGGCCCTGTCGGTGGCGGGTTGCGGAAAAGAGGCGACGGGCCAGGTCGCGGCGGTCGTCAATGGCGAAGAGATCACGTTGCAGGAAATCAACGCGGAGCTTGGCAGCACGGCGATCCCCGACGGCGTTGACAAGAAAGCTGTGCAGCAGGCCGCGCTCCAGCGCATCGTCGAGCGCCGGTTGCTCGCGCAAGCTGCCCGCGATGACGAACTCGACAAGACGCCGGACTATCTTTTGCGCGAACGCCAGTTGCGCGATGCGCTTCTCGTCCAGCTTATGGGACAGCGTGCCGAGCGCGCTCTTAAGGTGCCCGGGCAGCAGGAAATCGACAAATTCATTGCGGACAATCCCGTCATGTTCGGCAATCGCAAGCAGCTCATAGTCGACCGCATTCAGTTCGCCCTGCCCAAGAACCCGGATCAGCTGAAGGCGCTCGAGAATGATCATTCGATGGATGCTGTCGCGGCGCGACTTCAGCAGATGGGCATCGAGTTCCGCCGCGATAATACGCAAGTGGATTCCGCAGCGCTCGGACAGCAACGCCTTCAACAAATTCAGGCCCTGCCGGCCGGCGAACCCTTCGTGATTCCGGAAAATGGCGTCGTGACCGTCGGCGTTATAACCGGTGAACGCGCCGAACCGGTTTCGCCGGCCAACGCGAGACCGATCGCGGTCCAGGCTATTCGCAACAAGCAGCTTACCGATACGATCCAGCAGCGGCTGAAGCAGAGCCGGGCCGCAGCGGAGATCGAATATCAACCGGGGTTCGCCCCTGCGGCCAATTCCCCGGCTTCAGCCTCCAAAAAATAACGACTGGGTCAAGCGGAGCGCTCGGGACGGGGCGTTTGGCTCGCCCGGGCGGTCGTAAGACTCTGCTGGCCATGTCGTGTTGCCGCGGCCGCGCCTGCGGCCAGTATCGCAGGGTAAAAAAGAAAGCTGTTGAGCAGCGCATCGCCGGCAAACAGCAAGAGCAAAGTGGCAAAAAGCCTTTCGGGGGCGCTGCCCAATGCCGCCCTCGTCATATGGCGAAAAACGGCGGCGATTAACGACGCGGTTAGACAGGCAAAGCCCACTAGACCGAATTGACCGAGTAGCAGCAGGGGGAGCCCCCAGGGGCGGCTGTGCGCCGGCTCGAACCAGTCCCAGCGCGCATGACCGACAATCCAATTCTCCTGGATGATCGGGATTGTCTTGAGGTCCTGACCGATGCGCCAGGGAAGCGACTGGCGGCCAAGTGCGCGAAAAGCATCTTGCGCCGCCTGGCCCGCGACCGTCCTGTCCGCCAGAGACCGCAACGGCATGTCGCCGCTTATATGGAGGGCGCCAAGTCCAAGCGATGCCGCGATTCCCAGCGGAAGGATAATTTTTGCCAGGTTCGGAATGCCGGGGACGATGAGTATAGCACCGCACGCCGCGAGCAGGATGATCGCGCCAACCGACTGCGACATCAGCGTCATGAGGCAGAGGACCGTCGCCACGACGGACCACCGGAGCCGCCCCTTCCCTCCCCACTCTTCGCGCAGCCGCCAGCAAGCCGCCAGGGTCGCCCCGGCGCACCATATCCCATATTGATTGCCGTGCTCGAACAAGCCCTGAGGCCGGAACCCCACATATCGCGTCATGCCGTCGAATGTGAACGGGTGCACGCCCAGAAGCGCGCTGTGCAGCCGCCAGCTTGTCACGCCCTCGATCACGGCTACGGGAACGAGCGCCAGCGATAGATAAGCAAGCGCCCCTGCAAAACGGACCGCATCGTTGAGGTCGCGCAGATAGAGCTTGGCGATCAGCCAGGGCAAGCCCCATACTCCAGCGAGATATGCGGCGCTTGCAAGACCGGCGGGATCGGCAGGCCCCGTGAAAAGCGCCTGCCCCAAAGGCCAGCCGCAAAAGAGGAGGATGGGTATATCGATCGGGACAAACCGCAGCTCGCGCCATCGGCCGCGGTCGAAGATCAGCGAGCAGAGAGTTGCGATGGCCGGCGCCGTCCATGCCTTTGCGAACAGGATGTCGGAGGGAAGAGCTCCGCCGACGATCCAGTAGGGCAGGACGCGCGGGTCGCCGGGATCGACGTAATTTCCGGGCGGAAGCAGGAGCCAGCCGCCGAAGATGACGATCCAGATCGCCACGTCCCGGCGCACGAACCGGAACAGGCAGAGCGCAGCCAAGATCCAACAGCTGTATAGGGCGAGCATCACGCGAAGGTTGTAACCCGCTTTCGAGCGGAAAGAAGAAGAAATGAGAAGCACATGGATGCAACGCAATGGGCTGGTGTCATCTCGTTCGGCCTGGCCTCCCTGATCTGCCTGGTCACGGCCTGTCGGCCGTGGCCCCTGCTTTCCATGGCAAACGCATGCTTCGCAGCAGAATGTGCGCTGGGCTTGCGGCACGGCCTGCACAATGCCGTCGCGGCAGCGATGGGCGAATATTATTCCGGCCGCGGTCCAGTCCAGATTTTGCTGATCCTGCTGGCGCTGGGTCTCGGCATCGCCTCGCTCCTCCGTCAGCACACCGACAAAGCCGGTCGGCCGCGCAATGCCGCTGCAACGACAACGCTTTTGTCCGCTTTGCTTTTTGTCTTGGAAACCATTTCGCTGCATGACATCGATGCAGTGCTTTATCGACCTGTCGGCGGGCTGTTGGTTATTGGGTGGCTTTGGCTGATGCTCGGGGCGGTAACGCTCGCGGGAGCGCTTATCGAGGCCCGGACAGTGGGATTGAAACGTAGATGAACCTCTTATTCGCGCTGCCCGGCTTTCATCGTTACGACCGGGGTGCGGAGGTTGCCCTGCTAGCGGTTGCCGATGCGATCGCGCGGGGCGGCGACGCCGTCACGGTCATGGGTTCGGGCTCAAGCAGGACCGATGCGGCTTACCAATTCCGCACCGTGCCTTCGATGCGCAGGGAAAGGTTTGAGCGCTTTCCCAAATTCCCTCCGCTCCGCAGCGAGACAGCGTGGGAAGACGCCAGTTTTGCGCCCGGCCTGCTCAGCGCCTACCGCCCAGCTGACTATGACGCAGTCGTGACCTGCTCCTTTCCCTTCACCCATTGGGCGCTGCGGCGGCCATCGCGAAGCAAGCCGCTGCAAATCTTCGTGACACAAAACGGGGACTGGCCTGCCTTTGCCTCAAACTCTGAATATCGCAGCTTCCAGTGCGACGGACTTGTCTGCACCAATCCGGATTATCTCGAGCGCAATCGCGACCAGTGGGATTGCGCGTTGATACCCAATGGCGTCGATCTTTCCCGTTTCCACCCCGGTGCAGCCGAGCGTACCCGTTTCGGTTTGCCCGAGGATCGCCCGATCATTCTGATGGTGAGCGCCTTTATCGAAACAAAGCGCGTCCTCGATGGAATTCGGGCGGTCGCGCAGCTCGATGATGCGTTTCTCGTCGTTGCCGGAGACGGCCCGCTGCGCGATGAAGGCCAGGCGCTCGCAGACAGATTGCTACCGGGACGTTTCAAGCGGCTAAGCCTCGCCGCGGCCGACATGCCGGCGCTGTACCGCTCGTCGGACGCCTTCCTTCACCTTTCGCTTCTGGAATCCTTCGGCAATGTTTTTGTCGAAGCATGGGCAAGCGGGCTGCCGGTCGTCGGCCATGACAGCGAGCGCCTGCGCTGGATCCTGGGACCTGGCGCCGAATTTCTCTGCGACACGGAAGACAGCGATGCGCTTGTTGCGATGCTTCGCACGGCGTTGGCCAAGGGGCCGGTGCGTGCTGGGCAACCCGAAGGCATAGAGCGGTTCGCCTGGTCCACGATAGCGGATCAGTATCGCGAGTTCATCGCCAGCTTGCTCGCCGCTCGGGCTTCAGTTGGCTAGTCGACGGAAATAGTCGATCGTCTTCACAAGCCCCTCGCGCAGCGCGATCGACGGTTCCCAGTCCAGTTCGCTCCTCGCAAGCGAGATATCGGGTTTGCGTTGTGTCGGGTCATCGGACGGCAAGGGCATCTGTACAAGCTTGGAGCCGGCCCCGGTCATCTCGATAACCAGTTCCGCCAATTCGCGGATAGTAAATTCGACCGGATTCCCGATATTGACCGGCCCGGTGAACCCGTCGCGGGAGTCCATGAGGCGAAGCAGGCCTTCCACCAGATCATCGACGTAGCAGAAGCTGCGCGTCTGCGAACCATCGCCGAAAATGGTAATATCTTCGCCGCGCAACGCCTGCATGATGAAGTTCGACACAACGCGGCCGTCCGCCGGATGCATGCGCGGGCCGTAGGTGTTGAAGATCCTCGCCACCTTCACGTCGAGGCCATGTTGACGATGATAATCGAAAAAGAGAGTCTCGGCGCAGCGCTTGCCCTCGTCATAACAGCTGCGCAATCCGATCGGATTCACATTGCCCCAATAACTTTCGGTTTGCGGATGTTGGGTCGGATCTCCGTAGACTTCGCTGGTCGAAGCCTGAAGAATAGGAACCTTGATGCGCTTTGCGAGCCCGAGCATATTGATCGACCCGATGACCGAGACCTTGGTCGTTTGTACCGGGTCGTGCTGATAGTGAATCGGCGACGCCGGGCATGCGAGATTGAAAATCGCATCGACCTCGACAAACAGCGGCAGACAGATATCGTGGCGCAAGAATTCGAAGCGAGGGTGGCCGAGCAAATGGGCTACGTTGGCCTTCGCGCCGGTGAACAGATTGTCGACGCAGAGCACCTCGTCGCCCGCGGCTATCAGCCGATCGATGAGATGGGATCCGACAAAGCCGGCGCCCCCGGTAACAAGAACCCTTCGGGCCGAAAAATACTCGCGCGCCATAGATGCTTAACCCCTGATTGCCTCTTCGCGTCTAAACTGACTATCAGCTGTTTGAAAGCACGCATTGGGAAGAGTGACAATATGGTACATAAGCCGCTGGAAGTCTTGCCGGCACGGTGGCGTCGTATGGAGGCCACCCCCCGATGATCGTCATAATTGCGTGGGCGTTCGCGGTGCCCCTGTCCTTTTCCCTTCTATATCTCGGCACCGAAATCCTTTTCGGACTGCGCCCTCTTCGCGGCCAGCCCGGCGGGGCGCAGACCACGCCTGTGCGCATCGCCATCCTTGTCCCCGCTCATAACGAGGCTGCCGGAATAGCGGCAACGGTTCTGGCGCTTGAAAGCGCGGCGCCCGGCGCGAAGATATTGGTCGTTGCAGACAATTGCACCGATGAGACCTCGGCGCTTGCCGCGCAGGCGGGCGCAAATGTCGCGGAACGAACCGATCCCGACCGCCGCGGCAAGGGCTACGCCCTCGCCTTCGGACGCGAGGCACTTTCTCACGATCCCCCTGCAGCCGTTATAATCGTCGATGCCGATTGCCGGCTCGGCGATGGCAGCGCCGCTAGACTGGCGGCCCAGGCGATCGCAAGCGGCCGGCCGGTTCAGTCGGCAAACCTGCTCGTGTCAGTCGAACAGCCCACGCCGCTCGTCGCGGTCTCGAATTTCGCAATGTTGATCAAAAACCTTGTCCGCGCCCGCGGCCTCATGCGGCTCGGCGGCGGGGCCATGTTGTTCGGTACGGGCATGGCGTTCAGTTGGCCGCTGTTCGCGCGTCTTCCGCTCGCGACGGGCGATGTGGTCGAAGATTTGAGCCTGGGCCTCTGGCTCGCCAAAAAGGGTATCAAGGTCGGAATGGACGAAGATGCGCTGGTAACGAGTGCCCCTGCTTCGCTGGAAAGCAGCAGAGCACAGCGGAGCCGCTGGGAGCATGGGTTCTTGCGGACGGCCGCCAGAGAAGGCTTGCCCTTGTTCTTGCGCGGGATAGCGAAAGCGTCGCGCAACCTGACGACGCTCGGCGCGCATCTGATGGTTCCGCCGCTCGCGCTGCTGATGCTTCTTGCGTCAATCGTCATGGCGGCGCTGATCGCCATGGCCATAATATCCGGAGATCGGGCCCCTGCCATTCTGGCAGGAACTGCATTCGCCTATGCCTGCACGCTGCTGATGGCCGCATGGTGGCGATACGGCCGCGCGATGTTGCCATTCGCTGCCCTGCTTCGCGTTCCGCTCTATATTGTCTGGAAGATCCCGATCTACCTTGGATTGTTTACTCGCAGCCAGACACGCTGGAACCGGACGGAGCGCGAGGGAGAGCAGCGTTGAGCTTGCGCCACCGCCGCCAGATGCCGAATATTTTCGGTCCTTCGACCAGGTAGCGGCGCCACAGACGCCGCGGCTCGGTGCCGAGCCTGAACAGCCATTCCAACCCCGCACGCTGCATCCAGAGCGGCGCTCGCGTTTTCGCTCCGGTCAGGAACTCAAGCGAAGCCCCGATGCACAGGGCAACGCCGCGGGCATGGCCTCGCTCCAATATTTCGGCGCAAACGATTTCGCTTTGCGGCGCGCCGATGGCGAAGAAGACGACATCGGCGGCGGCATCTTCGACAAATTGCGCTATGTCCAAGCGCGCCTTTGCATCATGGCGCACACCCATGGGAGGCTGATAAAATTGCCAGTCAAACAGCGGATAGCGCAGTGTGAGCGCGTGGTGGAGCTTCGCGTCGCCGCCGATAACCACCAGCTTCTCGCGCGTGAGCCATTGGCCCAGCAAATCCGCCGTCAGATCGCTTCCTGTGACAACCGGAAGGTCTATCCCGGACAGATATGCGAGACGCGATGATATCCGGCTGTCGCAGAGGCGAAGCGCAGCGTCGCGATAGCTCATCGTCAAAACGGGATCGTCCTTGCTACTCAGCTGGACGATATGATCGACATTGGGTGTCACGACATAAGAGAAATCGCTACGGGTGGAGAGCGACAGGACCTCTGCCGCCGCCGCCGGCGGGTCCAGGCGATCGAAGCGAATTCCAAGAAACTCGCACTGCGGTGCATAGGCGGCGGTCATCGTGTAATTATCCTGCCGAAAAGCCCGTTTGGAGGCGCCTGACCCGGCAGAAGGTCGATCCCGTAAAGCGTTGACGCGTTTTCGAAGCCAGCCTGGGCCGCTCGCGCACAATCTTGCTGCAGGCGAAGGCAGATGGTGCGGTAAAGCTGCCACCCACTAAGGAGCGCCGGCGCTTCATGGGTAAGCCGGCGAGCCACGGCAAGCGCCTCTCGTTCCTGGCGGCGCGCGAGCAGCCACTCGACATAGGACTTCGACATGGACGAATCCTGCGAGTTCGCGCGAACGCCTTGCCGCCACATACGCCGTGCATTCTCCATGTCCTCGCGACCGGCATAAGCATCAGCAGCCAGCCCCCAGGCCATCGTCTGCCCCGGGCACTGGCTCACAGCCACTTGCGCGGCGCGCAGCGCGCCCGGAAAATCTTTTCGTTTCAGCAGGCCTTCCGCTCGAACGGTTAGCGCCAGACAATGCGTTTCATCGCTGCGAAGGACTTCGTCGGCTGCGTTCAGTGCCTCGCGCGTCCGCCCTTCGCGAAGCTCGATCACAGCGTCGACGGCTTGCCGCTGAGCCCGGGGAAGGCCATCGAGAAGGCTGCGCGCCCCAGCCAAGCGCTGCCGGTCCACCAGAAACTCGGCCGCCGCGAGACGCGCCGCCGGGGTCCCGGTCGACGCAACTTTTGCGAGGCCTGCATCACCCGGCCCCGCAGCCGCATATTCGCGCCAGATTGCCAGAATGAGAGGTATCTGCTCTTCGGGCAACTTCGGGTCGGCTAGCAGTGTAGTGATTACTGAACCGGCGTCCGCGGGCCGTCCATCCTTGAACGAGAAATTTGCCTCGTCCATCCTTATGTCGCGATTCTCGGGCGCAAGATTGCGCAGGAGAGAAAATTGGGCCCGCATCCCCGCCGCGTCGCGCATCACCCGATAAATTTCGAGCCGCGTCATGACGACGCCAAGCGTGTTGGGCTTCAAGGTTCCATAGCCCTGAAGAACCTCGAGCGCGCGTTGGGGGGAGCCCTTGCGCACCGCGACGCGCGCTTTCAGAATGACGCCGCCTTCGTTGCTGGCATCCTGCTTCAATATTCTGTCGGCAAACCCGTCCGCCTCATCGAAGCGACTGCGAATGACAGCGTGAAGCCCGCGCACGAGAAGGGCATTCGGCTCATCGGGAGCAAGCGACAAGATGGCGTCGGTGGCCTCCAGCGATTCGCGAAAATGGCCTGTTTGCAGGCCTAATTGCGATACAGCCTGGAGCGCTTCCCTGTTTGCCGGATCGAGCGATATGGCGTCGCTATATGCGTCATAGGCGCCCGAGACCGAACCAGCGGCGAGCTCGATGCGTCCTCGCAGGATATGAAACTCCGGCTCGTCATCGCGTGTCGCGATCGCTTCCTTGATCGCCAGGCGGGCCTCGGCGAAGCGGCGCTGGTCGAGCAGGGACTGCGCCTCCGCAGCATCCTTCGCGGCGGCAGCTTCTGATTGACCACAGGCCGCGAGCGCGGCGGCCACGCCTAAAGAAAATGTAAAGATTATGCCGCGAGAAACAGGTGGCACTGTATTGAAACGATCCATCAAGAGCCACGATTCCTAGGGTTAACGCGGTAGCCAAAGACCCTAGCCCATCTTATAGTATATTGTGTTAACCTGTCGACCGCTGAACTGAGAGACCCTGCATGATCAAAAATTGTCTAACCGTCGTGGTCGCATCTATGGCGGTTGTAGCGTCCTCCGCGCAGGCTCAGCCGACTGAAGCGCCCGTCCCCGCGCCCAGGCCCGCAATCGCTGCGACCGCCGCGCAGTTGAGCACGGCCGCGTCGACTTATCGCATCAACGCCGGCGATGAACTCGAGATCTATGTCTGGGGTGAGGAACGGCTTCAGCGCAAGGTGAAGGTCCTTCCCGACGGGACCATGGCGTTTCCGCTCGTGGGCCAGATCAAGGTTCAGGGATTTCTTCCCAAAGAAGTCGAAGCGCTCATCACCAGCGGACTCAGCGCGCAATATGTTGGCGCGGTCCCCCAGGTTACGGTCTCGGTTCTTGTTCCGGCGGGAATGCAATTTTCCGTGATGGGACGGGTCAAGGCGCCGGGAACCTTTTCGCCGGGCCGCTATGTGAACGTGCTCGAGGCGCTCAGCATGGCGGGCGGACCGGCCGAGTTCGCTAACCTCGACAATGTCCTCATTATCCGCAAGTCGGGCGACCAGCTACGAACGCTGAACGCTCGCCTCGCTCCGCTTTTCAAAGCCGGCACCGATGCGAAAGACGTTGCCAGCGGAAATATTTTGCTAATCGAACCAGGCGATACGGTTATCGTACGCTGATCGAACGGGGGGAGTTAGGTTGTGAGGAAGATTGCCTCTTCCATTGTGCTGGCAGCATATGCCTGCTGCTCACCGATGGCCTACGCTCAATATGAGCCTCAGATTGGCGTCGACGTTTCCGTGGGAGGCGGTGTCTCCACCAACCCGTTCCTCTATGCAGACGGCAAGACCGCGGCATCTGCGAATATCGATATTGCCCCATATGTGGTTGTCGAAGACGAGCTTGGCGCGACCCGTATCAACGGGAATCTTCGCTTCACACAATATAGCAAATTCTACGGCAACGATGTGTCGGCACGTATCGAAGCCGCCACCGAACGAAGGCTCGACGAGCGCAACACGGTGCGCGTTGCAGCCTCGGCACAGCGTTTGCGATCGGCTATCCAGGATGGCCTGATCTTCGAAAGCGGCGGAGGATCGCAAGGTCCGGGCCCGCTTCTTCCGCCAACGGTGCCGATCATCGATACAACGCTTGCGGGGACGCGCGCGCGCATTACGTCGCTCAGCACGAGCTTCGGGCTCTCGCATATCCTGAACGAACGCAGTTCGCTCGATGCCGGGATCGAGCTCAACGGGACATATATCGACGAAGGTGCGGGCTTTGATTATCGAAGCGTCTCGAGCCATGCCGGCTATCGCCGCCAGCTCACGCAGCGAACGACAGTTACCTTCGATACGCAGCTTGGATTTGTCGACTATCTGAGCCGGCGAACCGGTGACAGCATGATCGTCTCGCCGCGCGTTGGAATCCAGCAGCAGCTCACCAATCGCCTCAGCGTTGTCGCCGATGCGGGCATATCCTATGTCCGCACCGATGTCGGCGGCGGCGATCGCAGCAATTTGGTGTCCTTTGCGGGCAGCGTCGGTCTTTGCGATCGCGGCCCGAACCGGACCCTTTGCCTTTCGGGAGGACGAAGCGCCCAGCCGACCGCGCTTGGCGGCGTATCAACCGTTACGACGGCTTCGTTGAACTATAATGCACAGTTGAGCCGGATCGATCGCGTGTCCATGTCGGCAAGATACGGCCGCACGAACCAGGACGGCGCCGGTCTTCCCGTTGTACGCGTGACGGATTTCATCGGCGTTTCGGCGACCTACGCCCGCGATCTCAACGATCGGCTGGCATTCACCGTGACGCCGGGTTATTCGAAGATCTTCGACGACACGCAGCGGCGCAGTGCGAATTATTCGCTGATGGTCGGTTTGACGATGAAATTTGGAAAGCGGCGCTAGTGGACGACGGTAATTTCGATGCAGCGTTCGACGACGATGAGTCCGGTGGCAGCTTTCTCCAGCAACTCCCCATCATTCTGTCGCAGCGTCGCTGGTGGATCATCATCCCGACGCTTGTCGGGATCGTCGCAGCCGTCGCGGCGATCATCCTGATACCGCCAACCTACCGGGCCAACGCCATCATGCTCGTGGAGTCGCCCCAACTTCCCAAGGAAGTGATCGGGCTCGACCCCGGCACCATGATCGAACGACGCGTCGCTGCCATCCGGCAGCAGATTACTGCCCGGCCGGATCTCGTTCAGCTCATCGAACGGCATGGGCTGTACGCGAGCGAACGCAAGCGCACGCCGCTCTCCGAAATTCTCACCGACATGCGTTCCGCAATCACCTTGACGCCGTCGGAAACGAGCATGCCTGGGGGGGGCGCCGAGAACCGGGCGATCGCGTTCGAGCTTGCCTTTGAATATTCCAGTCCCGAGCAGACGCAGGCCGTCACCCAGGACCTCATGGACCGGGTGCTCCAGCTCGACGCACGGGGCAACGCCGAACAGGCCACCAACACCGTCCAGTTCCTGAGCGATCAGTCGGCAGGGCTGGAAACCCAGATCGCCGCGCTCCAATCCCAGATCGCGCAGATCAATGCCCGCAACGGCAATGTTCTCGCCGGGGGCGGGATGATCATGGGAGGCGGTACGGGCAGCTACGATGTCCAGATTGCCGCCATCCAGCGGGACAATCAGCTGCTGATCCAGCAGCGCAATCTCGCACAGACGAGCGACCAGCGCGATCCTATCGTTGCCGCAGCGGAACAGCGCCTCGCCAGCGCGCGGGCCGTCTATGCCGAAACCCATCCCGATGTGGTCATGGCAAAGCAGGCGCTCGCTGAAGCCAAGCGGTTGGCCAAGGACAATAGCGAGAAACTGCCGCTCCAGACCCTCGACGAGCAGATTGCCTTCAACAACGCCCAGATCGCAGCCCTTCGCAGCGCGAAGGCTGGCGAGACCGCACAGGTAAGCTCGCGTCTCGCGGCGCAAGCCCGCGCGCCGCTTGTACAGCAGCAGCTTGGAGAACTGCAGCAGAGGCTCACAGCGGTAAATGCGCAATATGAGCAGGTGCAAAACCAGCTCATGGGCGCGCGTGCCGGGGTTCGAGCGGAAGACGAGCAGATGTCGGAACGGCTGTCGGTTGTCGAACCGCCGGTGATCCCCGACCAGCCAAGCTGGCCGAACCGCCTCATTATCGCGGCGCTGGGGTTGGCCGGCGGTCTTGGGCTCGGCTTCATCCTTGCACTCGCGGTCGAATTCTTCCTCCGGCCGATACGCGACCCTTCCACGTTGAAGGCGATTCTCGGTGCCCCTCCGCTCGGCATCATTCCTCTTGTCGACAACGTGGCCGTCCGGCGCGCGGGATTTCGTCGCTTCCTGCCGCTGCGCGGCAATCGTTGACTTCCCAATAATTAAGGTGGACCGATGGCTGATGCCGACTTGCCCCTCTCGAGAGACCAGCAGCTGCTGACGCTTTCCGCCCTCGCTTCGTTCACGCCGCCGCTGACTGCGATCAAAAAGCATCGGATCGTGGGTTTCGACAATCGGGACGCGCGCGCTCGCCCGTTCAATCTCCTGCGAACGAGCTTCGCAAAGAAGCTCAAGGAAGAAGGCCATCGGCTCATCGGGATCACCTCGGCCACACCGGCGGCAGGCAAATCCTTTTTGTCGATGAATCTGGCAAGTTCGCTTGCACGGGTCATCGAAGAGCCATTGTTCCTGGTCGACCTGGATATTCGCCGCGCCTCGCTTGCCGACGAGATCGGGCTCGTGCCGGACCGCGGCATCGAGAGTTACCTTGAAGGGGCCGTCGAGGACCTTCGGGACGTGGGGCACCGGATCGAGGGTACGAAGCTCGCGGTATTTCCTACGGTTCGGCGCACGCGAAATACGGCGGAATTGCTCGCCGGGGAGCGTTTCGCGCAGATGATCGACACCTTGCGTAACCGCAGCGAAGCGTCGGTCATTTTGTTCGACCTTCCGCCCGCGTTCGCGAGCGACGACGCAATGATTAGCCTTGCCCAGTTGGATGCATTCGTCTTGGTCGTCGATTCGGGCAAAACGACGCGGCGCCACGTGCAGGATGTCATGAGCATGCTCTATCCGACGCCTTGCATCGGCTCGATCCTCAACCGCTATCGGGGCGGCCTCGGTGACAGCTATGGTTATGGTTATGGCGGGCCCGACTATGGCAAATATTATGCACGAAATGACCCGGATGCGTGACAGCGCCCTGGTTTAGCGTGCCGCAATTCCGACCCCGGAAACCGGAATTTCGGCCTCTACGGAGACTGTCGCGTGAAGATCGCGATTTGCGTGATTGCGAGAAATGAAGAAGCGTCAATCGGTTCGCTGATCGCGCAGCTGGCCCGCCAGTCTTTGCTTGCCCGGCCTTGCGCGTTCCAGATTTTGATTCTGGCGAATGCCTGCAGCGACAATACTGCGGGAATGGCACGAGACGCCTTTGACACGGCTTTCCGCGACCATGCGGCGAAACTTCTGGTTCATGAAACCCCGCTGGGCGGAAAGGCGCGCTCCTGGAACGTTGCGGTGCACGACCTTGTCGATGATGACGTCGATATGGCGCTATTCCTCGACGCCGACATTGAACTCATCGATGCCGGCGTCTTGAAGACCCTTGTGGACACCTTGCTCGGAGATCCGGATCTCCTCGCTGTCTCGGGTCATCCCATCAAGGATATTGCAAGAAAAGTGCGCAAGACGCTGATTGATCGCTTCTCGCTGATCGTGTCGCGGCAGTCGGTTGCACCGCATGCAATCAATGGTTCGCTATATGCGGCGCATATGCCGGCATTGCGCAAGATCTGGCTCCCTGTTCCAACGCCGGGCGAAGACGGACTGTTGACCGCGATGATCCATACCGACGGCTTTTCACATCCCGCGCGCCCGGAGGTCGTCGCCCAGATCGCGCATCCAACCCATTATTTCGAGGCGCATTCCGTTTCCGGTTTTTTTCGCCATGAACAGCGGATGGCAATCGGGACGGTTATAAACGGCTGGATCTGCGAATTCCTGTGGGCGGGAGGCTATAAGGAGAATGCGGGCGCGGCGATCCGCGACCGGAACGAAGCGGATCCGGAATGGGTCGGACGCCTCGTCGAAAGCCGCGTTGCCGGGCGTCGATGGGCCCTGCCCCCGCGTATTCTGACCTGGCGGCTTCATAACCTCAAAGGAATCGGCTTCGGGAAAGCCTTGGCGCGAGCGCCCTTCTCTCTTGTCGCAACGATCCTCAATATCTGGCCGGCAGTCCAGGCGAACAGGATCTTGCGTCAAAAGGGATCGGCCGGCTTCTGGTGACCAAGTTCCGACGCTGTCGCCGTTTCTTCGCCGCGCCTGCCATCACCCTGGAGAAATCGCTGCGGACGCGGCTTGAGCCTTCAGACGTCGCAGCGAACGCGTCATAATTGGAGGGACGGGACAATCCATCGCGGCCACCGCTTCAACGACAAGGAAAACGGCGGTCGCGAACCGAGAAAACCAGGCTGCAAACCATGTTCAAGCGTTTGGAGCGGCGCAAGGTCAAGCCAGCGTCAGGACAATTCTTCGCCGTCGAAGAGCCTTTTCATGCGCGAGCCGGACCTCTGGATCTGGAATTCTTCCTCGACTTTTGTTCGTCCGGCGAGGCCCATGCCCTGCCAATGACTGCGGTCGGATATGAGCATCCTCAATCCCCGCAGAAGGTCGGACTGGTCCGACGGCGTAAACAAATAGCCTCCGCCGCCCTGCTCCACCAGCTCCGGTATCCCGGCGACGCGGCTTGCCAGGACGGGAC
>Ga0247823_10001141_pt1 | contig 22183 bp, 11 predicted proteins | sample 13C_PalmiticAcid_2_FD_192426 | JGI IMG/M metagenome (GOLD analysis project Ga0247823, IMG submission 192426) | Soil microbial communities from agricultural site in Penn Yan, New York, United States - 13C_PalmiticAcid_Day30 | ecosystem: Environmental > Terrestrial > Soil > Agricultural land... | reverse complement strand
AAACAACACAATAAATCCCGAACCATGAAGCAGATCAGTAGCCTGGTCATTTGTTGTCTCTTTTTTGTAACCATGCAGGCCCAGCTCAATGTACCTGCCGTATTCTCCGATGCGGAAAAGCAAACGGAACTGATGCTGAAGAACGCTGCTGAACGCAGGAAGGAAAAACCTGATCTCGTTTCCCCAAGAACCCTGGAGAACGGAGAGTTGAAGATGGTGGCCAGTCGCGACTGGACTAGCGGCTTCTTCCCCGGCGTTCTCTGGTTCCTTTATGAATACACCGGCAAGCCGGAATGGAAAGAGAAAGCACAGGCCTATACTGCTTTCATTGAAAAGGAAAAACTCAATGCAGGCACCCACGATATGGGCTTCAAGATCTATTGCTCTTTCGGAACGGGTTACCGCCTTACAAATGATCCGCGCTATCGCGATGTGATCCTGGAATCTGCCCGCACACTGGCCAGTCGCTTCAACCCAACGGTAGGGTGCATACGCAGCTGGGATCACAGCAAAGACAAATGGGATTTCCCCGTGATCATCGACAATATGATGAACCTGGAACTGCTCTTTGCCGCTACGCAGCTAACCGGGGATTCCGCTTACTACCGTATTGCCGTGTCTCACGCCAATACCACCATGAAAAATCATTTCAGGCCTGATTACAGTTCCTATCATGTGGTGGCCTATGATAGCCTTACCGGCAAAGTGGAAAAACGCCAGACACACCAGGGCTACAGTCATGAATCGGCCTGGAGCCGCGGGCAGGCATGGGCCCTCTACGGATACACACTCTGTTACCGTTTTACCAGGGATAAAAAATATTTACAACAGGCCGAGCATGTGGCACACTTCATTCTCAATCATCCGCGCCTGCCGAAGGATAAAGTGGCTTACTATGATTTCGATGCACCCGGTATTCCCAATGAACCACGCGATGCATCCGCAGCAGCCTGCATGGCCTCTGCATTATATGAGTTGAGCCAGTACAGCGCTAAAGCGGCTACCTATACAGCTGCTGCCAATACAATGGTGGAGAGCCTGACAAAATCCTACCGTTCTCCCATCGGAGAGAACAAGGGATTCCTTTTATTGCACAGCGTAGGTTCCAAACCCAGCAACAGTGAAGTGGACGTGCCGTTGAGCTATGCTGATTACTATTATCTTGAAGCATTGCTGCGCAGCAAACATATGCATGATAAAATGTTTGCGCTGCCGAAGCCTGCGCTGAAACTGCCCGCAGTTATTTCCAGTAATATGGTTTTGCAGCAGCAAACGAAAGCTCCACTCTGGGGCAGTGCAGCCGCCAGTGCGATCATCTCTGTTGTTACTTCATGGGATAAAAAGAAATATACAGCCAAGGCAGATCCGCTGGGTAACTGGAAGGTGGAAGTGAGCACGCCTAAAGCCGGCGGCCCATATAGCATCACCATCAGTGATACCAAACCCATCACACTCACCAATGTAATGATCGGTGAGGTATGGCTGTGCTCCGGGCAATCGAATATGGAAATGCCGGTGAAAGGTTTCAGGAATCAGCCCATCATCGGTGCGGAAGAGACCATCCTGGAAAGTAACAATCCAAATATCCGTCTCTTCCGTGTGGAGCGCGCTACAGCACTCACGCCCGTAAATGATGTGAATGCAAAATGGGAGCCCTCTTCTCCAAAGGCTGCCCGGGAATTCAGTGCGGTGGGGTATGGCTTTGCACAGATCCTGCAAAAACAACTGAATGTGCCGGTAGGTATCATCCAGTCCACCTGGGGCGGCACGCCCATCCAGGGATGGATGAGTGAAGAGAACCTGAAAGAATTCCCTGAAACGAAATATCCTGCTCACCGCACGGTGATCAATAAGAACCATCCGAAAGTGCTCTACAATGGTATGATCCATCCGTTGATCGGGTATAGCATCAAGGGTGTGCTCTGGTACCAGGGTGAAACCAACAGGTCCGAGTATGCGCTGTATGAAAAGATGATGCCCAGCATGGTAAAGAACTGGCGTAACAGCTGGGGCGGTAAAGAGTGGGCATTCTATTATGTACAATTAGCACCATACAAATACCCGAGTGCAGCGGGCGATGCGCCCTTTATGCGCGAAGCCCAGGAGAAAGCAGGAGCAGCTATCCCGCAGAGCGGCATGGCTATCAGTATGGATGCCGGCGACTCAGTTACCATCCATCCCGCTAACAAAACTGTAGTGAGCAGGCGACTGGCTTATCTGGCACTGGGTAAAACCTATGGCGTAGAGGGTATCAGCTTTGAGAACCCTTCTTTCAAAGCCATGAAAACAGCGAACGATACTGTTAAAGTGGCTTTCAATAATGCTGCTCTTGGATTAACGGCCTATGGTCAGGAGATCAAAGGATTTGAGATGGCAGGCGAGGACAAGGTTTTTTATCCTGCACATGCATGGCTTACCAATGAAGGATTGAGTGTGATCAGCAGTAATGTAAAATCGCCTGTTGCTCTCCGCTATGCATTCAAAGATTACATCATTACAAACCTCTACAATACTGATGGCATACCGGTTGCGCCATTCCGTACAGACAACTGGCCGCCTTCTCCTGCTAAGAAATAATCTCGCACTGCCAGTCGCTCGCCTCTGGCGAGTGACTTATATTTTGTCGCCTCCGGCGACCAATCAGGTGTAACACCCGGTTGGTTCTTCGGAGGCGAACTGCATATTGCGGCACTTCGAATGCTAATTGGATTGAATCAATTGCCAGAAACCGGAAGAGTAATCCTCTGCCGGTTTTTTACATTTATTATGTAAACGATTGCATTGAATCTTGCCTATGCCATATCATCCCATGATAGCTCTCCTGCTATACATATTTGCTGCTATTTATTAAAACCAAGTACAACCAAATCTAACGTTTATGACTGGAAAATTACGTGCAACCACCAGGGTGCTGCTGGTATGTTGTTACGGTTCCTGTGCCATTACTGCATTCTCTCAAGATGTAGCGCCACAGCCCGTTTCAGACCAACTGACGGTGTTCCGGAAAACGATGCTGCAACAGAATGCTGCAGCTGCTCCTCCTCCGGGTCAATCCCTGAAGGATATTATCAGACAGGTGCGCGAGATCAGCGGCCTTGTTACGGATTCTACCGGACCGCTGCCCGGTGTATCAGTGTCCCTGAAAGGAAAGAACAATGTAGGTACCACCACGGATCAGAATGGCCGGTACATCCTTTCAGTGCCTGACGACAATGCCATTATTGTATTCAGTATGGTTGGTTATGAAGACCAGCAGTTTCCCGTGAAAGGGAAAATTACCCTCGACGTGGCCATGAAGCGCGCCAATGCTGCATTGGATGATGTTGTTGTGGTGGCTTATGGTAAACAAAAAAGAAAAGAAGTGGTAGGTTCCGTTACTTCCATATCACCTGGTGAGCTGAAGATCCCTTCGAGCAATCTTACCACCGCGCTGGCCGGCCGCCTGGCCGGCGTGATCGGGTACCAGCGTTCGGGTGAGCCTGGCCGTGATAATGCCGAGTTCTTTATCCGCGGTGTTACCACGTTTGGGTACAAAAAGGATCCGCTCATCCTGATCGATAATGTGGAGTACACTACGGATGACCTGGCACGTCTGCAGCCGGATGATATCGCTGCATTCTCCATCATGAAAGATGCTACTGCCACTGCTCTTTACGGCGCGCGCGGCGCCAACGGCGTGATCCTGGTCACTACCAAGGAAGGTAAACAGGGGAAAGTGAGGTTCAACTTCCGTGTGGAAAATACCTGGTCTTCCCCCACGCAGGATGTGAAGTTCGCTGATCCGGTTACCTATATGAAACTGGAGAATGAAGCCAATGCCACACGCGGCAATCTGATCCTTCCTTATTCTCAGGAAAAGATTGAAAACACGGAGAGCGGAAAGAATCCGGTTGTTTTCCCGGCAGTGAACTGGCGGGACATGCTCTTCAAGAATACCACTACCAACCAGCGCGTGAACTTCAGTTTGAGCGGCGGTGGGCCCGTGGCAACCTATTTCGTTTCCGGCGCGGTGAATATCGATAACGGGATCATGAAAGTGGATAAGCGGAATAATTTCAATAATAATATCGATCTCAAAACCTATATCCTCCGTTCCAATATCGTGCTGAACCTGACACCCACCACACAGGGTACTGTAAGGGTGAACGGACAGTTCACGGAATACAAAGGGCCCATCGATGGCGGTAAAGATCTTTACATGAAATCAATGCGGGCCAATCCTGTGCTCTTCCCGGCCTATTACCCCGTTGATGATTCGCACAGGAATACCAATCATATCATGTTCGGAAATGCAGGTGAAGCAGGTTTCTTCCTGAACCCCTATGCGGATATGGTGAAAGGGTATAAGGACCAGTCGCAGTCCCTGATGCTTGCACAGCTGGAACTCAGGCAGGACCTGCGTGCTATCACTCCCGGCCTTACGCTCAATGCGCTCATGAACACCAACCGCCGTGCGGAATTTTCCGTGAGCCGCCAGTACAGGCCATTCTTCTATGCTGTGGGGAGTTACGACAGGATGAATAATTCTTATTCATTGCTCAATCTGAATTCGAATACGGGTACCGACTTCCTGGATTACCAGGACCAGCCCAATTCAAAGAAAGTAGTTTCCATATTCAACTTTCAATCTCAGTTGAATTACACCCGCCTTTTCAATGATAAGCACCAGGTGAGCGGTTTGCTGGTATTCCAGGCGCTACACCAGCAGGAAGGCACGGCAAATAGTCTGCAAACCTCATTGCCCAGCAGGAACCTCACTTTCTCCGGAAGGGCCACTTACGGGTACGACAATAAATATTTTGCCGAGGTCAATTTCGGTTACAACGGGTCAGAGCGCTTTTATAAGACGGAGCGCTTCGGATTCTTCCCATCTGCCGGTGTAGGCTGGTATGTTTCCAATGAACCCTGGTTCGACAAGCTGAAACTGCCAGTATCCAAACTCAAATTCAGAGGCACTTACGGATTGGTAGGAAATGATGCGATCGGCAACAAGGATGACCGGTTCTTCTATCTCTCCGACATGAATATGAACAATGGCAATTCAGGGGCAGTGTTTGGAACGGATGGAGGGTATGTCCGGCCCGGTGTTACCATCGCCCGTTATGACAACAAGAATATCACCTGGGAAACGGCAGCCAAATCGAATGTTGCCGTGGAACTGGGTCTCTGGAACAAGATGGAGATCATTGCCGAGGCATTCTGGGAACACCGTTACAATATCCTGATGGACCGTACCATCTCCAGCACCATCGGCTTGCAGGGGCAGCCCCCCAAAGCCAATGTGGGCAAGGCCCGCAGCAAAGGGGTGGATATCTCCCTCGATTATACGGAAAGGGTAGGCGCTGATTTTACCGTGAATGTCAGAGGCAATTTCACCTATGCTACCAGCTGGTATGATCACTTTGAAGAGCCCCAGTATGATGAAGCTTATCTGTCGCACAAAGGCAAGCCCATCCGCCAGATGCGCGGTTATATCGCAGAGCGTCTTTTCATAGATGATGAGGAAGTGCGTAGTTCCGCCAGCCAGACCTTTGGCGGGGAAGGCAGAACAAGAGGTGGTGATATCAAATTCAGGGACGTGAATGGTGACGGACAGATAACTGTTCTTGATCAGGTCTTCATTGGATATCCTACTACCCCTGAGATCACTTATGGTTTTGGATTTGCCGCGCAGTACAAGGGGCTTGATTTCAGCGCCTTCTTCCAGGGTAATGCCCGCACCTCTTTCTGGATAGATGTGGAAAGCACAGCTCCTTTTGTGAGGTGGGCGCAGATCAATGGTGTTCAGTTCAATACCGGTATGGGACAAACGCAGTTACTGGATGCCTATGCCAAAAACCACTGGTCAGAAGATAATCGTAACCCATATGCGCTCTGGCCCCGCCTGGACCCAACACTCAATGCCAACAATCAGCAGGTGAGCACCTGGTTCATGCGCAACGGCGCTTTCATGAGGCTGGAAACAGTGGAGATAGGCTATACCTTTCCGCGCAAGCTGGTCAACCGCTGGAAGATGGGCAACCTCCGTATTTATGTGAATGCCAATGATGTGATCTCCTTCAGCAGGTTCAAGATGTGGGACCCTGAAATGGGAGGGGACGGTCTTGATTACCCAATACAGCGTAAGATCAATATTGGTTTGAATATTTCTTTCTGACAACTGTAAGCATAACATATATGAATATCCGAAAAAATATAATCATCCTGGTATTCTCCCTGATCGGGGGATTGACAGGATGTAAAAAATACCTCGATGTAGTGCCGGACAATGTGGCCACTATCGAAAATGCCTTTACACTCCGGGCATCTGCGGAGAAATATCTCTTTACCTGTTTTTCTTACCTGCCCAGGGATGGTCATTTCAATACCAATCCCGGATTTGCCACTGCCGATGAGGTCTGGTACATGTTCCCTTCCCGGGATATCGGCACCGGTGATGGAGTTCGTTTCTGGAATATCGCCCGCGGCGGACAGAACGTATCGTCGCCTCTCGGCAATTACTGGGAGGGAACGAACGGCGGAAGGCCCCTGTTCACGGGCATCCGGGATTGCAATATCTTCCTGGACAATATCCATAAAGTGCCCGATATGGATGACTATGAAAAAGAAAGATGGAAGGGAGAAGTTATTTTCCTGAAAGCATATTATCATTTCCTGCTCACCAGATCTTATGGACCGATCCCGTTGATCCGCTCCAATCTTCCCATTGAAAGCGAAACAGAGGAAATGCGTTATTTCAGGTCACCGGTTGACAGCTGCTTCAATTATATTGTGGAATTGCTGGATCAGGCCGATGCGAATGATCAGATCCCTGACAGGATCAATGGTACGGAAGCACAGGAGCTGGGCAGGATCACCCGCGCCATCATCAAGTCTGTAAAAGCCAAAGTGCTGATCACTGCCGCCAGCCCGCTCTTCAACGGTAACGCGGATTATGCCGGGTTTAAGGACAGCCGGGGTGTGTCCCTCTTTCCCTCCTACAGTGCAGACAGGTGGACGAAAGCGGAAGCGGCCTGTAAAGAAGCCATCGAATTCTGTGAGTCAAATGGGTACATGCTGTACACCTATAACAGTTCCGTATACCCGCAGATGGTAGCCCCGATACAGGTACAGCTTGATCTGCGCGGTGCCGTTACGGATAAGGAAACTTCCAACCAGGAAGTGATCTGGGCAAATCCCAACAGCAGGGCTGGCGATCTGCAGCGCTGGAGCATGCCATTGATCAAGGCGGGTACATCCGGCAGTGGCCCCAAGGGAATCATTGCGCCTCCGGTAAAAATGGCTGAAATGTTCTACACCAAAAACGGAGTGCCCATTTCACAGGATATTACCTGGCCATACAATAATCGTTTCAACCTCCGTAAATCCGTTTTCGCGGACCGTTTCTATGTTGGCGTGAATGAAGAGACGGTGGAACTGCATTACGACAGGGAGCCGCGTTTCTATGCGAGCCTTGGTTTTGACCGTGCCATCTGGTGGGGCAACTGGAACAAGAACTTCGATTCCACCGGCCTTGCCATCATCAGGGCGCGTAAAGGGGAGACCGCTGCCCGCCAGGGTATCAGCAATTACTCCATTTCCGGTTACTGGATAAAGAAACTGGTGGCGCTGGCCACTGTATGTGCCGATGATGGCGCAATGACCACAGTACAGTATCCCTGGCCCGAATTACGGCTCGCAGATCTCTATCTGCTCTATTCCGAGGCGCTTAATGAAGTGCATGGCCCTACAGAAGAAACTTTCAAATGGATCAACAAAGTGCGTACACGCGCAGGTATTCCCATTGTTCAGGATGCCTGGAGTCAATATGCAAGAGAGAATGCGAAATATACCAGTAAGGAAGGTCTCCGGGAGATCATTCAGATGGAAAGGGCCAACGAACTGGCCTTCGAGGGGCACCGTAACTGGGACCTGCGCAGGTGGAAGCGTTCGCATATAGAGCTCAATGCGCCGATCAAAGGATGGGATATAGAGCAGAAGGATGCTGCCGCCTACTACCGGGAAGTGGTGCTCTATAATCAGAACTTCCGCCTTCGTGAATATCTCTGGCCGCTTTCTGTGAACGAACTGTTGCGTAACAGGAATTTTGTTCAGAATCCCGGATGGTAAACGATCATTCCAATCAACTAAAATATTTCATCCATGAAATACGTAAATAGTATCAACCTCTGTCTTCTGTTCAGCATGGCGCTGCTCTGGAGCTGCAAGGAAGAAACATTAGGGCCGCTCAACGGAGCGGATGATAAGCCCGGCGCAGTATCCAATGTACAGGTGCAGAACCTGCCAGGTGGCGCTAAACTTTCTTACACCTTACCAAAGAGCAAGAGCCTGCTCTATGTGAAAGCGCAGTATGAGCTCAATGGAAAGAAATATGAAGAGCGCGCATCTTATTTCAACAACAATCTCACGATACAGGGTTTTGGAAGTACGGCCCCGCAGGATGTAACGCTGATAGCCGTCAGCAGGGGAGAGCAGGAAAGCAGCCCGGTAAAAGTGACGATCAATCCGCTGACACCTCCCGTGATCAGCATCCGGAATTCACTGGTGGTTCAGCCTACATTCGGCGGCCCCAATATTGCCTATCTCAATGCATCAAAAGCAAAGGTGGTCATCGAGCTGCTGCTGGATTCCTCGGGCGTATGGATCAGTCGTGATGCTGAATACACCGAGCTCGAAGCTGGTAATTTCTCTTCACGCGGTCTGCCGCCAGTAGAAAGAAAATTCGGCGTTTTTGTACGCGACCGCTGGGATAATCACTCCGATACCATGGTGCTGAACCTTACCCCTGTGCCGGAAGAGGAGTTGGGCATTCCCACCTACAGAAGGAATACCTGGCCCATTCCACAACGGCCACCCTTACCTGCTTCCGGAGCTCCCATCGTTACACCGGCCAACCTGGGCAGCTGGACTTTCGACAAGCTCTTCAATGGCGTGATCGGCAATGAAGGCTTCCATACCAATGAACGCCTCGACCTGCCCAGCTGGCTGCCATTTGAAATGCCGCAGAAAGCCAAGCTCAGCCGCTTTAAAATATGGCAGCGTCAGAGCGGGTATATCTATGATCACGGCAATCCGCACCGCTGGGAACTCTGGGGCACCAATACGCCTACCGATACCAGTTCCTGGGTGCTGCTGGGATCCTACGTGATGGTGAAGCCATCAGGCGGCGAGTCAACAGGCGCGCAGACCTCCATGGATACACAGGTGGCCGCTGAAGGACAGGAATACGATTTCAATATCGATGCGCCACCGGTAAAATACCTGGCCTGGAAGAATATAGACAGCTGGGGTAATATCGGAGGGGAAAAAGGACATTTCCACCTGAGTGAACTGAAAATCTGGGGATTGCCCATGCCCTGATCCCACAACCTATAATTACAATCGTATGAATGCAAAAAGAACCATGCAATATTCCATCCTGTTACTGCTCGCTTTTACCCTTGGAACAGGCGCTTGCAGCAAGATGGATGAAGAATACAAGGATTTCACCAAAGGCGGTGAGATCATTTACACAGGAAAGGTTGACTCTCTGAAGATCTACCCGGGGAAGAACCGGTTCAAACTTTCATGGGCGCTCGTATCGGATCAGCGGATCTCCAAATGCCGCGTGTTCTGGAATGAGGGTGAAGATTCCATGACGGTGCCTGTACAGCGTACAGGGGGAGTGGATTACCTGGATGCGATCATCAATGGCCTGGAAGAAAGGACCTACACTTTCAATATATACACGTATGATGATGCAGGTCACAGATCTGTGCCTGTAGACACACTCGGTAATGTGTATGGCAATGCGTACCAGGCCACGCTGTTCAACAGGCCGGTGAAACGCGTTACATTCAAAAAGGATACTTCCAGCATTATCTGGTCAGGCGCCAACTCCACCAACGTAAGAGTGGAGCTGAGTTACCTGGATACACTGGATGTGCAGCGGATGTATTCCATCAGTAAGGCCGATACCCTCATAAAGCTTCCTGCGTTCAAACAGGGAAGAACATTTCATTACAGAACATTGTACCTGCCTCATCCGAATGCGCTTGATACGTTCTATTCAGCGTATGAAGACAGGCAGATACCCTGATCTTCTTTTCGCAGCAGTCATTTAAACCAGAGGCCGTTCCCGTTCCCGGGAATGGCCCTTTTTGTTTCCTGCTAATCCAGCTTAATACGTGGTTAAAACTACTGCGTGGCCGCGCGCGAATATTGTGTTAGTTACATTCGGAATACGTTCTGATTCAACCGGTAAATTTTTAGCGCTGATGAGAATCTCCTTTTTATTGCTTGCTGTACTGCTTTCGGGCACCTGCTCATATGCCCAGACCAACCAGTACCTGATCACTGATCATGGTGCCAAAGGCGATGGTCTTACGCTCAATTCAACTTTTATTCAGGCTGCTATCGATACCTGCGCCGCACGCGGCGGTGGAAAAGTGATAGTTCCTGCAGGCAGGTTCCTGACAGGTACCATTGCCCTGAAAAGCAAGGTCACACTGGTTTTACAGAAGGATGCATTTATTGTAGGCAGCACTGATGTGAATGACTATCAGAACCTGGATCCCTTCACGGATGGACTGGGTGTTGATGTCGGTTATGCATTGGTGGTAGCTGTTGATCTGAAGGATATCGCCATCGAAGGTGAAGGGGCTATCGATGGCCAGGGTAAGCAGCTGCGCGAAAAGCAGATCGCAACGGATACGAGGCCCGAAGCCCAGCGATGGGGGAGAAGACCATTCCTGCTTCGCGTGGTGCGTTGCGAAAATGTAAGGGTGCAGGGCGTAAAATTATTGTTCGCAGCTGCCTGGACTTCTCATTACTTTCAATGCAAACGATTACATATCGAAGGCGTGAAGATCACGTCCCACGGCGTTCCGCATAATGACGGAATGGATATCGATGGATGCAGCGATGTGCGCATCACCAACTGTGATATCGAAAGCGGCGACGATGCGCTGTGCTTCAAGACCACCAGCAGCACCATGGCCTGCCGTGATATCGTTGTCAGTAAGATGCGCCTCAAGAGCGGACATGGGGCTATCAAAATGGGCACCGAGTCCATGGCGCCTTTCGAGAATATCAGCATTTCCGATTGCTATATCTACAATACGAACAATGGCGGCATCAAACTGCTAACGGTGGATGGCGCCCATTTGCGTAATATAGAGATCAGCGATATCACCATGGTGGATGTGAAAACGCCCATCCTGCTCCGCCTGGGATCCCGCCTCAGCGTGTTCCGCAAAGGCCGTGATGTACAACAGCCCACAGGCACATTTGAGAAAGTGGTTATCCGGAATGTAAAAGCGGAAGCCTCTGCCAACGCGCAGCTGAAGCCGCCGTCAGGCATCCTCATTACCGGAGTGCCCGGTCATTATATCAAAGATGTTACGCTTGAAAATATCTCTATCCGGCTGGCCGGTGGTGGCACTGCCGTTCATGCACGCCAGGAAGTGCCGGAGGCGATCGATAAATACCCTGAAGTGAAAACATTCGGACCGCTGGTGCCTGCATATGGCATCTGGGCCCGGCATGTAAAAGGATTGACACTGAACAATATTTCGTTTGTGCTTGACAGCAATGACGTCCGCCCGGCATTCATCTGTGAAGACGGGGAGGATATCACGCTCACCAACTGGAATATCCCGGCCACTGATGGCGCCGAGTCCATTATCCGCCTGGAAAATGTGCGCAGCGCATCGATCCGCCGGAACAAGGCTGGTGGAAAGGCCGCAGCATTCGTACGCATTGAAAAAACTGATGGATCCAATATCAGGGTGGAGAAAAATCGTATCAAAGGAATTGGACCTGCCCGATCTGTTCACCAATAAAAATGCTATGCTAACAATTTCAAGACCCAGGTACCGGCATGGACCACCTTAACGGTGCCTCATGATGCTGCTGCAAAAAAATTATTGATCTCGTAAAACTTGCCAAAAATGATTCGTTCAAATCTTATTTCAATCATCAACAGAATGCAATGGCGGCCCCTGCTGCTGAGAATTGCTGCCATGGCTGTTCTGTTCATCGCGCTGTTCAGCTGGCAGCCGGCCTCCGCACAGGAGGGAACACTGGTAACGCTGAAAGGCTTTGTTACCAACCAGCGTGGAGAGCCCCTACAGGGAGTGAGTATCCAGGGTGGTGGTAAATCCGTTACTTCCGCTGCTGACGGCGCTTTCACCATTGAAGTGCCTGCCGGTACGGAACTTGTTTTTTCTTACACAGGATTTGCTGATCAGAAGATCACTGCCCGTAATAACCAGCCTTCTCTCAAGATCCAGCTGCAAACAAAAAAGGACCTCGATGAAGTGGTGGTAGTGGGTTATGGTACCAGGCGCAAGTCTGAAGTTACAGGCTCCATGGTCTCTGTAAACGAACAGTCCATCCGCGATATCCCTACGCCCAATCTCGCCTCTGCCATGCAGGGCCGTGCGGCCGGTATCGATATCCAGAAAGTGAATGGCAACAGCAAGCCCGGAGCCGGTGTATCCATCCTGATCCGTGGATCACGTTCTGTGCGTGCAGGCAATGATCCGCTGATAGTGGTGGATGGAATACCCTTCAGTGGAAATTTCAATGATATCAATCCGGATGATGTTACATCCGTAGAGATCCTGAAAGATGCTTCTGCTACGGCCATCTATGGTTCACGCGGTGCCAACGGCGTTATCCTCGTAAGTACCAAACGTGGTAAGGCAGGCAAGGCCGTTGTTACCTACAGCGGCTATGGCGGTAGCGTTCAGGCCCTCGGGAAATACAAGATGATGGATGCCAAAGAATTCTTCGAATTCAAGAAATGGGCCTACTACAATGGACGCTTCATTTCCGGCAACAACAGGAAATACACCGGCCCCGAGGATCCTGCCATCCTCGCCGCAGAGTTCAGCGCAGAAGAACTGGAGAATATCAACAGCGGAAAATCCACAGACTGGCAGGACCTGGTGTATAAAGATGGGTTCATCACAGATCATCAGCTCGGTGTTTCCGGTGGTTCCGATAATACGCAGTATGCACTCTCCGGAGGTTACTACAAAGAAACCGGAGTATATCCTGGTCAGGCTTTCGAGCGGTTTTCCCTCAAACTGAGCCTGGATCACCAGTTGAACAAAATGTTCAGGATCGGACTGAGCTCTCTGAATACATTCGGTACCACCAATGGTGAAGGCTTCAACCCGATGTCACAGGCGCTGCGCGCTTCCCCGATGGTATCTCCTTATGATAACGATGGAAAGCTCCGCAATGATTTCGTGCCAGGTTCCGCTGCACAGGTATGGAACCCGCTGGCCGACTTCCTGCCCGGTGCAAAAGAAGAAAGGAAGAAAAGGAACAGTTCCTTCAATACACTCTACCTGGATGTGAACCTGGGCAAATGGGTGGAAGGGCTGAAGTACCGCTTCAATGCAGGTGCAGAGCTGCGGTCAGAGAATTACGGAAATTTCTACGCCAGCAAAACCACCAACAATGCGGGAGCTCCTTCCACTTCTCAGAACAGGAATAACCAACTGACGAACTGGACGCTGGAACATTTGCTGAACTATGACCGCACTTTCTTCGAAAAACACAAGCTGAGCCTCACCGGCCTCTTCAGTGTGCAGGAACAGAAAACACAGACCAGCACTTTCAGCAACAATGATATCCTCAGCGATGTGCTGGAATATTTCAATCCCGTTTACGGCTCCAACCTCACCGGTTCCGGTAATACCGAAACATGGGCGCTGGTTTCCTATATGGGCCGCCTGAACTATACTTACGATGACCGCTACATGCTCACTGCCACCATGCGTACGGATGGTTCATCAAGACTGGCGCCGGGAAATAAGTTCAAGACCTTTCCGTCCGGAGCACTCGCATGGAATATCCATAATGAAGAATGGTTCAATGTGAAACCCATCAGCAACCTGCGTTTGCGCGCTTCCTATGGTGAAGTGGGTAATGCGTCCATCAGTCCTTACCAAACGAAGGCGCGCCTCAGCGCGCTGCGCATGAACTTCGGTGATCAGACCACTACCGGTGTGTATCTCACGGACGTGGCCAATGCCAACCTGAGCTGGGAGTACACGGCCACAACGGAAGTGGGACTGGACTTCGGTTTCCTCAATAACCGCATCACAGGTACTATCGGTGTGTACAAACAGCAAACGAGAGACCTGTTGCTGCCCCAGACGCTGCCACATACTTCAGGAATCCAGAACGTAGCGCTCGCCAACGTGGGTGCTACAGAGAACAAGGGTATCGAATTGCAGATCAGCGCCAATGTACTGGTGCCAAAATCCAGGAATGATTTCGGATGGTCAGTGGACGCGAATGCCTTCATCAACCGTGGTAAGATCACCAAACTCAGTGAAGGTGTTACCCAGGATATCAGCAATAACTGGTTTGTGGGTCAGCCCATCGGCGTGATCTTCGACAAGATCAAAGATGGCATCTGGCAGAATACCAAGGCTGATACCACACTCGCACAACAATACAAACAAACCCTTTCCGGCTCGGGTTCCGTGATCGGTACCATCCGCTTCCTCGATTACAACAACGATGGAAAGATGGATGATAACGACCGTGTGATCCTTGGTTCCAGCCAGCCCAAATGGCAGGGTGGTATGACCAACCGCTTCACCTTCCGTGGCTTCGACCTCACCGTTGTTGCCTTTGCAAGAGTGGGCAGCACGTTCAGGAGCACCCTCTCGGGCGGCGGCTTCGCCAACACATACCAGGGTACTTACAATAACGTGAAGACACGTTTCTGGACCCCCGAGAACCATGAGAATGAATTTCCCAAGCCAAATGCAGACAGGACCAATACCCAGAACAACAGCCTGCTGGGCATCTTCGACGGTTCTTACCTGAAGATCAGGACTATCAGCCTTGGTTATACGCTGCCGCCCAATATGCTGAAAAAGCTGGGCGTCAGGAACCTGAAATTCTACAGCACGGTGGAAAATCCATTCATCCTGTTCTCTCCATTCCGCAACCATCCCTTCGGTGGCCTCGATCCCGAAACAGGTGGAGATGCAGACAGCCCGTCTGCGAGCGGACAGCTGAACGTGGACACGCCGCCTAACTGGAAATTGATCTTTGGTCTCAGTCTGTCATTCTAATTCAACCCAAAATGTTTGTTTGTATGAAAAAATATCTCATTTATGGCTGCCTGCTTACATCCCTGCTGGGTGGCGGCTGTAACAAAATGCTGGAGGAGGAGCCAAGGGCCATCCTCACTCCTGAATTCCTGAAAACCGAAAAGGGAGTAAGAAAAGGGCTGGACGCTGCGTATGGTGGTACCCGTTATGTGTGGGGAAGCCAGGATCTTTTTGTGTACCTGGCCGGAGGAACGGATGAATTCGTAAAAGGCGTTGACGGCAATACCGATCTCAATAGTTATACGAGTAACTTCACACCCGGACAGGGCAGTGGCAACCAGATCTGGCTGCAGTGCTATCGCTGGATCAATGCCTGCAATGGTATCATCGCCAATGCGCCGGCAGTGGATATGCCCGAGGCTGATAAAAAAAGGGTCATTGCTGAAGCAAAATTCCTGCGTGCCATGTTCTATTCCACACTGGTGCAGTTCTGGCGCGATATAACCGTGAGCACAGACTATATCACTACGTCCGTAACCTCCGCAAAACGTAATTCTCTGGCGGAATCTATAGGAGTTGTGATCAATGATCTGAAAGAAGCGATCGTTGACCTGCCTGCCGGTCCCAAATCTGCGGGCCTCCTGCCGGGCAAGGCCAATGCGGCCGCAGCCCGCCACCTGTTGGGAAGGATGTATCTCTACCGCGCTTCCACACCAGCCGCACAGCCAACGGACAAAGAAGATGCGTACCAGACGCTGAAAGGACTGATAGATGACCGCAACAATGCCGGTATCAGCCTGCTGACAGATTTCGGTGATGTTTTCAAAGAAGGCAATGAGGCCAATACCGAAGTGCTCTTTGCCGTGCAGCACACCAGCAACTACGCCTTCAACGGTCCCAATAACAGTACGGTGGGCGACAATATCATGAACCATATGTTCATCGGCCAGTATGATAAAAGGAATACGATGATCAGGAGTATGGACTATGGACGTCCGTATATCCGCGTGGTGCCTACATTCTGGACTACCGATACTGTATTCAAAGAGAGAGTGAATGATACGCGTTACGGCAAAACCTTCCAGACTGTATGGTATGCCAATTCCAATACTGCCGGTGATTATGATAAGTTCTCATGGCCGAATCCCTTACCGGCCGGTGCACCTGCTGATGCAGTGCCTGGTGGCCGCAGGATCAAAAAGAAAGGGGATACTTCCATCTATATGCCCGGTGTTCCTGTTACGGCAGCACAGCGCGCAGCCGCGCCATACCTGCTGTATGGTAATAAAAACTGGGACAATACGCTGGCGCCAACTGTAAAGAAGTATTTCGATAACAAGCGTGCCGATCTGAATGATCAGTCTGTAAGACCATTGATCGTGTGGCGTTTTGCAGAGACCTACTTACTGGCAGCGGAAGCAGCCATCCTTACCAGCCGTCCGCAGGAAGCGGCCGACTATATCAACGTGATCAGGAGAAGGGCCGCTTATCCTACCGGCAATGCCAGTGCCATGGAGATTTCCGCAGCAGATGCAACCATGGATTTCCTCCTGGATGAGCGCACCCGCGAACTGTTGGGAGAGAATACCCGCTGGTGGGACCTGGTGCGTACCGGAACGCTGGTGGAGCGAGTGAAGAAGCACAATACCGAAGCTGCTCCGAATATCCAGGACAGGCATACGCTCCGTCCGATACCCCAGAACCAGATCGATAATACGAGAGGGGAGAAGTATAATAACAGCGTTTACTTCCCCGGCTGGAACTAATGAACAGACTAAATATGATGTATATGCGAAAAAGTATTTTTAAATACATATTGATAACCTGGGCAGGTTCTTTCATGGCTTTCCATGCAGTCGCCCAGACCAAAGCGGAAACGGACCTTACCAAATGGCCGAAAGGCGCTTCGCCGAAGGAAATAGGGAAGAAAGTAGCAGAGCTTTTTGTGGTAACGCCGCATCCCAATTTTGGCAGAACAACACCTCCTGCAAGGATCACCTATCCGGAGATCTGCGCCTGGTATGGTTCACTCACATTTGCGAAAGCGAGTAAGGATAAAGCACTCACTCAAAAGCTCGCTACGCGTTTTGAACCGTTGTTCAGCAACGAGGACACGCTGGTGCCCCTGCCGGATCACGTGGATCATACCGTTTTCGGATCGGTGCCGCTGGAACTCTACATGCAAACGAAAGACGCGCGTTACCTGGAGATGGGGAAGCGTTTTGCCGACAAGCAATGGGGGCCTCCCGAAGGTTTCAGGGTGAAGCCTGAAAGCCATGTATACCATGCACAGGGCCTTACCTGGCAAACGCGCATGTGGATAGACGATATGTTCATGATCACAGCAGTGCAGAGCCAGGCGTACCGCGCTACCGGCGATAAAGTGTATATCGAAAGGGCAGCAAAAGAAATGGTAGTATACCTGGATTCTTTACAGAAACCCAATGGACTCTTCTATCATGCTCCTGATGTGCCTTTCTACTGGAGCCGCGGCAATGGCTGGATGGCCGTAGGCATGAGCGAATTGTTACGCTCCCTGCCAAAGGACAATCCCAACCGGGCGCGCATCATGCAGGGATATAAGACCATGATGGCTTCCCTCCTTAAATACCAGGCGCCCAACGGCACCTGGAGGCAGCTGATAGATGGGGAGGATTCCTGGAATGAAACGTCTGGTACAGGCATGTTTGCCTTTGCCATGATCACGGGTGTGAAAGAAGGCTGGTTGAGTGGTGATGATTATAAGGCAGCCGCCAGAAAAGCCTGGCTGGGATTGGTGGGCTACCTCAACGAAAAAGGAGAGATCACTGAAGTGTGTGAAGGCACCAATAAAAAGAATGACCGCCAATATTATTTAGACCGCAAAAGGATCACAGGCGATATGCATGGACAGGCGCCAGTTCTCTGGTGCGCTACAGCATTATTGAGATAGAGAGGTCTTTAAATTGTAAAGTGCAGCTTGTCAGAGACTTATAGTTTCTGACAGGCTGCTTTTTTGCGTATATGCCGAAAATTCTACGGAAACGATTCCGGAATCCCTACATTATTTATATTTGGCAGGCAGGCTCTCGTTTTAAAAACTGAATAATGGCAACCGTAGATCTGAAAAGACTGGCAAAAGAACTGAACCTGGCTGTTTCCACCGTGAGCAGGGCGCTGAGAGACAGCTATGAGATCAGCGCCGAAACCAAACAGAGGGTTTTTGAACTGGCGCGTAAACTCAATTATGTACCCAATCCATATGCGAGCAGTCTCCGCAAAAACAAAAGCAAGACCATTGCCGTAGTGATCCCTGAGATTGCCAATAACTTCTTTGCACTGGCCATTAATGGTATTGAAAGCATTGCCCAGGAAAAAGGCTACCATGTGCTCATTTATCTTACACATGAACAGTATTCCCGTGAAGTGAGCATTGCACGCCACTTGCAGAGCGGCAGGGTAGACGGCCTGCTGGTAAGCCTTTCCGGCGAAACCAATAATTTCGAGCACCTGCAGGACCTGAAGCAGACCGGTGTTCCCATCGTGTTTTTCGACAGGATCTGTGAATCCCTCAACAGTGCGCGTGTGATCACCAATGATTTTGAAAGTGGCATGAAGGCGGCAGACCACCTGATAGAGCGGGGATGCAGGCGCATCGCTTACCTGTCGATTTCCAATAACCTGAGTATTGCCAACAAACGGATGGATGGTTATGTGAAGGCCCTGGAAAAACATGGCCTGGCGCATGATCCCAGGCTGGTGCTGCAATGCAGCGCCAATGACAATGAGGGCAATTACAAAGCCATCTATAACCTGCTGAAGAAGAAGAACAGGCCCGATGGCATTTTTGCTTCCGTTGAAAAACTCGCCATCCTCAGTTATCAGGCCTGCGAGGAACTGAAGCTGCGAATCCCGGAAGATGTGAAAGTACTTGGCTTCTCCAATCTTGAAACAGCGGCCTGGCTCAATCCATCGCTCACCACCATTACGCAGCCTGCCTTTGATATTGGTAAGGAAGCAGCGGCGCTTCTTTTCAAAACGATAGAAAAAAAGAGCATGAACTTTTCGGATGAAAGGCTCGTGCTCAATTCAACGTTGATCGTTCGTAACTCAACGAAATAGTTAGCGGCGTTTGCCGATATCCACCAGTTTATCTTTGGCGCGCACCATTTCCGCACCTGCCATCAGGAAGGCGCCGAGGCCGTGCGTGTCATTTGTTTCTATGGGCCGAGTGTAGTAATACCTGATATCTTCTTCCACGGATGTGCCGATGCAGATGTCCTTTACCTGTCCATCCGCTGTAACCCTCTTCGCCAGTGCTTCCCAGCCGTTCTGTGCAACAGAGATGAAGCGCTTGCTGATCCAGCCTTCGTTGACGGCTTTCGCCACTGCATATACGAACATGGCCGTTACGGAAGATTCCGCATAGGAATCGGGTTTGTCTATCAGCTGGTGCCACATACCATCGATATCCTGGTAACGGCTGTAACCCACGATCTGCCTTTGCAGGAGCCTGATCAACTCTGCTCTTTTGGGATGGTTTGCAGGCAGGTTGTTCAGCAACTCCACCTGCGCCAGGGCCACCCAGCCATTGCAACGGCCCCAGTGTGCTACGCCATTCATGTTCTCATCATTGTAGAAGGTGTGGAAGTAGAGGCCCGTGGTGGAATCGTAAATGTATTGGTTGTACAATTCAACCTGTTTGATGGCAAAGTCGAAATACTTGTTGTCGCCCGTGAGTTTGCCCATCCTGGCCAGGTAAGGAACGCTCATGTACAGGTCATCGGCCCAGAGGGTCATCTTGCGGGGACCATTACGGGCCAGGGTGCCATCGGGAAATTTCGATTGTACATTGATGATATGATTGCCCACCCGGTTGAGATAGGCCAGGTAGTCTGCACGCTTATTGAAGGCATATACATCTATCAGGCCCGCGGCCATGGAGCCGCAATCATCCAGCGAGCCCATGCGGAACACAGGACGGTATTCCACGCTGGTGGAGCCGGCATCGTATTGCTTTTTGAAATAGTCGAGGTTGTCGAAAATGAACTGGAAGTTCTTTGCAGGATACGCCGAATAGGCGGGGTCCTTCAGCACCTCTGCCATGCGGACCATGCCCACTGCAAGCACCCCGTTCACATACTGCCATTTATTGAACTTACTGTCTGCCTTCACGTTAATGGAAGTGTCCTTTCCCTTAGTGCTGGCAAATTTTTCACCGGTTTTGCCATTCACAAATGTAAAACTGGTGCCGCGGATGATATTGTCCGCCACTTTTCTTATGATTGCTTCCGTTTCTGCCGGCGTTGGTTGTGCAATGGCTGTTGTGAAGCAGGACAGGCTGATGAACAGGTTAAGGATGAAGCGTTGCATATGGAATGAATAATACTGTTGAGATAATGGATCATTTCTTTTGCTGCCTGGCTTCCAGCTGTGCTTTGTACAGTGATGGCGGTTGCAGGCCTTCTTTGTTCAGCCCTTCCCATTCCGCATCCATCCTGTCTTTGAACCTGCCTGCTGCTTTACGGCCAGTCACACCGATAGCATAGTTCTTGCCGGATGCCCAGGGATTCTGCACTGCAGCGGCTTTCACCTTGCAGTTCCAGAGTACCTGCGTTACGCCGGCCCAGCCATGGCCACTGCCGTAATTGCCACGGTCCTGCACGTTGATCTCTCCATCGGTAGTGATATTATCATACAACGTGCCCACGGCCCAGCGGTGGTGCGGTCCGATATCCGCATGAGTGATAGTAGAGGTACAGTTGTAAAATACATTGGGACCAAGTGTTTTGGCGCCGGTCACATAATCATGACGGCCATCTGAAGTGCTGCAGTTGAGGAAGATGTTCTGCTGGCCATCGTTATTGAAAGAATAGCGGCGTCCGCCGGTGATCTTTGATTTATGATCGAAACAGCGGCTGTCCGATACTGTTATATTTTTTGCGCCGGGGCTGAGGTTCACACAGGCATATGCGAAATAACGGGCGGTTACATTTCGCACCCATCCGTTCTCGATATGCTGGAAACTCACGGCATCCCAGGAATGATCTTCGGCAGTATCGCTGCTGGCGGGAGATTCACAATAGAGACTCTCGATGCCGATATGCTGCAAGCGGCCTTCGTATATGTATTTGAAGAGCGCTGCTCCGCCATAGTCTGCATCGATGGGCATCATCACGGGATTGTCCAGTTCCACCGTATTCCCTTTCACACTGAGTACCTGCCTTTCGAACTGCAGATTGTATTCACTGGCCCTCCATTGTTTGGTGCCATTGCGTTCAACGATCTGGTCCATCTTCAGGTCCGTGATCCATTTGTCATTGGCTGCATGATAAAGGATCACTTTATCTCCTTTGGCAAATTTTGATCCGTTCTCTACATTGAAGCTTGTAGCGCCTGTTGGCACATATTTATCGGTGATGGCAACGCGTGTGCCGTTCACTTCCCGGATACCGGCTTTGACAGTCACATCTATCAGTGGCTTCTGGTTGGGAGCGGTGGCCACCAGTCTGGTGCCGTCTTCCGTATTGCCTTCGCCTCTTAATACGATGCCACTGGCATTGATCATGAGAGAACCGGGAATATTATAGGTGCCGCGTTTCAGCAGGATGGCGCCACGGAAGCCGCTGGCATCGGGCTTTTGGGCAGACAGCTTATCGATAGCCGCCTGGATCTGCTGCATGGCATTGTCTGATGGAGATATAGTGATAGCTACCGGTATATCGGGGATGGCTTTATCGCCATGATAATAACCTACGGCGCTGAAATCAGGGATGGTATTGCCCTGCTTGTCTGCCTTGTATTCAAGGCTGCCGTTTTTTTGCTGTTTTACAAATTTCGATTCCCAGGCAGGCATGCCGGTGAATGCGATAGCGGATACGGAAGCTGTGATGGCAACCGCTGCAATGAGTCGGTTCCTGGATGGTGTTGAGGTCATGCAATCGGGTTTACTTCTTTCTATAATATTCCTAAAAAATACGTTCAGTTGCGTGCTGATGCCAGAATAAGTGAATAATTGGCCAATTACCCGCCAGTGGCCCTGTTCGTATACAAATTCAATCGAATAATTTAGCAAATGCTAACCAGGTTGTTTCAGCAACTGTAACCAAATAATATGACGAAAATTCAAACCGTAAAAT